>ERZ1031159.165-NODE-165-length-11578-cov-7.227285_pt1 | contig 11578 bp, 11 predicted proteins | sample MGYA00516706_ERZ1031159 | MGnify/ENA primary metagenome ERZ1031159 (study PRJEB33719, sample SAMN04262508) | wastewater metagenome | biome: rural village; feature: composting latrine chamber; material: composting feces with ash | place: El Salvador | collected... | reverse complement strand
CCGTGATCGCCATCCTCGACACGAACTCCGATCCCGAAGAGGTCGACTACGGCATCCCCGGCAACGACGACGCCATTCGCGCCGCCGGCCTGCTCACCCGCGTCATTGCTGATGGTGTGGCCGAGGGCCTGCTCGCACGTTCCGCCCCGAAGAAGGGCGAGGCTACCGCTGCCGACGTTGAGCCGTTGGCCGAGTGGGAGCGCGAACTCCTTGAAGCCTCGAAGAACGAGACTGAAAAGGCTGACTTCGAGTCCTCTGAAGCGTTCATCGCGACCACTGAAAGCGACACCAAGCGTGCCCAGGAAATGTCCGAGGCCGCCGCGAAGGACGAAGCCACCGCTGTTGCCGAAGCCGCCAAGGCTGAAGTTGTTGCGGAAGCCCTCGACGAAGCACAGTCGAAGGTGACCGAGGTTCCCGCCGACACCGCTGCCGCAGTCCAGCAGGTTGAACTCGAGGACTCCATCGCCCTGGACACCAGCGACGTCGAGGTCACCGAGACGGTTGCCGACAACGCTGCTGACACCGGCGCTCACCCCGCCTAGTCGTCACTCATAATCCGAAAGGAGCCATAACATGGCTAACTACACTCTGGCTGACGTGAAGGCACTGCGTGAGGAAACTGGCGCGGGCATGATGGACGTCAAGAATGCGCTGGTTGAAGCCGACGGCGACAAGGCCGCCGCGCTGAAGATCATCCGCCTGAAGGGTCTGAAGTCGCTGTCCAAGCGCGAGGGCCGCGATGCTGCTGCCGGGCTCATCGTTGCAGCGGTGAACGAAGATGCCACGACTGGCGTCATGGTGGAGATCAACTCCGAAACTGACTTCGTTGCAAAGAATGAGAAGTTCATTGCTTTTGCCGGGGAGATCCTGGATGCCGCTGTTGCCTCCGGGGCTACCACCCTTGAGGAACTGCTTGCTGCTCCCCTGGGCGAGGGCACAGTTCAGGATCGCGTCAACGACATGGGCGCCACTGTGGGGGAGAAGACCGAGATCGGTCGGATTGCCCGCGTGAGCGGCGACTACGTCGATCTTTACCTGCACCAGACCAACCCCGACCTGCCTGCTCAGGTTGGCGTGCTGGTCGTGACGGACACAGCCGGCAAGGAATTGGCGCGCGACATTGCCATGCACATTGCTGCCTACCGTCCCCGCTGGATCTCGCGTCACGTCGTTCCTGAAGAAATCTTGGAAAACGAGCGTCAGACGCTCACCGAGATCACCATCAAGGAAGGCAAGCCCGCACACATCGCACCGCGCATTGTCGAGGGCCGTATGAACTCCTTCTTCAAGGAAAACGCTCTGGTTGACCAGGACTTCGCGCGCGACGCGACTGTCACTGTCGGCAAGGTTCTTGAGGACAATGGTGCCGAGGTCACGGAGTTCGTCCTTTTCCAGGTTGGCGCATAGTACAGTTCAACTTCACAAAGGCCTCGCTGTTCCCTTTTCGGGAGCGGCGAGGCTTTTGTCTTCCCTCGGGCAAATGTCTAATAGACTTCGCAAAGAGCCCAGTGAGAAGACCGGAGGTGTCCGTGGCAGATTCAGTGCGGAGAGTGATGCTTAAGCTCTCGGGAGAGGTCTTTGGCGGCGGAGAGATCGGGTTGGATCCAGATGTCTTGGAATCAGTAGCGCGGCAGATTGCAACCGCCGTTGACGGGGGTGTGCAGGTCGCGATCGTGGTTGGTGGCGGTAACTTCTATCGCGGGGCTGAGTTGGAGGCCTACGGTTTGGACCGCGCTCGGGCCGATTACATGGGGATGCTCGGAACCGTTACGAATGCGCTGGCGCTCCAGGACTTCCTGGAACGCAGCGGCGTAGAAACCCGGGTGCAGACCGCCATCCAAATGACGCAGATTGCTGAGCCTTACATACCTCTGCGGGCCGTGCGGCACATGGAGCAGGGGCGTGTGGTCATCTTTGGCGCCGGATCGGGGATGCCATTTTTCTCTACTGACACGGTGGCCGCTCAGCGGGCGTTGGAGACACACTGTGATGAGTTGCTCGTAGCCAAGAACGGGGTCGATGGGGTTTACACCGCCGACCCCAAAGCGAATCCCGATGCAAAACTGTTGAGTCACCTTACCTATAATGAGGCACTGGCCCAACAGCTAAAAGTGGTCGACACTGCGGCTTTTGCACTGTGCCAAGACTATGGTTTAACCATGCGGGTGTTCGGAATGGACGCCCCGGGGAATGTTACGCGGGCGTTGCTTGGAGACAAGATTGGCACTCTGGTCACACCCGACCCCGAAGAAGAGCTACAAACCACTGAAGATGAGGTTTAAGAAGCATGATGGATGAAATACTGCTTGAAGCAGAGGACAGCATGGACCGCGCAGTTGCCGCGACGCGCGCGGACTTTGGCAACATTCGCACCGGGCGGGCCAATCCGGGCATGTTTACCTCAATCAGCGTTGATTACTACGGTGCGCCCACTCCCTTGCAGCAGCTCGCCAGCATCAACATCCCGGAAGCACGCACGGTGCTCATCACTCCCTTCGACAGGGGAGCGGTCAATGAGATCATTCAGGCGATCCGCGATGCCGACCTGGGGGTAAATCCCAACGATGACGGCAAGGTGATCCGTGTTAACCTGCCGGCGCTCACCGAAGAGCGTCGTCGTGAATATGTTAAGCAAGCAAAGGCTCGGGCGGAAGAAGGTCGTATTTCTTTGCGTGCCGCTCGTCGCAAGGCAAAGGATCAGATCGACACGCTAAAGAAGGACGGCGACATCGGAGAGGACGAGGCCGAGCGCGCAGAGAAGGCGTTGGAGCTCCTCACCAAGGAAAAGGTCGATCAGGTCGACGAAGCGTTGGATGCAAAGGAAGCTGACCTTCTGGAGGTCTAGGCACCCTCTAATAGGCGAATCAATGGAGCAGACGAAAAGGAGCCCCTGGTCAGTAGCATTCCGGCCGGGTCCCACCACCGATCATGAACCGCTACCCGTGTCAGGAAAAGCAGGTCGAAACCTTCCTTGGGCGATCACGTCCGGGTTGATCCTGGTCATAGGTGCGGCCCTGCTTCTGTTCCTTGTGCGGCCGGGGTTCCTGGTTCTTGTTGGTGTGGGGATTGTCCTGGCTTCATGGGAAGTTGCCGGGGCACTGGCTCGTCGTGAACAGTATGTGACACTGGCCCCTCTTTACGTGGGCGGCATCGGGATGCTGGTTGCGGGCTCTTTGGGCTCCACAGAGTGGATCATGCTCGCATTGTTTGCGACCGTGTTCTTCTCGATCGTGTGGCGCATCTTCACCCCGGATGCTCCTGGACGTCCTGTCCAAGACGTGATGGCGACCGTTTTTACCGCCGTCTACATCGGTTTTTTCGCGTCCTTCATAGGACTGATCTCGTTTCACACGCCCACGCCATGGCCAATGGTTTTCTTCATTGTCGCGGTGGTGTGCTCCGACCTTGGCGGGTGGATGGCTGGCGTCCTTTTCGGCAAACACCCTATGGCCCCAAAGCTGTCGCCCAAGAAGTCTTGGGAGGGCTTCTCGGGGTCTGTGTTCCTGTCGATGGTTTCAGCTCTGATTGGCACTTTCGTTATGGGGATCCCCTGGTGGTGGTGCTTCATCATGGGAGCAGCTGGGGCTGTGATTGGGACCCTTGGCGATCTAACTGAGTCGCTTATCAAACGCGATGTTGGATTGAAAGACATGTCGAACATCATCCCTGGCCACGGTGGTCTCATGGATCGGCTGGATTCAATCTTGTTCGCGGCGCCGGCGTTCTATCTGATCTACTCGGTGGCGCTTGGTTGGTGAGACGCGACAAAGAGACTCGACAAAGAGGCGCAACAAAGAGACATGATAAGACAGACGTGACGAAGCAACATGGTAGGCATGGAAACGCAACGCACGGCCACCGAAGCTTGCGGCCATCGGAGCCACGGTGAACAATCAACACAGATGGCGACACTCCACCCCACAGCGGTATGAGCTAACACGATAAGGAGTCCCTGATGTCGGACTTGTTCCCCAGAGCCTCGGGTTTGTCTAAGGGCTACGAAGAGCAAGCAGTTTCTGACTTCTTTACCACTGCTCGCCAGGTGTATGAGAGTGGAGCTGATGACGATACCTTCGGCGTTGAACAGATCCGCACTGCCACCTTCCCGCTGGTACGGGGAGGCTTTGACATCCGCACCGTTGACGGAGCACTGGGGCGCCTGGAGTCCGCTTTCATTCATCGCGACCGGGCCAACTACATTGCCGAGCACGGAGAGACAGCGTGGTTTGAAAAGACCGCGGATGAGGCAACGGCGCTTTATCCACGCTTGCTGCGTCCTCACGGAGACCGATTCCGCCACCCTGCGAACGGTGGTCGGGGCTATTCGTGTGTTCAGGTTGATGCGCTCTTGGACAAAATAGCTGACTTCTTTGACGACAAGGGGCAGTTGTCAGAATCTGATGTTCGTTTCGCCCTTTTCTCTACAGCCAAGGGAGAAAACGCGTACGAAGAGGCGCAGGTCGACTACTACCTGGGGCACGCCGTTCGCATTCTAATGGCCGTGTCTTGACCCGCTTCCGAAGCGACGGTTACGCAATGACACAAATCAACGTAGTGATTCTGGGCTCGACTGGCTCCATCGGTACTCAAGCGCTCCAGGTGGTGAGTGCACACCGCCGCCGCTTCAATGTTGTTGCGTTGAGTGCTGGTGGTTCACGAATTGGGGCGTTGGCGCGTCAAGTCCTCCATTTCCGCCCGGAGATCGTGGGTGTAGAAGCTCAGGACGCTCCCTTTGCCGCGCAATTGAACACCGAATCAGACGCCGAGCGCGCGAACCAGTGGGAAGCCCTGGAGAAGGCGGTCAAGAAGGTCGGAGCACAGTTGCTCGTTGGCCCAGGTAGCTCGGCGACGATTGCAGGTGCTTTCCCCAATTCGACCGTTCTGAACGGGATCACCGGGGGGACCGGACTCTCGTCGACTTTGGCGACCCTAGAGGCTGGGGCAACCCTGGCACTGGCAAACAAAGAGTCCCTGGTTGTGGGTGGCTCCGTGGTCAAGAAGGCAGTCCAGTTTCCGGGCCAGGTGGTTCCGGTTGATTCGGAACATTCGGCTATCGCACAGGCACTTCTTGCGGGCTGCCACCAGCGAGGGATGGTGGCGCGACCTGACAAAGCGCGACCTGACAAAGCGCGACCGGACAGTGCAAACCGACCGGATTCAACGCGGCCGGACGCAGCACGCCCCTCGTACGAAGCACAACTGTCAGGCAGGTCTGACCTTCAGTCTTTGGTTTTGACGGCTTCTGGCGGCCCTTTCCTCGGCAAGAAACGGAATCAGTTGCGCGATGTGAAGGCGGAGCAGGCCCTGGCTCACCCCACCTGGTCGATGGGCCCGGTGGTGACGGTGAATTCCTCGACCCTGATGAACAAGGGGCTGGAACTGATCGAGGCGTCGCTTCTTTTTGATGTGCCTCCCACGCAAATCGCGCCCGTGGTGCACCCGCAGTCCATCGTCCATTCGATGGTGACGTGGAATGATGGGTCGACCATCGCCCAGGCGTCCTATCCAGACATGAAGATTCCCATTGCGTTGGGGCTGGACTGGAACTGGCACCACGAGCAGGTGGGTGCGCCGCTGCGGTGGAACGAAGCCACAGCGTGGACCTTCGAACCCGTTGATCACGAGACTTTCCCCGCTCTTGCCATGGCGCACCACTGCCTCCAGCAGTCCGGCACGCATCCGGCGGTGCTGAATGCTGCCAATGAAGTCTGCGTGGACGCTTTTCTTGACGGCCGCATCAAGTGGCTTCAAATCATGGACACGGTTGCGCGCGTGGTAGATGAGCACGAGGGCATTGCGGATCCCTCCCTGGAAGACATCATGGCTGTTCAAGATTGGGCGACTAAGCGCGCTGAGGAACTGGTCGGTGGTGAGGCTTCGACTGCCGTAACGCCCTCGGCGTGGGACAACTGATGTGGGTTATCGGCCTGATCATCGTCATCTTGGGGTTGATTGTCTCTGTTGCACTCCACGAGGTAGGGCACCTGGTCCCCGCTAAGAAATTCGGTGCGATAGTCCCCGAATATTGGGTGGGTTTTGGCCCGACGCTGTGGCAGACGAAGAAGGGCTCAACCACCTATGGCATCAAGGCTGTGCTTCTGGGTGGCTACGTGCGGATTGTCGGAATGTTCCCCGGCGGTCCCGCCAACCGCAAGCGTTACCGTCCAAACGGGCAGCTCACCTTGGCTGAAGAGGCACGTGAGCAGTCCATGGAGGATGTGGCGAGGGCCCGGGCACAGGGGGACGAGGGCAAGGCGTTTTACGAGCTCTCAACCCCAAAGAAACTGGTCGTCATGGCTAGTGGGCCCCTGATGAATCTGGCAATTGCGATAGTGCTCATCGCCGTTGTCCTCTTTGGATTTGGCATCCAGGAACCCACGACCACCATCGACTACGTGGCTCCCACCGTTGGTGAACAGCCCAGCCCGGCGGCTGCCGCAGGTCTCAAGGATGGCGACACCATCGTCGAATGGGATGGAACGCCCGTCACCGAGTGGGATCAACTGCGAACCCTGGTGGGGGAGACTCCCGCTGAGGCCACTGATGTGGTGGTGGATCGCGACGGGCAACTCGTAACGGTCCAGGTTGTGCCAAACGTGGACGAGGACGGAAACGCGTCCATCGGAATAAGCAGCAAGATTGGCCGCAGGAGCGCCACCGTGGGGGAGGTCGCGGATACGGTCTGGCAGCAGTTTGTGGGCACGGGTAAAGCGATTATCAGCTTGCCCGTCAGCCTCTACGAGCTGGGACGTTCAATGATCACGGGTGAAGAACGTGACTCTAGCGGTGTGGTCTCCGTTGTCGGAGTGGCGCGACTGGCGGGAGAAATAACATCGCCCTCGTCCCTCACGTATGAGCAGGCGACTCCGTCTGGAACCGTTGTCCAAGGCGCGTCCGTCATGGAACGTGTCGCCCTGCTCATCTCTTTGTTGGCGGCCTTGAATATGGCTCTCTTTGTGTTCAACCTGATCCCGCTGCCACCGCTGGATGGCGGCCATATTGTCGGTGCCCTGTGGGGCGGGGCGAAGAACACGCACGCCAAGTTGAGAAAGAAGCCGCGGCCTGCACCTGCGGACACGGCTCGGATGATGCCTTTGACGTACGGGGTCTTCGGTGCGCTCATGATCATCACTGTGGTTTTGGTTGTGGCTGACATTGTTAAGCCGCTCAGTCTGACGTGACGGTGCAGAGCTCTGCGCCCCGGAAACATCGAAGGGCCTGCTCCTTGGCGTAATCCACACTGGTAGGCGTATCTCCCGGGCTCAGGCTGGGGGATAATGGTGAGGTGACTGAACCGATTTCATTGGGTATGCCCAAGGCAAAACAAGCGCCGTTCCCGCGACGCAAGACGCGGCTGATCCATGTTGGTGATGTTCCCGTCGGCGGAGACAGCCAGATCTCCGTCCAATCAATGACCACCACAAAGACGCACGACGTTGGTGCGACCCTGCAGCAGATTGCAGAACTCACCGCCGCCGGATGCGACATCGTGCGCGTTGCGTGCCCTACCGATAAGGATGCGGAAGCGCTCCCGATCATCGCGCGTCAGTCGACGATCCCGGTGATTGCGGACATTCACTTCCAACCCAAGTACGTCTTTGCGGCAATCGAAGCTGGCTGTGGCGCGGTGCGAGTCAACCCGGGCAACATCCGGAAATTCGATGATCAGGTCGCCGAAATCACCCGTGCCGCCTCTGACCACGGCGTTTCCTTGCGCATTGGCGTGAACGCCGGGTCGCTGGACCGTCGCATGTACGCCAAGTACGGGGGAGCAACTCCAGAAGCGCTGGCGGAGTCGGCCATGTGGGAGGCGTCCCTGTTCGAGGAACATGATTTCCACGACTTCAAAATCTCCGTGAAGCACCATGACCCGGTGACGATGATTCGTGCCTACGAGTTGCTTTCTGATGCCGGTGACTGGCCCCTTCACCTGGGCGTGACTGAAGCAGGTCCCGCGTTCCAGGGAACCATCAAGTCTGCGACCGCCTTTGGTGCATTGTTGCGCGAGGGCATTGGTGACACCATCCGCGTTTCCCTTTCTGCGCCCCCCGTTGAGGAAGTCAAGGTTGGACTCCAGATTCTTCAGTCGATGGGGTTGCGCGAACGGACGTTGGAGATCGTTTCTTGTCCTTCTTGTGGCCGCGCGCAGGTCGACGTCTACACGCTTGCCGAAGAGGTGACCGAGGGCCTGAAAGACCTCACCGTCCCCCTCCGCGTTGCTGTGATGGGCTGTGTTGTGAATGGCCCGGGTGAAGCACGCGAGGCGGACCTGGGTGTTGCTTCCGGGAACGGCAAGGGACAGATCTTTATCAAGGGCAAGGTGGTCGCCACGGTGCCTGAGGACCAGATCGTTGAAACGCTGATCACGTACGCTAATCAGTTGGCTGAAGAAATGGGCCTGGAAGAGGGCGATGAAGGGGTCGAGGTCTTGGTTTAATGCAGGATCGGCCCGATCCAGGCTAGCCACACCTAGAGTTTTACCCCGAGATCTACCCAGAGTTTCACCCCAGAGAAAGTAGGGATGCTGCGGTGCTGAATACCATGTCGGAACTTTTCGTTCGGACCTTACGCGAGGACCCCGCCGAAGCGGAACTATCCAGCCACAAGCTGCTGGTGCGGGCTGGCTACATCCGCCGTGCCGCCCCGGGGGTTTACACCTGGTTGCCTCTGGGTTTGCGAACTCTGCGGAAGGTCGAAGCTGTGGTGCGTGAGGAGATGGATCGCGCAGGTGCGCAGGAAGTCTTGTTCCCCGCGTTGCTCCCGGCTGAGCCCTACCAAAAGACCGGGCGCTGGGAAGATTACGGTCCGAACCTTTTCCGGTTGGAGGACCGCCGCGGTAACGACTACCTCTTGGCGCCAACCCACGAGGAAATGTTCACCCTCTTGGTGAAGGACACCTATTCGTCCTATAAGGATCTTCCTTTGACGCTGTATCAGATCCAGACGAAGTACCGCGATGAGGCGCGGCCGCGTGGGGGACTCCTGCGTGGGCGCGAGTTCTTGATGAAGGACGCGTATTCCTTTGATCTTGACGACCCCCAGCTGGAGACCTCCTACGACGCACAGCGCGTGGCCTATCAGCGAATCTTTGACCGCTTGGGCCTTGATTACGTGATTTGCTCTGCGGTTTCGGGGGCAATGGGTGGTTCTCGGTCTGAAGAGTTCCTTTCTCCCAGCCCGGCCGGCGAAGATACCTATGCGGCTTCTCCCGGTGGTTACGTCGCAAACACCGAGGCCGTGCAGACCCTGGTTCCTCCCGCTAAGTCGTACGAGGGCCTTGCCGCAGCACAGGTTCACCCCACTCCCGATTCAGCAACCATTGAAACTTTGGTTGCGCAGGCAAATGAGACAGTCCCTCGTACAGATCGTCCGTGGACGGCAGCAGACACGCTGAAGAATGTTGTCTTCGCCGTGACAGATGGAGACGAGCGTTCGCTCCTGGTTGTTGGGGTCCCTGGCGATCGCGAGGTTGATCCCAAACGTTTGGAAGCATCCTTGTCGCCGATGATGGTGGAAGTGGCGACGGAAGACGACTTTAAGGCGCACCCGGAATTGGTACAGGGATACATTGGCCCGCAGGCGATTGGTCCGAATGCGCCGGATTCGGGCGTGCGTTATTTGGTTGATCCGCGAGTGGTGGATGGAACCGCTTGGGTCACCGGCGCCAACGCAACCGAAGAGCACGTTTTCGGTCTGGTCATGGGCCGAGACTTCACCGCCGACGGCACCATCGAAGCCGCCGAGGTTCGCGAAGGCGATCCCGCTCCCGATGGTTCGGGGCCACTGACTTTGGCGCGTGGCATCGAAATCGGCCATATCTTCCAGCTGGGGCGAAAGTACGCCGAAGCCCTCGGACTGACAGTGCTGGATGAAAACGGCAAGGCGCGCACGGTCACCATGGGGTCGTATGGCATTGGCGTCTCGCGGGTGATGGCGGCATTGGCGGAGGCGAATCACGACGACAAGGGGCTTGCCTGGCCTGCTTCGGTGGCGCCTTTTGATGTCGAGGTCGTTGTTGCCGGCAAGGGCGAGGACCTTGCGGAAGCCGCGCGTCTGCTTGCAGAGGACCTTGACGCGACGGGGCTGGACGTTCTGCTCGATGACCGCAAGGCAGCGAGCGCAGGTGTGAAGTTCGCGGACTCTGAGCTCTTGGGGATTCCCATCACCGTGGTGGTTGGTCGCGGACTGAAGGACGGCAAGGTGGAGGTCCGCTTGCGTCAAAGTGGTGAGCGTACAGACGTCGAGCTCGAAAATGCACTGATCTGGGTTACCGCCAAGCAGCAGGAACTGGTCGGGAAAGAAGAAGCCCGCGCGAACCGGGTGACGGAGGCTAACTGAAATGGCAATCCGCGAGATACGCGTTCTGGGTGACCCCATCCTGCGCACCGAGTGCGACTGGATCACGGACATAAACGATGGGGTCCGAGCCCTTGTCGAAGACCTCCTGGAAACGGTCGACATGGATGGCCGAGCAGGCCTGGCCGCACCGCAAATCGGTGTGGGTCTGAGGGCGTTCTCGTGGAACATTGACGGCGAGACCGGCTACGTCCTCAACCCGCGTCTGGTGGAGGTCTCTACAGAGGAATACCAGGATGGGGACGAGGGCTGCCTCTCAGTTCCCGGCCTGTGGTACCCCACGGAGCGCGCTTGGTACGCGAAGGTCGAGGGTATTGATCTGAACGGCGACCCGGTGGTGATTGAGGGCGAGGGCTTGATGGCTCGCATGCTCCAACATGAAACCGATCACTTGGAGGGCATGGTCTACATCGACCGCCTTGACCGCACCACCCGGCGCAAGGCGCTGCGGGCGCTGAGGAACTCTCAGCACTAGCGGTCGCGCGCGCTCGCGGCCAAGCAGCCGCGAGCAACGGCTAGCATTTGCCCGATTCGTAAGAGATACTTGAAAGGTACACCCAGAGCTTTCGGGCTTGAAGTGTCGTTGAGCCTGGTTCAACTTGTGCAACTGGTTCGGCAAGGACGTAGGGGAAGACGATCCTTGGTCTTGAACTGGAGGTTGCCATGTCAGGTGCTTTGACACGGGGTGTACTTTTTGTGCATTCAATTCCCAGGGCTCTGTGCACGCATGCGCAGTGGGCGGCCAGCAACGCCCTCGGCCACGAAGTACGTATGGAATGGACTCCGCAAGAGGCGGCGCCGGGGATGTTGCGCGCCGAGCTGTCCTGGGTCGGACCTGCGGGTACGGGCGCTAAGTTGGCTTCGGCTCTTCGCGGGTGGGAGCACCTGCGCTATGAGGTGACGGAGGAGCCCTCGACGGGTAACGATGGCGGGCGCTGGGCTCACACCCCCAGCCTTGGCATCTTCTATTCGCAGATGGATACCGTTGGAAATGTGGTTGTTCCCGAGGACCGCATTCGCGGCGCCCTGGAAAACGCAGATGATTACGAGTCGTTGACGGCCGCCCTGGGCCTTGTCTTAGGGCAGGCGTGGGATGACGAACTCGAGCCTTTCCGCTATGCGGGCGCGGGTGCGCCGGTGCGCTGGCTCCACAGGGTTGGGTAAGCCGTGAGTATTGGCGATCTCTTTGGCGATGACCTGAAAGCGCTGTTCGGAGAAGTCG
>ERZ1031159.164-NODE-164-length-11725-cov-6.173693_pt1 | contig 11725 bp, 9 predicted proteins | sample MGYA00516706_ERZ1031159 | MGnify/ENA primary metagenome ERZ1031159 (study PRJEB33719, sample SAMN04262508) | wastewater metagenome | biome: rural village; feature: composting latrine chamber; material: composting feces with ash | place: El Salvador | collected... | reverse complement strand
GGTGTTTTGATCCGTTTGGACTCTCCTCGTCCGTTTGGACTGCCCAAGACGAAGCTCGACACCCTCAGGCGGCGCCGGGGTGTGATTGGGACTCGGCGCCCGTCCCTCCGGGCTATAGAGCCCTCTATCGTGTCACGCCGACTGCACAATGCGCGTCCGAAACCAGACAGGCACGCCGCAACCCGGTCCTAGACTCGCAGCCGGACCCGGAGCAAAGGGCAAAGGGAGCCAATAGTGCGAACCCGGTGGAGCCGTAGAATGCAGCAAACTAGTCAAGGAAGACTGAGGAAGACTGAGGAGCACAAACGGTAAGGGACCCCAGTCAGTCAAAAAAGACCAGGGAGAAATCCGTGACCGTGGACGGGTCGACTTCGCCAAAGTCGACGGATAGCGTCGACGCAGCCACGATGCCGTTTGCAGGCAGGAGCACCGTCCACTCATCGTCAACGCGGTAGGAAACCTGGTAGTTCTGACCCAAGCAGTTACTATCGATGCCTGAAAAGCGAACCTCGCTGACCGTCCAGGGCGTCTCCCCGGTTGGGTCAACTCGCGGAGATCCCCAAGAGGCCTGGACCGGCGTGTCCGCGGGCTGACAAGAGGACGTGGCGCTGGCAGCTCCGGCTTGGAACTTCCCAGACCAGCCCGGATCGACTTGGGAAGCGTGGGCGACGGCAACACCCGTCAAACCGAGAGCTAAGAACACGAAGCCAACCAGACGTGAAACGCGCAGGCGAGTGGACAAGCCCTTTGTGGCTTCCGCGCCCCCATGGACCCTGCTCCGATCTGAGCCCGGCCCGCGTCCTCCACCTCGAGAAACTGCGAGCCCAATCACAGGCTCCCGCGAGACCACGCTAGCACTCTCGGATACAAGAGGCCTGGTCACAGCAGGTCACTGCTGAGCACTGAACTGGCCGAGGAATTCTTGTCCGCTAGCTAGCGCGTTGGACAAGACATGAGTGGGTTGGAGCCATTAGGCGCTCGTCTGCCGAGGGTCTGGATCTGACGCTTCTCCAAGCCCTGGCCAACAGAGTTGCTGTTGCCCCAGTCTGTTCTGCCTTCCACCGTTAGGGTTCGCGGCACCGCGGAGCAGCCCGAATCCTTCACCTTCACTAAGAGACCAGTGCCGTCGTAGACCCAGTCCGCCAGGAAGGGCAGCTCGGAGCTGGAAAGGTTGATGGTGACTACCCACTTCTCGGGAGTAGGTGAGCTCGAGGAAATCCACACGCTGTAGATGTAGTTGGTGGGTTCCCCTTCACCGTCTGCCCACGCGCTGGTCTGACCCTGCGTCACTTCGCAAGTTCCGCTAGGCAGTTGGCATTGGGCCCAATCGGGGCCAGCTTCGGGGACGTCTCCAGACCAATCCGTTCGCAGCGACCAGGTACCAGCGGTGACCAGGACCTCTTCCGGGCTGCTCGCAGACGAGGGGAGAGACACCTGCCCTGAGCCTGTCCCGACCAGGACCTTGGTGGTCCCGGACTCCGAGGCTAAGTACAGAGAGACGGGCTCTCCCTCGCACTCTGGCCGGACCACTACCTGGGCGTGGTTCGGCTGTATTGTCACCGTGGCGTGGCCAGCAGAGCACTTCTGAACCAGCACAAGCGCCGGGGCGTCGGACCGGACATGTCGAGCTGAGAGGCGAAAGCGAAACCCATCGTTGAGAGGACTGCGACGATGGGTAGCACAAAGGCGGCTACGCGCGCTTTGCGTAGCCGCGGCTTCCCACTGCGACTCCTCACCGGCGACACTTTTTCCTACTCCCCTACCTTTTCTGTCTGTCTTCCGTCCTGTTGGTCGTTCACTTCCTCAGTTGGCTGAGTTACCGGGTCTCTCTCCTTGTCCGCCGCCGCACTCTCTACGTCGCGCTCGGTGCTGTTCAGGCTCGAGTGTTGGTGCGCTTCCAAAGGATCCAGCTCAGCTGAGTCCGAGTCCCGTTCAGGCTTCTTGTAAAGAAGCAGGGCTGCCGCGATGACCAGCAGCGATCCCCACACTAAGGGTTGCCCCAGGGCCCCAGCGGCTTTCCCAACCTTAGGAATGGAAAGCACCATCTTTCCTGTGACGTCCTCCTTAGTGGGGGCAAACGGGTCGATGAAGCCGTTGTTGTCACCCTGAAGGACAAGCGTCCCGTCATCCTCGATCTCTATGATCCGGTGAGTAACCTGGGCAGAGTCGCCCTGGAACGGTTGGTAGCTGACTACGTCACCTACTTCGTAGGTTTCGGTCCGAAGCATCACCAGGTCTCCCTGGTAGAGGGTCGGCTCCGTGGACTTTCCGGTGACAATCACGAAAGAGGTGGGACCCCCAAGCGCAGTTGGCCAAAGGGCGATGACCAGAGCGACAAAGAGGCCCCAGCCAAGGAAGGACAGTGTCCGCCTCAGCCAGGGCTTCTTCCGCTCGCCGGACCTCATGTCCGCCGCTTCTAGGTCCTGGGCTACGCCAGGTCCCTTAGTTGTTGCCGTGGATGGTGAGCGCGAAGTCAGTGATTTCTTGGACATCCGCATCTTCCGGAATGCTGTTGGTGATGACGTCCCCGCCAACGGTGCCGCCCGACAGCTTCACCCAGCCGGTGCCTCCGTCGACCTTGTAGGCCGTTTCGTAGGCCAGGCCTAAGCATTTCCCGTCAATGTCCGAGAAGCTCACCGACGCAATGCTCCATGGCACGTCGGCGGCGCCAGCAAAGGCGGGGGCGGCGTGACCGACAGCGATTTCATCGGTCTGGCAGTCGGCGTTAACCTCAACTGCGCCAGCCTGGAAGTTTCCGCCCCAGACCAGGTCCAGCTGCGATGCGGCCGCAACGCCGAGGCCCAGTAGGCCGAGCCCAAGTAGCGAGCCAGCGGCGATTTTACGCGCGCGACCGTTCTTCTTTTCAGTCATTTTCGTTCCTTTATTATCCGGCTCCTGGCCGGCAAGTCGTGTTTTGGGGACGCTGGGTGGTCCCCCCTTTTTTTGTTGCCCGGGTAAGTCAGGCAGACCCCAGAGTCCCCCGCAAGCGCGCACACTGAGAGCGGAAGTCACCGAAGGGCAGCAGTAGAATGGCGTCATATCCATCGCAAATCGCCAGGCCGGAAGGGGTTCCACACCTATGAGTGCCGACAAAAAGATGCGGTGGCCTGCGCTGTCTCACGAAGTGCTGGGCAGCGGCACCATCTCCAGTTTCGTTGAAGAAACCGTTGAAACCCCAACGGGAGAGCTACTGAAGAGGCAGTTCCTGACCCACCCCGGGGCTGTGGCAATTGTCGCATGGGACGAAGAAGGCGACCGGATCGCGGTCGTGCGCCAATACCGGCACCCTGTCCGCATGGAACTGGTTGAAATCCCTGCTGGACTGCTGGACGTGGACGGTGAGGACTACCAGCAGGCAGCAGCCCGGGAACTAGCGGAAGAAGCGCAGCTGCAGGCGGGCCGGTGGAACACACTGGTCGACCTCTTCACAACTCCTGGCGCCTGCGCAGAAACACTCCGGGTCTTCCTAGCCCGCGACCTCAGCGCGGCACCCCTGCCCGAGGGGTTCGTGGCAGACGGCGAAGAAGCAGTCATGACCGCCGGTTTCGAAAAGAGGGAGACACTGGTCCGCTGGATCCTCGAAGGAAGATGTCAAAGCCCTTCCCTTGTCGCCGGTGTGCTAGCGCTCCAGGTCGCGATCCTCTCAGGAACGCTGGAGGGCCTGCGGGGAGCCGACGCACCGTGGGATGCTCGGAAGCCGTAAGCTGCCAGTGTGAAAGAGCCCTCCTCCAAAATCCCGCTTTCCGTTCAGGCCGCGCAGGCCCCATCCCCAGAAGCCTTCATCGCTTACGCCCTTGAAAGGCTGTATCAAGGTTGGGCCCAGAAGGCTCCCGGTCGCCCATCGGACCTCATGGGCCGCCACGGGGTGCAGGGGCACAAGGACGCGGTCGCTGCACGGGTCGCCGCGAAAGTCGATGCGGCCGTTACCGGCCTGCTGGACCGTGGTGCAGATCTGGGGGCAGAAGTAGAGGACCTACTAGACGCCCGCGACGCGACCACAGGATTAGCAGCGGCCCAAGTCGTGACTTCCACCAAACTGAACCGTCTGTTTGCCAGCGTGCTGGAGCCTGCGTCCAACATCTTTGACCCCGCGTGCGGCCACGGAGGAACCCTCACCGCGCTAGCGACCCCGGAAACCCGCGTGCTTGGCGCCGACACCAACCCTGAAGCCTGCTTCGTCGCAGACCTGCGACTGTCGATGCTGGGTGTGAAAGACGCAGAAATCGAACTGCGCGACTCACTGCTAAAACCGCCGGCAGAAAGGTTCGACCTTGTCGTCTGCCAACCACCCCTGAACACGCAGCTGACGACCCGCGAGGTCAACCCAAACCTGCTTCGGCAAGTCCCAGAAACGGGACGCACAGTCGACGGAAACGCCGCCTGGCTTGCCCTAGTCGCCTCATCCGTTACAGAAACCGGGCAGGGCGCGCTCGTGATGCCACCCGCCTCCACCTCAAACCGCACACAGCTCGCCGCCGTGAGACGCCGACTCCTAGAAGAAGGCAGACTCCAAGCAGTAATCGCCCTGCCTCCTGGATTCATCCTGGGTTCAGAAACCGGCGCGTTCTTGTGGATCATCTCCGGCCAGAGGGACCCCCGAAAAGAAGATCGTGTCCTCATGGTCTCCGCCGCAGCCCTCCTTGGGGACGACCAGGAGCGCTGCGCCGAAGTCGGGCAGCTGGTGCGCCAGTGGTCGAAAGATGCCGTTCTAGGGGAGACACCAGACTGGGTCGCAGGACTAGTGCCGGCCCAGGAGCTCATCACAAAAGGGTTCGCTCCCCAACTTCATTTGGCGCTTCCACCGGAAGAAGCTCGAAGCAGACCCACCCCTGCAGGGCGTCTACTCACATCCCTCACCCTGCAAAACTTCAAGAGCGTAGAAGCCAAGCAGACAATCCCTCTTCGCCCGCTCACCCTGCTCTACGGGCAGAACTCAGCGGGCAAGTCCTCCCTCATTCAATCTCTGCTACTCCTGAGGCAGTCGCTACGGGCCGGCAGGTTCAAACCAGACGGCGCCGAAGACCTTGGGAGCCTCGCAGGCCTGCTCCACGGGCACGACCTGAGCGCGGTTATGAAACTTGGGGTCACCTTCGCTTCCTCCCCCACACTGGACTCGCGCGCAGGGCTCCCCGACCCGGGCCAGCAGCGGCTGTTCCAACTGGAGTTCGCTTACCCTCAGACATCCGAAACAGGAATGCCAACCGAGTTGGTTTTGGGACTTGGCGAAAACACCTTCGACTTCAACTACCAAGCACCCGACTACGTGCTTGGTCTGGGCCAGTTCAAACACGTGGTGCGACTGCTGGAATCACAGAACCTGCTTTACGGGCCGGGCACCGCTCAAAAGAAGCCCACTGCAGACCCGTTCGAGGGAGTGAGCCCAGGCAGCCTCCCACCGGTCAGTTTCGTCCCGAACGGGATTGGCATCGGAGGACTAGACAAAGACTTTCTGTCCGAAGTTCAGTACCGCACCTCGGGTTCCGCTTTCCACCGCTGGGCCTTGGAACAGCTGAGCGACGTCTCTTCACTGTTCGGCGCGATCTCTGATGAAGCCACGGCCCTGGCAGACCGCATGGTCTACCTGGGCCCTCTGCGCCAAGCGCCAAGGCGGTCGACAACTCGCTCGACTGCTGAAGGCAGCTTCGATACCCCCTTCCACCTACTCGACAACCCTTCGGAGCAAACCGAGGTTTCAAAGCAGCTGAACCGACTGGGAATCAACTACGACCTCACCGTAGTGAACCCGGTTGCACCCGAGCTGCGTGAAACACTGGGCGAGGTTGCCTCACTGCTGCTCACGGACCGCCGTAGCGGAGTGGTCCTGACCCCGGCGGATGTCGGGTTCGGGATCTCTCAAGTGCTCCCCATCGTCACCGAACTCTCAGCTCGACGCTCCAGCGTCATCATGGTTGAGCAGCCGGAGATTCACCTGCACCCGGCGATGCAATCCGAACTAGCAGACATCTTCATTGAGTCCGTGGATGAGAGCGGGCGGGCCAACCAGGTGATCATTGAAACCCACAGCGAGACGTTGATCCTGCGTATCCAACGCCGGATTCGCGAACAGGTTATCTCTGCAGGCGACGTACTGGTCCTCTACATTGACCAAGACGCAGAGGGAAGAGCCCACATCCAAGAACTTCGGCTTGGGGCCGACGGAGAGTTCCTGGACCACTGGCCGGGCGGGTTCTTCGATGAACAGTTCTCTGAGCTCTTCGGCGACTGACCATGCTCTTCAACGTTCACGTAAGCCCAGCGGCCGTCCTGCAAACCGCGAAATCGCAGGCTGGGTTCGACGCCCCGGCACTTCAGGCGCAACTCATGGACCTGCTTCGCCGTCACGGGCTGCTGCGATTCACGTCAAAGGCGGAGGCGGACCAGTGGCTGAACTCGGTGAAGTCCCCTCAGCTGAGCCCGGCCGAGCAGAAGAAGTGGCAAGAACTGATTCTGTCGATGTACCACAAGGGGCGCGTCGTCGCAGCTGACCCCGCTTGGGCTGAAGACCCAGATTCCGCCCAAGCCCCTAAAGACCTGCAAGGGTTAACAACAGGGGCACCCATAGTTTCCGTTGCCAGCACCGCCACTTACTCCAGGGTGTTTCCGGAAGCGGACACCGGGATCACGGAGGCGTTCCCCGGGTTAGAGGTGAGTGTCCCCGGTTCGATCTCGGAGTCAAAACTGTACCGCCAACGCGCAGACCTCCTTGAGACGGGTTCCTTTGCTCCTGGAATCGCACGCGACACGGTGTGGCTCACCCTATTCGCCCCCTTCGCAGCGGTCAGCTCAGAGATCGTTCTCTTCGACAAATATCTGTTCTCGAAACTGGCGGAGCGGCCATGGGATGAGCACGTCGGGTGGATCCTGAAAAGCTTAGACAAGCACGCAAGACAGGGTGCCAGCGTGAAACTGATTGGCGCCAGGGGGCTACCCGGACAGTACGGGAGTGAGAGCGTCCCCTCTGACCCGGACTCGGCGGAACAGATGCTGAAAGAGACACTGCCTGATCGGTTCGAGCGACTAGGCAATGTGGAGGTCCTCCTTGCCGAATCCGTTAAGGCCACCCACATGCACCACGACCGCCACGTACGTTTTAGCAGCGGCGCGGCCTTCGAAATCCCTTCCGGGTTTGACCGACTCGCCTACCCGAGCGTCCGCGAAGGATTCGGGTTCACCTACCGCTGGACTCCAGAGTCGCTGCGTACCCTTGAAGAACGGGAACGGACCGTCCTTAAAGGGCGAGGCACCCGCAAAGTACAACTCGCGTTCTAACGGCGCCGCTTCAGCTGCGAACGCGCCCGTTCCTTGCCTTCTTTCTTATCAACGGAAAGGTCATACCCCGAGTAGCGCAGCCACGCGACGGCGGAGACTGCCGTAACAACAATGAGGATCACGCCGAAGAAAATGAACTGACCGAAGCCGCCTATCCGATCCACCATCCAGTCGAAGTTCATACCGAAGTAACTGGTGATGAACGTGACTGGGATGAACACGGTGGCGAGCGCGGTCAGCGCGTTGATCTGGTTGCCCTGCCAGGTTGCCGCCTGCGCCTGCAAGTCCCGCGCAACGTTGTGGATGCTGCCGTCGACCGAGTCGATCACCAGTTGTGTGGAGTCGACGATTGAGGCGTATTGGCGAAGCAGCTCCACATCGGTGGGGACAGTGCCACGAACCTTCGGCGGGTCGATAAGTGCTGCGCGAAGGTTCACCAGGTATGTCGGGAAGCGCAGGCCGATGGAATAAAAGATCGCCTGGTATTCCGAGAGCTCGCCGTTCAGGCTGGAGTCAGGGCGAGTGCGTTCCAAGACGGACAGGTTTAGTTCGCCAACCCGCACAGCAAGGTCGGTAAGCCCGCGTTGAACGGTGACCATCATCAGCTCTAGAACGTCAGCAAGCAGACGAACCCCACCCCGCCGGCCGTCCGGGAAACGTTCCAGGATTTCTTCGCGCACAAAAGCCATGCCCGCGTCCCCTGACTTCCTAACTGTCACAAGCCGTTCAGCATTCCAGTTGAACCGGACCTGCGAGGCGCGGGTTCCGTCTCCATCGTCAACCCACGCTGCCCCATGCACCTCCTCTGGCGTCACGGTGAAACTCATGTCAAGGCGGGAGCGCAGTGCTTCCATCGCTGCGTCTGCGTCAACGCCCAGCCGAGACATTAGGTCAATCGCGGCACCGTCCTCGGTGTCTGAAACGCAGATGTCAACCCAGACGCTCCGCGGCTGGGACGCGCCAGCCTGGCCCAGCTCAACTAGTTCGGCCGCTTCCTTTCCTGAAACAGAAGTGAATTTCTCGCCATCAAAAACCGTTAGATGCATGTCTCCACTGTAAGGGAGGCAAAATGGGAGGCTAAACGAACAGGACGAAGCCGAACCCTAGCGCGACGGCAGTCGCAATCATCAAGAGCCCCGGAACCATAAACGGGTGGTTGAAGATGTATTTCCCAATCTGCGTCGAACCCGTGTCGTCCATCTCGACTGCCGCGAGCAGGGTCGGGTAGGTCGGCAGAATGAACAGCGCCGACACGGCGGGGAACGCCGCGATAGCTGCCCCTCCAGATACCCCAACACCAAGGGCCAGAGGCATCAGGGCACGCGTTGTCGCGGCCTGTGAGTACATGAGGGCCGCCCCCAGCATCAGAACAACCGCGAGAAGCCAAGGCATCGAATCAAGAACGCCTCGGGAAACACGTTCGATCGCAGCCATGTTCGCTTCCACGAAGGTCATCCCCATCCAGGCGACACCCAGGACACAAATGGCGGCCGACATGCCCGACTTGAAGGTTGATGCTTCCAAGACCTCAGATACGTTCAGCTTCGACATCATGACGATCACCATGGCAACCGCAAGCATCGTTGCGATGATGGCCGCGTCACGGCCGACGATGGGGTTCTCAATGATGTGGAGCTTGTCCGAAATCAGAGTGGCGTAGGTGGTCACAAAGAGGAGCCCCACCAGGAAGATTAAGACGGACAGTTTCGCCTTGCGCGGGATCTCCCGAGCAACGATGGGCTCCGGCGGGGCTACCAGGCCTTCCTTCAGTCTTTCCTGGTAGATGGGAAGCTGGCTGAGCTTCGGGGCGTGGCGCACCTTGTCGATCAGCCCCATCACGGCCGGGGTGATCAGTACCGAAAGCAGCGTCGCGGGGATTGCAACCAGCAACAAGTCGACGTATTCGTAACCCGTGTTGTACTCAACCAGCATCGCAGAGAAGACGACGACTGCCGCTGAGATGGGCGAGGCCGTGATTGCCATCTGGGATGCCACGACACCCAGAGACAGGGGCCTTCGAGGCGGAATGTCAGCCTCTTTAGCAACCTCAACGATGACCGGCATCGTCGAGTAAGCAGTGTGTCCTGTCCCGGCCATCAGTGTCATCACGTAGGTAACGCCTGGCGCAAGGAAGTTCAGATGCTTTGGGTTCTTCTTCAAGACCTTGGTGGCAAGGTAGATGAGGTAGTCCATGCCTCCGGCGACCTGCATCGCAGCAATAGCGGCGATGACACTCATGATGATGGAGACGACGTCCAAAGGAAGATCAGCCGGGGCAGCTCCAAGCAGCGCAAGCCCGATTACCCCTAAGCCGCCTGCGAACCCAATCGCGATCCCGCCGAAGTGTGCGCCGATAAAGATGGCTAATAGAAGGACAAGAAACTGCAACAACATCATCATGCGAGCACCGGATCTTCCTTGGTCTGCGGAGCACCTTGGGACCCACTGCTGCGCCCACAAACACCCCGTTGCACAAGGCTACTGTGGTCTGGATTACTTTGTGGTCTAAATGAGAAACTTGTTTCTGCTTTGTTACCGGGCCCTGGAACGCGACTCAGTAAGGACCGCAACGGTGCGTGGGGGGACCTTAAACGTTCCCGTGTCAGGTTCCCAGCGGGTCTGCCTCACAGTGTCGTCAGCCCCATGGGTCTGCACCTGACTCAGGGCGAACCTTCGCCCCTTCAAAGACCTGAGAGACTTCTCAGCCGAATGCGGGCTGGCGTTGAACACCACAAGGACAGCATTCACGTCCCCATCGATCCCCTGAGCCTTTGGGTTCCCTTCACCGTCAACCAGCATGCAAAGCAGGCCCGGCTCGTTGCACACGTCCAGGTCAGGGAAAGAAACCATCTGCTCAATAAGCTCTGCGCTTCCTAGCGTGAGCAGAGGGAGTTCCTTTCTCAGGCGAAGGAAGTCCAAGTGCATCTCTTTGGAGTGCAGGATCATCTCTTGGGTGGGGCGAACGTCCGGCAACCGAAGTAGGGGCTCCATGAGTGGCCAAGTGCGGCCGTTGGCAGCTTTCGGGGGCAGGCCTCTTCCGAACTGATGCCACTGGCCCGTCCAGTCGATCGCGTTGAACCAGTCACCCGAGTTGTAAGAGTCGCGGTCAAGAGACTTGGAGCGAAGCAGTTCAGTGCCCGCGGCCCAGAACGCCACCCCTTGACCAAGAGCGACAACCGCGTTTGCGAGAACCTGCAACCGCAGCCGGGTCTCCGGGCGAGCATGTCTGGGCAGCTTCCAAACCCCCGAGTCGAAAAGGGTTTCGTTGTCGTGCGCTTCGACGTAGTTCACGCACTCCCCAGGCTCTAAGCAGAAAGCATCGCTGCTAACTCCTTCGATGCCGCTGTCTTTGAGCGCGCCGATCAGACCAGAACGGATCAGCTCCAGCCCGGCCTTCGCCGCATGCTTCTCCCACTCCGGGTCAGCGTGACCCCGAGAACCCTCTAGCGTGTCTGTTCCAAGCCCTGACGCAAACCCCTGGTGTTCACTGTGGTTTGAGTCCATGGGCGCTCCCCCACGCACCGCGTCGCGTAGCCTGTCGTTAAACACACCGATGCCCGTGCCCCCGATGTTGTTCTGGGTGGCCTGCACAAACAGGGCGTCGTCTGCGACCTCTCCGAAGTTCCAGCCCTCTCCGTACAGGTAGACGTTTGCTCCGTCAACACCGTCCTCTTTGGGAGTCAGTGCGTCGAGCGCAGTGCGCACTGCTTCGAGGTTCTTCAGCGAATGGTGCCCCATCAGGTCAAAGCGGAATCCATCGATCCTGTAATCCCTGGCAGCGCTAACCAGCGTGTCCACCATGAGCTTTTCCGCCATTCGGCGTTCTGTCGCCACGTTCGCGCAGCACGTCGAGGTTTCGAGGTCGCCGGCCGCATTCCGCCGGTGGTAGTAGCCGGGAACGACTTTGTCGAGGACGGACATTGTCCCCATGCCGCTTCCCGTCGTGTGGTTGAAGACAACGTCCTGGACAACACGCAGCCCCATTTCGTGAAGGGATTCCACCATCTGGCGGTACTCAAGGACCCTGCGACCTCCGTACTGATTTTCTGCGGACGCATAGGAGCCTTCAGGGCACATCCAGTGGTAGGGCTCGTAGCCCCAGTTGAACGCGTCAACGTTCACTACCTGCTGGACTGCTTCACTTGGAAGAGGAGAGTCGGGCCCCCATCCGGGAAGCGATCGCAAACGCTCAATGTTCTCAGGAACTAGCTCTATGCCCTCTACTTCCGGAACCTTCTGGTCCTTCCGGTTCTCCGGGATTTCACTAGTTGCAATGTCGAAGGTTGGGAGCAGGTGAAGGGTCGTCAGCCCCGCGGATGCGAGCGCCCGGAGGGACTTGGTGCCTTCTGTCCCATCCAGCGTGAACGCCTTGTAGGTTCCTCGTAATGGCTCGGGAACGCTTTGGTCCCACGCGGAAAAATCGCGGACGTGTAGCTCATAGATCGCCTGGGCGGCC
>ERZ1031159.162-NODE-162-length-11924-cov-4.165305_pt1 | contig 11924 bp, 18 predicted proteins | sample MGYA00516706_ERZ1031159 | MGnify/ENA primary metagenome ERZ1031159 (study PRJEB33719, sample SAMN04262508) | wastewater metagenome | biome: rural village; feature: composting latrine chamber; material: composting feces with ash | place: El Salvador | collected... | reverse complement strand
TTCCGACCTTCCCTCAAGCGCGACGTGAAGTTCGTTAGGAGCGACCGAAACGCGCAAGAGACCTCAAGAAGTAGTATTGCTGCCCCGGAAATAGCCATCTGCTTTCGAATATTTCGATTGGCCCATATGCTGGTTACATGAGAACCAACAGCGAAACACGACCGAGTGTCGACACCTACTTGGCTCCGGGCGGCGAGCAAGAGGAGCTCATCGCGCAGTTTTCAGCCGTGGTGAAAGACTTGCCGGGCCAAGCGGTTCTCCGAGGCGCGGATGGCGTAGAGATCCTCATTCCAGCGAAAATATTTGAAATCTTGGTTGACGTGGCAGACGAGCTTCAGAGGGGGCGCGCAGTGACCTTGGTGCCAAGCGACCAACTCCTCACCACGCAAGAGGGAGCAGGGTTCCTAGGTATTTCTCGACCCACCTTTGTGAAGATGCTGGAGGCAGGTGAAATCCCGTTTAGCAAGGTGGGAAGGCACCGCCGAGTGACGTTGGAAGACCTGAGGACTTACGCCGAGAACGAGCGGGAAAAGCGTTCTCAACTTCTCAGAGAGATCGCAGCCTCAACCCAGGAGACCGAGACCTTTTACCGGCCGTCGGGACGCTGAGCGATCCGTCGTGGCTCCGTTCCCCGTGGTGTTCGACGCCAACGTGCTTTATGGCACCTACGTAAACGACCTGCTGCTCAGGCTGGCCGACAGAGGATTGTTTAGGCCGTTGTGGTCAGAGAGAATCCTCGACGAACTCGAAAACGCGCTGTTAAGAGATGCCTTGCCCGACAAGAGAGGGGCTCTGAGACGACGAGTCGAGGCCATGAGAACCGCGTTCCCAGATGCCCTCGTAGAAGGCTATGAAGACCTCGAAGCCGCAATGACCTGCGATCCAAAAGATCGGCATGTGCTGGCTGCAGCAGTGCGGAGTAACGCAGCGCTTCTCGTTACTTTCAACCTCAAAGACTTCCCATCCGACTCTCTTACTCCCTACGGCATCGAAGTCGCTCACCCGGATGTGTTCTTGATGGACCAGCTCGACCTCCGGCCAGGACGGACGGTGGGAGCCGTCGAAGAGATCTTGACCGACTACACCAACCCTCCCCTAGATGTTCCCGCTTACCTTCACCGGCTTCGGCGCTCCGGTGTGCCCGACTTTGCTCGGGTCCTCGGGAGGCATCTCGAATGACCAGCCTGCGTCCGGCCCCGTGCAGGGTCGTTCGGTCAGCGGATGTGACTCGCACCTCTTCGACCGCGTCCCGCACGACGCAGGGCAGACACACCAGTCCGCCTACATGTCACTGGTGATCCGCGTGGCGTTCGCGTGAAGCGGGAGGATGACTGATGGGTCAGGTGTGGAGTCCTAGCCTGGATCGAACGGGACGGCGCGACCTTTGGAAAGGTTGCGTTTCCGGGTTGCGACAACCACGGGCTGAAGCGAGCTGACCTCGTCAGTGGCTGCGGTCGCAGGTTGCGTCTCGCCCGCCTAGGACTAGGCATGAATCGACCTGCTTTACGCCTCCGTTCTTGAGATGATTGACCGGCGCAGGGAGGACGTGAATCCAAGTGGACTGCTTTCTTGCGTCCCTAAAGGAGGCAACGCCAGTGGGTTCTTCAGACCTTGAAGATGCAGATGAGGAAGACAGAACCGCAGTTGAAGAGGAACTGAAAGGAATCCGCCGCTTCGTTGGGACACTCAGGGTGGAGGATCTCAAGGACGGGTCTTGGTTCGAGAAACTCTTGACCCACGCTCTTGCGACTTACACCCAGAAGGTGGACGCAAAGTACTTTCGTCAGAAGTATCCGGACCTTCCTGCTGATGCAGTGGTGCAAGAGCGTATTGAGATGGCCGCAAAATATGCGGGCATCGAAGGAGGCTTGACGTCGGCGGCTTACACAGCGGCCGTCGCTGCCACGATTGGAAGCGGCGGAGGCGCCTCCCCTCTTACGCTCCCTGCGGGAGGAGCGGCGTTTGTCGTAGATCTTGCGTATCTGTCCCAAGCCCAAGTGAAGCTCGCATACGACATATCGGTGCTGTACCGAGTCCCACTCGACCTCGAGGATCCCGACGACCTGTGGAAGCTAATCAGGGTCGCTTTTTCCATCAAGGCTGCAGAGGGAGCAGGTCTCGCCTCGCTGAAAGGCATGCCTGCCGTCATCAGGCCGCTCGTGAAGAAGTACTACTCTAGAGGTGTTTTGGCCGCCGCCAAGACACTCCCCGTGGTCGGTAAATATCTCTTGCAACGGAACGTCATAAAGTTCGCTATCCCTGCGGTCAGTGTGCCCGCGACGGTCGCGGTGAACTCCTGGACTACGAAGACCACTGGTCAACAGGCGCAAAGACTAATGCGAACGGAGGCTAGGCTCATCGAGGCGGCGTCGCGGATTGCGGAGGAGAACCCCGACATGGTTCCACTCTTGTGGGCGATGTGGCTAGTGATGAGCGCCGACGGAGCAACGACGGAGGACCAGCGCACTCTGCTCCACCATGTGACAAGGCACGCGAGGGAGAAAGGCGTTTCCGAAGAGGACCTGACGGACTTTCGAACCGTCACTGAAGTCGACGAAGCTCAAACGTGGGCTCGGCTCGGTTCCGCAAAAGACCTTGTGCCCATCTACGCGGGCGCTGTGATTGCTGGATCTGTAAAAGGCAAGACGACCGAGAACGAGCTCGGAGTTCTTGAGCGGATAGCTAAGCTTGGGGGCATTGAGTTCGACCAAGAGAGCGTCAAGGATTCGGCCAGAGATTGGGCGCGGAAAACGCAGTCCGGAAGAAAAAAGCGCAGGCGACCCGCTCAAAAGACTGGGAGAACCCCTTGAGTCGACCACGGCCAATGCGACTGTGTCGTCCGTGGTCGGACTTTGGTGCACCTCCCGCTACGCACGACCTCCAAATGTAGACACCGACGCCGCGAGCTTCCTGATGTCTCGCTGATCCCAGCTCGAGGTCAGCTCTCCTCTTCTCCGCGTTCGCAACTGTTCCGGTGCCCAGAGCTGCAGTGTCGCCTGACTCCCTAGCCTTTGTGCTTTGACGTTGGGGGGCCTAGCCGGATTTATGGTGTTCGTAACACAGTACTGGGCTATCTAAGTGGTTTCACTTGCAACTGAAACCTCAATATAGGTTGGGTGAGAAAGGCTCCCAACCCCACCGACCACTGCAGGAAGGACCAAGATTCTTCATGGAATCAGTGACCCTCGATACAGCCCAGCAGATGGAGGAGTCCAAGCGAATCGTAAACGCTGTTGCGGCTGATCAAGACTTTCGCTTTGCCATCATCGATGAGCGAGACGACGAGCCGTTGAGGCTGTCTCAAGAAATGTCGCGGTCATTGTTCACTTTACTTTCAGTCTTGGCATCGGGAGGGAAGGTCACCGCAGAGGGCGTTTCCGACGAGCTCACCACGACAGAGGCCGCTAGGCTCCTTGGGATTTCCCGTCCGACTTTGATGAAAAGGGTTCGGGCAGGCAAGATTCCTGCCTTCCGGGTGGGCACTCACACGCGCCTGAAAAGATCTGACGTGATGGCCTTTTCAGAGAGGACGGAAGACCGGCGAAGCCGCGCGCTCGACGAGTTGCGCGGAATTGAAAGAGAGCTGGATGCAGCGCGCGCCTCGGACGCCGGGTAAAGTCGGGTGTTATGACTGGGCTGGTTCTGCCTGATGCGAACGTGCTTTTCAACCGGACGCTTCGGGACTGGTTGTTTTTACTGGCCCACAGGGGGCGTTTGTACACGATCCACTCCACAGAGGACCTCCTTGCCGAACCCAGGGCAAATATCGCGACCGCCACCCGATGGCGACTGGCCAGCGAGTCGAAACATTGTCTCGTCAACTCCGTGACAGCCTTCATTCTGGTGAAATCCTAGGTCCGCCTGCTGCGGCGCCCGACGCATCCACGCGTCTCATCCACGCGCCTGCGTAACTGTCCATGGTCCGCTTCCTCGTGACCAACAAGTTGCCGCGCGCATTGGCCTGCCGCTTGGGGGAGGGCATCTGAGCGCCTCAGGGAACTCACTGCTCAGGGCAGCAGCGCAATGGAACCAATCGATCTTGAAAGCTTCCGATCGCAGGTTAGAAGTTCAGTGTCGAGAGAGCGTGCTAGCGCCACGTACATAGCGTCGTAGGCGCTTATGTTGTGTCTCAGCCGCCAAGCCCGGCGACCAGTGGCTTCAGATCCACTAGGTCTATTGGCATGTCCATGTAGTCAGCTAGGGCTTCGTCAGCGCGGGTCTCACTGATCTGACCACTTTGAAGCCAACCTCTCAAGACGGACAGCACCTCCACGGTCAAAAGCTGCGGAGCAAAAAGCTGGCGGTGTCTGACAGCGCGAGCGACACCCTGAGCTGCCGGACGAAGCAGAAGCAACACACAGACCGCCGATGCATCCACGACCAGAGGTTTCACCGGTGCTCTCTCGCCAGACGCAACTCATCCACCGGGTCGGAAACTGAGACCTGCTCCCGCGACTGGATCCTCTCAAGAACCTGTTCCATTGAAGGTCGCCGCACCATTTCACCAAGCTCGTCTCGAAGATATCGACTGAGCGATTGGCCAGAAGCCGCAGCGCGAGCCTTGAGTTCGCGGCTCACCTCTTCCGGGACATCCCTCACCTGAATCGTGCTCATATGCCAACTATAGTTCATGCGCTCTGCATGCAGCACGCGGCCGCAAGCAGTCAATGAGCGTCGTGGGTTCAAGAGACGCCTCTAAGGACTTGTGTTCGCTGCGCGGTCCCAGTGTCTGACATCCGCACGCCATCTGCATGGCGCTGGGCTGTCATCCCTTCCGCACATTCCGGTCTGGTAGGAGAGCGCCCGCTCAGTGCGATCGTTGCAGCGGTGCTTGGGGATGGCCGAGAGGTCATCTTAGGGCCGTAGGGAGCCGCCATCCGAGGCTTTGATGCGGAAGCGTCTTCTTGACCGACGCTCCCCGCAGGAACCAGTGTCCTGCGGATCGCCGCCATCGCCTTCCTCTAGTACAGGTCGCGGACCCTCACGGATAGGCAGGTGACGCAGCCTTCCAGCTTCTCGAACTCTGTGATGGGCGTGGTCGTCACGTTGTATCCGAGGTCGCGCAGCATCTCCGCTGTCTTCGGTGCGGACGCTGACATGACTAGGTCTGATCCCCCGAGGCACACAACGGCCGTTCCGTGAGGTTCAGGAACCGCCATGAACCGTGGGAACAAATCGGGGTTGTCCACATAATCCGGGTACCCGATTACTGTCCCGTCGGGCAACGCCGTGACCGCCGTCTTCAGGTGCAGCACCTTCGTTACCGGCACAGACACCACGTCGGCCCCCAGGGGCGTGAGGATCGCACGCATCTGCGCGATTCCCTCCGCGTTCGTGCGTCCGCCGCGCCCAATGTAGATCGTGTTCCCAATCTTTAAAATGTCGCCGCCATCAACGGTGCCGGGAGCCTTGATCTGGTTCAGGGAACAGCCGAGGTCTTCCACGGCCGCCCTCGTTCCCGCTACTTCCGGCTTCCGGGAGTCGGCGCCGGGTCGGGTGGAGACTGCCACGTTCTTGTACATCAGCGCCGTGTCCTCAATGAACACTGCGTCGGGGCAGTCATCTGCGGATTCCACCTCGATGGTCTCCCACCCGTGATCTTGAAGAACCTTTACGTACGCTTCCCACTGGGACATGGCCAACGGCAGGTCGACCTCGACCTTCTCCGTGTGGTCCGTCAGCCCATCATTCAGGAGTGGGCCAGGACGGCGTACCAGGGCAATCTTCGACATTTCTTTTCCCTTCCTTGTGTATGAATGCAGAATCTACGCGGCCACGACGAGGCGCCGCGGGAGTGCTCGACCGCACCCGAACTGGTCGCCCTCGCCCTCACGCGCCCGCGTCTGGGCCTTCCCAAGCCGAAGCGTCAGGACTGGACGCCAGTGAGCCACCGCCCTCGCTGACCTCCATGTCGTGCAGGATCTGCAACTCGGAGTGCTTCCTTGACCACGCAAAGTAGAACACCAACGCCAACGCCATCCACGCCACGAAGGCAGCCCAAGTGACTTTGCCGAGGCTAGTCATGACGTAGATGCACGCCACGATGGAGAGGATTGGTGTCAGCGGGTACAGCGGCACGCGGAAGCCGCGCTTCAAGTTGGGCGCGGTCTTGCGCAGGACGATGACGCCGACGGAGACCAGCAGGAATGCGGACAGCGTGCCGATCGACGTCATATCCGCCAGGATCCCCAGCGGCAGGAAGCCCGCCAAGATCGCAACTGCGATCGCGACAACCCAGGTGTTGAGGGTGGGGACGTGGGTGACAGGGTTGACCTTAGAAAATGCGGCTGGCAGCAGGCCGTCGCGCCCCATCGAGTACAAGATGCGCGTCTGCCCGTACAAGCAGATCAGCGTGACGGAGAAGATGGAGATGACGGCTCCGGCGGCTAGGACGGTGCCGGGCTAGGTGGCGCCGGTGACGGACTCGACGATCTGGGCTAGGCCCGCCTGCTGCCCCTCGAAAAGCGTCCAGTGTTGGGCGCCGAGTGCCGAGATCGACACCAGCAAGTAAATCCCCGTCACGATAATCAGGGCGAAGATGAGGGCGCGGGGGACGGAGCGCTGGGGGTCTTTGACCTCATCCCCCGTCGTTGCGACGGCGTCTAGGCCGATGAAGGAGAAGAAGATCGAGCCGGTCGCCACGGAGATCCCCGCTGCGCCCAGCGGTGCGAAGTTCGCGAAGTTGTCGGCCTGGAACGCGGTGAAGGCGACGGCCGAGAATGCGACGAGGACACCAACTTTGATGAACACCATGATCGTGTTTGCGGTGGCGGATTCGGAGGCGCCGCGCATCAAGAGGATGAAGCACATGAAGATGAGGATGACGGCGGGTAGGTTGACGATGCCGCCGGTCTCGGGACTGTTCAGCAGGGGTGCAGGTAAGTCGACGTGGAAGATGTTGTGGATGAGTAGGGCGACGTATTCCGACCATCCCACGGCCACGGCGGCCGCAGACACCCCGTATTCCAAGATCAGGCAGACCCCCACCGCGAAGGCGGCCAGTTCCCCCATGGTCGCGTACGTGTAGGAGTAGGAGGATCCCGAGGACGGTATGACTGAGGCCAACTCCGCGTAGCAGACGACTGTCGGTCCGGCGACGAAGGCGGCCAGCAGGAACGAGATCGCAACCGCCGGGCCAGCTTCTGGCACCGCTTCGGACAGGATGAAGAAGATGCCGGTTCCCACCGTGCCGCCCACGCCGATCATGGTGAGGTGGAAGGTGGAGAGGGACCGTTTGAGTCCCGTGGCCTCGTGAGCCGCCACGATCGCGCTGACGTTGGGGTCGTCGGAGGCTTGGTCAAGGCTCGGTATCGGCTTGCCGTCCGTCTCTCCGTATTCCACTTGTCTGATGGAGTCGGGTAGGCCGTCTGCGTGCACGCCTATGGGGACGCGGCGGCGGAGGAGTTGCTGCTTCAGTGTTCCCGTTGCGGGACTCATGATCTTGCCGTCTTGGCGCGCGGCGCCGGTTATTCGAGGTGGCCTCACCCATCCGGCCACATCGTTGAAGCCTAGGAAACTCGGCTCACGACCGCGACCCCGGCCACATCGTGGGAACGGGAGGCCGCGTTCACCCATCCGGTCCCTACCCCGGCCGGGCCTCTTGCTTTCAGAAGTAGTGCACAAATGGCCAGGGGCTATTCTTTTTCGGAGGAACCAGCTCGGTTCCATGAGCGCCGTGTGGGTAGCCTAGGACGCAGCTTTAGGGGTCGAGACTGCAAATGTATCTCTTAGCTGATACAAACGTAGTGCCTCTTGTGGGAGGCCACCGAGCTACGGGTGGAGATCGTTAAACAACTGGGTCAAGCACTACAAATCCCAGCTCCTCGGCGGCTTTCGCCATGTTCTTGTCGTGTGTAACCACGGTGACCGTCTCAATGCCAAGCCGCTGTGCGCTGGCAAGGTGGACCGCATCGAGAGACCTGACGTGAGGCTCGATTCCAGCGGCCTCCTTCAGTAGAGAGTCATCGACTCGCAGCAGGGTGAGTTCATCGGCGAACTCTTGGCCGAGCTCGACGTCGATCGACTCTCGCCGCAGGACCCGCGCGACCTCCAACCCAATCAGGCTTGACGACACCACGCGTTGGCTTGCCTCCAACGCCTGCTCGTACCATTCGACGGCCCCCTCACTGTGTCCGAGCAAGATCCGAAGTGCCACCGACGAGTCCAAGTACCAGACGCACTGCGTCGCGCAGTCAGAGGGTGGCATCTGAGTGGCTCTCGTCCAGTAAGTCGTCTAGGGGACGCGACAGCGGCACCTTCTTGCGGTTCCTCCAAGATTGGGGAGTGTGCACGGGCGGCGTCGCGAGTCCGAGAGCGACTAGCGACTCGACTGGATCATTCATGTCAGGGGTCACCGGGACCAGTCGCAGGACCGGTTTGCCGTGTTTGGTCACTTGCACTGGGACTTGGCTTTCGACAACTTTACGAGCTATCGAAGACACCTCCTGGTTGAGCTTCGTCATCGTTATGGTCTCCATAGGCCCAATCTAGCATGTCGATGCTAGATTGTGGTCAGACGCGTTTCGGCGGTGTTGGGTATCCGGCGTGATGGTCTCGCCCTCTTTCTTGCGGTCACGGTTAGCGCTGCGAACAGAAGGCTCTCTTTGGCTTCTCTCGTACGCAGCATCCGCATGCGCTTCCTCACCGTTCACGCACCGAAGAGGAGGAGGCGGCATCCCACCGCAACGTCAGTAAAAGACTCCTAGCGACTTGAAGAGGCGCCGCAACATCTGACTAGTAGTCGCCGCGGTTGTAACTGTGGCGCTGGTGGCGGTCGCTTTCTTCGTGATCAGAGTGTGGACACAAACAGCGACCCCAAAGGCGGACGCAGCTGCTGAAGGGAGCAAGCAGGAACTGGCATCCTCCTCCACGGACGCCTACTTCCCCGCCGGGGAAACTGACGCCCACTGGAGCGGGGGCATGGTGATCGGAGAACCACGCTTCGAAGACGACACCACTTAAGTGACGGCCTGGATGCCGGGAATGGAAGACTTCACCACCTGCGAACCGGAGCTCCGTGAACCTGACGAGTCCAAGGCCGGAGCGGCCTACGCTTCCATCATTGATGTTGCCGCCCCCTAGGCCAGCCCGTCGACAACCACTATCCCATCGTCGCCATGGACCCAGACCACTTGGTCTACACCTCTTCGGACCCGGACAGTGAGTACACCGATTACCGCGAGTTCGTTTGCAGCTTCGAGACGGACGAATCCCGGATCCTGCCGCGCCGCTTGTGGAATCCCGTGCCCGCGCAGGGAAGCGTGGATGACTAGGGCCGCGATCAGCGGGCGTTCGAGCGATGAGCTCCGCGCCGAAGGAGCGACTTGGGCTCCCACAACCTGCATGATGCTGTCATAGAATCTCTGTAGGTTCCGGGCAAGTGGTCGCAGTGCAGCAGCCGCGCGGAATCCCAAAATGTTTGAAAGGGTGGTCGCGTGGACGAGGGGCCCCAGCGATTCGAAGTGGACGGCGGGGACGAGGGCGAAAGTGTGGGGCCACCCCCACCAACTCCTGAAGATCTTTCTTCCGCGTCACCTAGCGGGCCGTCGTCGACTACGCTGCCTTTCCCCCCGCCCCCGACCGACACGGGAGCTGGACAGTCCTCCCCGCCGAGGGGCGCGCCGAGGCTCCCTCAGGGCTTCCTTCCAGCCTCCCAAGTGCCGACGCCGCCTCCTCTGAGCGAGCCGAGCCCGCCGAAAGGGAGGAAGAACACCGCCCAGATCGTCGCCCTAGTGCTGGGAGGAGTGGCCGTGGTGGCGCTCATTGCCGCTGGAATCACCTGGTTTTGGCCGATTCTTACGGGTGACGCTGACCCGGCTCCCTCCGCTTACGCTCACCCCCCGACCTTGAAAGCGACGGTGAATGTGAGCGGCGGCGACGAGCCGGTCGTCCTCGTCCCCCTGAAGAACCCCACCGGAGACTCTTCCGGCGAGGCTATCGCCCGGGTTAACGGACTTACCGTGTTCGGGGCCCAAGTGGGTGAAGAAAACATTCTTGTCGCCATGGATTCCGTCGCGGACGGTGAGCCCGTGTGGACCGAGGTCGTTGGTGTTTCCCCTAGAGACTGTTTCCTGACTGCCTCGGCTGTCAACTGTGGCAGTTCGGGCATTTTCAACCTAACGACAGGTGAGAGGACTTCAGAAGGTGGCGGGACCGATGGAGGTGAAGACTTTGCCGCTGACCCAGCCGGCGACTCATCGGCGGGAGGTGAGGCCGCCCAGGTCACGGCGCGGAGGGTCCCCGCTTCTGAAGACAGTCCCTATTACACAAGTGGCGGGTCGGTGCTCGACTCCAAAGACAATGTCATCGCAGCTTTTGGCCAGGAACCCGTCTGGCAGCTCGCCGACGAAGAACTCGACGGCGGAACCTGGGTTTTCACCGACGGAGAGCGGATCATCGTAGTCGAAGGCGGCAGTGTTACGTGGGAGCGGAAGCTATCCGCGGGGTCGGCTCCAGTGAACGTCCCCAACAGCGCATGTTCGGTGACCATGAGCGGCTCCGTCCTACTGGTTGGGGAGCCCGAGGGGATAGTCGCCTTGAACCTAGAGGACGGCAAAGAGATGTGGCGCCTAGAAGCTTCCGTCGACTCTTGGCTGGCAAGCGGTGACACTCTCTTGGTTGCGGGCGAGGGCGATGTCCGCCTCCTAGAGTTCTCGGACGAGTCAACAGGCGGGCAAAGCGGGGGCGAAGAGTCCTCCGCCCAGTTGGCGTTGGACGCTGTGAACGTCCCCGAGGCACCCACCTATGAAGACTTGGCGAACGCCTTATTGGAGTTCCCTGAGGGCTTCAGCGACTTTCTCAACTCACCGGATGGGGACTACATCCAACTCCACGACGGCCAGTACAGACAGACCGGTGAAGAGAAGGGGGGTTTCCTCAACTTGCACGAGGTCGAGCCGCTCTACATTGGAGATGACGCCTACGTTGTTGCCCTGCTGGATTACGGTCTTTACAGGTCCGACGCTTTTGGAAGCATATGGGTCATCTACGACTCCGACTTGGAACTGGTCGACTCCCACGGTCTTGGGGAGGCTGGAGGGTTCGCTTGGCTGATCCCTTACGCGACCTACGACTATTACAACCCACAGTTGAACGCCTGGTTCCTCCCCTCCGAGGAGGGGTCGTTCACCATCGAATACGAGACGCAAGTCGCTCAAGGTTCGGGGAACATCGCTCGCGTAACGTGGGCCTTTGACGGGCGTGAGGCCACGTTCCAATCCCTCGAGTTCGACTCGGCTTCAGGAACAGCACGCCAACCCGATCAAGCGTTGCTCCAGCAGATCCGTGATGACCTGTCGGCTGGTAGAGATGATGCTGCCGCCCCCTATCTCAGCGTGAGGGCCCTAGACCAGGTCCAGAACGGTCACATCAGCGAGGGGAAGACGCCGGAGACGATGCTGCGTGGCCTCGCCTTCCCCGCCGGAGGTGAGGTGCAACAGTGCATCCTGGCGTCCTCGTACTTTGACCCCTACGAGGGGACGAAAGATGCCAACGGTGTTCAGATCGGGTTCCCCGGCTCGGGGCCGTACTGGCCTGCCGTGCAAGGCTTGCCCGACACTATTTGGTACTGCGGGCTGGACAACGGTGACATCCCCGTCATCTCAGGGGTGCGGGTTTATAGCGACTTCCTCGTGATCAGCACTGATGAAAACGGTACTCCGCGGATCGAGTGGTTAGACCGCATCTACTCGTGAGCCAACTGGCGGGTGAGTCTAGGTCCTGGATCTTCGCGGGCGGCGTGGAAGAAACCCCAAACGAAGTGACGCGAATGTCGGAGCGGCGTGCAATGCTTGCAATGAGAGGTCGCTGTTACGGCCGTGCGCCGCGCCGCCCGCGGCAGCATCGTCTAAGTTGGGCTGCGCGAGTGAGGAAAGTGAGGGCATGAACGTGGAGGACGCTGACGGACAAGCGCGCGGCGCACCGGA
>ERZ1031159.161-NODE-161-length-11932-cov-10.590469_pt1 | contig 11932 bp, 13 predicted proteins | sample MGYA00516706_ERZ1031159 | MGnify/ENA primary metagenome ERZ1031159 (study PRJEB33719, sample SAMN04262508) | wastewater metagenome | biome: rural village; feature: composting latrine chamber; material: composting feces with ash | place: El Salvador | collected... | reverse complement strand
TTGCGGCACTCCCCGTGGTTACTGCGGGTGCTGCGTTCGCTGCCCTCTTCGACGTGACGATCCGGTTCAACAGAGGAGACTCACCGCCGGTCAACAGAACCTTCTGGTTGGCCTTCCGAGCGAACTTCAAGCAAGCGAGCCTGCTCTGGCTGTTAGTTGGGCCCATTGGAGTCGCGCTTGGAGCGTCCTGGGTGCTCCTTCCGGTAGAGGAGGTCTTGCCTCTAAAGGCTCTGACCACGCTGATCTACATGGCGGTCTTCCCCTACTTCTTCTTCCTGCAAGCGAAGTTTGAGAACACGGTGGGGGCGACAATCAAGAACGCGTTGCTCATCCCCATGCTGAGGTTGCCCTACTCTCTGACGTCGCTGGCCATCCAGGCGATCCTGATTGCCATAGCGGTTGCAACGACCATTTATGTCCCGCAGGCGCTCCCAGTCTTGGTGCTTCTGGGGTTTGGCGGATGGGCGTACGCGATCACCCCCGTCCTCCAAAAGTCTGTCGGACCCTGGGACGCGCCGAAAAGCTGAACAGGGCAACGAAAGGTCCTGGGGTTTAGCTCCGCTCAAGTCGGTAGCCAACACCGCGTACGGTCACCAGGCGTTGGGGTTTCTTGGGGTCGGCCTCGATTCGTGACCGCAACCGTTTGATGTGCACGTCAAGGGTCTTCGTGTCCCCGAAGTAGTCCAGTCCCCAAATCCGATCGATAAGCTGCGCGCGCGTGAGGACGCTGCCCGCGTTGCGCATAAGTATTTCGAGCAGCTCGAACTCCCTCAAGGGCATGGGCGTCTCTACCTTGCCGATCTTGACGACGTGGCTGTCAGTGTCAAGCTCGATCTGCCCGACGTTCAGGACGGACGGCTCGTCGTACTCCGAATCCATCCTGCGGCGCAGCACGGCCCTTATTCGGGCGATTAACTCGCGCGATGAGTAGGGTTTGGTGATGTAGTCGTCTGCCCCAAGCTCAAGCCCGACGACGATGTCCACTTCGGAGTCTTTGGCTGTGAGCATGATGAGCGGCACGGCTGAGCGCGACCGAATCTGCCTACAGACCTCAGTGCCCGGGAGGTTTGGCAGCATGAGGTCGAGGAGTACAAGATCAGGACGAAGGGCTTCGAAAACCTCTAGAACCTGGGCGCCGTCTGCCACGGTGGTCACCTGGTAGCCCTCCTGCCCAAGAAGGAACTCTAGGGGCTCGCTGATCGCAGCCTCGTCCTCGACCAACAAGATGCGTTCGCTCACGCGGGATGTTCCTCTCTGAGTGAAGGGGCCGGGGTAGCCGCTGCAGGTCTTGGGGCTTCCGGGAGTCGGATGGTGAAGGTCGACCCGTCGCCAGGACGCGACCGGACGCGCACCTCGCCGCCGTGGCTCTGGGCGGAATGCTTCACTATTGCGAGTCCAATGCCGCTGCCGCCAGTTTCGCGGCTTCGGGCCTCATCCACTCGGTAGAAACGTTCAAAGATCCTATCGATCTCACTGGGTTTGATGCCTTCCCCGAAGTCCTTCACCGAAATCTCGACGATGTCCTTCACCGCGCCAACGTCCACCTCGATCTCTGTGCCCAGAGCTGAGTGCTGGATAGCGTTCAAGACCAGGTTGCTGACCGCGGACACCAACACGGAGTGCTTTCCGAGCACTGACGGGGACACCTGTTGTTTCCAGCGGATCCGGACGCCCGCGGACTCCGCGGTGAGCCGGTTGCGCTCTACAGCCTCATCAATCACCTTGCCAACGTCCACCAAAGCGCCGTCCGCCAAGACGTCGGCTGACTGGATACGCGTGAGTTCTATGACGTCGTGCGTGAGAGCCGTGAGGCGCGCCACTTCCTCAGAGAGTTTTTCGGAGAAACGGCGCACCTGCGTTGGATCCTCGGCAGCAGCGTGGATTGCTTCGGTAAGGAGACCGATTGCGAAGGTTGGGGTTTTGAGTTCGTGGCTGACGTTGCCAAGGAACTCCCGGCGGACGCTGGCCAAACGTTCGGCCTCGCTGTGATCATCGACAAGCACCAGTCGGCACCCGTCTTCAAGGGGAGACACCCGGAGAGTCAGGTACTGAGGTCGGCCCAGTGGGCCAGGCGCTAGGCGGAGTCGGCCTTCCTTCGGCTTGCTGGAGCCCGACCAGCGGACCAGAAGCTTCGATAGCTTAGGGTGCGCCACTCGTCCAGACCTGACCAGGCCGTAGCTGTTCGCGATCGAGTTTGCTACGATCACGCCGCCTTCAGCGTCCAGCACCAAAGCGGCCGAGGGCAACGCCCCAACAATGAGTTCGACCCCCTTGGAGACCGCGGGCCCCCGTTGTTCGCGGACTGTCTCATTCACGCTGCCAGGCTATCCGGCAGAGACAGTGAGTCAACACCGAAGGGGGAAGAATTCGCCCACTGTTTACCTTCTGTTCACCTGGTTGTCTCCGCCTGTCCATCCCGCACGCTTACCGTTCGGATCAACGGCGTGCGCCGCGGACATCAGCGTAAGAAACGGAAAGAATGCGAGTGAACAAGAAGACGGCTATGCGGTTTGGGGCGGCATCTCTTGCCGCAACCCTGCTGCTTGGGGCTTGTGCTGTGAACGAGAGAAGGCAGCCTAAAGATCCATCGGCACTTTCTCAAGGGCATCTCTTGAGCGGAACCCTGAACGGCATGGGAGCTTCCGCTCAAAGTGCAGCTCAAACCTTCTGGGCTGCGGGGTTCCAAGATGAGCATCCCGACGTGACGGTGAACTACGATCCCCAAGGTTCTGGAGCAGGCCGCACCGCTTTTCTCCAGGGAGGAGTAGCTTTTGCTGGCTCGGACTCCCCGATTCGGGCCGAGCACATCGACGGCGACCCGCCTTTGTGCGAGCCGGGCGTGGGGCCGGTCAACCTTCCCGTCTATGTCTCACCGATCGCGGTCGCTTACAACCTGCCGGATGTGCCGGACTTGGTGCTGGATGCTGAGGTGCTCGCGCTTGTCTTTTCGGGTCAGATAACCCGCTGGGATGACGCCCGCGTAGCAGCACTCAACCCAAGCGCAGACCTTCCCGACCTGGCGGTCACGGTCGTGCGCCGCGCCGATGACTCAGGCACCACTCACAATTTCACCGAATATCTTGAGGCGAACGCGCCGCAGGCCTGGGGGAAGCCCAGTTCACAGACTTTCCCGTTCGCTGTTGGGGACGCAGCGAAAGGGACTTCTGGCGTGGCGGACGCAGCGCGCAGCGCCCTCGGCGCCATCACTTACACCGACCTGTCTGGGGCGAACGGCTTGCAGCTGGCGTCCTTGCGTGTCGGTGACGGGGTTTCAGAGCTCAGCCCAGAAGGGGCGGCGGCCGTAGTTGCGCGGTCGCCGACCGCAGACACCGGTCTAGACGCAGAAAGCGACCTAGCCGTTGCTGTCGACCATCAGGCAAGTGAAGCGGGGGCATGGCCGCTTTTGCTGGTGAGCTACCTGATTGTCTGCCAGCGCTACGCGGATACTGAGCTGGGGGCGCTGGTTGGCGCCTACGCAACCTACATTGCGAGCCCCGGCGCCCAACAAGCCGCGAGTGAAGGCACAGGCTCAGCGCCCCTGAGCGGAGAGCTTGCTGCCCGCGTCCTTGCCGTCGCAGAGGCGATCGGTTAGATCGACGTGGAAGACAAAGCCTTGGTGTTCCATCATGCGCCCGTTGCAAGTGGGGAGCGCAGTCGCGCTGAGCGGCGTGCGGACCGTCTGTTCAGCAGAGTGCTGATGGCCTCGGGCATCGCCATCATCCTGATCCTCGTGGCGATCGGCGTCTTCCTTGTCGCGCAGTCGCTGCCCGCCATCTTCGGTGACGGAGACTTACCCGGCGGCGCGAGCAACTTCTGGGAATACGTGTGGCCCCTGGCATTCGGTACCCTGTGGTCCGCGGTGCTCGCACTAGCCATCGCGACCCCGCTTGCACTCAGTGTCGCCCTGTTCATCTCCCACTACGCGCCACGGCGGCTCGCATCGATCGCCGGTAGCGCAGTCGATCTGCTTGCCGCCGTGCCGTCGGTCGTTTTCGGTCTGTGGGGGATCCTCGTCCTCGCCCCGGCACTGGCACCCGTCTACGGTTGGCTCGTGGAACACATGGGGTGGTTTCCGCTCTTCGCGGGACCGGCTTCAGCTACGGGGCGCACGATCCTGACCGCGGCCATCGTCCTTGCCATCATGGTTCTGCCGATCGTGACGGCCATGTGCCGCGAAGTCTTCCTCGCCACACCGAAGCTAACCGAGGAAGCGGCCCTTGCTCTGGGGGCGACGAAGTGGGAGATGATCCGGACCGCAGTGCTTCCGAACGCGCGCAGCGGGGTCATTTCGGCGGTGCTGCTGGGTCTAGCGCGTGCGCTGGGCGAAACGATGGCTGTAGCGATGGTGCTGTCCCCAGCGCTCGTGGTGAACTTCTTGTTGCTGACCCCAGCAAACCCGTCAACGATTGCTTCCAACATCGCTCTTCAGTTCCCTGAGTCCACAGGGCTCGGTGTGAGTGCTTTGTTAGCGAGCGGGCTGGTGCTCTTCGCGATCACGCTCGCGGTCAACCTTCTGGCGCGCCTGCTGGTGCGCGGAAACACCAGAGGAGCCTGATGTCTACCCAATCCTTCACCCCACGCTCGACTTCTGCTCGCAGGTTGCGTAGCCGCCTCGCTACGATCCTCCTTGGAGCGGGGTTCCTCGCGGCAATGCTCCCGCTGTTTTCCATCCTGGCGGTCACTGCCACTCGCGGCGCGAAGCGGCTTGACGCCGAGTTTTTCACTCACTCAATGCGAGGTGTTACAGGAGCTGGCGGGGGCGCATTACACGCCCTGATGGGAACGCTACAAATAACCGGGGCAGCGATGATCATCTCCATCCCCATTGGGGTCGCCGCCGCGCTCTACATCACGGAGTACGCAAGTGCCCGAGCGGCCCGCGCCGTCACCTTGGGCGTAGACATGCTGCTGGGTGTTCCCTCAATCGTCGCAGGGCTCTTTGCTTACGCGTTGTTCTCGCTGCTGCTTGCGGATGCGGGTGTCCGCAGTGGCTTCATTGGAGCGATCGCGCTTTCAGTGCTGATGATTCCAGTAGTCGTGCGTTCAGCGGTAGAGTTCCTGTCCCTCGTTTCAAACGAACTTCGGGAGGCGTCCCTCGCACTAGGTGTTTCGAAGCGAACCACGGTGACAAGGATCGTTTTGCCGACGGCCTTTGGCGGGCTCGTGACAGGAATCGTGCTCGCTGTCGCACGGGTGATTGGGGAGACCGCACCGCTACTTATCGTCGCCGGCTACACCGCGAGCATGAACTACAACGTCTTCTCCGAACGCATGATGTCCCTGCCCGTGTTCGTCTACACCCAGTACGCGAGCCAGGGCCCGGACCCGACCCCTTACCTAGAGCGGGCGTGGGCGGGCGCCCTGATGCTCATGGCGATTGTGATCGCCTTGAACCTCGGTGCCCGCCTACTCAGCCGGGCGATAGTGCGAGTCCGATGAGCCTCACTCCAGAGAGAAAAGACATGCCCCTGAAGGTAAAACCTGTCATTCCTGACACGCCCCCTGCCCTGGAAGTCCCGGTCGTCGCGCTAAGGAACGTGCGCGCGAGTTACGGAGGGCACCACGTGATTGGGGATGTGAGTTTGGAAGTCCCGGAACGCACCGTCTCGGCCTTCATTGGACCCAGCGGTTCGGGAAAGTCCACACTTTTGCGCACGATCAACCGGATGCATGAGGTGACCAGAGGGGGGACGGTGACGGGACAGGTCCTGCTCGATGGGCAGGACGTGTACGGGCCAAGCGTGGACCCGGTCGACGTGCGGCGCCGAGTAGGCATGGTGTTTCAGCGTCCCAACCCGTTTCCTACGATGAGTATCCGCTCTAATGTCTTGGCGGGACTGAAGCTGAACGCCCACAGACTTCCGCGTGCAGAAGCCGACGACACTGTGGAACGCGTGCTCCGCTCTACTCACTTGTGGAAAGAGGTAAAGGACCGCCTGAGAGAGCCGGGCGGTTCGCTTTCAGGTGGGCAGCAGCAGAGGCTGTGCATCGCCCGGGCCATCGCCGTAGCGCCTGAGGTGCTGCTCATGGACGAACCCACCTCTGCCCTCGACCCCGTTTCAACGGCGGGGATCGAGGATCTGATCGGGACGCTGCGCGAGGAATACACGGTCATTATCGTCACCCACAACATGCAGCAAGCCTCCAGGGTTTCCGATCGAACCGCGTTCTTCAACGTGGGCGAGCCGGGGGCGATGGCAAGACTCGTTGAATACGACGCCACCGCTCGGATGTTCTCACGTCCGTCTAACCGCGAAACTGCGGACTACCTTTCCGGGCGCTTCGGGTAGTCGTTGCCAGAGCCGAGGGACCTCTAAACACATATCGATCCAGTAACGGGTCGGTGATTCGTTTGCGGCACTCGAAGCGGGGTGCGTAGAGTTCATGGGCGACAGGATAGTTTTTCCTATCGGAGGTGAGGGCACCAATTAGGGCCTAGCCTCGCAAACTCAACAAACGGAGGCCTGACAGCCAATGTCAATACGTAAATCTCTACGCATGGGCGCCGCGTTTTTTGCCGCAGCAGCGTTAGCTGGTTCGCTAGCAGCGTGCTCATCTGATGGAAGCAAAGACGACGGCAAAGATGCCGCCGACGACAAGGGTGAAAGCACTTCGGAAGAGGCCGGTCAGGTTTACTTCCTGAACTTCAAGCCGGAACAGGCAGACGCCTGGGATTCGCTCGCAGCCGCCTACACCGACGAAACCGGTGTTCCGGTTACTGTGCAGACCGCTGCCTCGGGTACGTACGAAAGCACGCTGAAGTCCGAAATGGCTAAGTCCGAACCGCCGACAATCTTCCAGGTGAACGGCCCGGTGGGCCTCGCCACGTGGAAGGACTACGCGGCGAACCTGAAGGACACCGAAATCTACAAGCACCTCAAGGACAAGAGCATGGCTCTTGAAAGCCCTGACGGTGACTACGTCTACGGCATCCCTTACGTCATTGAGACCTACGGGATCATCTACAACAAGGCGCTGCTGGACGAATACATGGCGCTGCCTGACGCTGTCGTGACGAACGTCAACGAGATCGACAACTTCAAGACCTTAAAAGAGGTCGTTGAAGGAATCCAGAAGCACAAGGACGAACTCGGCATCAAGGGTGCGTTCACCTCGGCCGGCTTCGACGCCTCTTCCGACTGGCGTTTCAAGACTCACCTCGCGAACATCCCGTTGTTCTACGAGCTCTCCCAGGTAGACCTTGACGGTCAGCCGGAGACCATCGAGGGCGTCTACATGCCCCAGTACAAGGACATCTTCGACCTGTACATCAACAACTCCACGACCGACCCGACCGCTCTGGCTGGGAAGACCATGGAAGACGCAACGGCTGAGTTCGCTCTTGGTGAGGCAGTATTCCTGCAGAACGGCACCTGGGCCTACGGCGACCTCTCGGCCGCCGGAATGGCTGACGACGACCTGGGCATGCTCCCGATCTACATCGGCGTCGAAGGTGAAGAAAACTACGGCCTAGCGACGGGCTCTGAGAACTACTGGGTCATCAACAACAAGGCCTCGGAAGAAGACCAGAAGGCTTCTGAGAAGTTCCTGGAATGGGTCATCACCTCTGACACCGGCCGTGACTCCCTCACCAACGAAATGGGCTTCGTAACCCCCTTCGACAGCTTCGAAGGCTACGAATCCACTAACCCGCTGGTCCTGGCTGACGGCGAGTACTTCGATGCGGGCAAGACCCCTGTCGGCTGGTACTTCACCCTGATGCCTTCCGATGAATGGAAGGACGGCGTTGGCCAGGCACTGCTTGCCTACGCACAGGGCACGGGCGACTGGGATGCAGTTCGGGAAGCCTACGTCGACAACTGGGCCAAAGAAGTTGAGCTGGTGAAGGCGAACTCTGGCGACGAAGAGTAATAGCCGAATCCGCACAACTATCTAGGTAGGTGGTCCCGAAACCCGCTCTTTGGGTTTCGGGGCCATCCGCTAGAAAGAAACGAAACTATGCAGAAAACCCTTACAAAGTGGTGGTGGCTTTTCACGGGGCCGACGCTGGCCGCGTTCGTGATTGGTTTCGCGATCCCGTTCGTCATGGGCGTGTACTTGTCTTTCACAAGGTTCACGATTATCACCGACACCGAGTGGGTCGGGCTCCAGAACTTCAAGGCGATTTGGGGAGACCCGGTATTCGTTCACGCGTTCTGGTACACCGCGGTGTTCGCGGTGGTCATCACAATCACAGTGAATATCGCAGCTTTCTTCCTTGCCTACATGCTGGTGAAATCCTTCAAGGGCAAGAACCTATTCCGCTCAGTGTTCTTCATGCCTAACCTGATCGGCGGCATCGTCCTTGGCTACATCTGGTTGGTGCTCCTGAACGGCGTGTTGGAACCCTGGGCCAAGAACGTTGTCTACGACTCAGGCTACGCCTTCTGGGCTCTAGTCTTGGTGACGTTTTGGCAGCAAGCGGGCTACATGATGGTCATTTACATCGCGGGCCTGCAGTCAATCCCCAGCGACGTATTGGAAGCCGCCAAAGTCGACGGTGCCAGCAGCGGGCAGACACTGCGTTCAGTGATCCTGCCTCTTGTCATGCCGTCCATCACGGTCTGTACTTTCCTGACGCTATCGGGCGGGTTCAAGATGTTCGACCAGAACCTGGCACTTACCAATGGCGCGCCAGGGCGAATGTCCGAAATGCTCGCGCTGAACATCTACAACACGTTCTACGGCAGGCCCGGCTTCGAAGGCGTCGGTCAGGCGAAGGCTGTCGTCTTCCTGATTCTGGTCGCTGGCGTTGTGCTTGTTCAGAACTGGTTCGTGCGTTCGAAGGAGGCAAACAATGACTAATCCAAAGAAGCCTTGGATCTGGACGGTCACATTCACCGTTCTGGCGCTTGCCTACCTGTACCCGATCTTCCTGGTCTTGAGCAACTCGTTCAAGAACAAGATCTACATCGCCCGGATGCCCTTCAGTCTCCCCGATGCTAAGTCCTTCGTTGGGCTCGCGAACTACGAGCTGGGTGTCTTTCGAACGAACTTCTTCGCCGCTTTTGGCTGGTCACTGGTGATCACGCTGGGGGCGACGTTCTGGATCATCCTTTGCACGTCGATGACGGCGTACTGGGTGGTCCGGGTCGACAACAAGTTCGCCAAGTTCCTTTACGTGCTGTTCATTTTCAGCCTTGTTGTTCCGTTCCAGATGGTGATGTTCACCCTGTCCTGGCTCGCGGACACACTGAGTTTGACGACGCCGTGGGGTCTTTGGGTCGTTTACCTAGGGTTCGGAGCAGGGCTAGCTGTCTTCATCTTTACTGGCTTCGTGAAATCGGTGCCGAGGGAGCTAGAGGAGGCCGCGCTCATCGACGGCTGCGGACCTGTTCGCACCTTCTTCAGCATCATCATGCCCGTGTTGAAGCCAGCGATCATGACGGTGACAATCCTGGAAGTCATGTGGCTGTGGAATGACTACCTGCTGCCATACCTGACACTGGACCTCAAGAAGTACTCGACAATCCCAATCGCCGTGCAAAGCTTGCGCGGTGGTTACGGGGCCGTTGACATGGGCGCCATGATGGGTGTCCTGGTCCTGGCGATGATCCCCGTGATCATCTTCTACATCGCTGCGCAACGCCACATTATTGAGGGTGTCGTGGCAGGGGCCGTGAAGGGGTAGCACTAACCTCACGGAGCCTTGTGGCCGCCCCATCTGATTGAGTTGGAGGCGGCCACAGCTGTGTCGGCATTTCTTCTTTTGGCGGGTGCGCGTCCGTGGAGCCTGCAAAGCTGACAGACTAACGCCTAAGGGAACGTGTCTTAGAGACTGCACTCTAGGTGCCGAAAGAAAGAGGGAACATGAGCTACCAACAGCAGCTACCCACCTACCCCGGTGGCGCAGTAGACCCGGGAGCGGCCTACGGCAGGCCGGCGCCTCTTGATGGCATCTCCCTCGCGTCCTTCATCACCTCTCTGGTTGGGTTGAACATTGTTGGGATAGTCCTGGGAGCTGTTGGGCTGTCCCGCACCAAAAACGGAGTGCGGAGTGGGCGAGGTTTCGCGATTGCGGGCCTGGTCATCGGGATTGTTTCCCTAGTCATCGCGATCGTCGTCGTGGCCCTGGTTCTGACAGGCGCCATCACTTATGGCGTCGCAGTATCTGGTTACTAGGCTGGTCTTATGGCTGAACTGGATTATGCATTCCTTGCCGACTACGCCGCGGTTGAGGCAGGCAAACTCAGCGCGATCGGCGCTAGCTTCACCCGAGTTGTCGTCCCGGGGTTCCCAACACAGCTGCGACTCCACGTTGCGGGGCGCGTCCGCACGCAGGTGAGCGCTAGCCAGTGCGACCTGCAGGTGACGGTCACTGCTGCAGACGGAGCGTTCCAACTGGAAGGCTCACTAGCGCTGGAAGCAGATGACGCCGTGCCGTACCGCGACGACCTGGTCGGCCTGCTGTTCGCCGTGGGAATGGAGCTGCCGCTGGAAGGCCCGGGACTCTGTGAAGTCGTGCTTCAGCTTGACGGCGAGCAGGTGCGGACCCTGCGTTTTGAAGTGGAAGGCCCTGCGTGACCTACACGCTCCGCTTTACTTTCCATGCCAGAGAGCGGATGAAGACGCGTGGCATCACAGAAAAACGGGTGCGCCAGACTTTGAAGGACCACAGCTCCCGCACCCCCGGACACACGCCGGACGCAATGAAGTTCTACGGCCCAAAGCCGCCCCCACCGGTCGTGGTGATTACTTCGTGGCCGCCGGACAAAGGCAGGTTGGACGTGGTCACGTGCTACGCAAAGTGAGGAGCGCCCAGTGACTAAGCGACTGACAGTGGAGAATGACCAGTCTGGGACCCTGGTAGTCCAGGTGGACCCGGTTGCAAACGCAGCTTACGTTCGGCTGACCGGCTCACCGATCTTTGAGACGCGGGAAGTAAACGACTGGACCCTGGTCGACCTGGACAAGACTGGCGAACTGGTTGGAATAGAAATCCTGGGCCTCACTTCACCGATCCCAGTGGAGACTCTAGAAGCCGACTTTCAGCTCAGTAGCGAAACCGCGGGCCTCTTGAAAACGGTTGCGCGTTCGATCGGCGGGATCTGGAGCCACGGCGTCACCCCAGACTCAGTGAGGGTGCTAGCCACTCCGGCTCTTCGTCCAGTGCAGGTGTAGGACGTAGGAACAGAAGTGGATGACGAGCGGTTTGCGAGGCTAGTAGCCCGGTTTGAGGCTGCCCCGGGAGCCGGCGGGAAGCCGCTGCAGATGCACTCGCTTCTGGTAGACCAGGGCGAAGACCAGTGGGTGCACAGGTTCAGTGGGCACGCCGGGCCTTCGGACATTCGCAGCCTCAGCAAAACCGTGCTCACACTGATCGCTGGCACCCTAGCCGCAAACGACCCGGACTTCGGTCTTGAGACACCCGTTTGGGACCTCATTGAACCGGCCGTCCTCCGGGCGGGCGACGGTTCTAAGGCAGACGATAGTTCAGGGCCCGCAGCGGGAAACAACCTTGAAGCGGGCCAGAACCTAGAGCGCTGGAAAAAGGTGAGGGTCAAGCACCTCCTGAACCACACCACCGGGTTCGACCGCGTCCTCATGATGCGCGGAGACATCAAAGACCTAGACCCCAGCAGGCACCTGGACTACGTCGTAAGCGCCCCACTTGTCTACGAGCCCGGCGAGCACTACCTCTACTCCAACGCTGGCTTCTACCTGCTTTCCGCAGCACTTGAGCACTACCTGGCTTCGCAAGCAAGCGTTGCTGGCAGGCCCGGGCAAGATATGGGTGCGGCTCGGGAAAGTGCACTGGAACGCTACGCACGCCACGCATTCTTCGAACCCCTGGGTATCGAAGATTGGGACTGGGAGAAATACGGGGACTACCTCGCCGGTGCAACCAGGCTTTGGATGAACCCAGAAGACGTTGCAAAGGTTGGCAAGCTATTGCTGGGGGAAGGAAAAACTCCGACGGGCGCGCCAGCCG
>ERZ1031159.159-NODE-159-length-12173-cov-6.412527_pt1 | contig 12173 bp, 8 predicted proteins | sample MGYA00516706_ERZ1031159 | MGnify/ENA primary metagenome ERZ1031159 (study PRJEB33719, sample SAMN04262508) | wastewater metagenome | biome: rural village; feature: composting latrine chamber; material: composting feces with ash | place: El Salvador | collected... | reverse complement strand
GCAGGCTTCTGACCAGCGCGTTAGTGTCTCAGTGGCGGCTAAGCAACCTGGGCGCCACCTGGGCCAAAGTGCGCAGCCAAAGCGCAAGAGCAGGAGCAAGAAGTGAGTGACGAACTCAATCCGGACTTGGCGGTGTTGGTCGAAGACAACATCGGCTTGATTCCCGATTTTCCTGAGCCTGGCGTGCTGTTTCGGGACATTACGCCTCTGCTGGCCAACGGTGAGGCACTGCGCGAACTCACACTGAGCTGGGCCAATCAGTACCGTGGGAAGATCGACTACGTCGCCGGACTTGAGTCCCGTGGTTTTATCCTGGCAGCGCCCCTGGCGGTCGAGCTTGGAATTGGCATGCTCACCGTGCGGAAGAAGGGGAAACTGCCAGGACCCGTATTGAGCATTGATTACGGCCTCGAATACGGAACGGCCACACTGGAAATCCGGCCAGAGACGGTTCCCCCGGGCGCCCGCGTCTTGATTGTCGATGACGTGTTGGCCACTGGCGGAACTGCTGCGGCCGCCGATGAATTGCTGACGCAATGTGGGGCGGACGTAGTGGGACTCCTTGTGCTCCTTGAACTGGTGGAACTGGGGGGAAGGGCCCGACTTCGGGGCATTCCCATCGAGGCCATGGTTGCCGTAGACGAGACCTTGTGAAGTAGAGCTCAGGGTGCTTCATCTTGAGTTGTACTTCACAGGTCCCATAACGATCTATCATTTGTAGATGGTCGAACAGAAGAGGCTCCCCGAACCCCCAAAGAACGGGGCATCTGGGTCCTTCGTGCGCTCCGGCTTGTCGTGGTTGGGCGGACGAGGGCGCTCGACCATCCCTGAGATAGAACCGTTGATCCGCGCGGTACGTGCGCATCACCCTCGTGCCGATGTGTCCCAAATTGAACGCGCCTACACGGTTGCTGCAAAGTGGCATGAGGGTCAGATGCGAAAGTCGGGCGAACCGTACATCACGCATCCGATTGCGGTTGCCACTATTTTGGCTGAGTTAGGCATGACGCCTCCGACTCTGGTGGCGGCCCTCTTGCACGACACCGTCGAGGACACGGATTACACAGTCGAGGAACTCACCGAAGAATTCGGGGCAGAAACAGCCGCCCTGGTAGATGGGGTTACCAAGCTCGACAAGATCAAATATGGGCGTAGCGCGCAGTCCGAGACGCTGCGGAAAATGATCGTAGCGATGAGTAAGGACATTCGTGTCCTGCTCATAAAGTTGGGTGACCGTCTCCATAACGCGCGAACATGGCGTTATGTTCCCGCAGCATCGGCGAAGAACAAGGCGCGGGAAACCCTGGAAATCTATGCGCCCCTGGCTCACCGACTGGGGATGAACACCATCAAATGGGAGCTCGAAGAACTTTCCTTCAAGACGCTCTACCCGGATGTGTACGAGGAGATTGACTCGCTGGTTGCTGAGCGCGCCCCTCAACGTGACACGTACCTGAACGACGCGATTGGTCGCATCGAAACAGATCTGCGCGAGTCCGGCGTAGGTGGCGTCGTTAGTGGTCGACCCAAGCACCACTATTCGATCTACCAAAAGATGATCGTCCGCGGCAAGGAATTTGACGAGATCTATGACTTGGTCGCCGTGCGCGTCCTAGTTGAGTCTGTTCGGGATTGCTACGCCGTGCTGGGTGCGATTCACGCGCGATGGAACCCCATTCCCGGCCGGTTCAAAGATTACATCGCGATGCCGAAGTTCAATCTTTATCAGTCGTTGCACACCACGGTCGTAGGGCCAGCCGGGCGTCCCATTGAAGTGCAGATCCGAACATTTGAGATGCACGAGCGCGCGGAATACGGTGTTGCCGCCCACTGGCGTTATAAGCAGGCAGGTTCCCAGACGAGTCCAGAATCGGACCGGATGTCGCAAAAGGAGCAGATGAACTGGCTTCGAATGCTTGCCGAACTTGAGCGCGAAACGGGTGACCCCGAAGAGTTCCTTGACTCCTTGCGTTTTGAACTGGCCGGCGACGAAGTCTATGTGTTTACCCCTCGGGGCCAGGTCATCACCCTGCCTCCAGAAGCGACCCCCGTGGACTTCGCCTACTCAGTTCACACCGAGGTTGGGCACCGGACGGTCGGCGCGCGGGTCAACGGGCGCCTGGTATCGCTCAGCACAGTGCTGGAGTCAGGCGACACCGTTGAGATCATTACTGCTGCCCCTGGCAAGGGTGCCCCCTCGCGCGATTGGTTGGAGTTCGTTTCTTCCAGCCGTGCCCGCTCAAAAATCAAAGCGTGGTTCTCGCGTGAGCGACGCGAAGAGGACATCGATAACGGCAAGTCTCATATCGCTAAAGCGATGCGGAAGCAGAACCTCCCTCTGCAGCGTTTGATGACGCACCAGGCCCTGCAATCGCTGGCAAGCACCCTGGGTTACCGTGAGGTATCGGCCCTTTATGCTGCGGTGGGCGAAAACCACGTGTCCGCTGACAACGTGGTGTCCAAGTTGGTGGAGTTACTCGGGGGTGACGAGGGCACCGAGGAAACCCTGGCAGAAGCCGTTACTCCCAGCGCCACCCCCAGACGGCAGACGGCTTCATCGCAAGAAGCCGCGGTGAACGTTGAGGGGATGAGCGCCAACGAGGTTTGGGTAAAACTAGCCCGTTGTTGCACTCCCGTCCCGGGCGATTCCATCGTTGGTTTTATTACACGAGGGCAAGGTGTGTCCGTTCACCGAGACGACTGTGTCAACGCGGTGAGGCTAAAGGATGCACATCCGGAACGCTTCGTTGATGTCTCTTGGGCTGACGACCAAGGGGGTAGCCAATACCTGGTGGAGATCGAGGTGCGGTCCCTCAACCGGCCCGGCCTCCTCAATGACCTTTCTCAAGTCTTCAGAGACCATCGCGTGGACATCATCTCTGGATCGATGTCGACTACTAGTGATCAGATAGCGTCCTCACGCTTCAGTTTTGGACTACCTGGCGGTGATTACCTGGACACCGTGTTGAACAGCATCAAGAGGGTCGACGGGGTTCTGGACGCGCACCGGCGAATGGGGAGCCAGGCGCACTGAGTTCTCACGCTTTGGTGAGTGTGGTTCGAAGGCACAGAATCTGTGCCATTCGCGCTAAGATAGCCGACGATAGATCGTCGAGTGCCAACAGGCACGCGGAGCACTCCGCAAAATGTTGGTGACACCGGCCCAAGGGCCAAGAAATCCGAGGAGCGTCGTGACAGAAAACGCCCGCACTGCCGCCGACCAGGAAACTCCGTCAACGACCGAGGAAACAGCTGACAGGCCCATGCCTGCCGACACGCCTAAGGAAGAGGCTCAGCCCGCCCCCCAAGTGGAAGCGGACGCTGCCAGCACCGCATCTGCTGAAGCCACTGCAGAAGCGCATACGGGAGCAGCTGCTGAGACTTCCCCTGAAGTCCCGGCCGACAAGCCTGCTGATATGCCTGCTGCGGCGCCCACGAAGGCCCCTGCGATTGTTCCGGCAAACACGCCCGGTAAGAAGATCGCTGAGACCGCCTTTGGGGTAGTCGATGAAACTGGTGCGGTCTGGGTGATAGACGGCGACGTCACGCGCGAAGTGGGATCCTATCCCGAGGGCATTCCGGAAGATCCATTTGCGCTTTATGTGCGCAGGTATTTGGATCTAGCTGCGACTCTCAATCTTTTTGAGGCCAGGCTTCCCTCTCTTCCCGCCAAAGACATTGATGCCACCGTTCGCACTTTGAAGGAGCAGTTGGTGGAGCCAGCCGTGGTTGGTGACATCCCGGCGCTGCGCGCCCAACTTGAGCGACTGATCGCCGAGTCCAAGGCCCGCAAGGAAGAACTGAACGCAGATCGCAAACGGGCGCGCGAAGAAGCCCTGGTGGCACGCACAAGGGTTGTGGAACAGGCTGAAGAGATTGCTGCGCAACCTGCCGATAGGACGCAGTGGAAGCAATCCGGGCAGCGCCTGCGTGAGCTCCTGGATGAGTGGCGGAATCTGCAGAGGAAGGGCCCTCGTCTAGATAAGTCAGTCGAGGACAAGCTCTGGAAGCGCTTCTCCGCAGCGCGGACCACGTTTGATAGGGGACGCCGTCAGTTCTTCGCAGCGCTGGATCAGCGCCAGAAAGAGGCTCGTGCGGAAAAGGAATCTTTGATTGCTCAGGCCGAAGCGTTGCAGATGTCAGAAGACTGGCGTGGCACATCTGCGGCCTACCGCGACTTGATGGAGAAGTGGAAGAGGGCGGGGCGCGCATCACGCAAGGAAGACGACGAACTATGGGCGCGTTTCCGTGGTGCCCAACAGGTGTTCTTTGACAACCGTCGCGCCCATGACCGCGCCGTGGACCAAGAGTTTGGCGATAACCTCGCTCGCAAGCAAGAACTGGCTGCGCAGGCCGAGGCACTCTTGCCCGTGACCGACATCGACGCGACCAAGGGAAAGCTCCGTTCAATTCAGGAACAGTGGGAGGATGTCGGTCCGGTACCTTCCCGCGAGGTTTCCCGCATCGAGGGGCGCCTGAAGGCCGTGGAGCGTGAGTTGCGTGAGGCCGAGAACCGCGAGTGGCGCCGTTCTAACCCCGAAACCAAGGCGAGGGCCACGGGGATGATGGCCCAGCTTGAGGACTCCATCGCGGATCTTGAGAAGCAACTTGCTGAGGCACAGAGCGAGGGCAACGAAAAGCGTGTGAAGGAAGTGAGCGACGCTCTGGCCACGAAGCAGATGTGGTATCAGCAAATCAGCGCGTCAATGAAGTAGGCGTGTTTGGAGCACATGCCTGGCGCTTCTGAGAATTCGAATCGAAAGGGGCGTCGCTAGATGCTGCAGATTAGAGTGGTTCCCGCTGTGCTGTTTGGAGCGAACTGCTACGTCGTATGGGAGGACACCGAACCTTCAAAGAAGGCCTTGGTGGTCGACCCGGGTCCGGGGACGGCTCAGGGTGTCCAAGAAGTCCTGGGGGCAGAGCAGCTTGAAGTAGGCGCTGTCCTTCTCACGCACGGGCACATTGATCACGTGTGGGATGCAGCCCAGGTGGCGGCACTAGAGCAGGTGACGAGCGCAGATGCGGAAGCAACGGTGATTCCGGTGCTGATTCCTCAGCCTGATCTGGGTTTCCTCCAAGACCCAGCTGGGATGCTTGGGTTCTCGCCCCAGGGCTTTGGACTTCCTGCGTGGGAGTACCCAGCGGGTGTAGTGCCGATCGAAGATCTTTCATTCGGACCCGTTCCGGGGGTCATGTTCCGCATGATTCCGGCACCTGGGCACTCACCGGGATCTGCTGTGTTCTTGATGGCAGGAACTGGAGGTGCTGGCACGCCCCTCGCGCTGAGCGGCGATGTTGTCTTCGCTGGGTCGGTGGGTCGCACTGATCTACCTGGTGGCGATGAGGAGGAGATGCGTGAGAGCCTGCGGACACTCGCGGGCGCGATGGATCCTGCCACCACGCTGCTCCCCGGGCATGGCGAGGCGACCACTTGGGGGCACGAATTGGCTACAAACCCGTATGTGAAGCGCGCCGTGCGCAGAGGCTGAGGTCACAATGGCAAGACAATCTGTTTCGGGTTTCCCCGAATGGCTCCCCGGCGAGCGCATCGTTGAGCAGCATGTCATTGACACGCTGCGTCGCGTTTTTGAGCTCCATGGTTTCGTCGGAATCGAAACCCGAGCGGTTGAACCGCTGCCAGCCTTGGAGGCGAAGGGGGAGACATCCAAAGAGGTTTACGTTCTGCAACGTCTGCAAGCGGCAAGGGCAGCTGCAGAAGAGGCAGGCGTCGCCGACCCCCTGTCATCGCGCACGTTGGGTCTGCACTTTGATTTGACGGTCCCGTTGGCTCGTTACGTGCCACAAAACGCTAATGATCTTGTCTTTCCTCTTCGGCGCTACCAGATTCAGAAGGTGTGGAGAGGGGAACGTCCCCAGGAGGGCCGTTTCCGCGAGTTCACGCAGGCTGATATCGACATTGTCGGTTTCCAACACCTGGGCTTCCACCATGAGGTCGAAGCAGCGCAGGTCATGCTGGAAGCGCTGGATGCCCTGGGAATCGGACCCGTGCGGATGGAGGTAAACAACCGCAAGCTCCTGCAAGCACTCCTTGGAAACATTGGGGGCGGCGATGAGTCCACCAACTTTGGGTTCAACGATGTCCTGCGCGTGCTGGACAAGTACGACAAAGTGGGTCCCGAGGGCGTCGCCGATGAGTTACGCCGCGCAACGGTTCCTGACCACCAGATAGATCTGGTCTTGAAAGTCGCGGCCATTTCGACAACTAGCCCCGATGAATTGCGCGATCAAGTGACGGCGCTGGGCATTCACGGTGACGACGTCGACCTAGGCTTGAACGAACTATGTGCCCTACTGGAAGGGGCGTCGGCGGTCGCTCCCGGCCAGGTCCGAGCGTCCCTCCGCATTGCGCGCGGCTTAGATTACTACACGGGATCCGTGTACGAAACGTTGTTGCCGGGGTACGAAGGCTTTGGCTCAATTTGCTCGGGTGGTCGTTATGACTCCCTGGTTTCGGAGGGTCGACGCACCTATCCAGGCGTGGGGCTGTCCATTGGGGTCACGCGCCTGGTTTCCCTCATTTTGTCGCACCACTTGCTACAGGCCAGCCGCCCAACGCCCACCGTGGTGTTGGTGGCAGTCAATTCTGAGGATACGCGCTCGGCTTCCAACGCGGTCGCCGCAGAGCTCCGTGCTCGCGGCATCAGCACGCAGGTGTCTCACAGCGCCGCCAAGTTTGGGAAACAGATCAGAGAGGCTGAACGTCGGGGTATCCCCTATGTGTGGTTCCCCAACGCGCAACTTCAGGACGAGGGCACTGCCGACGACCAGGTCAAAGACATCCGCTCAGGGGAGCAACATCACGCTGAGGCGAAAACCTGGACCCCTCCGGCGCAGGATCTGCATCCGGTGGTCCAGGCTCCTGGGTCGTGACCCAGCCGCCTTAGCGGCGATGCCCCTTCTTTCCCCTCGTGCTGGGTTTCGCCCAACCGGCTTTACGCATGGGTTTCCCGGTTGAACCGGAACTGCGTCGGTAACCTCGGCCAGCGCCGGAGCTCCGGTCCTTGCTCCAACCCTTGTCGCGATCTCTGCCCCAGCTCTTGTTCTCGCTCTTGTCCCCACTTCTGTCTTTGTCGTCCCTGTAGCCCCGGTCAAAGCGCCGAGCATCGTCAGAGTGCTTTTTGCCGCCACCCTTGCCCCTAGGTGCGCCCCCACGGTCGGGGGAGATCCGTAGCCGACGGCCGCGGATGGTAGCGCGGTCAAGAACGCGTAGATCGTCTGTAGTCAGTTCATGATCGAACTCGACAACAGTGAAGGACTGGAACATGTCGATGCGTCCCAGGTTGGTGCCGGGCATTCCAGTCTCACCGGTGATGGTCCCAACGATCGCCCCTGGGGTGACGCCGTCGCGTCGTCCCACTTCAATCCGGTAGCGGGTGCCCTGGCCGTGGAAGTCCCTCTTGGCCTTGCGTGTGCCCTGGCGAGAACCAGTCACCTTGCCATATCGATCGTTATCAGCGAAAGAAGCATCTAGACGCGCTTGGAACACGTCGTTGTTTTCTCCCAGGCTCTTCGTGCTCGACGCTGCTGCCAGCAGGGCTGCCGCGAGGTCGCGATAGCGGATTCCCGCTGCCTTTTGCTGATCCAACAACTCAACTACCGTCGGAGAGACATCCTGGGAGACGGCCATTGCTGCCTGGAGTACTTCCTCGGTCTTCTTGGCGCGGACTTGGTCAGCGGTAGGAACAGAAACCTGTTCCACGGGGGTGCCGGTTAGCCGTTCAATCTGGCGTAGCTTACGCATGTCTTTTTGGGTGAAGAGGGTCAGAGATTCGCCGCTACGTCCTGCTCGTCCCGTTCGGCCAATGCGGTGGACATACTGTTCCACTTCGCGAGGGACCTCGTAGTTGACGACCAGCCCCACGCGCTCGACGTCGATCCCTCTGGCAGCGACATCCGTGGCAACCAGGACGTCCAGGGCGCCGCGGCGCAGCCCATCAAGGAGACGCTCGCGTTCACGCTGGGCGACGTCCCCGGAGATGCCCGCGGCGCGGAAGCCACGACCGGAAAGCCCCAAAGAAACCTCTTCGGCATCTGCGCGGGTGCGAACAAAGACGATTGCTGCTCCGGCGTCGGAGACCGCGAGGAAACGGCACAGAGCCTCAAACCGCAGTTTCGGCGGAATTGCCGCATATGTCTGGCGAATCGTGTCCACGGTGGATGCGGGAGAAGAGACCTCCACGCGTTCAGGGTCACGCAGGTGCCGTTTTGCTACCTTTCCGATGGCAGAGGGCATAGTCGCAGAGAACAGGGCAGTCAGACGGTCCTCGGGCACTTCGGCCACGATGCGCTCGACTTCTTCAGCGAATCCCATGCGAAGCATTTCGTCGGCTTCGTCGAGCACCAGGGTGCTTACCTGGGACAGATCAAGTGCCCCCCGTTCAAGAAGGTCAATGATGCGGCCCGGCGTGCCAACAACGACCTGTGTCCCTTCGCGTAGGGCACGCAGTTGCGGGGTGTATGAAGACCCGCCATAGACCGTCACGAAGCGGATAGGGGAGTCTTTGGCCACCAGGTCTTTGAGTGCAGAAGTCGTCTGGAGTGCTAGCTCACGTGTCGGCGCCAGTACCAGGGCCTGTGTGGCCAGGTTCTCTGGATCAATTCGGGTCAGCAGCGGAAGCCCAAAGGCAGCTGTCTTTCCCGTCCCGGTCTGGGCGACGCCAACTACGTCTCGTCCCGCCAGAAGAACGGGAATGGACTGCTCTTGAATGGGAGTGGGATCCACAAATCCAAGCGAATCCAAGATCTCTAGTTGTTCGTCAGGGAGCCCAAGGTCGCGAAAGCGAATACCTGATATCTCTGAACTGATGTTCTCTGGGCTTTCGGCCATGGCATCCTCAATCCTGAACAGTGAAGAGCGCTCTGGAAGTTCCAAAGCGCGCGCCCCCTAGGATACGCACACTTCGAATGCGGAAACGGACCCCAGGCGGCGTAGAATCACTTGTTGCACTGATTCACAAAGGAAAGGTAGAGGCGTGCTGCGCACACACCACATGAACCAGTTGGGAGCCGACTCTGTTGGGGAGACGGTTACCTTGGCCGGCTGGGTTGATCGGCGCCGTGACCACGGGGGAGTGGTCTTTATTGACTTGCGCGACGCCACGGGGGTGGCCCAGGTTGTCGTTCGCGATGAAGACATCGCACATCGTTTGCGGCCAGAATATGTCCTCCAGGTCACCGGCAAGGTTGCTCGGCGTCCCGAGGGTAACGAAAACCCGAACCTTTCCTCTGGCGAAGTTGAGGTCTTCACCGATGACGTGGAGATACTGAACACATCGGCAGCGCTTCCTTTCCAGGTTTCAAGCCACTCCGATGATCCCGAGGCCGGCGAAGAGGTGCGCCTGAAGTACCGCTACCTGGATCTGCGCCGCCCCGCAGCCGCTCGCGCACTCCGCACCCGGTCGCAGATGTCTCAGGCGGCTCGCGAGACTCTCTTTGCGCAAAACTTCACCGAAATCGAGACGCCAACGTTGACGCGTTCCACACCTGAGGGTGCCAGGGACTTTCTGGTGCCGGCACGTTTGGCTCCGGGGTCTTGGTACGCGTTGCCTCAGTCACCTCAACTGTTCAAGCAGCTCTTGATGGTCGGCGGCATTGAACGCTACTTCCAGATCGCTCGCTGTTACCGCGATGAAGACTTCCGTGCTGACCGTCAACCCGAGTTCACTCAACTTGACATTGAGATGAGCTTCGTCGATCAAGACGACGTGCTTGCGGTGGCTGAATCAGTTCTGCGTGCCGTCTGGGGCGTAATCGGCTATGAGATTCCGGAAATCCCCCACATGCCCTACCGCGAGGCGATGGAACGTTACGGCACTGATAAGCCTGATCTGCGTTTCAGCCTGGAGTTGGTCAACCTCACCGACTTCTTCAAGGACACTCCTTTCCGTCTGTTCCAAAACGCCCCGTACGTGGGTGCTGTGGTGATGCCCGGAGGGGCTTCGCAACCACGACGCACTTTCGACAAGTGGCAAGAGTGGGCGCGTTCCCATGGGGGCAAGGGGCTGGCTTACGTGACGGTGCAAGACGATGGATCCCTCGCCGGGCCCGTAGCGAAGAACCTCTCGGAAGAAGAACGCGCCGGACTCACGGAGGCAACTGGAGCCGTGAACGGTGACTGCATCTTCTTTGCCGTGGGAGAACCCGATGCGGCGCGAGGCCTTCTGGGCGCAGTTCGCCTGGAAGTTGCCCGTCGTCTTGACCTGATCGATAAGAACGAGTGGTCCTTCGTCTGGATTGTTGATGCCCCCTTGTTCAAGCCGAGTTCACTGGCGAAGTCAGAGGGCGATGTCGCCCTCGGCGATGGTTCATGGACCGCGGTCCACCACGCATTCACCGCCCCCAAGCCCGAATACCTGGACACCTTCGACACTGATCCGGGCGAAGCCCTCGCCAACGCTTACGACATTGTCTGCAACGGCAACGAAATCGGTGGTGGGTCCATCCGTATTCACCGCCGCGACATCCAAGAGCGCGTGTTCAAGGTCATGGGTATTGGCGAGGAAGAAGCCCAGGAGAAGTTCGGCTTCCTCCTGGACGCATTCCAGTTTGGTGCGCCCCCTCACGGCGGCATCGCTTTTGGTTGGGACCGTATCGCAGCTCTATTGGTTGGTGCTGAATCCATCCGCGACGTCATCGCTTTCCCGAAGTCCGGCGGAGGCTTCGATCCGCTAACTTCTGCCCCCGCACCCATCACTGAAGAACAGCGTGAAGAAACGGGTGTGGACTACGTCGAAGAGGTTGAAGATGCCGTGGAAGAGGCAATGACAGCCAGCGCGGTCATTGATGAAAGTACGCTCGACTAGCAACATCTGACCTGACGACGCACGACAGTTTAGGGGCGGGCACTCATGCGCGAGTGGCCGCCCCTAACGTTAGGCTTAGGGCATGCAGAAGATTGAAATTCACCCAGATAACCCCCAACCTCGCCTAGTTCGCAAAGTGGTGGAGGTGCTCGAAAACGGCGGCACAGTCGCAATCCCTACCGATTCCGGCTACGCCATCGCGTGCAAGCTTGGAAACAAGGAGGGGATGGACTCGATCCGTGAAATCCGCAAACTCGATGAGAAGCACAACTTCTCTTTGCTGTGTGATTCCTTCTCTCAACTTGGTGATCTTGTCTTCGTCGACAACAAAGCCTTCCGTACCATCAAGGCACTGACCCCTGGGCCCTACACGTTCATCCTTCCCGCGACCAAAGAGGTTCCGCGGATGACGCTGAACAAGAAGAAGAAGACGGTTGGTGTGCGCCTTCCCGACCACACCATCACCCAGGCCATCGTCAGTGAGCTGGGAGAGCCGGTTTTGTGCTCAACCCTGATCATGCCTGGCGAAGAAGAACCGCTGTGGGATGCCGAAGTGGTGGAGGAGAAGATCGGGCCACGCGTCGACCTGATCGTCGATGCCCCCGTGGGCGAGGGCGGAGCGACCACTGTCGTTTCCTTCGAAGAGGGCTACCCTGTCGTTGTTCGCGAAGGTGCTGGTGACACCGCACTGTTTGACTAATCGCGTCCAGGACGGATTTGACCGTGGACCTCTTCGATTCCCTAAGCGCTGATGACTTTGGCCTTCCCATTGAGTCGGACAGTGCGCCGCTGGCTGTGCGAATGCGGCCAAGGGTCGTCGAAGAGGTCTTGGGCCAAGACCACCTGCTGAGCCCGGGATCCCCGATGACCCGCTTGCTCTCTGCGGAAGCCACGGGTGTTAGTTCCGTGATTCTCTGGGGACCTCCGGGAACCGGAAAAACCACGCTGGCCTACCTCATTGCACGTCAGTCAGGGCGCCGTTTTGCAGAGGTTTCCGCGGTCTCTTCCGGAGTCCGGGAACTCCGCGAAGTGATTGCGGGTGCAAAACGACGCCTGGCGGCAACAGGGGAGCAGACGGTCCTCTTCATAGACGAGGTCCACCGCTTTTCTAAGTCTCAGCAGGATGCATTGTTGCCAGCGGTGGAAAACCAGTGGGTCACTCTGGTTGCGGCAACAACGGAAAACCCCTCGTTCTCCGTAATCTCCCCTTTACTTTCGCGCTCGTTGCTCCTGGTACTACGCCCCCTTGAAGAAGAAGACATCGAAGAAGCGGTGCGCTGCGCCCTCCGCGACGAACGCGGCCTGGGTGGCCAAGCCGAAATGGATAAGGACGCACTTGAAACACTGGTC
>ERZ1031159.158-NODE-158-length-12253-cov-5.767257_pt1 | contig 12253 bp, 12 predicted proteins | sample MGYA00516706_ERZ1031159 | MGnify/ENA primary metagenome ERZ1031159 (study PRJEB33719, sample SAMN04262508) | wastewater metagenome | biome: rural village; feature: composting latrine chamber; material: composting feces with ash | place: El Salvador | collected... | reverse complement strand
AAGAGCAACTGGACGGGTTCCGCCAGCAGGCTTCGACTCCGCACGGCCTGCCCAGCTACCCTCACCCTCGCCAGCTGGACCACTTTTGGGAATACCCGACGGTCTCATTGGGTCTTGGGCCTGCGGCCGCGATCTACCAGGCGTGGGTGGACAAGTACTTGCACATGCGCGGCCTGAAGGACACCTCCCAGCAGCGCACGTGGGCCTTCCTGGGTGACGGGGAAATGGATGAACCCGAATCGCGGGGCCTGTTGCAGATGGCGTCGGTTCAGGCACTCGACAACCTGATTTTCGTGGTGAACGCGAACCTGCAAAGGCTCGACGGACCGGTGCGCGGAAACGGCAAGGTTATCCAAGAGCTGGAAGCGTTCTTCAAGGGCGCCGGTTGGAACGTCATCAAAGTCGTCTGGGGGCGCGGATGGGACCAGCTGCTGGCTGCTGACAAGGACCACGCGCTCGTCAACGTGATGAACGACACCCTGGACGGCGACTACCAGACGTTCAAGGCTAACGACGGCGCGTACGTCCGTGAGCACTTCTTCGGGCGCGACCCGCGCACCAAGGCCATGGTCCAAAACTGGACTGACGATGAGATTTGGGCGCTAAGGCGAGGTGGGCACGACTACCGCAAGCTTTACGCTGCTTACAAGGCGGCCGTTGAGCACACCGGGCAGCCCACTGTGATCCTGGCGCACACCATCAAGGGCTACGCCCTTGGTCCCTCTTTCGCAGGCCGCAACGCCACCCACCAGATGAAGAAGCTGTCGCCGGATGACGCGAAGCTGCTCCGCGACCAGCTGCAGATCCCGATTTCTGACGAAGAGTTGGATAAGAACCCTGGCGTGCCGCCTTACTACAAGCCTGCGGACGACGACCCAGCACTGCTTTACATGAAGGAGCGCCGCGAACTTCTGGGCGGCTACCTGCCGGAGCGCAAGCACTTCGACCCGAAGTGGGAAGTCATCCCGGACAAGCCGTTCGTGTCCCTCGGGAAGGGTTCGGGCACACAGAAGGTCGCTTCAACCATGGCGTTTGTGCGTGCCCTGAAGGACTTGATGCGGGACAAGCAGGTCGGCAAGTACGTGGTGCCGATCATCCCGGATGAGGCTCGCACTTTCGGGCTCGATTCCATCTTCCCAACAGCGAAGATCTTCAACACCCACGGACAGAACTACACTGCGGTTGACGCGGACATGATGCTCTCCTACAAGGAGTCCACAGAGGGCCAGATCCTGCACACGGGCATCACCGAGGCCGGTTCCGCTGCCGCGCTGCAGACATCCGGAACGGCCTACACGACACACAACGTGCCGCTGCTACCGGTCTACATCTTCTACTCAATGTTCGGGTTCCAGCGCACCGGCGACCAGTTCTGGGCGGCGGCCGACATGCTTGCGCGCGGCTTCGTGATCGGAGCAACCGCGGGTCGCACGACGCTGACCGGTGAAGGCTTGCAGCACCTTGACGGGCACTCCCACCTGCTTGCCTCCACCAACTACGGCTTCGTCGCCTACGACCCTGCTTACGCCTACGAAATGAAGTACATCTTCAAGGACGGGATCCAGCGGATGTACGGGAAAGACGATCCGCGCGACCCGAACGTTCTTTACTACCTCACGGTCTACAACGAGCCCATCGTGCAGCCCGCAGAACCAGAGAACCTGGATGTCGAGGGCGTCATTGGCGGCATCTACAAGGTCGAAGACCACAGTGGGTTTGGACCGAAAGCTCAGATTCTAGCTTCCGGTGTTGGTGTGCCGTGGGCGCGAGACGCAAAGAGACTGCTTGCAGACGACTGGGGTGTCGACGCCGCGGTCTGGTCAGTGACCTCTTGGAACCAGCTGCACCACGACGGGGTTGAGGTCGATAAGTTCAACTTCTTGCACCCGAACGAAGAGCAGAAGGTGCCGTTCTTGGCTAAGCAGCTAGCGGGTGCTGAGGGCCCGTTCGTTGCGACCTCCGACTGGATTTCCAGCGTTCACAACCTGATCCGCCCGTGGATCCCAGGCCAGTATCTGACCCTTGGCACTGACGGGTTCGGTATTTCCGACACGCGCCGTGCAGCCAGGCGCTACTTCCACGTCGACGCTGAGTCAACAGCTGTAAGGGTCCTGCAGGGCTTGGTGAACGAGGGCAAGCTAGACCACTCCGTGCTTCAGCAAGCAATCGACAAGTACCAGCTGTTCAACTGCGCGATCGACGCTGCTCCCCCGCTAGAGAACTAGCCGAGCGTTTCCGTGGCAGGGCCCTGGAGATCATCCAGGGCCCTCACTACGTCCCCTACATTTCGCCACGAACGCACCTGGGCGTCAGGCACGCTGACCTTCAGCTCCCGTTCAAGCTGGTCTACTAGCGCCCAAAGCGCCAGGCCCTCAATCCCCAAAGACGCAAGGGATGAGCCCGGCTTGGGCGTCAAGCTGGACTCAGGAGCAGAGCCAGACTGAGCAGACAGGCCTTCAATGGTCGCGGTCACTATGTCGAGGGTTTCGCCGGCCCCGACCGCAGGCTCCGGATCAGGTTCGAAGAGGCTGGACAGCTCAGAGCCGAAAAGGTCGCCGATACTCATCTGCTACCCCTAGCCAACGCGGTGCAGCAGACGCACAGGCGCGCCCGCCCCTGCGTAGCGGAACGGTTCAAGCTCGTCGTCCCAAGCCTGCCCGAGGGCTAGGTCTAATGCTTCGAGGAGTTCAGCGTGGCTGCTGCTGCGCTCGAGGGCTCCGCGAATGCGATCTTCGGGAATGACGACGTTCCCAACAGTGTCGGTCTGCGAGTGGAAGATGCCGAGCCCAGGGGTGTGAGCCCACCGTGCCCCATCACTGCCTTCCGAGGGATCCTCCGTCACCTCATAGCGCAAGTGCTCCCAGCCGCGAAGGGCTGAAGCTAGCCGAGCCCCGGTGCCAACGTCCCCGCCCCAAGACAGTTCAGCGCGGAGCATGCCGGGGGCCGCGTCTTGGGGAGTCCAGTCGAGCCGCACTTCGCGACCCAAAGCGTTGCTAGCAGCCCACTCCACATGAGGGCAGAGGGCAGGGGGTGCAGAGTGCACAAAAAGTACACCTCTAGTCGCGCTACCTAACATAGCTACCTCCAGTTCGGCCAGGATCGCTTCCCCGACGCTCCCGACAACCGGCAACTATGCCCCGCGATAGCGGAACAAGGTCCGCTAAGGTGACGCTTCAAGTATCCCCCATCCCGCAAGCGAATGCCATCCCCGCGCTTAGCACCCCAACCCCGCGCTTAGGCCGTGAAGCGGAGCTGCAACGCCTGCAGGGACCTCGGGTGGAAGCTGGAGAAGCCCCCAAGAACCTTTTATGGGCGGTGCTTACGGTTCTGGGCGCTGCAAACGGACGAGGCACCCCTGTTTTTCGCGCTTTTTGATCCGTTTAGGCTGCCCACGTCCGTTTGGGCTGTCCACAACGAAGCGAAACCCAAAGCAGCAGGCTCCTGGCTGCGAGGGAGACGGTAGCGATGAGGATAGGCAGCATCGCAGCTCCAGACGCGACGCGGCGACACCGACACAATGCGCGTCCAAAACGGTAAATGAGGGAAGCGGGAGGGTGTGAGGGAGGAAACACTCGAGAATGCATGACACGTCATGTATTGTTGGACATGCAGGACCACATAGGACTTAGAGCCCAGGTGGCTCACCTAGCTTCTGGCACTAGTGGTCCACCTAGCTTTTGGCACCTAGCCTTTGCTAGCTTCTGTCGCTCAACTTTTGTAGGAGAACAAATGTCTGACCTTCGAATCGCCGTCATCACCGGAAGCACCCGACCCGGGCGCGTGGGCCCCCAGGTTTCTGAATGGGTGATGGAGCAGGCAAAGGATAGGGACGCAACGTACGAGCTGATCGACCTTGCTGAAGAGAACCTGCCTATGTACGACGAGTCCACCCCGCCTTCAATGGGGAACTACGAGCACGAGCACACCAAGAAGTGGTCTGACAAGATCGCTTCCTACGACGGCTTTATCTTCGTCACCCCTGAGTACAACCACGCTATCCCCGCATCCCTCAAGAACGCGATCGACTACCTGTACAAGGAATGGAACAACAAGGCCTGTGCTCTGGTCGGCTATGGGTCCATGAGCGGTGCGCGCAGCGTTGAGAACCTTCGCGCCATTGCCGCAGAACTGCAGATGGCGGATGTCCGTCAGCAGTTGGGCTTCTCCCTGTTCACGGACTTCGAGAATTTCTCGAAGTTCAACCCCGGCGCCCAAAACGAAGCGTCCGCGCAAACCATGTTCGACCAGCTTGAAAGCTGGGCAGGCGCGCTGAAGCCGCTTCGCGACAACTAAGGCCCTGCTCCGCGGGGACCTCCTCGCGGGCCCGATCCCAGCGGAAGCCGAGAAGAGACCCGCCAGTGAAGACTGAAGAGAAGCGCGACTACTCCCCGCTAGCCGTCAGCGCGTGGGAGGACGCGTTCCGCTCGGTCACCAAGGTTGCAAGAGACCTGGCGGTGTCCGAAGCCTGGTGCGAACTCAGCCAAGCCGAGTACGGGGTTCTCTACACCCTCACCAAGAGACCTCAGGGCACGAAAATCCAGGAGTTGGGTGAAGACGTTCTCCTGACCCAAACAGGCCTGTCCCGCCTTGTCGCCAGGCTAGTCGACAAGGGGCTGGTTGAAAGACGCACCGACCCTCAGGACGCTCGCTCAGCTCTGTTAACCCTCACAGATGAGGGCCGCGCAGCCCAGAAACGGATCGGGCGCGTCCACGCACGCGAGATCACGGAAGCACTCACTCCCCGGCTCACACCCGAAGAGCTCGAGCAGCTCGCAGTTCTTTCCCAAAAGCTACTGGGCCCGCCGAAGTAGCGGGCTACCAGTTGGCTTCGCGGATCGCCTTCAAGGCTTTCTTACGGTTGGCACGGGAGAGCCTATCGATGTACAGCATCCCGTCCAGGTGATCGGTTTCGTGCTGCAGCGCTCGCGCCATCAGCTCTTCACCCTCGACAACGATGGGTTTGCCGTCAAGGTCAATGCCCTCAACGCGCGCGTACCAGGCGCGTTCCGTCGGATACCAAAGGCCCGGGACTGACAGGCACCCCTCATCCCCATCCTGGTATTCCTCCGTGGAGACCTCTACCAGCGTTGGGTTCAGGACGTAGCCGACCTCCCCGTCAATGTTCCAGGAAAAAGCGCGTAGGCCCACGCCGATCTGGTTCGCTGCCAGACCGGCCCGCCCATCCTGGTCAACGTTTTCCAGCAGGTCCTCCACGAGCGCTTTCACCCGGTCGTTGATTTCCGTGATCGGCTCACACGGCGTCCGCAGGACCGGATCGCCGATAACTCGTATTTCCCGCGTTGCCACTAGGCCACTCCATCCGCATCTAGCTTGCCCAAAAGAAGAGCGTCCGTGCTCTCCCCCACTGCTTCCATCAACCGCTGGTGCAGCCTCGTGATCTCGATGACAGCAAGCTCGAAAGGCACTTCCGCGCGTTCACCGCTTCGGCGCACCCGGACCTCAACCTTGCCGTTCTTGAGCCCGCGCCCAACAACCACGGTGATCGGGAACCCGATCAGTTCAGAGTCAGCGAACTTCACGCCTGCGCTAACGCCACGCCTGTCGTCAAGAAGCACGTCGAGGCCCGTCGACTCTAAGTCTTCAGCAAGTTCACGCGCAGCTGCTTCCAGTTCTTCGCCCTTGCCTGCAACAACCACGTCGACGTCGAAAGGAGCGACGGCCGCGGGCCAAACCAACCCGGAATCGTCATAGTTCTCTTCGGCGAGCGCCGCCAGAACGCGGGAAACCCCGATCCCATACGAACCCATCGTCACGACCCGTGACTTCCCATTTTCGTCCAGGACACGAAGCCCCAAGACCTCAGCGTACTTCCTCCCAAGCTGGAAGATGTGACCAACCTCGATGCCCCTGTGAAGCGTCAGCGGACCGCTGCCGTCCGGAGCTTGGTCGCCTTCCTTCACCTCGGCAGCCTCGATAGTCCCGTCGGCACCGAAATCGCGTCCCATCACAAGCCCAAAGGTGTGTGCCTGGTCTTGGTTTGCACCGCTCACCCAGCTGGTTCCAGGCGCAACGCGGGGATCCACCAGGTAGCGGATGCCCTCTCCATCCTCACCAAGACCCAGGATGTCAGGGCCGATATAGCCCTGGACTAGCTGGGGGTAGGCCTCAAAATCTCCGTCGGTTGCAACCTCTACCTCAAGAGGCTCAAGCGAAGCCTCAAGGCGTTTCATGTCCACTTCGCGGTCGCCGGGCACGCCCACCACCAGCAGGCTCCGTTGCCCTTCCCCATCCGTCACCGCACACACCACGTTCTTCAAGGTGTCTCCGGCTTCCCAGGGACGGTCCTCCCTTGGGAACAACGCGTTCGCCTGCTCCACAAGAGCCTCGATAGTCTCCGAGTTCGGAGTCGGGAGGGTCTTAGCTTCAGGCAGCCCTTCCCAAGAGGTGGGCTGGGGCGCCACAGTCACCACGGCTTCCGTGTTTGCAACATAACCGCCGGGAGAAACGACGTAAACGTCTTCACCTGCGTTGCTGGGGACCAAGAACTCCTCGGAAGCTGAACCGCCCATTGCCCCGGAAACAGCTGAGCAGATCACGTAGGTGAGCCCCAGCCGGTCAAAGATCCGCTGGTAAGCGTCCCTTTGCGCGTCGTAAGACTCCTGCAACTGCGCGTCATCCAGATCGAAGGAGTACGCGTCTTTCATGAGGAACTCGCGGCCCCGTAACAGGCCTCCTCTCGACCTAGCCTCATCCCTGTACTTCGTCTGGATTTGGTAAAGGGTAAGTGGTAGTTCCTTGTAGGAGTTCACCATGTCCTTCACCATTAGGGTGAACATCTCTTCGTGGGTGGGAGCTAGCAGGTAGTCGCTGCCGCGCCTGTCCTGGAGCCGGAACAGGTTCGCCCCGTATTCTTCCCACCTGCCGGAAGCCTCATACGGCTCCTTCGGAAGAAGCGCCGGGAACAAGACTTCCTGCGCGCCCGCCGCAGCCATTTCCTGGCGGATGACGTCCTCAATCTTCCGAAGCGTCATGAGCCCAAGTGGCAACCACGAATACACACCCGGAGCGACCCTGCGGATGTAGCCCGCCCGGATCAGCAGCTTGTGGCTGGCAAGCTCCGCTTCAGCAGGTTCTTCGCGCAGAGTGCGAACGAACAGCTTGGACATCGTTGTGAGCACGTTTTTCCTTCCTACCCGAAGCCGGGAGACACAAGGACCAGTCTAGGGCGGTCAGCGTAGAGCGCGGCGAACGCTTCGTGTCCAGCGCCTAAAAGTGGTGTTGCTGGAGACTGTGCTTCCCCAAACCGCTACAGCGCTACGAAGCCCAGTGGTCTGGTAGCGTTCCCGCACCTGGAGGGTGCAGGTCCCTGGCGCTGAGGAGACCATTCGAAGCGCCAAAGACGCCTGATAGTACTGGTTCGCGGGAATCTGGTCGATGGATTCAAAGTCGGTGACAAGGGCAACCAACTGGCCCTCTTCCTGGTATTCGACCCGCAGGGGGACGTCCCACAGGTCGGCGTACATGCTCACCAGCTCCCCGGTGAACGGCCAAACCTGGTCGGGGTTCGCGTCAAAGGTAGCGGAGCGATCCGCCTGTACTTCTGCCATCGGCAGGATCAAGTCGCCTGGCATAGAGACAAGCGCCTGAGCGCGCGTGAGCCCAACTCGGCGCGGGAAACCTGACAGTGCTAAGCCGAAGGCGACCCCCAGAGCGGTGCCCAACGCAGCCTTTGACGTGGTGCTACGTAATGACTTCAACTTCTCCGTCACCGTCTTCCAATCCCATCTCCCAAGCCAACTGGTTCGCGTAGTGGATGAGCGTCTCTACGATCTGATCCTCAGGGACAGTCGCTACTACCTCTCCGCGAATGAAGATCTGGCCCTTGCCGTTGCCAGAAGCAACACCAAGATCAGCTTCCCGTGCTTCGCCCGGCCCGTTCACCACGCAGCCCATCACCGCCACCCGAAGGGGGACAGTCAGGTCTTTCAGCCCTTCCGTTACCTCTTCGGCGAGGGAGAAAACGTCCACTTGGGCGCGGCCGCAAGACGGGCAAGACACGATTTCCAGTGTCTTTTCCCGAAGGCCCATCGACTGCAAAATCTGAAGCCCAACCTTGACCTCTTCAACGGGTGGGGCCGAAAGAGAAACCCGAATGGTGTCGCCGATGCCCTCACGCAGCAGCGCACCGAAGGCCGCCGCCGACTTGATGGTCCCTTGGAAAGCAGGACCCGCCTCAGTAACGCCGAGGTGTAGCGGCCAGTCGCCCGCGTCCGAAAGAAGTTCGTACGCCCGGATCATGGTCACCGGGTCGTGGTGCTTCACCGAAATCTTGAAGTCGTGGAAGTCATGCTCCTCGAAAAGCGAGGCCTCCCAAATAGCTGATTCGGCAAGTGCCTCCGGGGTCGGGCCACCGTACTTTTCGTACATGCGCCGGTCAAGGGACCCTGCGTTCACGCCGATACGCAAGGAGACTCCGTGGTCTTTCGCAGCCCTGGTAATGGCGCCAACCTGGTCGTCCCACTTGCGGATGTTTCCCGGGTTGACGCGGACAGCCCCACACCCCGCCTCGATCGCCGCAAACACGTACTTCGGCTGGAAATGAATGTCAGCGATCACGGGGATGGTGGATTGACGCGCGATGATCGGGAGAGCCTCAGCGTCCTTATCAGTCGGGCACGCAACGCGCACAATGTCGCAGCCGGCAGCCGTCAGTTCGGCGATCTGCTGGAGCGTGGCCCCAATGTCATGCGTCTTCGTCGTGGTCATCGACTGAACTGAGATGGGGCTTCCACCACCGACAGGAACGTCACCCACATGAATCAGCCGCGTCTTTCTGCGGCCGAACGGGTCCAGGTTCACTTCGGGTAATCCAAGGGCTACGGCTTCACTCACGGCTTCATTATCCCCCTGATCTCGCCTACAAGGCCACGGTCTTGGTCACGCTCACGCAAGAGACAGCGGGGCCAGGACGTCTGCCAGCACCAACAACACCGTAATCACTAAAAGCGCACCGAAAACCCCATACGTGAGCGGCATCAGCCGCGCGGTGTCCGCAGGGAGCGGCTTCGGTTTCCCCTGAACCTTCGCCACAACGTTTTTCGCTCCCCCGTAGAGCGCGCCCGCGACGTGACCGCCATCCAGGGGCGTCAGCGGAATCAGGTTGAAAACGAACAGTGCCATGTTCAAGGAGGCAAGCAGGGAAATCATCATCACGATACGGTCGGTGACGGAGAGGCTGCCTGCCGCACTCCCCGAGTCGGCGGTTCCCAAAGGATCCGGCGAGGTGATCTGCCCAGCAATCTGCGCAACACCCACCAGGGAGACAACCCCGTTCGGATCCCGCTCTTCCCCGGTCACGATGGCCTTAGTCGTGCGATACATGCTGACGGGCAGCGACAAGATCGCTTTACCTGTTCCAGTGAACTGCTGCCAGGAAACGGAGCCCACGTCGGCAAGCGAGCCTCGTTCGCGTTTCAACTGGCTCACGACCCCCACGAACCGCGCGCCCTCTGAGTCAACCTGCGGAACGATCTCAAGTGAAACGCTCTGACCGCCACGGTCCACCACGACCTGTGTCCCAGTTTCCGGCGTTTCTTGGATGAGTTCTCGCAACTGGTCCCACGAAGTCACTTCAGTGCCAGACCAGGCGGTAACAGTGTCCCCCGCCTGCAAACCAGCCGCCGCGGCAGGGGTAGTCTCGCCGCCCGTTTCCTGAACGACCTCATCAAGGGTGGTCGAGGGGGCCTGCCACCCGAACCCGAGCAGAACCACCGCGATCAGGACAACCGAGATAGCGAGGTTCGCCAGAGGGCCCCCAGACATCACCGCAAGTTTCTTCGGGGTGGAAAGTTGGTAGAAGGGGACGCCCGAGGTCCCTGCCGCCCGCGCGTCCGCCACGTCCTGCTCGGATTGTTGCCGGGCCTGCTCCGCGAGGGTCAGCGTGCCGTCCTTACGTTTTGTCTTCAACCCTGGGCGGCTGGGCGCAAACATCCCAACAATGCGGACATAGCCGCCAAGCAGCACAGCTTTCAGGCCGTACGTGGTTCCGTTCTTCTTGGTCTTCCAGATCTCCGGACCAAAGCCAACCCAGTATTCGGGGACGGCTGCCCCGAACTTCTTCGCGGGGAGCAGGTGGCCAAGCTCGTGGAGGGCAACCGAAACGATTAGGCCGACCAGGAGGACGAGGACACCAATGACCCACATCAGAGGTCGCCAATCAGCTGCTTGGCGCGGGCGGCGGCGTCACGTTCTGCTTGGAGCACCTCTTCCAAAGAGGGATCAGCCGCACCCTCGTGCGCTTCGAGGACCCTTTGAACCACGTCGACAATGCCAAGCCAAGGGAGCGCGCCTTGCAAGAACGCGTCGACACACACCTCGTTCGCGGCGTTCAACGTGGCAGGGTGGGTTGCCGACTCCAGAAGAGCAGCCTTCGCCAGCTGCAGAGCTGGGAAGGTGTCGTGGTCGACGGGCTCAAACGTCCACTCAGCCTGCTGGTCCCAAGAAAGCGGGACGCCAACATCAGGGAGGTGGACTGGCCAGTCCAGCCCCAGGGCGATGGGGACTTTCATGTCAGGGTAAGAGGCTTGGAGGACCGTAGAACCGTCCATCCACGTCACCATGGAGTGAACAATGGACTGAGGGTGGATGACCGGGGTGATCGAGTCTGGCGGGACGTCGAACAGGAGGGCGGCCTCGATCAGCTCCAGGCCCTTGTTCATCAAGGTTGAGGAGTTAACCGTGACGACGGGCCCCATGGACCAAGTCGGGTGCGCTAACGCGGCCTGTGCAGAAACATCCTGTAACTCGCTGCGCTTTTTGCCGCGAAACGGGCCACCGGAAGCCGTCAAAACTAAAGAGTGCAGGTCGGAACGCCCGTCCGTGTTCTTTGCAGTGAGCCCACGGTTGTGAGTGCCAGACATGAGCGCTTGAGCAATGGCTGAGTGCTCAGAATCCACCGGGACAATTTGCGCTGGCCTTCGGGTTGCGCGCTTCACCAGTGAGCCGCCCACAACAAGGGATTCCTTGTTTGCAAGAGCCAGCGTTGCCCCCACCTCAAGCGCCGCAAGCGTGGCGCGAAGCCCAACCCCACCGGTGACCCCGTTCAGCACGGTTGAGTCCGGGTAGGTGCCCGCTAAGAGAGCCGGAGTCTCCGCGCCCACCAAAAGCTCGGCCCCCACCTCCCTTGCTGCCGCCTCTAGGAGCAGAAGCCCGTCCTTTTCGGGCTCAGCTGCGACCGCCACCACGCGGGGCTTGAACTCAAGGACCTGCTTCGCTAGCACCCCTGGGTTTGCTCCACCCGCAGCCAATCCCAGAACTCGGAAACGCCCGGGGTGAGAGCGGACCACGTCCAGGGCCTGGGTCCCGATGGAGCCTGTCGACCCTAGGATGACAACGCCGATGGCTCCACTCACGAAACAGCCAGCAGCACGTACATCGCTTTGCCAAGGAAGGCATCAACCTGGGACTCGACGTAGGCGTTTTCACCACGAGCCGTGTCAAACAGCGCAAAACGCAGGTCAGACTCGCTTAGGGCCGCCTGGTCGTCAAAGAATGCTGCGAGCCTATCCAGGAGAGCGTCAACTTCAGCGCAGTCGTAGCCGATGCCGCGGTCGGCGGGGTGAGCGAAACGGCTCCCCGCGGGACGTAACAGCCTCGGGTACAGCACGGTGGCTTCGTCAGCGATCTTGGAGAACCACGCGGACTCTCCGTGCTTCGCGATGTAGTCTGCACGGTCCCGCTGGATGAATGCGGACTCCAAGCGAGAAAGTGCTGCGTCCACATTCTCCGTTTTGAAACCACCACGGACCAGTGGAAACGCGGCTCTACGGATCTCTTCGAAAGAGATGTCCTGGGCGGACGCCCCGCCCTCGTACGCGCGGCGCGCCTCCTGGAAGAACTGCACCACCGGTTCCTCTTCGTATCCGCGTGAGAAGCGGCCCGCACTCGGGAACAGTTCAGTCATTCGTCCTTCTCCTTCGTCCCGGCGCCGGGAGGCATGTCCCTCTTTGATTCTTGCGCTTTCGCCCATTTTGTCGCAAGTTGGCCGCAAGCCCCGTCAATGTCGGCCCCGCGGGTGTCGCGAATCGTGGTGGTGATGCCCGCGGCGCGCAATGTCCGCACAAACTCCTGCTGCGCCTCTGGTGTTGACGCAGTCCAGATTGTTCCTGGGGTGGGGTTTAGGGGGATGGGGTTCACGTGAGCCCACCCCTTCCCTCTGGCATTCAGTTCGTCGGCTAGGAGCTGAGCGCGCCACGGCTGATCGTTCATATCTTTGATGAGCGCGTACTCGATT
>ERZ1031159.157-NODE-157-length-12272-cov-15.514856_pt1 | contig 12272 bp, 16 predicted proteins | sample MGYA00516706_ERZ1031159 | MGnify/ENA primary metagenome ERZ1031159 (study PRJEB33719, sample SAMN04262508) | wastewater metagenome | biome: rural village; feature: composting latrine chamber; material: composting feces with ash | place: El Salvador | collected... | reverse complement strand
CCTGCCCTAATGGGGGTAAGTGTGGAGCCAAAATGCACTACATCGGGAAGGCTGCTTATGCGAGATGCCTGAAGGCAGCACAAGGTGGGGGTAAGAGGGGAACCTCGTCAGCGGATACTCCCCCTCCAGTAGCCAAGAAGGATATGACCCCAAGACCTGTTAGAGGTGCCAAAGTCTTAGACTATGGCGAAACCGAGGACGGGGTGACATGGGCAATTGCTGAAGGGCCGGAAGAGGGGCTATTCAACGGTTACTTCCAAGTGAGTAAAGATCACCCTTGGTATGGACTAGAGGCTGTAGACGCTGACTACCTTTCGACAGACATTGACACTGATCAACCTGGGTTCGCTGGAAGAGCCGGTGAGCTAACTTTCGGGAAAGATGGTTGGTTCGGTTTCGACTCCTTGGGCTACGAGGATGTTGCTAACTCCTCTGAGTACCCGCTCGCTCAACAGATATCTCCAGATTCAGACTGGGCCTCTTCTTGGACCCAAGACAGAGCTGCCGAAGAGGCTCAAAAGTGGGCTAACTTAGCTGCTAAGGCTTCAGAATCCGACACCGATGAGATTAGACAAAAGCTCATAGAGAAGAGGGAAAGAGATGACTATTCACAAGGAATATAGGAACTGGCTTGTTTCGGAGCGAAATAAGTCCGAGGCACTCATAGATTCCTACCCCCAAGGGGACGAGAGAAAGACGAAGCGTAAGGCAGAGGTTAGGGTTTTCGACAAAGCAATCGAAGAGTTCGACAAGCTTCAGAAGGACTAGAGTCGTTCACTGACACTAAACACCCCGAGAGACCAACCCCTCGGGGTGTTTGGCTTTGCCGAACCAAGGCTTAGAACCAGGCTTCCTTTAGTTCCTTAGCGATTTGCTCATTGAGTTCATCGTCAGCCACATTGTCGTAGTTCTCATCCCAGGTTGGGCTGTTTTCGTACATCTCGCTCATTAGTTCGTCACCTACAACGTAGTAAAGCATGTTCACGAGAGCTTCAGGGTTACTCAAGTCAGTTTGACGCTCTCCAAACTGCATGTCCTCGTACTCTTGAACCCTCTCGATAGCGTCAAAGACCCCGTACTCCTCAAGGGCTTCTTTTGCACTACCTGTCCCCACGATGAAGTAGTTAGTGTTAAAGGTTTCGTTGTGAAGGTCGCTGTAGTAGCCGCTATAACCGTTTTCTAGAGTGTCGATGATGTCTTCTTTCGCACTTTGCTCTACTCCAGCCTTAGAGTAGTCATTGCCGCCACTTGTGTATTCCTTGATGTCAGCACTTAGGCCGATTGGATCAGGTGAAGGCGGCGGGTTTAGTGCCACACTCATGTCTTGAGCACTTCCGTCTACGTAACTCCTACCTTGAGGCAGGTTCGGGCACTCTACGGTGTAGTGGAATTTGTTAGGGCATTTTGGGTTAGTACATGGAAAAGTTTGCATGATTGTCCTTTCGTCGCTAACTCAAAAGTAGCGCATTGACTCACACTTAGCGTTAAAGCAAAAACCCAGCCGGTTTTCTTTCCAGCTGGGTAAATGCGAAACCTCAGTTATTGTTTCCGAAGTTTTCCTCGAAGAACTCTTTGATCTCTTCCTTGCTGAAGCCATTTAGGTCTAGATGACCGTGGCTCCAGCCTCTTTCTTCGATTACCTCTTCTTCACCAAAGCTGTCTCGGTCAAGGTATCCCTGACCCCCACCCCTTCTCTCAATGACTTCTTCCTCGTAAACTCGGGTGTCATTGCTGCCTTGGTGTGTCTTGGCATCTCGCTTGTTCTGTTGATCCATACGCTCGTTGAGCTTCTCGACCTTCTCTTCAAGAACAATACTGTCTCTGTCGTAATTGCGATGCCCATAGCTGCCGCCGTGATTGCTTCCAAGAGCATTGATGCCGATTACCAAAGCGATGAAAGCAACTACTACAGAAACTACCGACAAGACAAATGCTGGAATGATGAGCTTTGAGTGCTCACTCTTCCGTTGTGGAACAGGTCGTGGCACTGCCCTAGGTGCCGGTGGTGCTGGGACTGGGGGAGGCGTGACAGGTGTTTCCTGAACACGGACCTCATCGACCACTTCTGTTTCGGTTTCCTTTGTTGATTCTGTTTCGTTCATAAATCCTCCTGTACCAGAACCATATGAACCCTTCTCCAAGAAAAGACCAAGAATTCGCTACGGTGTTATCTTCATCATAACGACTGGTGTTTAGTACGAGAGATCATTGCTGATTCAGCTTCTTTTCAGCCTTTAGTCTTTCAATTGTCTGCTCTGGAGGAACCCCATCCATCCACCAGTGATCATTACTGATCTCCTGGCCTTCAAACCACCAAGCCAGGTATCGGCCTCCGTCACCCTTAAAGGCAGGCCCTCCATCGTCGCGGTGTAGTAGGCCATTTTGATACCACCACTCAGAGGGGTTTGGGCCAGTTGAGTAAGCAGCCGGTGCTCCGACACGGTGTTTCTTATCGCGCTGATACCACTCTTCAAAGCCGCTAGCAGTAACTCGGGCAGGGCCATTGTTACGGTGCAAAAGTCCCTCAACTCGCCACTCTTTTGTGCCGTCTTCTAGTACATGAGTTGGTGGAAGATCAGTATCATCGACCGTCCAGGCATCTACCTCTTCTGTCTCTTCTACCTCGTCCGCGTCGTCGATAACGGTAGAGCGAAGAGGTGGTGGTGGGACTGATCTATTGGCGAGTACATCTACCCTTTGTCTTCCCTTCGGAAGGTTCGGGCACTCAGAGGTATAGTGAAACTTGTTTGGGCACTGTTGGTTAGTGCATGGAAAGTAGCGCATGGCTGTCCTTTCTGGTCGTGTTGTTGAGAGATTAGTGCAGCAGACCCTACTTACTACGCTCCCAGATCGTCTTGGTTGCTCAGAACAGCGGGTATCGTAGAGGAATGAGCAAAGAAGACCTAGAGAAGAGCAATCCTGACCTCACTCCCCCATCTATTGAGTTAGTGCTAGGGGATTCCTTAACGTGGCGACCCGAGACCCCTATAGACGTGATTATTACTGATCCTCCCTATGCCCTCAACAAAGAAGGTGAGATGCTTGGTCACCTGAGTCCAAACCATCAGGAAAAGGCCTCTCATATGCGGGGATATATTGACAATGACCGAGAGGTTTACGGTGAGTTTCTAGACAAATTCTTCAAGACTGCGTTTGACATCCTCCCTGAAAATGGAGTCCTACTTTCCTTCATGGGGAATCGAACATCTGATCAGTTGTTATCTGCCGGAACCGATAACGGGTTCACTCTCATGGACATTATTGTCTTTGCTGGTGGCAGTAGTTTCGCTAAGAGTCAGACCACCCTCGTCCCAAGACATGAGCTATGTGCCTTCTTTAGGAAAGAGGGCAGTCCAAAGAAGAAGATAAATGAGTCCTGGAAGGTGCAAAATGTCTTCACCTCGCCTAAGACTAAAGAGGCAAAGCTGCACCCAACTGGAAAACCCCTTGAGTGGATGGACTTTCTTGTAGAGACATTCTCTTTTCCTGGTGAGACCATCTATGACCCCTTTGCTGGCTCCGGCACCACTCTAGTTTCTGCTAGAAGGCTAGGACGAGATGCGATAGGGGTAGAGAAGGACCCGGAGTACTACGAAGAAGCAAAAACGATCATAAAGGAAGATCAGGACGCATTGTTTTGGTGAGACCGACTGCTAAGAGAAAGAGATAGGCATGGAAGAGAAAGACCTACTGTTTACCAACTTCGGCTCTGGGGGAGGTAATGAAGAAACCCTGTTGGGACTGAACACTGGTGAGGCGACTCCTGAAGAGATTGAGGAGCAGCTTTTCAAGGCCGTAGACATGGGTCTATGGACCACTGAAGACCTTGAGTTTGCTCGGGACTTTGGAAACTTTGAACACAAGACTCTAGAGGCAGCGTGGGGCCGAGAGCCACTAACCAACGACATCCAAGAGGGGCTGAAGTGGAGGGGTTGGTACGACAAGGACGGTTATCTGTTATCTGGTGATGAGATTGTTTCTTCCCTCAACTCACTAGGTGACGGTGAGAGTGTAGCTAGCCGTCTTATCGTAGATGAATACGACAGGAAGACCTATGCCAAGGTTTTCACGGCCCCAACGGAGGCGATGCAGGATTACACTGACCGATCCGGTATCTATTCCTATGCCAACATCTGTGCTGTAGAGGATGGGGTAACGGTCACCCCTTACGGCGAAGGGCACGCACGGATCAAGGTAGCTTGGCCCCAGATATGGCTAGAAGTCCCGATTCTGGACGAATACGGTAAACCGACTGAGGATGCTTTGTTTCTAGCAGAGGACCTAGAGACCCTAAGTTACTTCCCGCTCCTTAATGAGGACCATTTTCAAGAAGTCGTAGAGCCCAAACTCAATCGCCAGAGATAACAAAACCCCGGCCATATCCGGTCGGGGTTTTGTCTTGAAGCTTGAACTAGTCAAACATTCCTTCACTAATGGCCTCTAGTGTCAGGGTGTGCATTGCATCCCAGATATTAGAGTTTGCATCGTCAATCTCTCGCTCTTCCTCGGCGGTGTAATCGTCGTTGTACCCGGACAGGTAGACCTCTTTGGGGTACAGATCTTCGTCTAGATACCCTACGAGTTTGAGGTGGTAGCCATCCTCGGTGACCATATCGGCTTCCAATTGCCCGTCGTAGGCCATGATGTCCGTGAAGAACTGGTCATAGTCCCCTGGTTTAACACTGTTGATCGCCCTTTCAGCGTCATCCATAAGGCTGTTGATTTTCTTGATCTCTCGCTCCTCATCAAAACTTGTCGATGGGGGAGGGACAGACGCTAGAGCATGTGTCCCTTGGGCTCCGGTACCTCCACTTTGTGCTGGAAGGTTGGGGCACTCTTGAGTGTAGTGCCACTGATTAGGACACTTTGGGTTAGTGCATGGGAACTGGTTCATTGTTCTTCCTGTCTTTGTCGAAGCTTCTCTCTAAAGAATAGAGGGTATGGCAGATGTTTCCCATCTACGAAGGTGGCTGAAAATTCTGTCCATTATGTGAGACCTAGGTTGCCAGAGGGTCGGCAACCTGTGTTAGACTGAGGTCACGAAAGAAAGAGAAAGAGGTAAAGAAAAATGGGTTGGACAGGTATTCCAGGGTTCTACGGCGGGACCAAAGAGAAGATCGAAGAGGTCACTCGGGGCTTTACAAACACCGAGGTTCTGAAGGTCCGTAAGGTCGGGTCAACCATCTACTCCGCGATGCACAACAAAGACACTGACGAGGTTTGGTGCCTGGTCACCCTAACAGCTATGGATAAGGGAGAATTCCTTTACAAGTCCATGAGTGATAAGTGTGGGCCGGGTGTTGTTGATTGTCCGGTTAGTATCCTTGATCTACTCACTGAGACAGACAACGAGTACGCGAACCAATGGCGAGAGAAGGCCCGTAAGGTCGCTGAGGTCAAGAGCCGGAAAGTAAAGTCGGGGGACATCATCAAGATGGCGCATCCACTCAGCTTCGCAGGGGGTAACTACTCCTTCGACACTTTTGTCTTCAGGGGTTGGTACACCTTTGATGCAGTAGATCGCTTTGGAAAGCTACATGGGGTCCGTCTGCCGAAGGACTGGAAGACACGGTACGAGTGGGGGCCGGGTGAGTTCCCATCGGTTCAGAGTCGTGCTGAGGCTCGACAGGAGGTCTTAAAGGAGATGGGTTACGACACTCCCTTTGAGGACATCATCGCCCAGATCGAACGAGAGGATATGGCAAAAGCTGCCTAATTTGTCCAGATGGCGAGACTAAGTTGCGCTAGGTCTCGCCATCTGTGTTAGACTGAGATCACGAAAGAAAGAGAAAGAAAGAGAGCAGAACAATGGGAAACCGAGCAGTTATTACCGGCAAAGATTCAGACTATGGCATCTACCTTCAGTGGAACGGTGGCCGTGACAGTGTTGAGGCCTTCTTAGAGTACTCACGCCTCAAGGGACACCCCGGTATCACCGGCGAAGGTGAGGGACTTTTCGCCCTAGCTACGATCATCACAAACTTCTTTGGCAACAACGGTCTTCACATCTACCCCATGAAGGGTGACGATGCCCGCGAGGCTGATGTTTGGGACAATGGGGTTTACATTGTTGAGGGTAACGAGATCATCGAACGCCGAGCCTTTGAGGGTGAAGAGCAAAACCAATACAAGATGGAAGAGATGCTTAAGAACATCGACGAGCGTCAGCCCGCTGAGTTCCAACTTGGACCCGACTACCTAGAAGCAGTCGAAACTCCAGCAGAAGAGCTTGAAGTTGGCGATGACGTGATGGTCATCAACCTTCATGGCAAAGTCGAGAAGAAGACCGTGATCGGTAAGAACGAGAAGGGTGCCTACACGAACAGGTACTCAAATCACGACGATCCAACAAAGTTTGATGACAACCCAAACAACTACTTCAAAGGCGTTGTCCGGGTGAAGCAGAACTAAGACTTTACGACCTCTCTCGACTAGCCCCACAGTTTGATCTGTGGGGCTAGAAGGTTTAACGGGTCAGGGAAAAGAGAGGTAGGTAGCCGCTTTTACGTTTAGTTTGGATGGTTTTCCTCGCCGTTTGTATTGTTGAAAATCCTGTGTGATAGCCTTTGAAGGTTGTGTTTTAGGAGGTGTAAGAAAATGAAAGATGTAGTTCAAAACACAATAGTAGTGACGGGTAACGAATCCGAACTAAGTATTTTTGCGAAAGCAGCCAACGATCCTGAATTGTGTTTGTACCACTCAGGACTGCTGGAGCCGGAATTGGTAGATGCTGTTGTGACTTTTGAAGAAGAGAGAGTCCGCTACAAGTTTGACACTTTGGGGTCGGGTTGTGATCAGTGCGTTCTTGGTCTCTCGCTAGAGTGGCCGACACTAAGTTTTATGATCTCTTCAGATGACCCCAACGGAGGGATTGTGAAGTGGCTTCAAAAGGGAAGAGTTCTCGATACGAAGTACTGGGGAGAACCTTTAGCGCTAAAGGATTGTGCAGCTGCTTAAGGTCTAGATAGAACCTATTTGTCTCAGTATGTGAGATACAAAAAACCGGCCCCTGGTTAGGAGCCGGTTTTACCAAAGAAGCGCGGAAAGCCCCGCCTTCAGGCGTGGGGATGGATAGCGCTTTTGATGCCGGTTTTTGTTGTGAAACCGCCGTTTACCAGGTAAAATAGAGCCATGAAAAAGCGTTATAGCTACCGGGCATATCCGACAGTTGGGCAGGAAAAAGACCTTGCTCAGCTGTTTGGATGTGTCCGTGTTGTTTATAACGACTACCTTGGGTTTAAACAAGATGAATGGAAAAAGAACCGGGAGCTCCCTCGGAATCAAAGAACCTACACGCCAGATGGCGAGGTAGCCAAAGCTGTCACAACGCTCGCCAAACAAACCGAAGAACGGGGCTGGCTTAGTGATGTTAGTGCGGTCCCCCTCCAGCAGGTTGTCAGGGATGCTCGGTCTGCTTACCGGGGTTTCTTCCAATCAATCACCGCCAAAAGAAAAGGCCCGAAGGTTGGTGCCCCACGGTTTAAGTCAAAGCGTGGGAAGTCCAGTGCTCGGTTCACCAGGACTGGGTTTAAGGTACATCAAACCACCCACGGCGTTGGGAAGGTCTATCTAGCGAAGATCGGTTGGGTGCGGTTTGTCCTATCGAGAGAGCTTACCGGTGATCCAACATCGGTGACGATCATCCGAAAAGCAGACGGCACCTACGAAGTGTCCTTCGTTGTCGAGGTGGAACCGGAGACATCTACACCCAAACATCCGGGGCGGGTAGCTGGTGTTGATCTTGGACTCACTGACTTCGCCACAATTGTCTATTCAGACGGAACTCGGGAAAAGGTGGCAAATCCTAGACACCTCAAGAAGGCCCAGAGGAAGCTTCGTAAGGCACAACAGTCTCTTGCCCGGAAGGTTGGGCCAGACAAGAGAACCAAGCAAAACCCATCAAACAATTGGAAGAAGCAGCAGAAGAAAGTAGCTCGCGCCTACTCAGCAGTAGCCCATAGACGATCCGATTTTCACAATAAGTTAGTACACCGACTCACCTACGAAAACCAAGGGGTAGTGGTGGAGAGGCTTAACGTGTTGGGTCTGTCGAGGGCCGGTGCCAAAGGCGCTCGTGGTCGGGGATTGAGAAGATCAGTTGGAGATGTTGGTTGGGGAACGTTCCTAGCTAAGCTTGCTGACAAGTCTCAAGAACTGGGCCGTGACTTTGAGGCTATCGACCCTGCCTACACATCCCAGACGTGTAGCCTATGCGGGGTAATCGACGGACCAAAACCGTTAAACATAAGAACCTGGGAGTGTGGTAGCTGTGGGGCGGCTCTTGACCGTGACTACAACGCAGCTGTTAATATACTTGTCGCCGGTGGACAGCCGGAGACCATAAATGCTTGTGGAGCGGATGTTAGACAAGAACCGGAGTCCCCGGCTCTTGCAATCTGCGGCGAAGCAAGAACCCGCCGAAGTGAGCCGGAGCTGGTGGCCTGATGGTACCAACTCTAGACGCAGTAGGAATCCCCCCGGCTTTAGCCGTGGGGAGGATGTCAATTTTGGTTCAGTAGAGCTTTCTCAACTCTTTAGCCGTATTCCTAAAGTACTCCTCGTCCTCTTTTAGCATCTCTAGGAAACTACCTGGGGTAAACCCATTGTGCCTCCCAAACTCACCTGACCAGAACTCGTTGAACTCATCGTCAGCGTCAAAGTCCTCCATGTGAGCAACATTGAGCTTATACACATCCTCCATAGTTGATCCGATTGGAACCGCGTATCCCATTGTCGAGTTGTTCGGAGCCTCAACAGTCATGTAGATCTCATCCCTTTGGATAAAGACCTCTGAGTTACCGTGGTTTAGGTAGGCCTCCTCCATGAAGTCCTCTACGTTCTCAACTGTCGCTGGAAGGTCTTTGTGTGGGTATCCATCGACTGCCTCATCTAGGGCTGGGGTCGGCGGGACTCCTGTGAGGGCGCTATCTGTTTCGAAGGACGGGAGTGAGCCACCTTGACTTGGAAGATTTGGACACTCTGGGGTTTGGTGCCAAGAGTTAGGGCACTTTGGATTCGTGCATGGATATTGGTTCACGGTAGCCTCCTTTAGGCCTAGTTCCTTTAAGGTTAGCCCGGTTGTTGTTAGGTAGTGACCAGGTTTCCTTCGTTCGGTTGAATAACTACTTCAGTTTCGACTTCTACCGGTACCTCTACCTCTTTGACACCGGCCACTTTCCCAAAGGTCATTGTGGCAGCTAGCGAGAGAGCTCCTAAGACTAGAAAGGCAGCAACGATAATCCCTCTGGCCCATCTACGCCTTGGTCTGTGTTCGATCTCGTTGTCCTCGTAGGGGTCTTCGAGCATCTCTTCGGCCATCTGTCTGGGGTCTACTGAGATGTCCTCTAAGGTGATGGCCTCTACTACCTGTATTTTCATGTTGACCGATCCTACCGTTTTTGAGTCGGGTTATGGGGGAAGTACTGACACCTACAGCTTAGGCCCACTGCGGGAACGTTCATTTAGGCATGACTAACGGCTCCCTAGATAAACCAGGGAGCCGTCAAAAGAGATCACCTAGAAGGCAAACTCTAGGTCAAACTCCTCTTCTACCTCTAGTAGCACCTGTTCAGGCTCCAGGTACTCAACAATCGGACCCTGCTTTGGCTCAATGTAGTTATGGGTGTACTTCATTTGCTCCCACCCCTGTAAGGGCTCAACAACAAAGCAACGAGCACCGTCATCACGGCGAACTCCAACTACTTCTTCAACTACTCGACCACCTGCCAGCAAGAAGCCGGTGTAGGAAGCGAGAATCAGTCCATTGCTACCTACTAGGGCATCTGCTACTTCATCGGTAACTCTCCAGTACCCGGTAAAAAACAGCTCCTTAGCGTTGACCCGCTCCAGAGTTGAAGGTGAAAGAACGTCTTCGCACTCTCGAATGGAATCAAGTCCAGTCAGGGTATTCCCATTGAACCAAAGTGTTGGAACAAATGGATGCTCTTCCTCCACTCCCATTGAGCAAACAAGTGTTGGTCCATCTACAACTAAGGGACGGTTTCTCGCTGATGCGAGGAATCCAATGTCTACGCCGGTTAGTCGTTCTCGTTTACCCCAAGCACTATCTGGGGTTGGGCGTAGAAGGTGAAGGTCACGAAGTTTACGAACCCTACCTGAACTGATGTTAAGGATGTTGGCGGTCTGTTCTACCGCGTATCCGATGCTGTCAAAACCAGCGTTTACACACAATTTGTCGGCCATTTGTAGCCCTCCTAAATGCTCTACGAAACCTATATGGTCTCTACTCCGTCCCAGTCACCCCTTTAGGTGCCGTTAGACGTGGCAATTCCAGGTTAGTCTCCATGCTGAGAAAGTCAAGGTGGAGTAACAAAGAACCCCTGACTGGGTAGCCAGGGGTTCTTATCTATGTCGTTTGACCTAGTAGATCGCGTGCAAAATCCCGAGGGACTTCTTCACTTCAGAGGCAAACTCACCGAAGTTTTCGTAATCACCACTATCGTATGCATCGTTGAGCATGTCGGTGATGGCATCGTTTTCACTCGCATAAGGAACCTCGTTCAGGAGATGCTGAGCGACTGCAACCTTTTCCTCTGGGGTCAGGTCTGCTAGTTGGTCATCTATTGCCGCTAGAAGGATCTCGTTGTTAGCCATTGGACTCTCTCTTTCTCTTTTTCGTGATCTCAGTCTAACACAGTGTGCCGTCATACAAACTCATATCTCAAATACTGAGACAGGTCTTAGCCGTCAGTTTTCTCCGGGAAGATAGCAGTTAGATTCTCCTCGGGCTCTTCTCCCTCGCCGTACTTCTCTCGCTGCTCATCGAAGAACTCCTGAAGTTTTGGAGGAACCTTCCCTAGAATCTCCCATCGCTGAGACATGCTGGCTAGCGCTGCTAGCGCCCCAACTGGGTCATCTTCCTCCAGGGTCGGAACAATCATGTCTCCAAATGGGAAGACAAGCATGACTGGCTCTGCCAATAGGGTCAGATCTTCAATCCTCTTCCTCTGTTGGTAGGTTCCCCCGGATAGCTGTCCGTCAGTTACCGTAAACAGTGTGCCGTCTACGTTTACGGCCATCCTGTAGTTGATTTTGCTCATTTTGTATCTCTTTTCAAGTTGTCTTTTACGTCAATCCTATTACTCTTTTCCAGTATAGGCCAAAATCCCTAGTAACTGGCTTTCATATTCAGGATCACTGCTATCTCCAACAAACCCTCCAGAACTTCCGTACCAAAGAGACTCCAGGCCCATAGAGATTATCTCTGTGTGAGGACCGGCGTAAACCTTTCCCATATAGGGCACCGAAAAGTTATCCTTCTTTGTGAACTCTTTGGCTCCATAGCCGTAACCTAGATGTGTCATCTCTTCACCTTCTGTACGGTGATCTAGGAATCCATTACCCGCCGTTCCGACCGATCTCAGACTAACTTCGGCACGGTGAGAGAACTCGTGTATGAGGGTTGATCTGGATTCATCCTCAGTCCATACGGGAGGAATGGTGATCTCCGCTAGGTGCTCATAGCTTGTAGCGGATACTTCCTTCCTGTACTTGTACCAGGTCTTTTCCCCGTTGACTTCTGCTTCCGTCCATCCACTTCCGGCAGGCCTACCGAGTTTTGAGTTGAAGTTATGATTGAACTCGCTGTACCAAATCAAGGGTGTGTAGTACCTCTGGTCCGGCCCTAAAGTAGCAGCCTCATCAGGGTTGATTCCAGGGGGCAACTCTTTGCTGTACTCGTAGTACGCTCTAGTTCCAGGTTCAGGGTCTAGATTGACACGAGCAATGTAGCAGGAAGTCATCATCTCTCGTCTTCTAACCTGCTTGTCATCAACATAGTGCGCTCTTCTTTTGGACTCCCAGACCCTAAGAGGAACACCTTGCTTCTGAGCCCTCTCGTTCGAGGCCTCTACCCAAGTTTTAGGGACAAGGGTCAGGGTCTCGTTGATGAGTTTCTTTACCTTTGCAGTAGTTCTGGTTGTGTCAAGCTCACCGTCCGCCTCTGGGTTCCAGAAGGCAACTCCGAAGTCACCTAGGGTCTTGATGTAGGCTTCCCTTCTTTGCTCGATGTAGCCCTTGAAAACCTTGTCTTTGGGTACATCAGGGAAGGGTAGGGCGCTCATCTTTTCTTGAGCTTCATCAGCGGCTTTCTGCGCTCGTTCAACTTGTCTGCGAGCTACCTCTTTTTCCTTCTCAGATGAGTCTTTGCCCTTAGCGACCTCTTCTGCCTTATCTCGCTCCCTTAGAGCCGTGAAGTAATCTCTTCGAAGGGTGTTGAACTCTCGGTGGTACTCGATTTGAGCCTCTTCGGC
>ERZ1031159.153-NODE-153-length-12717-cov-7.566103_pt1 | contig 12717 bp, 11 predicted proteins | sample MGYA00516706_ERZ1031159 | MGnify/ENA primary metagenome ERZ1031159 (study PRJEB33719, sample SAMN04262508) | wastewater metagenome | biome: rural village; feature: composting latrine chamber; material: composting feces with ash | place: El Salvador | collected... | reverse complement strand
CGAAGAGCTCGGCTACGCAATCGGCGCCACTGATAACGCGTCCCTGTACCGCGGAACTGTACTAATCGAGACTGGCCCCCGCGGCGTCGACGACGCCTACACTTTGGCTCGCTTCCTAGGAGCTGACGTCCGCATCCGCCTCGCCAGCTTTGAGGACAAGACACTTGCGGTCTTCCTTGGCGAACGCTTTGAAGGCATGCCGAATGAAGAGGAAACGGCAAAGATCCTGGACCGCTCCTTTGCTCTGGTTCCTCTTGCCGGGTGCCTCCCCGTTGAAGAGCCCGCCGGTGGCTGGGCTGTCCCCCAGGAACTGTTAGACGCCCAGTCAGGCCAGTCCGGTGAACAGTCAGCCGATCAGTTGGAAGACGACGCTGAAGGCGACGAAGGCTGACCAGCCAGGTCTTTAGGATCACGCGCCTTCTTCAGCATCACCGACAAGTATTGAATGCCGGTGATGACGTGCCCCACAGTGCCCAGAGCGGTGACCACTAGGGCCGCGGTTTTGAGCCCTGGGCTGCCCAGTGCCGCCGCCAAAATGAGGCCGGGTAGGCCGAGCATCAGCAGGGCGGTGCGAACCTTTCCGAGCAGGCTGACGGGAACATCGGGGTAGCCGCGCAAAAGGTAAGTAGCGGTAAGAGCAAGCACCAGGTCGGTCCCAACAATGGCCGCGAAAAGGTACCAGGGGAGAAGCCCACCAATCACAAGCGCCAGCGCGGTTAGCAGGATCGACGCGCGGTCAGACAGAGGGTCAAGTTCAGCCCCCAGCGGAGTCTGTTGGTTGAGCTTGCGGGCCAGGAAACCATCGAGTGCGTCCGAGGTGCCCAGGAAGAACAGAGAGACCAGCGCCCACCCGTAGTGTCCCGAAGCCAGGAGCCCCAAAGAGAGAGGCAACAGCACAGTTAAACGCAGGAAGGAAACGACGTTCGGGATAGTCCAAACTGGAGAAGACGCAGATTCGCTTGCGTTCATGGTCCCGTCTGTTCTCTAGCGCCTCCGGTCCCCATCCGGCCGGTTGGTACGATGGACACTCTACTAGCGAGATCGACTGGATGTTCAATGGGACCAGCAACGCTAAGCGCCGTGAACCTCACTAAGAAGTTCGGGTCAGTCATGGCCGTCGACGACCTGAGTTTCGACGTTGCCGCGGGCCGGGTCACCGGGTTTCTTGGTCCGAACGGTGCCGGGAAGACCACTACGCTGCGGATGCTGCTTGGGTTAGTGCTACCAACCAGCGGCAAGGCACTGGTAAAAGGCGTCAAGTACGTCAACTTGGAAGACCCGATCCGCACTCTGGGCGCTCACCTTGACTATGGGAGCTTTCAGCCGGGGCGCACCGGGCGCGACCACATGAGAGTTGCTTGCGCGGAGGGCGGCATCTCCACATCCCGGATCAGCGAGTTGCTTGACCTGGTGGGGATGACTGGCGCCGCAGACCGTAAGATGGGCGGCTACTCCCTGGGGATGCTGCAGCGATTGGGGCTCGCAACTGCTCTCTTGGGAGACCCACAAATCCTGCTGCTGGACGAACCCGCGAACGGCTTGGACCCTGAAGGCATCCGCTGGCTTCGTGAGTTCCTTAGGGCGTACGCGGACGGGAGGAAGACCGTCTTCCTGTCCTCGCACCTACTTTCAGAGATCCAGTTGCTTGCCCACGACGTAATCATCATCAACCACGGGAAACTGGTTGCGGCCGGGCCCGTCCGCGACCTGGAAGCCGTAGAAGGTGGGAGCGTTGAGGTTGCGGCGGAGGACAACGCGGCTCTTGCTGCAGCGCTTTCCTCAGCGGGTTTCTCAGCGTCGCTCCAAGGCGCCACGGAGCAGGACCAGCCCGGAATGGTTTTGATCAGCGGGGGAACGGCCGCAGAAGTGGGGCGGGCGGCGCTAGATGCCGGCATTGCGCTAACTCACCTCGCTGAGAAAAACTCTGGGCTCGAAGATCTCTTCGTTTCTTTGGTAGGAGAGAACCAATGACGCGTTTCGCTGCCGCCGCTAAAGGCGAGAGAGTCAAGATCTTCTCTACCAAGTCCTGGTGGGTTCTAGCGCTGGTGATGGTCCTCTACGTCGCGTTCACTGCAGTCGTTGTTGCGGGCAGCGTCAGCCTTGCCACAAGCGGCCTTGCAGGGGGCACTCCGCTACCTGTTGGTGGCACTCGCCTTGCCCGCATGGTCTACGCGCTGGGCCCAACGGTCGGCTATGTCTTCCCAGTCCTCTTGGGTTCTCTCTCCGTCACTTCCGAGTATCGGAACCACACGCTCGGTTCGACCTTTGTCTGGAATGGAAGCCGCACTGCTGTCCTCTTTGCGAAGGTTTCATCCCAGTTCGTGATGGGGGCTCTGTACGGCGCCTTGGCGCTAGCGGCAGCTGTACTTGGCGGAGTGTTCTTCTTTATGGGCGCAGGGTTTAACACGGGCCTTGCAAGCACTGCCACGTGGCTCATGTTTATTCGCGTGATCCTTGCAATGGGGCTGTGGGGCACCCTTGGGGTCGGCATTGGAATCCTGGTGCGGAGTCAGGCTGCTGCAATCGTTATAGTCCTAGTGTTCACCCAGTTCCTGGAGCCGATTCTGCGTATGGCCGGCATGCTCAGCGACGCATTCGCCGGTGTTGTCACGTACCTGCCGGGCGCAGCCTCAGATGCTTTCACGGGTGCCAGCTTCTACACGGAGATGACTGGCGCCAGCTACCAGAGTCTTCCCGTTTGGGCAGGAGGCCTTTTACTTGCGCTCTACGCAGCCCTCTTCGTCACCCTGGGATGGCTGTTCCGCTGGCGTGGAGACGTCACTTAGTCGCACCCTGCCCGTCGTCGTACATCGCCGATATTTCTTCCTCGGGCAACACACCGTCCAGGCCGTCTTCGCCCTCCGCCAGTCTGCGGCGGCCAGAGTAAGCGGGCGAGTCCAGCTCGGTGCCTGAGGGTGCTGAGGCGGGTGAAGCGGCCTCAAGGTTGGTTCCCCTCAGCTTCGAAACCCAGGTCATCACGTGGTAGATGATGATGGCGGCAGCAGAACCTAAGGCGATTCCCTCGAAGACCAGCCCACCCGGTGCCCACGTGTAGTTTGCGATTCCAACGATGAGTGCAACGGCCGCCGTGTTCAGGTTGACGGGGTTTGAGAAGTCCACCTTATTCTGGACCCAAATGCGCACACCGAGTAACCCGATCATGCCGTAAAGGACCGTGGCAGCGCCGCCAAGAACGCCTGCGGGGATGGTGCTGATGACGGCACCGAACTTCGGCATCATCGACAGGACCAAGGCCGTGCCCGCAGCGATCAGGTAGGCGGCGGAGGAGTAAACGCGGGTGGCGGCCATGACCCCGATGTTCTCCGCGTAAGTCGTTGTGCCGGATCCGCCGCCAGCGCCGGCGAGCATCGTGGAAACCCCGTCAGCGAACAGTGCGCGGCCCGTCAGGTGGTCTAGGTTCTCTCCGGTCATCGCGGAGACCGACTTCACGTGTCCGACGTTCTCTGCAATGAGGACCAAAACCACGGGGATGAATAACCCAAGGGTCGAAACCGAGAAGGCGGGGGTTTGGAAATGCGGAAGTCCCACCCACGCAGCCTCAGCGACCGGACCAAAGTCGACCTCGCCCTGGATTACTGCCGCCGCGTATCCGATGAGGACACCGAACAGGATGGAGAGTCTCCCCAAGATCCCTTTGAACAGCACTGTGATGAGGACGATGGAGGCAATGGTGACGACAGCTGTGAGTGCCCCTTCTTTCACCCAGTTCCAGGCTGCCGGCGCCAGGTTGAAACCGATGAGTGCGACAATCGCGCCAGTGACGACTGGCGGCATGACCACGTCAATCCATTTCGCACCTGCAAAGTGGACTATCAGGCCGACCGTAGCCAGGGTCGCCCCGGTGACAACAATCCCGCCTAGTGCGTACTCGGGGCCTAGGCTCTGCGAGACCGCCAGGATCGGAGCGATGAGCGCAAACGAGGAACCGAGGTAAGAGGGGATCTTGCCCGCTGTGATCAGGAAGAACAGGATGGTCCCGATCCCGGTGAAGAACAGCGTGGTGTTCGGCGGAAACCCGGTGATCAGAGGGACCAGGAAGGTCGCGCCGAACATCGCGACGACGTGCTGCATGCCGATCCCGGTTGTGCGCCCCCAAGAAAGGCGTTCGTGGGGAAGGACTACTTCGCCAGCTAGGGCGCCTTTCCCGTCACCATGGAGAGTCCATTTGAAGAGGGGCCGCTTCTCACTCATTGCTGTCCGATCAGTAGAGTCTGCGCGCGAAGCGCAAGGTATCTGTCGGAATCTCAGAGTAAAAGACCTCGCTGTCTGACCCCGTGCCATTTCGCGGTTTTGGGCGATCTTGCACGAACTGCGCGCGTCAGCGACGATAGGTCTGACTATTCCTCCGCGGCGAGCCGCGGCACCCAAGACGGAACGCGCATGGAAAACACCCTAGAGTCCTTGGCCTCCGACCCAACAACACCCGGGGCGGAACTTCAACGCTTAGCCGGAGAATACGCGAATCTGCGCCCGCTAATCGCCATGAACCCGGCAACTTACCCGGCGCTTGTCAAGTGGCTGGCAGACCTGAACGACCCTGCCGTGAACCTGGCGCTAGAGCAGCGCCGCGCCGCTCAGCAGGCACGTAGCGAAACGGGCGTGGGACCACAACGCGTTTCGGTAATGACGCCCCCTACAGCTGCTCCAGCCCCCACGCCAACCTGGGCGCCCCTCGCAACTCCCGCAGTAGCGACCCCAACTCCCACACAAGAACCGCAACAGGAAGAGCGGCGCACCGGCCCGATCGTGGCCTGGGTTGCCGCTGTGATCCTCCTGGTGGGGGCTGCCGTGTTTCTTACGTTCGTACTACTGAATAGGGAACCCGACTCCTCGTCCGAAGCTGAGAGAGAGCAGGAGCAGGTCGTGCAAGAAGAGGAGGCTGCGGAGGCAGAAGACCCGGCTACGGAAGAGTCCGAGGTGGAGGACTTAGAAGACGAACAGCAGGAAGAGACACCCATCCGCTACCCTGCGCCTAGCTCCGCCATCTCCGCTCCCAGGATTACTGCGCCCAGCGGAAACATCAACTGCGAGCTGAGCGAGGCAGGAGCGTCCTGCACCATCCTGCAGTACAACTTTTCTGACCCAACCCTGTCGGCCTGCACAGGCTCTCCCGTGACACTCACGACAACGGATGATTTTGCGGAAGTGAACTGCACAAGCCCTCAGATTGGGGCGACTGGAGGGACTTCTCTGTCCTACGGAGACTACGCAGCATTTGCGAATGGCGCGTGCCTGTCAGACTTCTCTGGACTCAGCTGCTGGGATATTCGCACGGGCTCCAGCTTCGCCGTGGCGCGGGACGGGTTTGTTACCGGCAACCGCGGCCCGATCGCTCCTGGGCAATTCTGGTGGCGCTAGTCCTGCTGAAACACCTTCACAAAGTTAGCTAGCACCCTTCCGGCCACGTGGTCTCCGCTCCCGTAGCGTCCCGTGGTGACGAGCGACTCGGTGTCACCGATGCCGGAGTCACCGGCGTCGTGGAATGCTGTGATCTTCGCGCCGATCAGCTCCGCGTCAAGTTCGGGGCTGAACTGCACCCCGTACACGCGCTCTCCACTCCGGAAAACCTGAACGGGTGTGTTGAGCGAACGGGCAAGCCGAGTCACACCCTCTGGGAGCTTCTCCACAGCTTCCCCGTGGTTGACGTAGGCAGGAAATGCGTCTGGGAGATCACCGAAGACCAGGTCTTTTTTGGCTTCCCTTGTTAGCTCAATCTCTGTCAGTTCACCAAACTCAGCAAACTCGCTTGAAACCGGAAGTCCCAGCCGGTCAGCCAGGATTGGCGTCGCGTTGCCCGTGGCCAGCAGGGGCGTGCCGGCTTCAAGCAGCTGGCTGAATAGAGATTTCAGTTCTTTCTGCACCCATTTCTGCGTTTGGGAGACGTATCCCCGGGCTCCCCCACCGTACGGTGATCCAGCTACAAACACACCCGCGAACCGCTGCGGGTCAATGTCAGGAAGCCCAACCAGGTCGAACTCCGCTAACTCCAGTTCTTCTGGCTGAAGGCCTGTGGAACGCAAGTACGCGCCGTACTCGCTAGCTAGGGCTTCTTCTTCGGGGCGGGTGGATACGAGCAGGAAAGGGACCATGGAGCAAGCTTAGCTACCTGAATGAAAGTTGTGAGAACCCGACATCTGACAGGATCCGAGCAGCTTCCTGCTCATCCCAATGGGGGCCCTCGCTGAGCGCTGTCAGACCTGCTTCGCTCTGGGGCTTTCTGTACCTTTGCAACGCGAAGCTGCGGGCTCCCCGGTCCCTGCTCCACGCCGCCACTTCGCGGGCGTAGTCCAGCAAAGCTTCCGCAGTTCGCTCCTCACCGCTAAGCAGTCCGGGCCAGAGCGTGAGCCGCACCTCCCAGGAGAAGTCTTGTTTCCGCTGCTTTCCGCTTTTCCCGCGGGCCGCGTCAAAGTCAGCGAGAACACCCAGGGCTGCCTCTGCCTTGGCGGCAGCTGCGGGGCTACCGGTTGCCAGCTGGTAACGCTCAGGAGTTGCCTTGACGTCCAGGCCAACCCAGTCGACCAACCCTAGGTCCAGCAGGTGGGCGAGCCGTTTCGGGTAGGCGCCGCCAGTGTGGAGCCCTACCTGGAAGCCCTGATCCTTCACTTCAGCCATCGCGGTTTCAAGAGGTCCCCAACCCTCATTCGTAGCCTGCAGCAGTGCTTCCCCACCCGAAAAAACGACCCCGTCCAAGAGCCCCACACGCTTTGTCATGAGGCTTTGAACCTGGTCCCAACCAACCGTTCCAGGGGCGCGAGCATCCAGGATTTCTGCGTTGTGGCAGTAGGGGCACCGCCAGGGACACCCCTGCAGGAACAGTGACGCCGCTATTTTCCCTGGCCAGTCGACTGTTGAGAAGGGCACTAGCCCGACTATCCGAAGCTTCTCCGCCTCAGTTTTCACCTGTACGAGGAGACGAGCTCGCCGTGGTCGGCTGCCGCTCCCTCCGTAAAGGGAACGCGCTCCGCGTGCTCACCCTTCTTCCCAATGTTGAATGCGGACACGGGGCGGAAGTAGCCCATCACCCGAGTCCACACCTCACACTGCTGAGGCTCTGCGTCTGGGAACTCCCCTGCGCAGCGGGAACAGATGGGCTGTTCGCCGTCCAGGTAACCGTGTACGGGGCAGATGGAGAACGTGGGGGTGATGGTGATGTAGGGGACCTTGAACGCCGTCAGGGTCCGCTTCACCATCTGCTTGGCCGACTCACCACTGCTCATGCGCTCACCCATGTACAGGTGCAGGACAGTGCCTCCGGTGTACTTGCCCTGGAGGACTTCCTGTTCTTCCAAGGCCCGGAAAGGGTCGTCCGTGAAACCGACGGGAAGCTGCGAAGAGTTGGTGTAGTACGGCTGCTCTTCTGTCCCTGCCTGGAGGATGCCCGGGAAACGGGCTTTGTCTTCCTTTGCGAACCGGTACGTGGTGCCTTCAGCCGGAGTCGCTTCCAGGTTGTACATGTGACCCGTGGACTCTTGTAGTTCCACCATGCGTTCACGAATGTGGTCCAGCAGTTTCACAGCCAGGTCGTGCCCGTAGGGGGTCGCGATGTCGTGGCTGTCGCCCGTGAAGTTTCGGATCATCTCATTCACACCGTTGATGCCGATGGTTGAGAAGTGGTTGTCCAGCGTTCCCAGGTAGTGACGTGAGAACGGGAACAGGCCGCCATCCATTTGCTCCTGAATGACCTTGCGCTTGATTTCGAGGCTTTCCGCGCCTGCGTCGATCAGCCGGTCAAGTTCAGACATCAGGCGGTCCCAGTCACCCGCAAACCGGTAGCCCAGCCGTGCCGTGTTGATCGTGACCACGCCGATGGAACCAGTAAGTTCTGCTGAACCGAACAGGCCGTTCCCGCGCTTCAATAGTTCGCGCAGATCCAGCTGCAACCTGCAGCACATGGAGCGGATCATTCCGGGGTCCAGGTCAGAGTTGATGAAGTTTTGGAAGTACGGGAGCCCGTACTTCGCAGTCATTTCAAAGAGCCGGTCGGCGTTGGGAGAATCCCACTCAAAGTCCTTTGTGATGTTGTAGGTCGGGATCGGGAAGGTGAAGACGCGTCCTTCTGCGTCGCCTTCTGCCATCACCTCGATGAACGCGCGGTTGATGACGTCCATTTCCGGTTGCAGGTCGCCGTAAGTGAAGTCCACCGGTTCCCCACCGACAAACGGCACCTCGTCCCGAAGATCCTCTGGACAAACCCAGTCAAACGTAAGGTTCGTGAAGGGGCACTGGCTTCCCCACCTTGAGGCGACGTTCAGGTTGAAGATGAGTTCCTGCATGTCCTGCTTGACCTCATCAAAAGTCATGTTGTCCAGACGCACGAAAGGTGCCATGTAGGTGTCGAATGAGCTGAATGCTTGAGCCCCAGCCCATTCATTTTGAAGTGTTCCCAGGAAGTTCACGATCTGCCCGGCTGCGGAAGAGAAGTGCTTGGGTGGGCGTGAGGCGATAGTTCCGGGAACCCCGTTGAACCCTTCCTGCAGGAGGCGTTTCAGTGACCAGCCCGCGCAATAGCCGGAGAACATGTCCAGGTCGTGAATGTGGATGTCGCCTTCGCGATGCGCCGTCGCGGCCTCTTCCGGGTAGCAGCTCTCTAACCAGTAGTTCGCGATCATCTTGCCTGAAGCGTTCAGGATCATCCCACCCAGTGAGTAGCCCTGGTTCGCGTTTGCCTGAACCCGCCAGTCAGCACGTGAAAGATACTCATTGATTGTGCCGATTGCGTCCACGTCATAGCGACCCATTTAGCTGCCCCCAAGCTCCCTTTGTCCGCAACCCACCCGCGCCGGCGTAGCGGTCTCCTTCGACGAAATGGCACCGAACCCAGAGGAAGTGCCGAACCCAGTAAACACGCGAAAACGCAACATGTTGTGGTCCGACACGCCACCTACCCCTAGATGTTGTGCCTAGTAGACCTTATTACATCGCTGTAACTCGAGCTGGGACAATCGTCCCTCGAACAGTTCGGAACGCACTCACCGCATCGAAAAGACCAGCAAGCGGTAAATGGAAGCAAAGGTGAGTGCCGCGAAAGAAAAAACCAAGCCGGCCGCACTCAGCGCCAAAACTGTCCCCGGGCTCCCTGCAGCAGCAAGCTCGCTGATCTGCTGGTGAGACACAGTCTCGTCGGTTTCGGGTGCACCTAACGCGACAAACAAGACCGCGGTCACGCTCATCACCGCGACGACCGCCGAAAACGCGAAGGAGTAGACCAGGCCCATCGAGTGGGCAACCTGCTCGGTTCCTGCGGGAAGGGCGATCATGGCAGCGAAGATAGCGCTGGCGAACGCCGCGATGACGTCGGTGGGTCTGTGCCACCCAAGGGAGATCACGGCGAGTCCAACCGCTGATGAGACCAGGAAACCCAAGACAGCAACGGTAGGGACAGCGCGTCTTGGGAGAACCACAAGAAGCGCAGCCACTAGCGTCGCAACAACCGTCACGTGTCCCGAAGGCAGCGAGTTTTCAAGCGCATACCCAACCCCCATTTGGGGACGAGAGAGGACGACCTTCAGGAGCTGCGTAGCCCCGTTCGCGAGCACGAAAAACAGCAGTGCTCGCAGTCCAAGATCCACTCTGCGCCGCAGGGCGGCAACCCCAAAGATCAAGACGACGGCGGCAACCAAGACCGGCTCAGAAACAACCTTGGCAAGCAGTGAAGACATCCAGTAGCCGGCGCCCGCGCGGTCCCGCACAGCCTCCATCGCAATCGAGTCAAGAAGTTGTCCCAGGGAAGTGCGAACTCCAAGCAGCCAACAGACCAGGAAAGTGATAGCACTTAAAAGCAGGAAGAAAACACGGTAGCCGGCAGCGCCAGAACCGCCTTTTTGGCTGCCGCTCACGCGTTTCCTTCCGATTCGTTGAGACGTTTACCCCAACTCCCGTTAGAGTAATCGAACCTCGGGGGACACGCGCCAAGGCCCCGCCTGAGAGGATTGAAAACAGATGAGGAACATCGGAGTCGACTCACTGGCTTTGGTCAGCGACGTCTTCTCCCGCGCAGGCCTTGAGATCTCAGGGCCGGACGACCAGTCTCTTAGCCTTTCTTCCCCGACGGCACACTACACCTGCGACGTCGGAAACTCAGATGTCTGCCAGATCCGCGGGTCTTGGCGTCGCACCGTTTCCTCACCGGAAGATCGCAAAGCCCTTCTCCGTTTCGCCGCGCAGTGCAACCGCGAGCGCGTTGTCCCTAAGGCGTACACTGTGCCGACTGCGGGAGGTCGGGCGATTACGCTTGCTGCGGAGGTCAACACACTTTCTAGTGCAGGGCTCAGCGAAGAGCAGTTTTACGGCTGCGTGGACAGTGCTGTCACAGCGATTGCTACTTTGTTTGCCGATGCAGAGAAGATGCTGCAGCTTCACCCGGTGCAGATGGGGGTGGTGCGCGATGAGGGGCCCTGATGACGTGCTGGCTCCGATCACGTTGGAGCGGGTCAGGAACAGCCTGGATGACCTAGGCTTCACTGAAGTCCGCACCTCTGATGCCCAGATCCTTTTCGATTTCGCGGCATTTACCTTTGTGCTTTCTTTGCAGCGGGACAAGAACTACGCTTCAATGCACACTTCTTGGCCTCTCCCCAAAGCCCTGCACCCCGGTGAAGAGCAGCTTCTTGCGGTGCTTGACTGGTGGAACCGTGAGCGCTACTTCCCGACCCTGTACCTGATTGATCGCCCGCACGGGATCACTGACGTGTTCGCTGACTACGTCGTGATGGCCCGTTTCGGGCTTTCCAGCTCGCAGTTAGACGCTCACCTGGTCCTTGGTGCAACCGTGTGCGTGGACGCGATCGAGTTCGTCCAATGGTCGGTGGAAGCGCTGCGGGGCAGCTCCACCCTGCAAAGGCGATGAACGAAGAGGGACGCGCCGTCCCAGCCCGACTTCTTTCCTATCTGCAGTCCGCGGGCGGACGCGACGGGCGCCTAGTGCATTTGGAGGCGGTTCCCGGCCGCGATGAACAGTTGGAGCCGTGGCCCACCTGGGTGGATCCGCGTCTGAGGCAGGTCTATGCGGACCAGGGGATCACCTCGCTCTGGTCTCACCAGCGCGCAGCGTTAGACGCCCTGCAAGCCGGTGAGGACGTTGTCCTTGCAACCGGAACGGGGTCCGGGAAGTCGCTGCCCGCTTGGGTGCCGATCCTTTCTGATCTGCTGAAGTCTTCGCCCCGCACCTCCTCTTCCCTCGCGGACCACAGAAACCGGCCGACCGCTCTTTACCTGGCGCCCACCAAGGCTTTGGCCGCCGACCAACTTGCGTCGCTCAACGAGCTCACGGCGAACCTTGACGAACCGATCCGGATCGCTCCGGCGGACGGGGACGCCGTGAGAGAAGCGAAACAGTGGGCGCGTGCTCACGCCGACATTGTCCTTTCGAACCCGGACTACCTACACCACGTGCTGCTGCCGGGCCACGAACACTGGGTTAGGTTCCTACGGTCTTTGCGCTACGTGATTGTCGACGAACTGCACTACTGGCGAGGCATCACGGGAACGCACGTCGCCCTCATTTTGCGTCGCTTGCTCCGCGTTGCGCGCGACCTGGGCGCTGACCCGAAAGTCATCATGCTTTCTGCAACCGTGCGTGAGCCCGAAGGCGTTGGCCGTGCGATGACAGGGAAAGCGAAAGTTCGGGCTGTAACTGATGACGGGAGTCCCGCCGCCCCTCACCACCTTGCTCTTTGGCAGCCAGCTTTAAACCCGGTGGAGAAGCTGAAGCTAGAGATGGGTGGCAGTGAGCTTGCGCCTTCCTACCCAATCCCACCGCTACGCATTAGTCCTTTCAGTGAGACCGCAAAACTAGCTACAGATTTCATGCTGAAGGGAGCGCGGGTTCTGGCTTTCGTCCGTTCTCGCTACGGCGCCGAAGGCGTTGCGAATCAAATCCAAGACCGCCTTGCCCAGAAGGGGTCCCCACTCAGCGAAAAAGTGAGGGCTTACCGCGGCGGCTATCTTCCTGAGGAACGCCGCGAACTCGAAAACGACTTGCGAACCGGCGCCCTACAAACCCTTTCGACTACGAACGCTTTGGAGCTTGGCATCGATGTTGCCGGCCTGGACGCAACGATCACCTGCGAGTGGCCGGGTTCGCGAGCATCGCTTTGGCAACAGGTCGGGCGAGCGGGCAGGGCAGGGCGCGCTGGCGTTTCCGTACTAATCGCGGGTGAAAACCCGTTGGATAACTACCTGGTGCATCACCCGGAGTCCCTTCTCCAAGAGGTTGAGCCTAACGTCTTGGACCTGAAGAACCCGTACGTGCTGGCACCACACCTTTGTGCCGCCGCTATGGAGCTTCCCCTGGATCGAAGCGACCTGGAGCTGTTCGGCCTCACCTCAGAAACCCTCCTACAAGAGTTGACTCGCGCTGGTTACCTGAGGCCTAGGGGCGACAAGTGGTACTGGAACTTTGGGCTCGATGAGCGACCCCACGACTCCATCGACATCCGCGGGGCCGGCGGCGACGTCCAGATCATCGACATAAGGACCGGAGCAGTGATCGGCACGGTGCCTGCAGACAAGGCGGACGCGGAAGTTCACCCTGATGCGATCTACATCCACCAGGGCCAGACTTTCCATGTCTTGGAACTGACCGCAGTGAATGAGGACGCTGAGCAGCGCATCGCCGTAGTTGAGAGGGTGACCACTCCCCTTCGCACCCGCCCCAGCGTTCACACCGAAGTGCGGATCTTGGACCGAGAACAACAC
>ERZ1031159.152-NODE-152-length-12831-cov-7.139324_pt1 | contig 12831 bp, 9 predicted proteins | sample MGYA00516706_ERZ1031159 | MGnify/ENA primary metagenome ERZ1031159 (study PRJEB33719, sample SAMN04262508) | wastewater metagenome | biome: rural village; feature: composting latrine chamber; material: composting feces with ash | place: El Salvador | collected... | reverse complement strand
GGTCCCCGATCGCCTGGTGGATGAGGGCCGCAGCGACCGAAGAATCAACGCCGCCTGAAAGCCCACAAATGACTCGCCCATCCCCAACTTGATCACGAACCTGCTGAATGAGGACCTTGGCGATCTCCTCCGCATGCCAGGTGGGGTCGATCAGCGCTCCAAAGTAGAGGAAGTTCTCCAAGACCCTTTGGCCATATTCGCTATGGAGAACCTCCGGGTGCCACTGCACTCCATACATGGCCGCACCCGGATCCTCCAGGGAAGTAATCGGAGACTTCTCCGTATAAGAGGTGACGGCGAAGCCTTCCGGTGCGGCAACCACGCGGTCGCCGTGAGACATCCACACCTGTTGCACTTCGGGTAGGCCCTGGAGCAGTACAGAGGACTGCAAAGTATCTTCAGTCCGGAACAGTTCCGTGGCGCCGTATTCTCGCGTTTTAGTCTGTCCGACCGCACCGCCCAGTTCCTGAGCGATCAGCTGGAACCCGTAACAAAGTCCCAGAACGGGGACCTGTCCACGCAAGGCGGCGACGTCCATTTTGGGAGCGCCCTCGGCCCAAACAGAGGAGGGCCCACCCGACAAAATGATTGCTGCAGGCTTGCGCTCAAGCAATTCTTGCGCCGAGACTGTGTGGGGAACGATCTCAGAATAAATCCCCGCTTCACGCACCCGACGAGCAATCAGCTGCGCATACTGGGCGCCAAAATCAACAACTAGGACGGTCACTTCGGGCTTCACGTCATTCACGCCCTCAATCCTAGTGGGCCCAGGCTGGGTAAACGACGGGTCGCGACCACAGGACTGTCGAGGCTCTGCGTCCCGCAGATGCGCCTAGCGGAAGGTCGTCCAGATGTCGGAGCCATTGTCTACGATTAGGGTGATGCACTTTGGACCGCGTTGTCGGCCACCCAGGTCGACGCCGCCTCCAGGAAATCCGCCCCACAGGGCAGGAAGGACCAACCGTGTCTTCAAGAATGTTAGTTGTGGGCAGTGAAGCTAGCCCCGTGACGACCGAGGTCTACCACGACGTGGAATCGGTCTTGTCGGCGCAAATTTCCGACGAGGGCCTACTGCTCGCAGACGCGCAGACCGGCCTTTCAACCGAAGAGATTCTCTCCCGACCCAATAGCGCTCTGCGCACAGCCACCGTCTCTATCCGTTCCGCACAGGAGAGTTTCGTGCTAGCTAAGGGCTTGGAACAGCCCGCGGCGAAGTCCTTTGACGCCCTCGGCTGGAACTTGGATCTGGCTGCTAATGCAGACATGACTGTGATTTACGCCCTCGACGGTGCCGGGAAGAGTGCCACCCTGTTGCAGCAAGACGTCGCTTCCCTGCTGAACCGGGCGTCGCAGCACCACGCCACGGTTGCCGGCGTGGTCATCACCGGAGCACGTGGCATGGATGTCCGGGCGCCGGTACCAGTTCTCTACGCGCCGGTCACCGATCAGGGCTTGGAAGAACTCATGGGACTTGATGCTTCCGCCGTGACGCCGGTGGGCTTTGAGGCGGATCTACTGCGCTGGGCCGCAGCCAAGCCGAAACGGATTGTGCTTCCCGAGTCCGAAGATCGCCGAATCCTGACCGCCACCGATGAGTTGCTTTCGCAAAAGGTAGCGGAAATCATCCTGATCGGCGAAGAGGAGAAGGTGAAAGCAGACGCCAAAGAATGGGGTTTGAACATTGACGGGGCCAAGATCGTCTCCGTCAACGATCCTGATCTATCAGCAAAGTACGCCGCGGAATTGCACCGATTGCGCGCCGCTAAGGGTGTGACCCTGGAACAGGCGAAGCAGCTTGTTGCCACCCCTAGCTACTTCGCGACCATGATGGTGCAAATGGATGACGCCGATGGCATGGTCTCCGGTGCCACCCACACCACGGCAGAGACTATTCGCCCTGCCTTTCAAATCATCAAGACAGATCCGGGAGTGGCGCTTGCGTCCTCGGCGTTCCTGATGCTGATGGCAGATCACGTTCTGGTCCTGGCGGACTGCGCGATAGTCATTTCTCCCAATGCCAAGGAACTAGCCCAGATCGCGATGACCTCCGCCCAAACTGCAAAGCAATTCGGAGTGGAACCGCGGGTTGCGATGCTGTCATACGCGACACTGGCATCTGGGGCGGGTGAGTCGGTGGATCTGGTTCGCGAAGCCACCGAGATTGTCAAGCAGGCAGAGCCGGACCTGGATGTGGAAGGACCCATCCAATACGACGCCGCCGTTGATGGAACCGTAGCGATGCAAAAGGCCCCCGGGTCAAGCGTCGCCGGTCATGCAACGGTTCTGGTCTTCCCAGATCTGAACTCTGGAAACATCGCTTATAAGGCAATCCAGCGTTCCTCGGGAGCAGTCGCAGTGGGACCGATCGTTCAGGGTCTACGCAAGCCGGTCAATGACCTGTCGCGCGGTGCCCTTATCGAGGACATTGTGAACACGGTTGCGATCACCGCGATTCAGGCTGGAGCCGAGAACTGATGGCAGAGACAGTCCTTGTGATAAATTCGGGATCTTCCTCAATCAAATACCAGCTGATTGAGCCCCGTATTGGTCATGTCTTGGCGTCTGGTCTGGTTGAGCGTATCGGTGAGGAAACGGGCCACATCAATCACCATTACGGCGAGGAAGAAGTGGACGTCTATGAGCCGATTCCCGACCATGCCGTCGGCCTGAAAATGGTGCTTGACCTCTTCGAAGATGTGGGTCCCAAACTAGAGGACGCAAACATCGTGGGCGTTGGCCACCGCGTTGTCCAAGGTGGCCCGTACTTTTCTGGTCCGGCGATCGTGGATGACCGCCTGATTCAGCAGGTTCAAGAACTCTCCGCGCTGGCGCCACTCCATAACCCTCCAGGTCTGAAGGGGATTGAAGTTGCAAGAGAGCTCCTCCCCGACATCCCCCAGGTCGCGGTCTTTGACACGGCCTTCTTCCAGGACCTGCCGGCGCGCTCTGCTCTCTACGCCCTGGACCGCGATGTGGCAGAACGCTACTCAATCCGGCGTTACGGGTTCCACGGGACATCTCACCAATATGTGTCGGGGAGAGTTTCAGAGCTGCTGGACCGGTCTGACCTGCGCCAGATTGTTCTGCACCTGGGCAATGGTGCCTCCGCCTCGGCAATTGTCGATGGCCGGGCTGTCGATACGTCCATGGGGATGACCCCCCTAGAGGGGTTGGTCATGGGCACCCGCACCGGAGACATTGACCCGGCAGTGGTCTTCCATCTCCAGCGAGTGGCAGGAATGACGGTCGAGGAAGTTGACACCCTAATGAACCGTCAGTCGGGTCTCAAAGGGCTGGCGGGCGACAACGACATGCGTGCAGTTCGCAAAATGGCAAGCGCTGATGATCCAGAGATCCGTAAGCGTGCCCGCGAAGCCCTCGACGTGTACGTGAACCGGATTGTGAAGTACATCGGGGCTTACACGGCGGAGATGGGCGGGGTCGATGTCATCACCTTCACTGCGGGTGTCGGGGAAAATGATGCCGCCTTGCGCCAGGAAATCTGTGAACGCCTTGAGGGACTTGGGGTTCACTTGGACAAGGCAGCCAACCAGGTGCGAACCAAGGAACCGCGGGTCATCTCTGCCAACGATTCCGTGTGTCGCGTCATGGTTGTCCCCACCAATGAGGAACTGGCAATCGCCACCCAAGTCCTAAGCGTCGTATAGGGACCCCGGAACGGAGGCGGGAACACCCGAGGGGAACGCGAAGCTCAACCTTCGGGTAGAAACACTCAACAGATACGCGGATGTGACGGAGGATATAGCGATGGCGGAAGATTCCCAGTCGATCGGTGATCAGTCAATCTACGAGCAGGGTTTCGCACGCGTGGCTGCGGTTTCTGTGCCGGTAAAACTCGCAGACGCGGATGCGAACGCCTCCGAGATCATCGACGCCGCTGCGTTCTGTGCCACCCAGGGCGCCGCATTGGTGGTCTTCCCCGAAATGTCGGTGACTGGGTACAGCATTGACGACTTAGTCGAACAAAACGAATTACTGGAGTCAGTGGTTGCTGCGATTGACCGCATCGCCGCAGAGACAGCGGCTCTGTCCCCCATCTTGGTGGTCGGGGCGCCCCTACTTTGGAAAGGTGCGCTTTACAACTGCGCCGTTGTTCTGCAGCGAGGGCGGGTAATCGGGGTCACGCCGAAGTCATATTTGCCCTCGTACAGGGAGTTCTACGACAAGCGTTACTACTCGACGATGCCTCCTGGTGGCACCCCGGCCGAGATGGCGATATGGGAAAACGGGCTGCGACCAGTCACACTCCTTGGCCACCCGGCCAAGGAATCAGCAGATACCGCAGCTAGCGGTGCCCCCGGAAGCTCGGTGCCACACGCCATTCCGTTTGGCGCGTTTCAGATCCAGGCAAGAGACATCCCGGGCTTCCGCCTGGCTGTAGAAGTATGTGAAGACCTGTGGGTGCCGGTTCCGCCCTCTTCCATCGCCGCGTTACAGGGGGCAACGGTGATTGCGAACCCTTCGGCCTCCCCGGTAACGGTTGGCCGCGCCCGGCGAAGAGAAGACCTGGTGGTTTCCCAATCCGCGGCAATCATTGGGGCTTACGTATACACGGCGGCGGGATTTGGCGAATCTTCCAATGATCTTTCCTGGGATGGCCAAGCTCTTATCGCCCAAGAAGGCACGTTGCTGGCCCAATCCGAACGTTTCTCCCGTGAACGCACCGTCACCATGGCAGACGTCGACCTTCGCTCCATCGCTCGCCAGCGCCTGGTGCAGCACACCTTCGCCAACAACGCGGAGCGGTTAGGGGTAGATCAAACTGCGTTCGCTTTGGTCGATGTCGTGGTTCATCCCGAACGCGACGTCCTGCAGCCGGGAACCTTGATCCTTCGCCGCAATGTGGACCGCTTCCCATTCTTTGCCGGAGACCAGGACAAGGTAGATGTGGACTGCTACGAGGCGTTCAACATCCAAACCAGTGCACTGGTCCGGCGCATGGTGTCGGTGGGATCACCCAAGCTAGTTATAGGGGTGTCGGGTGGTTTGGACTCCACGCACGCACTGTTGGTCGCGGTGAAAGCGATGGACTCGCTGGGGCGTGCGCGGTCAGACATCTTGGCTTACACGTTGCCCGGTTTCGGCACCAGCAAGCGCACCCGCGACAACGCGGAAAAATTGTGCAAGGCCCTGGGCGTAACTTTCCAGGAAGTCGATATTCGTCCCGCAGCCCAAGCAATGCTTCAAGCAATGGGGCACCCCGCCGGGCACGGAGAGCCGGTGTATGACGTCGCTTTCGAGAATGTCCAGGCCGGTCTTCGCACTGACTACCTGTTCCGTCTTGCAGGCCAAAATGGTGGCTTCGTCGTGGGTACCGGGGACATGTCGGAACTGGCTCTGGGCTGGTGCACCTACGGTGTCGGCGATCAAATGAGCCACTACGGCGTCAACGCTGGGTTACCCAAGACCATGATCCAGCACCTGGTTCGGTGGGTCTCAAAGCACCAGGATTTTGCCACCAACCACCACGACAGCGCAGAGGGATTACCCGCGCTATTAGAATCCATCCTGGACACCGAGATCTCTCCCGAGCTTGTCCCCACGCACAGCGATGTGCCAGAACAGTCAACTCAGTCCATCGTTGGCCCATATGAGCTCCAGGATTTCACCCTTTACTACCTGCTCCGTGATGGGGCCACACCCCGGCGAATCGCCTATCTGCAGTCTCGGGCGTGGGGGGACAAATACTCGGATGCGGAGATCTTGAAATGGCTGGAGGTCTTCCACCGTCGTTTCTTTACCAACCAATACAAGAGGACCGCGGTTCCCAATTCCCCGAAGATCATGGGGGCGGGGTCCCTGTCGCCTCGCGGCGACTGGCGCATGCCCTCGGATGCGCTCGCCTCCACTTGGATGCGTGAAATAGAAGAACTCAAAGCCCAGTTCGACCAAAGCCCTCGTGATGGTCGAGGAGAAGAGGTGGCTTCTGAAGAGGCTGCCGCCGGAGAAGCACCGTGACCTCGGTGACCATCGCGGTAGCCGTCATTTTTGGCACCGCTGCCGGCATACTCGGGATGTACGCATACCGAGCCGGACGCAGTGAAATCCGCTTTGGTGCTCCTACACCCCTGTTTGGCCAGCGTGTGCGCGACGATGAAAAGGGATGGAATGCCGCTCATCGCCGCGCGGCACCCTACCTGTGGACTGCCGCCCTCATCGGGCTGATTCAAGCGGTCAGCCTGGGCGTGCTGGTTGCTTACCCTGGGCTGCTGACCTGGGGTTACATGATCGCGCTGAGTGTGACAGGAGTGGCGCTCATTCTGCTTTTGCTGGCTCTTGCCAGCCGCCCAGCACGTTAGAGCCAGCGCGTTAAAGTCGGTGGGCACGATCCGCCCCCCGTTTCCTCAGTGCGCCGTTTCCTAACTGCGCCAACTTCCTCACTGCGCCGTTTCCTCACGCCGAGTACTAGTCCTTAGTGCCGATAAACAAAGTTAGCCGTTTCCTAACAGCGTTAGCGACGTTCATCGGCACTAAGGCGACCAAGATCGCTCCGAAACACCGGCAGTTCGGCACAAAATAGGGCGCCCGCCTCCAACTGAGAGAGGCGAGCGCCGTTTCTATTGACGTCGGTGCTACTTCTTTGCCGGGCTGGTCATGGAGTGCACGTCCAGGGCGACATCAAGCTGCTCTGGGGTGACTTCCCCACGCTCAACGAAACCGAGATCCTCCACCGCTTCGCGCACGGTCATATCCTTCTTGACTGAGTGCTTGGCGATCTTCGCCGCATTCTCATAGCCGATAAGACGGTTCAGAGGAGTAACGATCGAAGGCGAGGATTCTGCGTAACGCAGGCAAACATCAACGTTGGCGGTAATCCCGTCAATGCAGCGCTCGGCGAGCACACGCGAGACGTTGCCCAAGATATTGATCGACTGCAGCAGGTTAGCCGCCATCACCGGGAGCATCACCAGGAGGTCGAAGTTACCCTGAGAACCAGCAAAGGTGATCGCAGAATCATTGCCAATGACCTGTGCGGCAACCTGGACCGTAGCCTCGGGAAGAACCGGGTTCACTTTGCCGGGCATGATGGAAGAGCCAGGCTGTAGGTCAGGCAGATTGATTTCGCCCAAGCCCGTACGCGGACCAGAGCCCATCCAACGCAGGTCGTTGGCGATCTTCACCAACGAGACCGCAACGGTACGCAGCTGACCGGAGAGCTCCACTAGGGAATCCTGAGAGGCCTGAGCCTCAAAGTGGTTGTCGGCCTCGCGGAACGGGTAGCCGGTGTTCTTAGCGATCAATGCGATGACGCGCTCAGAGAAGCCCGCGGGAGTGTTGATCCCCGTGCCCACGGCCGTACCTCCCAGGGGCAGTTCAGCCAAGTGCGGAAGAGCCGATTCGACGCGGGAGATCCCGTATTTGATCTGCTGAGCGAAACCAGAGAATTCCTGTCCCAAGGTGATGGGAGTGGCGTCCATTAGGTGCGTGCGCCCTGACTTCACAACCGTAGCGAATTCCTTCGCTTTCGCATCCAAAGACTTTTCCAAGGTACGCAGCCCCGGAAGTAGAACTTCTTCCACCGCCTGGTACGCAGCAATGTGAATGGACGAGGGGAAAACATCGTTCGAGGACTGCGAAGCATTCACATGGTCATTCGGGTGAACCGGTGACCCCTTGATCGACGAGGCAAGGTTGGCGACGACCTCGTTGGTATTCATGTTTGAAGAGGTCCCGGATCCCGTCTGGAAGATATCAATCGGGAACTGGTCATTGTGCTCGCCGGCGATGACTTGATCGGCAGCTTCCTCGATGGAATTCGCTGTCGCCTGGTCGATAACCCCGAGCTCTTCGTTAGCCATAGCGGCGGCACGTTTGATCTGTCCCAGAGCGGCAATGTGGTGCGGGTTCAGTGTTTCCCCCGAGATGGGAAAGTTTTCCACCGCGCGCTGAGTCTGCGCGGCGTACAGAGCGTCGACGGGGACTTTAACCTCACCCATGGTGTCATGCTCAATGCGGTACTCGGTCATTCTTGCTCCTTAGTCTGACTAGACAGTTTTGAGGGCTGGTTCGGTGCGGCGTTGCACTGTCACTGTTGCACGCCACCATTTTGACAAGTGTCGTGGTTCATTGGGGATGGTACGGGCTAACAACGACGTCAACTCGCTGGAGATCTTTCACTTCTGCATATCCCGTGGTGGCCATGGTACGGCGTAGTGCCCCCACGAAGTTCAGGTACCCATCGTCGCGCACGGAGGGCCCGTAGAGAATCCGCTTCAGAGACCCAACGGTTTCAACGCGCTTGCGGTGTCCCCGAGGCATCTCCGGATGGGTGGCTTCCGATCCCCAGTGCCACCCGCGACCCGGAGCGTCTGCTGATCGGGCGAGGGCCGCGCCAAGCATGACAGCGTCGGCACCGCAAGCGATCGCTTTGATCATGTCACCGCTACGCCCCACTCCACCGTCAGCGATGACGTGAACATAACGGCCGCCAGACTCATCCAGATAATCGCGCCGGGCGGCTGCTGCATCAGCAATGGCCGTAGCAATGGGGGCGTGAATCCCCAGCGACTGACGCGTGGAGTGGGCCGCCCCTCCCCCGAAGCCGACCAGGATTCCCGCGGCCCCGGTGCGCATGAGGTGCAGAGCAGCGGTGTAGGTCGTTACACCGCCGACCATGACGGGAATATCAAGTTCGTAGATAAAGCGCTTGAGATTTAAGGGCTCACGTCGGGAAGACACGTGCTCAGCGGAAACCGTCGAGCCCCTGATAACGAAGAGGTCTAATCCCGCCTCAACAGCAGTGCGCCAATATCGCAGAACTCGCTGGGGAGATAGCCGTCCCGCGACGACCACACCGGCCTCTCGCATCTGTTCTAAGCGCAGTGCGATCAGTTCATCCTTTATGGGCTCCTTGTAGATCTGTTGCAATCGCTTGGTGGACTCCCACTCCGGAAGCTGTGCTATTTCATCCAGGACTGCCTGTGGATCTTCGTATCTGGTCCACACCCCTTCCAGATCGATTACCCCCAGGCCCCCAAGGTTGCTAAAAGTGATTGCATTGGTCGGCGTCATCACCGAGTCCATGGGAGCAGCGATGATTGGAATATCGAAGTGGTAGGCATCAAACTGCCATGACACGTTGACGTCCTCATGATCGCGTGTCCGGCGTGCAGGCACTAACGCAATGTCGTCTAGAGAATATGCGCGGCGGGCCCGCTTGCCTCGACCAATTTCGACTTCGTTGCTCACATCTCCAGTCTAGGGCGTCTGCGGCTGGGTCCTCTCGCTTCGAGGAGCCCCTGGCACCTTCTCCCGCCACTGCCACCTCTGGCGCCCGCTGCGCGACGCATTGTGTCGGAGGTGTCCGGCACAATGTTGGCATGACTGAATCTGCAGGAACTGCTGCCTGGGTGAACAAGCCTTGGGTCGCATTCGACACGGAGACAACGGGTGTGTCCGCTACAAGGGACCGAATTGTGACCGCCGCGGTGGTCACAAGGCCACGGGGTCTTGCTGCCGCCTCGACAAAATCAACAGACGCTGAAGGTAGTGAGAACACCGTCGATTCTGTGCGCACATGGTTGGCTGATCCTGAGGTTCCCATTCCCGCCAGTGCCAGCGCGATTCATGGGATAACCACAGAACATGCAAGACAGTTCGGGCGTCCCATCGCTGATGTGTTGGACGAGGTCAACGCGGCCCTCGCCACGCAGATGGCGAGCGGAGGTGTCGTGATCGTTTTCAATGCCAGCTACGACCTTCCGCTACTGGAAGCGGAGTCTAAACGTCATGGTGTAACTACGCTGCCCCAGCGATTGCGCGGGAAACCACAGCTGGTCGTGGACCCTTTGGTGATTGACCGCGCGGTGAACAAGTATCGGCGGGGCAAGCGAACTCTGACAGCGCTGGTCCAGGCCTTTGACCTAAACGTGGGGGACGCCCATGATGCTGCGGTCGACTGCCAGATGACGTTGGACGTCTTCACGGCTCTACTACAGACCAACCCCCAGTTGCAGCAGTTCAGTGCAGCAGACCTACAGGACTTTCAACGCAGCCAGCACGCGATCTGGGCGGAAGATTTTGAGCGCTTCTTGGCTTCGCGAGGGCGCAAGACTCAGATCAGTCGTCGTTGGCCATAGCAAACAACGCCCCTGACGCTGCCAGAGCCGGGAAACCCAGTAACGCGCTCCCCTATGGTCAGTCCGGCACTCTGTAGTTGGGAGCCTGCGCCGTGATCATCACGTCGTGCGGGTGTGATTCGCGGAGCCCCGCCGCAGTGATCTGAATTAGGTGGCCGCGGGCTTGAAGATCGTCAATGGTCGGTGCCCCGACATAGAACATCGACTGATGCAGGCCTCCAACCAGTTGGTAAACGATGTCGCCCACCGTGCCCGAATAGGGGACTTGGCCTTCAATGCCCTCGGGCACCAACTTTTCATCTGACGTCACATCAGCTTGAAAATAGCGATCCTTAGAATAGGACTTGCGCCCACGCGAACTCATCGCAGATGCCGCCCCCATTCCCCGGTAGCCCTTGTACTGCTTGCCTCCCTGGAGGATCAGTTCGCCTGGAGCCTCATCGCAGCCGGCAAAGAGGGAGCCCAACATCACGGTGGAAGCACCAGCAACGATGGCTTTGGCGATGTCACCCGAATGGCGCAAACCTCCATCTGCGATGAGAGGTACCCCCGCGGGCATGGCTGCCTTGGCAGCCTCATCTATCGCCGTTATTTGAGGAACACCAACACCCGCTACCACGCGGGTCGTGCAGATAGAGCCCGGGCCAACGCCAACTTTGATTGCGTCTGCTCCTGCATCTATCAGGGCCGCAGCGCCGTCACGAGTTGCAACATTTCCCCCCACGATGTCGATGCCAGCGAACCCGGAATCAGCCTTGAGGTCGCGAATCATCTCTCGCGCCAACTGTGCCCCACCATTGGCGGTGTCCACCACTAAGACGTCTACGCCGACCTCTGCCAGGGCCTGCGCCCTCTCCATCGAGTCACCCCAGAAACCGACTCCCGCTCCCACCAAAAGACGCCCCTGACTGTCCCGGGATGCATGGGGGAACTGCTCCGTCTTCACGAAGTCCTTAACCGTTATGAGGCCCGCGAGTTTCCCCTTCTCATCCACCAGGGGCAGTTTCTCGACGCGGTGTTTGGCCAGGAGAGCCTTCGCCTCCTCTTGTGAAATCCCCACCGGCCCGGTAACCAGGGGCATGGGCGTCATCATCTCTGCCACGGCTGTCGTTCCCCACAGGCTCGGGGACAAAAAACGAAGATCCCGATTAGTGATGATCCCGACCAGGTAGCCGTCATCCAGCACCGGGAGTCCCGAGACCTTGTATTTCCCGCACAGTGCGTCGAGCTCTTCGATAGTGGCACTTGGGGAAACCGTAACGGGGTCCACGACCATGCCCGCCTGCGACCTTTTTACCTGGCGTACTTGGTCGACTTGGGCGGGAATTGACAGATTGCGGTGGATGATCCCCATGCCGCCCTGTCGCGCCATGGCCACAGCCATCCGCGCCTCGGTAACGGTGTCCATGGCTGCGGAAAGTAGCGGAATATGAAGTCGAATGTTGCGAGTCACGTTCACACTGGTATCCACCGAAGACGGCACGACATCGGTAAGTTCTGGAGTGAGCAACACGTCGTCGTAGGTCAAACCGATTCCGACAAATTTATCTTCTCTGTACGCCACCATGACCAAAGCTTAGGTCCCCAGCGGCCAGATCGGATGGAGGTTGGACACCTCTGGCCCCCGCCCGGAAAGGGCACGATCCTTGCTGTGCCACGCCGTTTGCCCCTGTTGTTTGCTCAAGGCGTGACCTGAACGAGTGTCAATATGAGCTTGAACATGTAACTTGCAGACCGTTATTCTTGAAGCGCTGAAAATGCATCAGCGCCTCCAGAACACCACCACCTTCTGTGGAAAAGAGCGACGCATGTCCAAACTCTCAAGGCTTCCGGGCCCCCTGATGGATCACTGGGACTGGCAGTACGAGGGCGCGTGTCGCGAGTTAGACACGGATATGTTTTTCTATCCCGAGGGCGAACGAGGCACCGCTCGTCGGCGTCGTGCAGACGCGGCAAAAGCCGTGTGCGCGACCTGCCCGGTGATGGAAGAGTGCCGAGATCATGCCGTCGCCTCCCGCGAGCCTTATGGGATCTGGGGTGGAATGACCGAAGAAGAACGACGCGCACATTTGCAGCAACGCGCTGCCTCCTGACGGTCGGGTGAATGATCCTCTAACTCGACACGCCTCGATCGTCGTCATCGGCGCGGGCCAAGCCGGGCTCTCTGCCGCTTACCACCTTGAGCGTCGCGGTTTCCTTAGCGCTCTTGATTTTCCAGACGCCCCGCTCAACTTTGTTGTCCTTGATGCCGAATCCGCTGCAGGTGGCGCATGGCGACACCGCTGGGAATCACTCACAATGGCATCGGTCAATCACATCTTCGATCTTCCCGGCTTCCCCCAAACTCCGTCAGATCCAGACGAACCGAGCAACGTCGCAGTGCCTCGCTATTTCTCCGCATTCGAAGAACGCTTCCGACTCCCGATCTTGCGGCCAACAAGGGTTTTCTCAGTAGAAGAAATCCCCGCGACCACGCCAGATCCTTCAGAACATGGCGACAACTTCAGGGCAAAAACCGGCGCAGATCTCCTGGTCAAAACCAGCCGCGGCACCTGGCTCACACAGGCAATTATCAATGCCACCGGTACCTGGAATAACCCGGCTCTTCCTGATTACCCGGGGAAAGAGACCTTTCTGGGGCACCAACTTCATACCCGCGATTACCGCTCATTGGCGGACTTCGCGGGCCAAAGAGTAGCGGTAGTCGGCGGGGAAATATCTGCGCTTCAGC
>ERZ1031159.151-NODE-151-length-12884-cov-6.990880_pt1 | contig 12884 bp, 7 predicted proteins | sample MGYA00516706_ERZ1031159 | MGnify/ENA primary metagenome ERZ1031159 (study PRJEB33719, sample SAMN04262508) | wastewater metagenome | biome: rural village; feature: composting latrine chamber; material: composting feces with ash | place: El Salvador | collected... | reverse complement strand
GCTTCCGGCAAGACCGCAGCAGGTAAGTACGGCGACTGGGGTGCCGATGGCTGGGCCGGTTGGGTCAACGACATGCACCTGCTGAACGTGCACATCAGCCAGGACTACCCGGATCTGCACATCGCTTTGTTTGGTCATTCCCTGGGGTCTTTTGGGGCCCAGCATTTCCTTCTAGACCACAGCGATGAGGTGGATGCGGCGATCCTCTCGGGCACCACGGACGTGGGGTCGTTTGTGCAAGCCCTCGCCGGCGATGAGCCCGCGGACTTGTCTGCGTTCAATGCTCCCTTTGGGAACAGGACGGGATACGAGTGGCTGTCCCGCGACGAAGCGGAAGTCGACAAGTATGTCGCCGATCCCGCTTGCGGTTGGGCGGCGCCGATGCCCGCGGATCTGTTGGATGCCGCAGTGGCTTCGGATTTGGAGCGCGTTGGGGAGATTCGCAAGGACCTGCCGATCATGTTGGTTTCCGGATCCAAGGATCCCGTTGGGGGGAATGAGGCCGAAGGCGTTGTTGCTGTTGCCGAGCGCTACAAAGCGGTGGGCATTGAGGACGTTGAAGTCAAGATCTACCCCGAAGCACGTCACGAGTTGCTGAACGAAACGAACCGTGACGAGGTCACCGCCGACATCATCGCGTTCCTGGACAGGACGGTGGGGTAGTCGGGGCATAATCCCTGCTTTTGCCCTGTCAGAACTGACCGCAGCTCGAATTGGTACATCTCGACGACTTAATCTGCCGATTTTCGTGCCGAAACCACGACGAGATGTACTAATTCGAGCTGGGACCTGGAGAGCCCGGCCGGAAGCAGCGGCGCACTAGCCCGGAATTCATAGGCGCACGGCTCGGTCGCTGGTACAGCTAGGGAAGATCCTCCCAAAGCGGGCCACCTGGTGCTTTCCTGGTGATGCCGAAGGATTCTAAGTCTCTCCCCAGTGACCAAAGGGTGGCGGAGAGGTTGCGCATTTGTGCACTGGTGACGGACACGGTGCTCCATCCGTGCCGAAGAAAGGCCGCGCTGCGCTCATAGAAGGCCCGCGCCCGCTGAGCCTGCGTATCTGGGTTGGAGCCCAGTTTCTCTACTCCGTCGAACTCGAGGCTTAGCTTCTTCTGGGGGACTGCTCCGTCTGCGAAGTACAACTGCCCATCCAAGATCTCTTTGTGCTGTGTTTCCCAAGGAATTCGAGGTCGGATCCAACAGTGCAGCATCCAGACAAAGGCTGCTTCCATGACCGAACCGGCGCCGGCGTTGGCAAGACGAATCAGGCTCTGGGCTTTTCGGATTCCTCTCTGTCCGCGCCGGAGGGAAAGGTTCGCGATCAATCGCAGCTTCAGGTCTATCTCCGCTTCCCGCGAAGATTCCAGCGTGAAATTCGAAAACCCCACGATCTGCCCTAAGAGCACAGAGAGATTCGCATAGGCGGCTTGGGCATGCAGTGTGTTTGCCAGGTCCCACACCAAGGTGTCCAAATCCGCCAAGATCAGCCCCTGGTGACTTTGCGCGTCCAGCCGCAGAGACTTGCTGGACCCCACGATGATTGCCGAGCGCGCCGCGACCGTGTGTCCGTCAAGGACAACCGCTGGAAATGGCTTTCGATTTCGCGTCTGGACATCGTCCCGATAGGTGATGGGCGGGTTTTGATTCCACACTTCCGCACCGGTGGCGATCAGAGCTGCTTCTCCGGTGAGGATGGGGGCGAGTCTGTCGGGTGAGTCCGAGGGCACGCGCACCCGCCGAGACAATGCGTGGGCGCGCGCAAGTGTTATGGCGCGGTCAAGCTCCCACGGCTCCATGCCCGGGTAGAAAGCAGCAGGATGCAGATACGCGCCGCGGTCTATGCGTAGTAATCTCCCTTCGGCTGCGTGTGGACGTAGGTGTGGGTTGTCTCTGACAAACGTCATTGAATCGAGTACTTGTTGGGAAGTCAGCCTCATGATCCGACAATGGCGCTTCGGTGCACCGCGTGAAAGCGCGGCGTCGTTGGCCTGTGGAGAGGGCCGTCCCGAGCTCGGACTTGAGTTATACCCAGGTGGAGTGCCAAGGACGGGAGCGGCACTTGGTGGCCCGGTCAGCCCAGCACTGGGGCCGGTCTAGTTCTGGGGCCGGCCTGAGTCTCGGGCCGCCCTAGCTCCGGCGCCGGTCTAGCTCTGGGGCCGCCCTAGCTCTGGGTGTGATGTTCCAGGGCTTGGCGAACGCTTTCTTGCAGGTCGGGGTCGAAGAAGAGCTTTTTGACCTCGTCCGTCCCTTTCTTGGCCGCGGCCACGGCGACGGCTTTTTGAATGCGACTGCTTTGCCCGATCTCTAGCGCTGCAGGGTGCACGTAGCTGGATCGAGCCATCGTCGGGGTGTTCCCCAAAATGGCGGCTGCGGCGTCAAAGGCGACAAGGGACTGGTCCCGGTGGTTTACCGGGCTATCGAAGCGCGCGCCGCCGATGACGGCAGCAGCGATCACTGTCGCGCCCCAGGTTCTTGCCATTTTTACGGACGCCGCGGCTCCGGTTGCGCCGTGGACGTATGAGTTCAAGGTGGCTGCCTTGACAGATCTGCGCCTCCTCTTCGCGCCCGCCGGGTGCGGAACGCTGAAGAGGAGGGGAGCGGACTCCGGGACGTTGGTACTGGTGGGGTTGGCACCAGTGGCCAACGCGTGAAGCTCCAACAGGCGCGCTGTCATTCGCGCACTGAGTTCGTCTTCGATCTCGTGGTGCTGCATCACGTGTTCTTTGCCAACGAAGTCGAAGGTCGTCGTGTTGCCAGCGACGGTTACATGATCAGTGCGAAGGGTTGTCAGGCCGTACGTGTTGTTGTCCCGCGCGTATCGATCGCTGCCGACTCTGAACAATCCAAGGTCAAGGTAGCGAGCGGCAAGCGCGGTGACCTGTCTAAAGTCAGGCGTTTCAGTGGGTTCCGATAGTCGCAGGTGAATCAGTTCGCGCAGGTGAGGCAGCGCCTTGGCGTAGTGCAGCATGTGCGCGAATTTGTCGCGAGTGGCCTGCTCAACGGCCGCAGCCGAGTACCGGTATTGAGTGCGCCCGCGCGAATCTATTCCGCGCGCCTGCACCCGAGCCTCAGGATCCGGCGCGACCCAGACGTGTCGCCAGGCGGGAGGAAGCGCCAGCTTCGCAAGGCGCTCAAGGACAGCGGGATCGGTTACTTCTTCGCCATCGCCCGTCCACCACAGCGTCTTGTCTTTGTGGTCTCTGTGGTAGCCGGGAGCGCTGTGAATCTCTCCGGATGGTTCGGCCAGTTGTTGAACGCGCATTGAGTTCCAAGATACCGTCGTCGCGCGTTGTCTGCCGCGCCGCGCAGTCCCGCGCGGTCCCACGCCGCGCTGCGCCGCGTGGAGCCAGCTGAGTGGGCCCCGAACAGCACATACCGTTCAGGGCCCACAAATCCTGGAACTGCTGATCTCAACAGCTTTTGCGACGCCAGTTACTCCGACGCCAGCGCCTCCACGGGGGAGACCTTTGAGGCGTTGAGCCCGGGAACCACCGACGCCAGTAGCGCTGCCCCGATCGCAACAACCACGATCGCCAGCCACTGCCACAACGGCACCTGCAACGTCAGATCGCTGACACCCAGCGGCAACGCGGAGAATCCGACAGCCCCGAAGTAAGCGCCCGCAAGAATGCCCAGCACCGTGGAGACAACTGCAATCAGCAGGGCTTCCCAGGAGAGCATGGCGCGAATCTGCCTCTTCGACATGCCCAGTGCACGGAGCAAACCGTTCTCGCGGCGGCGTTCCGCCACCGACAACGACAGTGTGTTGGTGATCCCGACCAGCGCCACCAGCACCGACACTGCCAAGAGCCCGACAACGACCATCACAAGGATGTTGACGATCTGGTCAATGGCGGCTCGCTGGGCAATGGTTCCACCCAGTTCCAGGTCCGGGCCGATCTCCGTAATCTGGGAGACCACATCCTGGTAGTCGTTGACGTTGGCAACTTTCACCCAGACCTGCACAACTTCCAGGTCAGCCCCAAAGGCCTGCGCCGTTTCCAGCGAAACCAGGTCGTTCGCACCCTCCGTAAGTCCCGTCGGGATTGCCGTAAGGTCTTGGCAAACTGCGCCAACACAAACCTGCGCCAAGGTGGGTTCGGAAATCAACCACGGAGAAACCAGGATTTCGCCGGTCTTCGCCGTGGACAACTCGCCCCTAATCACAGCGTCCAAACCTTCATCGACCAGGAGGAGGCGCGGCATCGTGGAATCACTCTGTCCGTCACTCTCTTCCTCACCCATCGCGCTATCCGCAGTTTCATCCACGCCCGCCTCAGCATCAGTGTCGACACCAGCGTCGGACTCCGCGTCGGCTCCCGCCCCGACCCCTTCAATCGTCACATCCGCGTGAAGCCCCTGAACCTGCACAACGGCCTCAACATCGGTCAACGTCCCAAGCGCACTCAGTTCTGCCTCCGTGAAGGAACCACTTGAAGGCGAAACCACCAGGTCAATCGGAGCCGTGCGGTCCAGCGTCGAGTTGGCCGTCGCTCGCAGCGACTGCGCCCCGAACGTAACCATCGCGATCAGCGTGACCCCAATGAACACGGCAACACCCGTTGCAGCCGTACGCCCCGGGTTACGCGCGGTGTTAGCGGCGGCCAACGTGTAGGACTCAGAGGAACCCAACCGTCCCATCGCCCGCGTGATCAGCGGCAAGAGATAGGACAGGAAGGCAATGAGTGCAGCGGCCGCGACAATCGCCAGCAGCAGCACCAGACCAAACCGCCCCATCTTCGCGTCGTCATCGCCACTGGAGAAGCCCAGCCACGCCGCCCAAACACCGAATATGACAGCAAGAATCCCCGACACCGTCCCACGCACCACCTGCTTGCGGGTCACGGTCTCCACCGGCTGAACATTCCCGGCGAGGGCACTGACGGGAGCAACCGAAGAAGCCCGAACCGCAGGGCGGAACCCAGCCAAAGCAGTGAGGACAGTGCCGATCACCAGAACAGTGATCGACTGCCCCCAGCTCACCGACCCCAGCGCCACCGCGTAGGACTTCACAACTCCGGCCGCTGCTGCAATCCCGGCACCGCCGAAGATTCCGATAACCAGACCAAGGACGGAGCCAATCAAACCGACGGCCACCGACTCCAAGATCATCAGCTGACGAGTCTGCTTCCCGGTCGCACCAATAACGCGCAACAGCGCCAACTCGCGCTCACGCTGGCGGAACACAACCTGGAAGGTCGTCCCCACCACGATCAGGGCAACGGAAGCCGCAATCACCGGGAACACCAGCAGCATCATCGTCAACGCGCCCTGCGAAGTGTTGATGCTTTCCAACGCTTTACCAACGGCAGCTTCACCGGTCTCGACGGAAACGCCCTGGACCCCCGCGTTAGACAGTGCAGTCTGGATCTCTTCGACCGTCTTATCCTGGTCCGCGGTGGTCGGGTTATCGGTGTCGAGAGCGACCAGCACGTTGCTCACGGCCCAACCCGGCGAGATCTCATCCACGCCCTGCTGCGTTGCGTAAAGGTCGGTGGTGCCCATGCCGAATGAGCCCTCGTCCCCATGAACCAAACCGGTCACGGTGAGAGTCAGGTCCTGGTCATCCCAGTTCTTCGCGCGCAGGCTGTCGCCCACCGAAATACCCAGCCGTTCAGCGGCCTTAGTGTCGGCGACGACTTCCAGTGGGGACGAGGGCAATGCCCCTTCCACCAGTTCGTGTGGCTGCAAAATCTTGCCGCCGATTGGAGCCACCTGGACCCAAGACGTCTTCTCCGCGTGCGTAATATCTACGCCGGCGTAACCCATGGGATAGGTCTCGGTGACACCTGGTAGGTCCTCGACCACCGCCTGCGCGTCACGCAGGTCCGCTTCCTCGGTTGACTCCCAATCTACGGTGAGAACCGCGGCAGCCCCCTCGTATTCGCCAGCGACGGTGTCGCGAATCCCTCGGTTAAGTGCCCCACCGAAAACCAGCGAGGCAGCCACAAATGCGACCGCGATTGCCACCGCGACAAGGGTGGCCACATAGCGGCGCGAATGGTGGCGCAAGTTTGCGCGTATTAGTTCCCCCATCAGGCGACTCGCTCGATTTGCTCGGGGGTGGGATCCCACAGATCATCCGTGATTTGGCCGTCACGTACCACAAGGACGCGGTCGGAGCGCTCGGCGACGTGCTGATCGTGGGTCACCATGATGATGGTTTGGCCCAGTTCGTCCACCGCAGACCGCAGCAACGACAGCACCTCTTCCGTCGAAGCGGAATCCAAGTTACCCGTCGGCTCGTCGGCGACGATGATGGCGGGAGCGGTGACAAGGGCTCGAGCAAGCGCCACCCGCTGCTGCTGGCCGCCGGATAGTTGCGAGGGCAAATGATGCAGCCGGTCATCAATCCCCAGACTAGAAACAATGAGCTCAAACAGGGATTGGTCAACCTTGTGGTTCGCCAAGCGTGAGGGCAAAAGGATGTTCGCCTTCGCATCCAGCGTGGGAATCAAGTTGAAACTCTGGAACACAAAGCCAATGCGGTCGCGGCGCAGGCGCGTCAGTTTGTCATCGGACAGCCCCTCCAAGGCGACGCCCTCCAACTGCACTGATCCAGATGTGATGGTGTCCAGGCCTGCCAGCACGTTCAGCATGGTCGACTTCCCAGAGCCCGAGGGCCCCATAATCGCCGTGAACTGCCCGGAGAAGAAGTCCACTGAGACGTCGTTGAGGGCGGCGACAGCGGTTTCGTCCTCGCCGTAGAGCTTGCTCACATTGCGCAGGCTGGAAACGGCGGCCGGCATGGCGTCCGCGGGGACGGGCGGCGGAACCGCTGCGGCACCGGTATTGGCTGCCGAGGGCATATCTGGATAGGTATTGGCATTCGTCATGGGGTCAAGCTTGCCACTTGCTCCCCGCACAGGGGACTAGGGGATCACCCTGAGTTCTCCCTGGTTGCTACGGAAGCCTGCCGGTAAATTGTGATCATGACCGCTGATGACTTTGCTTCTTTGGTGCGTAGTAGGCACTCGGTGAGGGATTTCCGGCCGCGTCCGGTGCCCAGGGAAGTCCTGGATGCGATCTTGGAGGACGCTCGTTACTGCGCCAGTTGGTCGAACACTCGCCCATACTGCGTTGCCCTTGCTTCGGGTGAGCAGTTGGATCGGTTGCGGATTTCTTATCAGCAGGCGTACGAGGGCTCTGCCGACCTTCGCAGCCGCAAACCCACAAAGATCCTCAAGGCGGCACTGACAGGACAGCTTCCAAGTGGTGACTTCAAGCCGTGGAAGCCCTACCCCAAGGACTTACTTCCGCGCAGTCAGGAAGTCGGCCGAGCGCTTCACCAGCACATGGGAATTGAGCGAGGCGACCGTGAGGGCCGTGAGGTCGCGATGCGCGCGAACCTGGACTTTTTCGGTGCACCAACAGTGCTCTGGCTTTTTGCCCACAAGGGGTTGCTGCCGTTTTCCGCCCAAGATGCGGGGATCATGTTGCAGACTTTGATGCTGTCCGCGAAGGCAAATGGTGTGGATAGCTGCCCCTTGGGCGTGCTGTCAGCGTGGAGACATCCGGTAGAGGAGGAGTTTGAGGTGCCTCGCCAGTACGGGCTGCTTACGGGGTTGGCGTTGGGTTATGCCTCGGATGCCCCGGTCAACGATTTCCGGGCCGACCATCCTCCGCTTTGCCTCCTGAAGCCGAAACTCGGCCCCTGAGCGCAACGGAAGTGCCCTGGCGAGTGCCTGGCGGCCACTTGGTGAGTGCTTGATGAGTGTTTGGCGGTTCTTGGACGACGCCTGGATAGCGCCCGGGCGTGCGAATCGGGCTGTAAGCCCGTGTCACGGAGGGGCGCAGCTCGAATTAGTACAGTTCGGCGCATTAAAGTCCTGAATTTATGCTCGAAACTTCATCGAGATGTACTAATTCGAGCTAGGGCCATCGAGCACTCCGCAGAAAAGCGAGTTTCGAACGGGATGCGACGGTGGAAACTCATTGACGCCGACCGAGGCCCAACCAGACCCGACCGAGCCCCAACCCAGGCCTTGTGTCCCTACTTCTGTTCGCGGCGCAGGGTCGGCAGCCTAGGGCTGCCGATGCGGATTCGTCCCAGTGGCGTTTGACCTCGGGCGACACGGGAGACAATCAGCGACCCACCAAGGCCGATCAGAAGAAAGACGGTGGAAGTGATCATTGCCCCGCGAACGCCTTGGGACAGGCCTGCGGCCAAGGTTTCGACAAGTTGGTGGGCTTGCGAAGAGGTCTCGGCGCGCAACGCATCCAAGTTGGAACCAACCGACATCCTGGTTTCCACCGCCAGGTGAGAGGCATCCTCGCGACCCAGCCCCATCTTCTCCAGGGCCTTCGGCAGGCGCACCGCGAGCACAACGGCCAGTGCCGTTCCTGAAAATGCGGTGCCCATCGCGGATCCCACCTGGCGAACGGTCGACTGTGTACCGGAAGCCTGCCCGGACTTATCCACGGGGACGCCACTGAGGATTATGCCAGTGAGTTGCGCGGACGCCAGTCCCACTCCCAGCCCATAGATCCCAAGCGGAACGGTGAAGCTCCACCCCGAAGCGTGCGGCCTGACCATCACGACCAACGCGATGACGGCCGCCACTTCCAGACTCAAACCCAGAATAACGGTGCGCGGGGACCCCAGTTTGACCGCGAAACGATGCGCGATCAGGCCCGAGATAAACGAGCCTGTCGCCATCGACGCCAACATCACGCCAGCTTCGACCGTCGTGTGGTCAAGGACGTGAATCAGGTAGAGGGGGAGAACGAAGAGCAGGGAGAACTCGCCGATCGAGACCATTGCAACCGTGAGTGAACCCCAGGTGAACGTGGGGATGCGAAACAGTGACAGATCAAGGACGACGTGCTTGGTTCGTCGATTTCGCCGCACTTCCCACCAGAAGAAAACCCCCAGGGAGATGACCGCGACTCCACCGACCAGCGGAACAACAGAGATGGCGTAGCTGGTTGACCAAGTTGTCCCAAAGAGGTGCAGGGGAGCGCTGGGTTTCCACCAACCGATGTTGGGTCCCTCGATGATCGCGAAGATGAGCGAGGCAAAGCCAATGTTCGACAGGACAAGGCCCAGAAAGTCGAAGCGCTTCAGATCGGTCTTGCGCTGACGGAGCACCTGTTTGCTTGTTTCCGGTACCCCGAACTTGGCGGCCGTCGCCAAGATTATTGCCAGAGGGACGCTAATGAAGAAGATCCACCGCCAGGACAACCACTGCGTCAGAGCACCTCCTACTATTGGCCCTAGCGCCGCCGCCCCCGCGATCACGGCGCCCCAGATGCCGAACGCGATGGCGCGGATCGCCCCGCGGAACAACGTGTTCACGGTAGATAGGGTCGAGGGCATGATGGACGCCGCCCCCAACGCCTGCAATGCGCGCGCACCAATAAGCGGTCCGATTGAGGGGCTGAGCCCTGCCAGCAGAGAAGCGCTGGCGAAAATGATGAGCCCAATCATGAACATGCGGTGGCGGCCAAAGCGGTCGGCGAGCGTGCCGGTGGCCAGGAGGAGTGAGCCGACGACGGCGGGGTAGAGGCTGTTGAGCCACTCGGCGTCCGCCAGATCCATGTGGAGGTCGTGGACGATGCTGGGGACCGCGACCCCAAGGATGGTGGAGTCCAAAGACACCACGGCCAGACCACCAACCAGGATTGTCAGGGCCAGCCAGTTGTGTGCAGTCTTGCCCTTTGCGGCCTTCGCCTCTGCGTCGCGCTTCTTCGCCAAGCCAACACCTTCCTGACCGTCGGTTTACTTGCGTAGAACAAAGAGTGCGCCGTGTTAAGCGCGGCCAGCCACCCTTGGCATTCTAGGGGCGGTTTGCCTGTGTCCTAGCAAGGCGCAGGCCCAAGAGAAGCGCAGATCCAAGAAACGTGCCAACCCAGGCAAAGCGCAGGCCCAGGCAAAGCGCCAGCCCAGGCAAATCGCGGGCCAGGCAAAACGCGGGTCAAGAAGATCACAGACCAGCGCGGAGCCCACCGTTCTGGTCCGGCATCTGCGTCCTGGGGTCACGGTTTTTGCAGCGCGCTTGGTCGCAGGCGCCTCGATGTGGCCACGCACCTGACGCCCGGTGCTCGGTCATCGGGTTCTGCGTTCCCAGCGACAGTGCTGGCGGCGGCATCTTCCACCTCAGCGGGTGATGTTGATGACTGCCAGTTCAGCGGGCGATGTTGACGATCGCCACCTCAGCGGGTGACGTTGATGATTGCCAGTTCATCACGCGCCCGCGTCATCGCAACATAATGCAAGGACTGGGAGTGCGACTCGCTGACCGCCGACATATCGACCGGCGACCCCAACAACAACGCCACCTTCAAGAACTCCAACCCCTTCGCGCGGTGTAGCGTCATCACCCCAACCCCTGAGTACCGGGAGCTACTCCTCACCACGCTGGCCCTTATTCCATGTTCTGCCAGCGCCGCGGCAACCTGGCTGGCCTGCTCGCGGTAGGGGGTGAGAACGGCAATGGCCTCGGGCTCAATGTCCCCATCGGCATGCCAACGTCGTACTACTTCCGCCAGCTCGTTGATCGCATCCGCCGCAGAACCAACACTGATTTCAGTTGGACGAGGGCCCCTGCGTGCCGACCTATACACCAAACCCTCCTGGCCTACCGCGTCGCCCTCAAGGGTCACGTATTCTCCGCCTTCGAGCGCAAGCACAGCCCGCTCCAAGTTCTCTGCGGTGGTTCGGTAGTTCAAAGTCAGGCGCCGCGAGCGACCGACAATAGCAATGCCGTAATGGGATAACACCAGTTGGCGCCCATAGATGCGTTGCTGAGCGTCCTCGGCAATGAACATATCGTCCGGATGTGCGCCGACCAGCCCTCGAAGGAACTGCCATTGGACGGCGGAAAGGTCTTGGCCCTCGTCCACCAATACGGAGTCTGCGTAGTAGGGGTCGCCTTCTTCGATCCTCAGTTTCATCTGGCGGGCGGCAACGGCGGCCGCTTCTGGGAAAGTGAGCCCACCGGTGATTTGCGCGTCGGAACGATACTGCTCGATGGCCTTCCACACCTGGATGCGCTGCGCGCGGTTCAGCCCGACGCCGCGGCCGGGGCGGCGAACCCGAAGGTATTGGACCAGCTCATGGATGCGATTAGGGAGAACAACCTCCCGGTATTCTTCTTCAAGGAAGCTTGCCAGCGACCTGCCCGGCACCTCCAACGTGATTCCGCTAGTGGCGATGGCATCGCGCCAATCCGGGCCGCCACGAGAGGCCAAGCCGGTGCGTACCGTGCCCAGGACGTCTCGCATGGCTTGTTCAACCCGCGCGGTGTTGCCCCGAGCCATCGCATTGGAAATAGCACGATGAACCAGGGAATCGACGCTGGCAATGTGGACCCCGGGTTCACCCAACTCGACGGGTTCAAGATCGTGGTCCAACTGTCGCAGTTGGTCTTTGAGATCATCAGCCAGGGTCTTCCCGAACGTCGTCAGGACGATCCTTGCGTTCGGGTTCTTTCGCGCCAAATGCCTGGCTCGGTGCAACAGAACAACGGTCTTGCCGGTCCCCGCGCCACCCGACAAGCGGAACGGCCCGCTGGTTTCGATCGTGGCATATCGGCGCTGCTGGGGGTGCAAGAACTTGCGCCACTGGCCCAGGGTGCCCGACGAAATGATCTCAACCAATTCCTCCGGAGCCTCCACAAAAGTGAACTGCGCTTTGGCTTGGTCGGTCTTGAGGGCCTGGACCAGTTGGGCGTCGGTCGGTTCGCTTGTAACAGTCTCGATTGACGAGGGCTCTTCCGCGCCTTCCGCGCCGGAGCCCGCGGTCTTTGCCTCGGCTTCTGCAGCGGCTCCCACGCCGGGGCTCGGCTGAGCCTCCAGCCCATATTCCTTGAGGATCTCCTCCTTGGATTCTCCAGCGGCCAATGAGAGCAAAACGTCTTGGACCCAACCCGTGCAGCCTGCGGCGTATTCGAAAAGTTGATCGGCGTTCTCACAGGTCATCGCTCGGTTCGCAACGTCGGCAGCCAATCCGAAGTCCTCCTGTAACTTCGCGGCCGTGTAGCCATAGCTCCCAAGCCACGAATACGACAGTTTCGAGTGGTCGATGTAAGCGCCACCGGCGGGGGAGCGTGTTGCGGACTCGACTCCTAAGTTAGCCGAAGGTCCGGTGGCTGACTCGTGGGGCCACCCACGGTCACGGGCCGTGGATGCGTGAGCACCTGAGGGCACCTGTGCCCCGGTGTGCCCTGCGCTCGCGGGTGCTTTCAGGGCCGCTGGATCGACAGAGACGATGGAGAACATGCCGTGAACCGGGTCGACCTCGGCGCGAATGGAGGCAGCAATCCGGTTGCCCTCATCGTGAGGCCAAACCCCGTGCAATAGGTAAATTGGCTCACTGCCACCCTCAAACTTGAACAACACGGCACGCATGTCGTCATTGACGCGTGCGGTGCGGACGCGCTTATCAACTGCAGACGCCAACGGCTTCACGCGCAACGACGCAGAGGTGTCATCGTGCGTGAGCTTCTGCAAAAACTGCAGCACGGTCTTCTGCACGGACCCGTCCAGGCCCTTCGTCGACTCCTTGCCCAGGACTATCTGTGCCACTGCGACCTCCTCTTTCGCGCCATCGCCTAGGTCGGCTCCGTCTGCTTTAGCGACTACTCCACGCCGAGCGCTTTCAGAACCTCTCCAAGGTTCTCATCCGCCACCGACACCAACGACCACCCATCGGCGACCAGCGCCTCCGGGTCGGCGGTAAATGCCTCATCATCTGCATCGGAAGACTCCGCCAGCACGAGCGCGACCTTCTTCTGCGGCCACGAAATCCCAATGGTGGACCCGTCGGCGGCTTCTTCTCCCATGCTTGGCAACGCAGACACCCCGGCCTCCAACAACGCGGCGAGGGCTTCCTTTTCAGCGGGGAACGCGATCTCAAACAACTCTGCCCACGCTCCCGGCACA
>ERZ1031159.150-NODE-150-length-12960-cov-6.415653_pt1 | contig 12960 bp, 8 predicted proteins | sample MGYA00516706_ERZ1031159 | MGnify/ENA primary metagenome ERZ1031159 (study PRJEB33719, sample SAMN04262508) | wastewater metagenome | biome: rural village; feature: composting latrine chamber; material: composting feces with ash | place: El Salvador | collected... | reverse complement strand
GATGTGGTCGCCATATTCAACGACATCCCCGGCCCTGTCATAAACCCAACGCTTGACGGTCAACACCGCATCCCCGGGAACCATTTCTAAGAGCTCCGACTCTCGCTCATTGGAATTGCGCGCGGACACAACCTGTTTTCCCGCCACGATTTCAATGCCTCGGGTGCGCAGGGACTCATATAGCGGCGTGGTTGCCAACTGGGTAAGAGTGGGAGCAAATGATCCCAGCATGAGGTTGGTGAGGACGGCCAGCGGCTCATCATTTGCCCAGCGCACCCTCTCGATCAACACCACCTCGGAGCCCTCGTCGCAACCAAGTTTGGCTGCTTCCTCTGGGCCCGCCAAAAGGACTCGATAACCCAGTATGTCTGTACGCGTCCGGAAGCCTGCTTTACGCAGATCCTCATCAAGTGAAGTCATCCCAATGGGTCTGTGGATTTGACTCGGATTGACGCGAGTCCCCACGCCGCGTTTGCGCGAAACTAAGCCACGCGTCGCCAAGTCTTGAAGAGCTCGGCGCGCAGTTGGCCGCGAGACCTTAAGCCGACGCGCCATAGAGACCTCATCCTCAATCAAGGTCCCAGCAGGAGCCGCGCCAGACAAGATGGCCCTTTCTAAGGGAGCGGCAATCTGTCGGTAGAGGGGCTCAACAGAACGCCGGTCTATGGCAATCTCAAGGACAAATGGAGAACTGTCCAGAACATCGGGGTCTTTGTCCACGATGATGCCCCTGTCTTTCGTCGTTTGTCATGCCGCAACTGAACATTGTTCAGAGTACCTGATGACATTTCGCGTCGGCACGGAGCGGTCGACCAGCCATCACACACTTTGGCTTGTTCTTGTCCTATGAGACTCGGGGATGGCACTCGCCTACAGAAAACTCCGTGTAAAGACCTTGCGCAACAGTTCTCCCATTTGTTAGGTCAAAGGCTTGACACGTGAGGTTAAATGAAAGTAGCGCGTTGACGCCTCCAGTCGACTAAGGAGTGAGACCGGAACAATGAGCACCGTCTGGGCACCCAAAACCGGACCGTTCGACGTCATCACCATGGGCCGCTCAGGTATAGATCTGTATCCGCTGCAAGTCGGAGTTGGCCTTGCGGACGTGGAGACGTTCGGCAAGTTTCTGGGTGGCTCTCCCATGAATGTGGCCGTCGCTGCGGCGCGGTATCAGAATCGCTCCGCCATCATCACGGGGGTAGGCGCCGACCCATTCGGAAACTTTGTCGAAACGGAGATGGAACGTCTTGGCGTATCTTCCGCGTTTGTTGTCACCAATCCGAAGTTCAACACCCCAATCGCCTTCTGTGAAATCTTTCCTCCAGATAATTTCCCGCTCTACTTCTACCGCCAACCGAGCACCCCGGATTTGGAGCTCACGATTGCGGATGTTCCGCTGAGAGAAGTCGAGGAAGCCAAAATCTTTTGGATTAGCCTCACCGGACTGTCATCCAAACCTTCGTGTGATGCCCACCTAGCGACCTTGAACGCACGAAAGAACCTCTTGGGCTCCCCCGACCACTGGACCATCATCGACCTGGACTACCGCGATACCTTCTGGCCTTCTAGCAACGAAGCGCGAAAGCAGATCCAGCGAGTCTTGAGTCAAGTCGACGTGGCAATCGGAAACATCGAGGAATCCCGCGTTGCGGTGGGAGAAACGGACCCAGACCGCGCTGCCGACGCTCTGCTGGAAGCCGGTGTAAAGATCGCAGTGATCAAGCAGGGCCCGGCGGGAACCTTAGCCAAGACTCGCGACGAACGTGTTCTTGTTCCCGCCACGCCGGTCCAGGTTTGCAATGGATTGGGTGCCGGAGACGCCTTCGGCGGAGCGTTCTGCCACGCCTTGCTGAGGAACTGGAGCCTGGGTGAATCCGTTCAGTTCGCCTCCACAGCCGGCGCTATCGTCGCCTCCAAATTGGAATGCTCAACTGCCATGCCTACCGAAGACGAAGTGAGCGAGTTAATTGCGCAAAACCCTGCATCAGCCCCCGTCATCGAGCATCGACGGACCAGCACCAAGTAGGTTCCCACGAAGAAAACGAGTAGGCCCTCGTACAGAAGAAAGGAAGCTTGCAATTGCCCAACGCCCCGGGCTTGACTGACGACCGTCAGACCACATTCCCCTCAGACAATGACGTCGAGGAAACCACAATCCAACCGATGGAGATGATCTTGTGAGCGACAACGATAAGTATCTGATCAAGGATGGCGAGACCGCCCATGGCGTCTTTGAATGCGATCTGACTACGGAACGAGCGGGGTGGGAATTCTCCTCTATCCGCGTCGTCAACCTTGAACCTGGCGCTTCCGTAAGCATCCCGGGAAGCGCAGCTGAGCTGCTGGTTCTCCCGCTAAATGGCGGTTGCGAGGTCGCGGTTGGCGATGAAGTCTTCGTCCTTGAAGGTCGCGACGACGTATGGACCGACATCACCGACTACGCCTACATTCCGCGTAACACCGATTTCACTGTCACCACGGAGAACGGGGGCCGCTTCGCCCTGCCAGGAGCAGTGGCGACAACAGATCTGGAAGCGCGGTATTGCCCTCGTACAGAAGTGCAGACTGGACTTCGTGGAGCGGGGCCGTCTTCACGCCAGGTGAATAACTACGCGCTGGGCAACCAGGTCGAAACGTCGCACCTGCTGGCCTGCGAGGTACTTACGCCCGGAGGCAACTGGTCTTCCTACCCTCCCCACAAGCACGACGAGGAAACCGAAGTCGAACGCAAACTTGAGGAAATCTACTACTACCAAGTGCGCCCAGGCATGGGGAATGCCGACGGCTTCGCCTTCCAACGCATTTACACATCCTCTGCCGGAGACATGGATTTCTGTGCCGAGGTGCGCGACCGCGACATCGTCGTCATGCCTTTCGGCTACCACGGGCCCGCAGCAGCCGCCCCCGGCTACGACCTTTACTATCTGAACGTCATGGCTGGTCCCGCCGAGGGCGCCCAGTGGCTAATGACCGACGACCCCGACCACGCATGGATCCGCGAGAGCTGGGAAGACCAAGAAGTTGATCCTCGTCTCCCGATGACTCCTATGAACTAGGGATCCAACCTTTCTAACCCGCCAGTCTCAACAATGAGGAAAAGCATGACCCACGAAACGGAAACGGTACGACTGACCACCGCCCAAGCTTTGATTAGGTTCCTGGTCAACCAATACTCTGAGCGCGACGGCGTTGAGCAACGCCTTGTGACCGGGACCTTCGGCATTTTTGGGCACGGAAATGTCGCCGGCGTCGCCCAAGCCTTGCTGCAAAACGAATTGGATCCAGACGCCGACGGTGGCGAGATGCCGTTCATCATGCCGCGCAATGAGCAGGGCGCCGTGCACGCGGCCACCGCTTACGCGAAGACGCGCAACCGCATGCAGACCATGGCGGTCACCACTTCGATTGGACCGGGTGCGCTCAACATGGTTACGGGTGCTGCCACCGCGACCACCAACCGCTTGCCCGTCCTGCTTCTGCCCTCGGATCAGTTCGCGAACCGCAAGCCGGATCCGGTGTTGCAGCAGATCGAGAACCCGATGACTCTGGCAACGACGGTGAATGACACCTTCCGCACCGTGTCGGCCTATTTCGATCGGATCGAGCGGCCTGAGCAACTAATCCCCTCGGCAATCCACGCTATGCAAACGCTGACAGACCCCGCGAACGTTGGTGCGGTCACCATTGCTTTGCCTCAGGATGTCCAGGCGGAGGCCTATGACTGGCCCGTCGACTTCTTTAAGAAGCGCGTTTGGCATGTGCGGCGCACGCCGGCGGAGGAATCAGCAGTGGCGAGGGCCGTCGCTCTGATCAGGGCCAGTAAACGACCCATGATTGTCGCTGGTGGCGGCGTCATCTATTCGGGAGCCTCGGATGAGCTACGCACCTTCGCCGCGGCGACCGGGATTCCCGTGGCGGATACTCAGGCCGGCAAGGGAGCGATCAACTACGACCACCCCCAGTCGATTGGCGGCGTTGGCTCAACAGGCGCGAACTCCGCAAACCACGTTGCTGAAACAGCCGATTTGGTGATTGGGATTGGGACTCGTTACTCCGATTTCACCACTGCCTCCCACACACAGTTCAAAAACCCAGACGTGAACTTTGCAAACGTCAACGTGTTGCCCTTTGATGCAGTCAAGCACGGAGCGGAAATGCTGGTCTCTGACGCCAAAGCGACGCTTACGGTGCTTCAGCAGGCGCTCTACGACTACCACGTTTCCAACAAGTACGTTCAGGAATACAGCGCCTGGAAAGAAGAGTGGAATCAAGAGATCGAGGCCAACTACCACCGCAACAACCAGCCACTTCCGGCCCAAACGGAGATCTTTGGCGCACTCAACGAAATGATGGGCGACCGGGGAGTCCTGATCAATGCGGCGGGGTCTATGCCCGGCGATCTGCAGGCCCTGTGGCGCGCAAAGACCCCGGAGCAGTACCACGTCGAATACGCCTTCTCCACCATGGGATATGAGATTCCGGCAGCCCTTGGCGTCAAACTGGCCGCACCGGATTCGGAGGTAGTCGCGATCGTCGGCGACGGCGCCTACCAAATGCTCCCCATGGAGTTGGCGACCATTGTGCAAGAGGGCTTAAAGGTCATCATCGTCTTGTTGCAGAACTATGGCTTTGCCTCCATCGGAGCCTTGTCTGAATCGCGCGGGTCGCAACGCTACGGAACCCAGTACCGCAAGGACGGGAAAACGCATCGGGACGAGGGCACTGAGTTGCGCGACGTCGACCTGGCGATGAACGCCCGCTCCTGGGGCTTTGACGTGATTGAGGTTTCCAGCGTGGAAGCATTCAAGGAAGCCTTCCGCGAAGCAGAGGCCTCGCCGCGCTCCACTTTGATTCACGTAGAGACTGACTTGAAGGGCCCAAGTCCCGACTCCATCTCTTGGTGGGATGTTGCAGTTGCAGAAGTCTCCACCCTGGAGACAACCCAGCAGGCGCGCCTGGAGCACGAAGAGAACAAGAAGATGCAGCGGTACTACCTGTAAAAGCTGTTGCCTGGGCAGAGAACTAAATAGATTGTTAAGACAAATAGACCGGGAGCGGTACGCTTGTTCAGTATCTTGCACCGGGACAAGGGAGTAGCGAACACATGAAGAAACTTGCACATTGGATCGGTGGCGCACCTTATTCAGGCGAACCAAATCTGTTCATCGACATCGAAAACCCGGGGACCGGCGAGCTCATCGCGCAAATCCCTGAAGCCAGCGAAGCCGATATCAATCACGCCGTGGAGGTAGCTTCCAAGGCGCAGAAGGAATGGGCCAGCACCGCTCTTTCCAAGCGCACCCAGATCATGTTCCGCATGCGCGAATTGGTCAACGAAAACATGGATCGTCTGGCCACAGCAATTGTCGAAGAACATGGCAAGAACTACTCGGACGCCGTTGGCGAGATTGAGCGCGGACGCGAAACCCTTGACTTCGCCTGCGGAATCTCCTCCGCGTTGAAGGGTTCCTTCACATCTGATGCCTCCCGCGGAATCGACGTCTATGACATTCGTCAGCCGGTGGGTGTGGTTGCGGGAATTTGTCCCTTCAACTTCCCGGTCATGGTTCCCATGTGGATGCACCCGATTGCTTTGGCGAGCGGGAACGCCTTCATCTTGAAGCCTGCCTCCCCCGCACCCTCGGCGTCTCTCTTGATCGCCGAGCTCTACAAAGAGGCCGGCCTGCCTGACGGCCTGTTCAACGTGGTTGCAGGCGACATCCCCACGGTCAACGCCATCCTGGAACACCCGGGTATTGCCGCCGTCTCCTTCGTCGGTTCCACTCCGGTAGCCCGCATCATTCAGCAAAAGGCCATCGCTAACGGCCAGAGTGTGCAAGCTCTAGGCGGAGCGAATAACCATGCGATCGTCATGCCTGATGCCGACTTGGATTTCGCTGCATCTCATCTTTCAGCGGCTGCTTTCGGCGCCGCCGGCGAACGCTGCATGGCGCTGCCCGTGGTTGTTGCTGTCGGCGGAATCGGCACGGAACTGGCGGAGAAAGTGGCGGAGAAAGCCCGCACCATCAACGTGGGATACGGCATGGATGACAACATCGATATGGGGCCCGTCATCTCCGCCAGCGCGAAGGACCGCATTGTCGGTTTGATCGATGACGCAGAATCACGTGGCGCCAAGGTGGTCCTGGACGGACGTCCTTTGGTGATCGAGGGCAAGGAAGGCGGCCACTACTTGGGCCCCACAATCTTGTCCGAGGTTCCCCTGGATGCCCCGGCCTACCATCAGGAAGTTTTCGGTCCTGTGCTGGTGATTGTTTCGGCGGATAGCTACGCGGAGGCGATCGCCTTGATCAACTCCTCGCCCTTTGGCAATGGATCCGCAATCTTCACCAACGACGGTGGCGTCGCGCGCCGCTTCACCTTGGACGTGCAGGCAGGAATGGTCGGGGTCAACGTTCCCATTCCGACCCCGGTCGCCTATTACTCCTTTGGTGGATGGAAGGGCTCGCTGATGGGTGATATGCACATTCATGGGCCAGAGGGCGTGCGCTTCTACACGCGGCTCAAGACCATGACCACGCGCTGGCCCTCTGAGATCGGCACGTACGAGGCCACGATGTCCTTCCAGCGCGAAGAGTAGAGCCGCGAAGCAACGCTGTAGTTGGTGGCTGGGGCACCCCGTTTGAGGCGGTCGCCCCAGCCGCTTTCGTGGGATGTCGGCTCGAGCACGTCTGCCCCCGACCGAACACGCACTGTACTCAAGGCTCCCCAACCGAACACACACGTAACATAACACCACAATGACGGCGACAGCATCTGCGTGTGTTCAGTTAGGGCACAGACAGATGAGGGGAGTGCCGCGTACGTTCAGTTGGGCCCTCGGCATATTGGACGAGCGTCGCCGCCGACGACCGATTTCCCACCTCCATCTGCGCCATCGGCAGGATCGGCGTCCCAGGGCACCCCTCAGTTCGGGTGCTAACGAACGAAGGTGGAACAGGCACACACCTGTCCCACCTCTTCTGTTGGCTCAACCTCAGCTCATGACCACGGCAAGTAGCGGTGACCGCCCACAAGAGTTTGCGCTAGATGCCCGCTGTGTCGTGGATGTATTTGCGTGCCATCAGTGCGTACTCCAACGGATTGGCTTTTGCGGGATCCTGCTCCGCCTCGACAACGAACCAGCCTTTGTAGTCAGAATCCGCGAACCTCTTCACCACGGGTTCGATTTCAACGAAACCATCACCCGGAACTGTGAAAACGCCGGCCTTAACGCCGTCGAGGAAGCTCATTTTCTTCGTCTTGACTTCTTCAAGCACCTCGGGGCGGATGTCCTTGAGGTGAACATGCGCGATGCGGTCAAAATGCTTGTTGGCAACCTCCAGGGGATCTTCCCCAGCAAAGGTCAGGTGCCCGGTGTCCAGCAGCAGAGAAACCTTCTCAGGATCCGTGTTTTCCATCAACCTGTCGATTTCAGCAGCTGACTGGACGCCGGTTCCCATGTGGTGGTGGTAGACGATCTTCTGCCCAGTTTCAGCGGCGAGCTCACCCAGGCGCTCCAGACCGGTTGCAAGACGGTCCCATTCCTCATCCGTGAATACGGGCTTGTCATCGAACACCGGCTGATCTAGTCCCTGAATCGAATGTCCCTGCTCCGCGACGACAATGACGTCTGCTCCCATCGCCTTCAGGAAGTCGTGCTGAGCAATAAACTCCGACTCGGTTTCCTCGAAGGGGTTTGTCGTGAGAAATAAACTCGTCCAAGCAGAAGCAACCCGCATGCCCCGCATCTCCAGGGCGCGGCGCAACACTTCGGGATTCCGCGGGTACTTGTTGCCGACTTCGGTTCCGGTGAAGCCAGCCAAGGCCATTTCTGAAACGCACTGTTCAAAGGTGTTTTCTGCCCCCAGTTCAGGCAAATCGTCGTTAGTCCAAGCAATCGGTGCAATGGCCAGACTAATTTCGCTCATCTTCATTCTTCCTTGATCTAGATGGTCGCCGGAGGGGACAGCCAGTGTCGTCGGTTCGCCGTTGCTTCCCCGGTCATGAGTCTTCTCGCTCAGCGCTAGCCCTCTGCCGCTTACGATCAGGTGAGTCGCCGACCCAGCATGTCAGGCCAATTGAAAGAGCTTGGAAAGATTACTCGTGCCAAGAATAGCGTCCTCCACTCGTGAAACGAGGGCTTTCGGAGGAATTTCGGAACTAATCGAGATCTTTGACCTAACAATCCGTTGACAAGTGCTCGCTAGGCGGAGTTGGCTTAAGCTAATGCAGGGCACGGACAGCGCCAGACGGCAACTCCATCCAATGTATGTATGGGATGCTCCTTGCCAGCACAAACGCAACCATAAGTTCAGCGCAGACAAGTCAGTCATCACGGAATGGAGCACAAATGCGAATCGGAATCATAGGTGCGGGTCGCATCGGTCAGGTACACGCCCGGAGCGTTGCCGAAAATCCTGAGACCAACCTGATCATTGTCTCCGACCCGAATGTTGCTGGCGCACAGGCACTGGCTGACAAGTATGGGGCCCGCGCTGTCGCTGATGCTAAGGACGTGATCAACGCGGATGACGTTGACGCGGTGATCATCTGCTCCCCCACGCCTTTCCATGGCGAACAAATCCTTGCCTGCGTTCGCGCCGGGAAACCAGCGCTGTGTGAAAAGCCTTTGGCAATGGACTCCGCCGATGCCGACGCCCTCATGAAGGACCTGGAAGGTCTGAATGCCAAGGTGATGATGGGTTTCAACCGCCGCTTCGACCCCGGTTTCCGCGCCGCAAAAGACGCGGCGGAACGCGGCGAGCTGGGCACTGTTGAGCAGGTCACCATCATTTCCCGCGACCCGGCTGCCCCACCAAAGGAATACATCGCTGTCTCCGGCGGCATCTTCAAGGACATGACCATCCACGACTTCGACATGGCACGTTTCCAACTTGGCGATATTACTGAAGTCAGCGCCATCGGACAGAACCTGGATCCAGAGCTAGCCGACACGGGAGACTTCGACGGCGCCATCGTCACTTTGAAGACGGCCGAGGGCAAAGCAGCGACTATCACCAACTCTCGACACTGCGCAACAGGCTACGACCAACGCCTTGAGGTCTTTGGCACCCAGGGGTCTGCTTTTGTCGACAATATTCGCCTCAACACCATGCGGTTGTCGAAGGACCACTTCTCTGACTCTCAGGAGCCATATTTAGACTTCTTCTTGGAACGCTACGCTGCCGCGTACGCCAATGAGTTGGCGGCCTTCGTTTCTTCAGTCAAGGGCGAGGGCGATTTCTCTCCCTCTGTCCAAGACGGAGCGGACGCTCTGCGCCTGGCCGAGGCTGCCGAGGAATCGGCTCGTACCGGCAAAGTGGTCACCGTTTAACCCGGAAGCCCAGATAAGGCACCCTGATCCTGCCTTGAGAGCAGGCAGGTTGTTCTGCGGACCAGTTCGCCGTAGCGCTTGCTGTTCTTCGCACTAGAGTTGAAGATGTCGCCTGAAGTTGGCCCGGGCTTGACTTGGCCTCCGTTCTCGTTCCGGCGACACGTGATGGTCGGCTATATTGATCCGCTCGCTTTCCAGATGGAGCGATTCAGTCAGAACGCCAACGATCGTCGCGCAGCGCAAAACAGACTCACTCAGATGGGGCGCGGCCAGAATCGGAGCGCCCTAAGAAGGACAGAAATGACTGCGAAGGCCACCAAGCGTGGAGCAATCAGCAACGAGCACGTTCAATCCATGCGTGCTGGCGTGGACAACGACGCAGCCGCAGTTCGAGCCCGTAACTCGGTGACAGAGGTCGGTGTCCAAAAGGCTGCGATAAATCACGCCAAGGCGACCTCCACGCGCACCTCAATGTCGGAGCGCCTGGATACCTGGCCCGCAACCAGTCAGGGCAAGAGCGGGCGTTGCTGGTTGTTTGCTTCTTTGAACATGTTGCGTCCAGGCGTCATGGGAAAAATGAACGTCAAAGAGTTCGAGTTTTCGCAGAACTACGCCATGTTTTGGGAGAAGTTGGAGCGCTCTAACTATTTCCTCGAATCGATGATCGAGCTGGCCGACCAACCGCTGAACTCACGTTTGGTGAGCTTCCTCCTCAACGACGTGATGAACGATGGAGGCCAATGGGACATGCTGGCCGCCGTCTACCAGAAATACGGCGTTGTCCCCAAAGAGGCGATGCCGGAAACTTTCGACAGCTCCAATACTGAAGAGATGAATCAGCGCCTGCGCACACTACTGCGCACCGGCGCTTTGCGTCTGCGAGAAATGATTGCTGCGGGCGACAGCGCCGAAGCTGTTCAAGCTAAGAAAGAAGAACTCCTCAATGACGTCTACCGAATCTTGACGATCAGTCTGGGAGTCCCACCACAGACGTTCGACTGGCAATGGCAAGACGCTGATGGAATATTCCACCGCGATGGCGAGATCACGCCCGAGGCCTTCTACGACAAGTACGTCGGCACGGATCTGGGTGACTACGTGTGCCTGGTCAACGACCCACGACGAGAACACCCGCAGGGATCCACATTGACCGTCGAGTATTTAGGCGACGTGGTTGGCGGACAGCAAATCCTTTACTTGAACGTCGACATTGACACGATGAAGAAACTGGCCACTGAATCAATTCAGAAAGGCGATCCAGTCTGGTTTGGCTGTGATGTAGGCCAAATGATGAGCAGAGAACGTGGCTTGATGGTCAACGACCTCTACGACTACTCCGACCTGTTAGGCGTCGATTTGTCAACGACGAAGGAGGAACGCGTCAACTCCGGACAATCCATGATGACACACGCAATGCTCCTGGTCGGTGTCGACCTGGTAGATGGAAAACCCCGACGTTGGCGCGTTGAAAACTCCTGGGGTACCGACATCGGCGACAAGGGTTTCTTCACCATGGACGATGACTGGTTCACCGAATATGTCTTCGAAGTGGTGGTGAAGAAATCAGACCTGCCCGATGAGCTGCGTGCTGCGCTGGACACCGACCCCCTGGTGCTTCCTGCCTGGGACCCCATGGGTGCACTCGCGCGACCAGGCTCGAAGGGGTCGGCGCCCGCAGGTGTGAGTTGCTCCCGCTACCCGTGCTCGTGCTAAGCCACCCCCAGAAAACCCAGGCCGAACAGATGCAAGCCATTGACGTGGAGCGGCACGCGAAGTGAACTGTACAAGCTGCCGGGGAACCAATTGGTCCTAGCGCCAATCAGTTTGCCAGCGTGCAGAAGTCTTGCAACCACAGGTCGACTTCGCGCGAGCATTCATCATCAGCTGTCCAGAACGCGCGTCCGAATGCCGCCGGGTTGCACGTTGAAGACGCGGAGAATCTGCTCATTGACTGATGGATCATCTGCAGAATGACTGATGGAGGCCTTGGAACGGTACGGCTTAGGCGACGGGCTCGGCCAAAGCTTCCCCCTCGTCGATCTTGGATTTCACCAACAAATCATGGGTCTTCTTCGCCGGATCGCATTGACGGCAAAGTCAGCTTCTCGGTTGCGATGCTGTTGCGGGAGGACTATCGGCATGAAGTTAAGCGTGAGCTTGCCGCAGGAGTATGTCGAGATTCTCGACCGATTCAGAAGACGCCGCTTCATGGGGGCGAAGCCAACACGTGAAGGCTCGCTATCGTTGTCAGCGACGACGGCGCCAACTGGAGCATGGAAGTGCTCAGACGTGGCACAGTCGCTGTGGTTCCGCTGACCAGCAACATCGTCCTCATCGAACGCCTCTGACGGTCAGTCAAGTATGAAGAGGTCTACCTGACCCTCCACGAAAACGGTTCCCAAGCCCGCGTTGGCTTTACCGATTATTCCAACTATTACAACCCGCGAAGAGGCCACCAGGGACTAGCTGGGGCCGCCCCCAACCAGGTACACCCGCGCCGCCAGCCCGCTCATCGACATCGCTCGCATCACCGACGGCTCAGCACCAACGACCACCAAGACCCGGACCAAGAAGCCCACCTGCAGCCGATAGTGACCAGCAAACAACCGGTGAATCACCGCCAAGGAGATCGCGAGATGGCTGCCAGACACTGTCAGTTGCAGGGATGGGTCGTTAGCAGATTGAGCTCACGCTTCAAGCGCCCAGTCGTGGCTAACGACCGAAAGTGGACCTCAAGGGAACGGTTTGTGCGATTCCTTCGTGATCTCCAAAGAGACCGATAGGCAGCCTGCTAAATGACTGGCAGCCACTGAATACTAGAGGCGCCAAATCAGGCTTAACCGAAATCTCGCGTTAATTCAGGCGTCAATAATCGTGGCTACCGTGCCCCTCACCTGGCGTAGAACAATCGCTCCAACGTTACCGATCACAGAGATCACCCGCGACGCAGCCACGGATCGGAGGTGCTGGCACTGGGCAGCAGAAACCACTACGAGTCCATTTAGGGAGTCAGGCTCAACAAGAACTTCGGCGCAGCTGTCGCGCACTGTGCTCGTCAGAGGGACAACTTGAACCACGTTGGAATTGCCTCGCAGAACACATGTGGCCGTGATGACTATCCCTGGCCTTCAAAGACCAGCCTCGGAGCCTGCTGGAGCGCCCAAGTCGAGTTCAACGACGTCACCCGGCGTCAGCATCTAGCCACTCCCGCTCATCATCGCGCAAAGGAACGGCAAGATCATTTCCTATCGCCTCTTGTTCAAGCAGACGCACGGCGCGGTCAACAGTAGCGCTGACGCTCTGGCCGAGACGTCCAGAGAGATCATTAAGGGCATCCCTCGTCGAAACGGAGACTCAGATCGTCGTGGTACTCATATCGCAACCCTAATGGCTGTAGACATATTCATCTACACAATGGCTCGCGAGTTCTGGTTCGAATGGAGTCCATCGTGGCATCTTATGCTCAACCAAAGGCGAAGGCATTCGCCACAACAATCTGCTCAGCATGCCATGCCTGCTTGACGCCTATGCTCGATATGCTGGGCGGTGATTCGCACCGTCGTTAATGTCGCTACCAGCAATGCCGCAAGCAAGACCGCTCCCCTGACCCCTTCGGGCCAGGG
>ERZ1031159.149-NODE-149-length-12973-cov-9.123084_pt1 | contig 12973 bp, 13 predicted proteins | sample MGYA00516706_ERZ1031159 | MGnify/ENA primary metagenome ERZ1031159 (study PRJEB33719, sample SAMN04262508) | wastewater metagenome | biome: rural village; feature: composting latrine chamber; material: composting feces with ash | place: El Salvador | collected... | reverse complement strand
CGCTCTGCTACCTCACCCCACATAACTACGTTCCACGGAATATACTTATGTGGGGTGAGGCTGGAGGGCATGATGACAGAAACCATGCGTGCAGTGGTGCTGGACGCTCCAGGACCAGCACAAGCGTTACAGATACGCGAAGTGCAAATTCCTGGGGTAGCGGCAGGCCGGGTCCTGATCGAAGTGAAAGCCTTCGGAATCAACCTTTCGGAGCTTCACTTTCGCAAAGGAATGGGATCCTTTGGGTCCTTCCCTCGGATACCAGGAATCGAGGCGACCGGCGTGGTCGTGGAGGCGCCTGGCGGTGAGTTCATCCCCGGGACCCAAGTCGCGGCGATCATGGGTGGAATGGGAAGAACCATTGATGGCGGATATGCCCAGTTCGTCGCGGTTCCTGCGTCCATAGTCATACCGTTTACCAGCGATCTTCCATGGTCAACACTGGGGGCGATGCCTGAGATGCTCCAAACCGCCTACGGCTCCCTCACCGTTGGTGTCGACGCCAAGGAAGGCGACAGCCTCCTCATCCGCGGCGGAACATCCTCCATTGGTCTGGCCTTGGCGGTCTTGGCCAAACAGCGCAAGATGACCGTCTTTTCTACCACCCGAAAACCTGAACGTGCCAGCACTTTGAAGCGAGTTGGCGTCGACCATGTCGTCATCGATGACGGTCACGTTGCACAGAAGGTTCGCGATATCTTGCCCCAAGGCGTGTCGGGAGCCGTGGAATTGGTAGGCGCCCCCACGTTGCGCGACACCCTTCGCGCCACCGCCACTCACGGCACGGTGTGCTTCACCGGAATGTTGAGCGACAAGTGGATAATCCCTGATTTCTACCCCATGGAATACCTCCCAAACGGGGTGAGACTCACGGCCTATTCGGGTGAGGCGACGGACCTTCCACCAGCCGTACTGCAGGACTTCATTGACGCTGTTGCGACCGGTAACGCCAGCGTCCCAATCGGCAGAGTTTACGCATTCAACGACATCGTCCAAGCACACACCGACATGGAAACCAGCGCCGTCACGGGGAAGTTAGTCGTGACAACCTAGGTCTTTCCCCTCGTCCCCAAGGAACTTCGACGGGTATTTATCTTCTATGGAATACATATTTGATAGACTTCTCTGCACCGGGGCGAATCATCCCGGACGCATGTGGAGCCATGATCTTTTTATGTAAGAGGGCGAGCCAACGATGAACCGTTATCAGGTGTTCTTCAACCTGACGCGACTTGAGATTCAACTGTGGGACCTGGTGGACAAGGCGCTTCGCGAGCAATGCGAGATTCCTCTGGGCCGCTTCGAGGCGATGCTGGTCTTGGACAAAATGGGGCCGTGTCGGATACAGGAGATCTCCGAGCAACTGGTGATCACCGTTGGTGGCGCGAGCAAACTCATTGATCGCGTTGAGGCCAGCGGTTACTGTGTCCGAACGCCAAACCCTGATGACCGGCGCTCGTCCCTCGTCTCCCTCACCCCGGAAGCCCAGCCGGTAATTGAGCATGCAATGAGTGTCATTGAACGAACGCTCCAGGACGTCTTCGACGAAGAATTCACCGCGACGCAACTCCAAGCATTTGGTCAACAGCTGCTTGACCTCCGTCAAAGAGCATCAGCCGCAAGCGCTGCCTCCGCTGAGTCACCTCAATCGTCCTGATCACCACCACACAAGGGAGCAAACATGAGTACCCAGAACAATCCTCCCAAGGTCTTCGCCACTCACATCACCACGGATGAACGAGGGTAAACCGTCACCCGCAAGCTTCCCATTTCCGGACTCACCCTGCAGAAGACCATCGATACCAGCCCGCCGCTGTGGGCAACACCCCCCATGACCGACACGGTTTCACGCTCAATCTAGGTGATGCCAGCCGACTGGGACGGTGGCTGGCATCCAAATCCGCAGAAGCAGTGGGCTATTCCCCTGTCGGGAACCTGGTGGGTTGAAACCCAAGACGGAATCCACACAACGCTGGGTCCCGGCGAAATCAGCCTGGGAGATGACCTGGACGCCACCCCAGATGAACTGGGTCGAGTGGGACACGGGTCCGGCGCCGTCGGCGGTCACCCCGTGGTGTTACTCATGATCCCCGTAGCCGACAAGGACGTGCGCGATTGATTGAGTTCGAACATGTGTCGAAGGTGTACCGGGGTGGCACTACTGCGGTACATGACTTTTCCCTGGTGATCCCTTCGCACCGAGCCGTGGTTCTTGTGGGATCTTCGGGTTCTGGGAAAACAACCCTGCTGCGAATGATCAACCGGATGGTTGATCCAACTGATGGCAGGGTCCTCATCGACGGCCAAGATGTTCAGAAGCGAGACTCCGTCGCCCTGCGGCGCTCAATAGGCTACGTCCCGCAAAACGGTGGCCTAATGCCGCATCGAACCGTAGTGGACAACGTTTCCACAGTGCCGTTACTGAACCACGTTCCACGCCAACCGCACTCTCCGCGCAGTACCGGTTGACGGCCGCATCGTTGCCGTCGACAGCAAGGGGCAGCCCGTGGGGGTGTTAGAGCAGTGAAACGGTTGCAGGCAAACTGGCCACAGGTACTCGATTTAGCGGTCGCTCACGTATATCTCACTATTCCCGCACTCCTCATCAGCGTTCTCATCGCTATCCCGATTGGGCGCCTAGCCTTCCGCAAGCCCCATATTGGGGGACCCATTCTGGGCGTCGCGACCCTTTTGTACGCAATCCCCGCGTTGCCGCTACTCATCTTGATTCCGGCACTGACGGGTATCGCCTTGCGTTCGCCCGTGACGATGATCATCGCCCTTAGCCTCTACGGAATCGCGCTTCTTGTTCGTACTGCCGCTGACGCTTTTGGTTCCGTCGATCCCCAGGTGCGCGAAGCCGCCTTTGCGATTGGTAATTCGCCCCGTTCGGTGTTCGGGCGCGTGGACCTGCCGCTTGCTACCCCGGTTTTGATGTCGGGAATTCGGGTCGTCGCGGTCCCCACCATCAGCTTGGTGACGATTGGAGCCCTGGTTGGAATATCCAACTTGGGTTCACTACTGACAGATGGATTCCAACGAGGGCTAGTCGCCGAAGCAGCAACCGGAATCATCGCAACGGTCATCCTTGCTCTGGCCCTGGATGGCCTGTTACTGCTGATCGGTCGGCTCATTACTCCGTGGACCCGCACGCACCGCCCCGATCGTCTTCCTGCGGTAGACGGACCAGTCCCGGACGTGTCCATTGAAGCGACTCTGGCATGAACGTGTTTGCTAACGCCTTGAATTGGCTGCTGAACCCAGGAAACTGGGGAGGCGCAAATGGGATCCCCACCCTTCTGGTGCAACATCTGGGCGTAACCGGTTTGACACTTCTCATCGCCGCTGCCGTGGCCTTGCCGATAGGATTACTGTCCGGTCACGCTCACCGTGGGGCGGCAACCGTCGGCGCCGTCACCTGGGCGGCGAGGGCCATACCGACACTGGGCTTACTCACCCTTATTGGTCTTGCCGTCGGAATCGGGCTCACCGCCCCTGTCTTGGCCCTGGTGATTCTGGCAATTCCTTCCTTGCTGGCTGGTGCTTACTCAGGCATCCAGTCAATTAGCCCAGCCATTCCCCAGTCCGCGAAGGCCATTGGGATGAGTCCCCTCCAAGTCGTCACTTGGGTGGAACTGCCTCTTGGTTCACCGGTGATCATCGGCGGGATCCGGGGCGCCACGTTGCAGGTCGTTGCCACCGCCACTATGGCCGCATACACCGCTGATATCGGGCTGGGACGCTATCTGTTCGCCGGTTTGAAAACCAGAGACTACGCGCAGATGTTGGGCGGAGCCATTTTGGTGACGCTCCTAGCCCTCATCTTGGAGGTGTTGCTATGTGCCTGCCAGCGCTTCGCTGCCACGCACATCGCCCAGCCTTACAACCGTAATCCCCAGGTGCCGAGAAGCCCTGCCGTCTAGGAATCCCCGTCGTCTAGAAGTCCCAGTCGTCGTCCTCGGTTTCGACGATCTCTCCGATCACGTAGGAGGACCCAGACCCAGAGAAGAAGTCGTGATTCTCATCAGCGTTGGGGGACAGTGCCGCGAGGATCGCGGGGTTCACATTGGTTTCATCGGCGGGGAACAGAGCTTCGTAACCCAGGTTCATCAGCGCCTTGTTTGCGTTGTAGCGCAGGAACTTCTTGACATCTTCCGTGAGGCCAAGGCCATCGTAGAGATCGGCGGTGAACTTCACTTCGTTGTCGTAGAGCTCCATGAGCAGACCGAAGGTGAAGTCCTTCAACTCGTCCAGACGCTCCTGAGAGGCATTGCGGTTTTCCACCTGGTACTTGTAACCGATGTAGTAACCATGAACGGCCTCGTCCCGAATGATCAGTCGGATGATGTCGGCGGTGTTGGTCAGTTTCCCGTGCGAGGACCAGTACATGGGGGCATAGAACCCGGAATAGAACAGGAAGGACTCCAGCATCACGGAGGCAATCTTCTTCTTCTGCGGATCGTCACCGACGTAGTAGCTGTTGATGATCTTCGCCTTCAGCTGGAGTTCGGGATTGGTGTGGCCCCAAAGGAAGGATTCGTTGATCTCCTCCGTCGACAAGAGCGTGGAGAAAATGGATGAGTACGACTTGGCGTGCACCGACTCCATGAAAGAAATGTTCGTGTAAACAGCCTCTTCATGTGGGGTCTTCGCATCTGGAATCAGTGAGACGGCACCAATCGTGCCCTGCAGGGTATCCAGTAGCGTCAGCCCGGTGAAGACCCGGTTGGTCATCACCTTTTCAGCATCATTCAAGGTCTTCCACGATGGAATGTCATTGGACAACGGCACCTTTTCTGGCAGCCAGAAGTTGCCCGTCAGGCGATCCCAGACCTCCAGGTCTTTCTCGTCTTCGATCTTGTTCCAGTTAATGGCTTCGAAGACCTCTGGTTCACCCAGATTCTTGTTGTCGTAAACAGACCCGTCAGCCTTGCCAGATTCTGTCACTGCAGCTCCTTACGTTTCCGTTCAAATCGCCCTCGCACACCTGACGAGGACACCGGGAACCAGGCTATCTCAGAGCTCCGACATCTACGGTGTCACACCTGCTACAAACCAACGATCAGTTGCTTTGCGATCATGAAATAGATGAGCAAACCGGTCCCATCAACCAAAGTGGCAATCATTGGTCCTGATACGACCGCCGGGTCAACCCCCACGCTCTTCAGAATCAACGGCAATCCCGATGCCATCAGCGCTGACCACAACACGATCGCGGCCAAAGAAATTCCGACGGTCAACATCAACGGCCACATCACACCAAGAGTCCAGGCACGCGCCAAGCCGGCTGCTCCCATAACAATGGCGACAAGGACGCCGGTGCGAAGCTCTTTCCACATGACGCGGAACATGTCTCGCAGACGGACACCTTCCATGGCCATGGCGCGAACCAACGTCGTGGTGATCTGCGTCCCGACGTTACCGCCGGTGCCAATCAGCAGGGGGATGAAAAAGGCGAGGGCCGCGATCTTCTCGATCTCCCCCTCGAACGCCTTCATCACACTGCCGGTGTACATCTCCGCAATGAACAAGACCAACAGCCAGACAATGCGCTTCGACCACAACTTGAATGGTGACGCCTGAAGGTAAGGAACATCCAGGGGTGCGGATCCACCTTGGCGCTCCGCGTCCTCCGTGCCCTCTTCAGCGAGGATGTCATCGATGGTTTCCTTGGTGATAACGCCCAGAATGTTTGGGCCGTCCATCACCGCAACCACTTCAGAGTCACGCGCCCGGATACGGTGGGCAACCCTTTCCTGATCTGCCAGAGGGGAAACCGCCCACTGCCTGATTCGATCTGCCGAGATCATGTGTTGCTCAACCGGATCTGCGCGGCGCGCAATCACCATTGAGTTAGGCGATAACCATCCAAGGACTCGTTGGCCGCCAGTGCCCTCTTCGGTGACAAAAACGCCCTCGTCCAAATCATCTGGTTCCTCACGGGCCGCGGCCACCGCGTCTTCAATACGTGAGTCGATCCCGACGTGCAAGAACTCCGGCCGCATACGTGAGGCGGCCGAATCTTCCGGCCACGCCAACAGGCCACGCACCAACGCCGAATGGGAGACTTCCATGGCGCGCAGGATCGCGGCCTTTTGGTCCTCATCCATCAACTCGATGATTCGAGTTGCGTCATCAGCCTCAAGGGAATCTACAAGTCCGGCCGCGACGGGGATCGGCAGATCAGAGAGGAAGCGAACTGCGGTGTAAGGCGTAATCGATTCCAGGAGTTCTCGCGCCGAATGCGGGGTCAACAGCTCCGTCAACTGCACCGCCTGAGCCACGCTGAGCTCGGAAACCTGCGTGTCCATGTGGTCATGGTCGGTAGCAGCCAACCACAGAGCCACCGCTCGCGGAGTCGAAACTTTGAGTACTTCAATCAGGCTTTCAGGCACAACCTGCAGCGGCTCCGAAGGGCCGGGACGCGGGAAAATGCTTTTGAACATGACGACGCAACTTAAGTTTGGCGATTAGGTGGCCGTTTGCGGCCCCACCAAGTCTAGCTTGATGGGGCCATCGCCTCTAGGGCGTGCGCCTTTAGTAAGCCGTGGGGTAGATCTTTAGATCTCCTCGGGGATCATCGAAATCGCACCGCACGGACATTCTTCCGCACAAACACCGCAACCCTTGCAGTAGTCGTACTTGAACTCGTACTCACCGGGCTTGATCTTGGTGATCGCGTTGTCAGGGCAAACGCCAAAGCAGTTGTCACAACCAAAGCAGTTGCCACAGCTCATGCAACGACGAGCCTCGAACACCGCAGATTCCTCGTCCAAACCACGGACGACCTCGTCGAAGGTAGTCGCGCGGCGCGGACCTTCCAGGCGCTCACGGACCTGGCGAGGAGCATCAGCGTAGTACCACGTGTTCATCCGGTCCAACGTAGCCACAGAGTGCTTGGCCGGAGGCGTGTAAGCCGAGCCGCGCAGGTAAGCGTCAATGTAGCGAGAGGCCTTCTTGCCGTGTCCGATCGCCACCGTCACCGTGCGCTCCGAGGGCACCATGTCGCCACCCGCGAACACGCCCTCCAGGCCGGTCATCATCTGAGAGTCGACCTTGACGACACCGTCTGTGATTTCGATGTTCGGTGAGTCTTCAATCAGCGACAGATCAGCTTCCTGCCCCAGGGCCATGACCAGGGAGTCGGCACCCAGCTCTTCGTATTCGCCAGTGGGCTGAGGGAATCCTGAGTCATCCAACTCCATCTTTTCGATGGTGATGGAACCGCCCTCGACGTTCTTGACGGTGGACAGCCAGCGCATCATGATGCCCTCTTCCTCCGCCTCCGCAACTTCGGAGTCGTGAGCGGGCATCTTGTCGCGAGTACGTCGGTAAAGGATGACGGCCTCTTCAGCGCCCAGGCGCTTCGCGGTGCGAGCAGCATCAATGGCTGTATTCCCGCCACCGTAAATCACCACGCGACGCCCCAGCATGGGCTTTTCGCCCAACTCGACATCTTCCAACATGGTGACTGCATCCATGATCTTTGCGGACTCGGCAGCAGGCACATGAGCACGACGACCAATGTGAGCACCGACAGCAACGAAGACAGCGTCGAAATCTTTCTTCGCCTGCTCGATGTCAGTCACCTTCGCATTGAACTCAAACATGACGCCCATGTCTTCGATGCGCTTGACTTCGGCGTCCAGGATCTCACGCGGCAGACGGTACTTAGGGATGCCAAAACGCATCATGCCGCCAGCCATGGGGCCAGCTTCGCGCACAACTACACGGTGTCCCATGCGGCGCAGATGATAGGCGGCCGACAATCCGGACGGGCCTGCCCCAACAACCAAGACAGTTTTGCCCGAGGGCGGAGCGGTGACAGTTACCTTCCAACCCTCTTCGATTGCCTTGTCGCCCAGGAAGCGCTCGATGGCGTTGATGCCCACTGCTTCGTCAATCTGCCCGCGGTTACAGGCAACCTGGCACGGGTGGTAGCAAACACGACCCATCACTGCGGGCAGCGGGTTGTCGACCATAATTTGACGCCACGCGCCTTCATAGTCGCCCTCCTCTGCACGATACAGCCACTGCTGGATGTTCTCTCCCGCCGGACAAGCCTGGTTACACGGCGGCAGGAGATCCACGTAGATGGGACGTTCAGTACGCCATGACCCGGTTTCGTTCAGTAGTGAAGATCCGACGCCAAGGGTGATGGCAAATGGGGTTTCTGCGGGTAGGGCTCCGCCGCTCTTAGCTGCGGGACGCGCCACCGAAGGGCGCGGTTCAGTAGTCGTCATCTTTACTTGTCTCCCTCTACCGCTTCAGTCGGCTTTACACCCGCGTCGATCGCTGCTGGATCAACGCCGATCTTTTCAGCCTCGCTCGCGATTAGCGCTTCATCCACCGCGACCTGTTCCACGGTTGCCGGTGCTTCTTCAAGTTCAATTTCGGTATGGCGGATTTCCGAGTCATGGCGCTTCTGCACGTCACGCCCTTCTTCCGCAAGCGCGCGCCGCGTCCCGGAAGTGGCGTGGCGAATGGTCTTGAAACGACCCTCGGGATCATCTCCAGACTGCAACACGCGCTCCAGCACGTCTTCGTCAAGTAGGTCCTCATCAATCAGCCCGTACCGCATGATGTTGCGGTCGCAGATCGCCTGCAAGCGCTCGATTGTGTGTTCGTCCCGATGAGGGCGGAACAGGTGTGAAAAGCGGCGCTGCGGCTTCAGGTACTCCTCGATAGGCGCAGGACGGCGGATCTTGGAAACCGAAGTCACTTCCCCGGCCTCTGCTTCAAACACCGGGAAGAAGCCAGTCTGGGTGGCCAGACGCGCCAAGCGAATAGTTTCCTTTGACAGGCTGCCCCATCCCAATGGGCAGGGAACCAACACGTGGATGTAGCGCGCTCCCTTGTACTCCATGGCTTTGGCGACCTTGTGCTCCAAGTCCCGCAGATCCGCAACTGTCGCGGTGGCGACATAGGGGATCTCGTGGGCCATGGCGATGCGCGGCATATCCTTGCCTTGACCAAAGACGTTGCCGGGATGGTGACCTACCGGCTGTGTCGTCGCAGTGCGGGCTGTGGGAGGGGTTGCACCCGAGCGCTGCACGCCCGTATTCATGTATCCCTCATTGTCGTAACAGATGTAGAGAACATCGTCGTTGCGCTCAAACATGCCCGACAGGCAGCCCATGCCGATGTCCACGGTCCCACCGTCGCCGCCCTGGGCAACCACGCGGGTCTCCTGACCCTTGGCCTTCAATGCGGCTGCAACACCGGTGGCCACTGCTGGCGCATTGCCGAACAGCGAGTGCAACCACGGGACAGTCCATGCCGACTCCGGGTAGGGAGTGGAGAACACTTCCAAGCAGCCGGTGGCGTTGACCACGACCAAATCACCTTCGGTGTAGGCCATTGCCGTGTCAACTGCATAGCGGGCTCCCAGGGCCTCGCCACACCCCTGACAAGCACGGTGGCCGGAGGTGATTGAGTTGTATCGGTCTGGGTCTGACTGGATGGATCGGTCATCGCCGTCAACAAGGCGGTTACCCACAGCGTAGGAACCCACCTGATAGAACTTCACTGCCGAGCGCGCGGGAATCTGCGTCTCTCGCGTCGCGGGAATTCCAAGATCAACTTTCATGTGATTACTCCTCTAATTCCCGTGCCTCAGTGCCCGGAACTCTCGCGAATGTCGCGCACGATGTTTTCAGCCGCGGGTCCGCTGCGACGAGTCTGCTCCTCGCGCTCCAACTCCCGGTCTACCAGCTCGCGGTCCAGGTCCAAGAATGTGAGAGCCTCCAACTCTTCGGAAGCCACCTTGTCCAGCATGTTGTTGAGCGAGAACTTAGTGATGGGACGGCCACCCAGTCCTGCAATGACGTCATACATCTTTGCGTCCTGCGGAAGTGACGAATGGAGATGAGGTCCAACAATCCCACCGATTCCAACGGAGAATGCCTTCTCAACTACCACCACGCGCTTGGCGTTTTTCAGTGCGTCCCTTATTGCATCTTCAGGGAAGGGGCGGAAACTCACGATGCCTAGTACACCGATCTTCTCCCCCGACTCCCTGCGTTGATCAACCACGTCCTTGATGGTGCCCAACACCGAACCGAGGGCAACAACCACAGTCTCCGCATCTTCCAGGTGATAGGGCTTCACCAAGCCACCCGAGTCGCGACCAAAGATCTCCTGCCATTCCTTCTGGACCTTCGGAATCAGGTCGAGGGCTTCCATCTGACGGTGGTGAGCCAGGTAGCGAACCTCCGTGAAGGCCTCCGGGCCAACCATCGCTCCAATGGATAGGGGTTGCTTGGGATCGAGCATCTGGCGTGGCTCGAATGGGGGAAGAAACTTCTTGACGTCCTCTTCTTCGGGGAGGTCCACGACCTCCACCGCGTGAGTCAAAATGAAGCCGTCAACACAAACCATGACGGGGACAGACAATTCCTCGGCAATCTTGAAGGCTTGAACGTGCAGGTCCGCCGCCTCTTGATTGTCTTCTGCGTAAAGCTGCAGCCACCCAGAATCGCGCTGACTCATAGTGTCGGTGTGGTCATTCCAAATGTTGATGGGGGCGCCGATGGCTCGGTTGGCCACGGTCATCACAATCGGAAGGCCCATGCCCGAGGCGTTGTACACGGCCTCCACCATGAAAAGCAGACCCTGGGAGGCGGTTGCCGTGTAGGTTCGCACACCCGTTGCCGAAGCCCCAATGCAAGCCGACATGGCGCCAAATTCGGACTCCATGTTGATGTACTCGCAACCTTTGAGGTCTCCGCTCTTCACCAGGGCGGATAGCTTTTCCACAATGTGCGTTTGCGGGCTGATGGGATAAGCAGCAATCACTTCCGGTCGCGCCGCTGCAACCGCGTGAGCCATTGCCTGAGAGCCTTCGATCTGCCTAAGCATCACTACCTTCTTTCACGAAGTCGTAGGCGGCGCGGGCGGCCGCTGCGTTCGATTCGCCAATGCGGCCACGGAAACGCTGGTGAATGGCCTCTTCCACACTCGCCAAATCCCACACGCCAGTGAAAGCGGCTGTTGCTCCCAGAAGTGCGGCATTGGGAAGAGGGCGTCCCACGTGCTCGCGGGCAATTTCGGATGCTGGCACGGTGATCACCCGTTCCTCGCCGAAGTCATCTGAAAGGTTTTCGAATAGCTTGTCCAAGAGCCCATCTTCCCGAAGATCAGTAACGCTCTTGGAGGTGTTGATTAGCGCGTATCCGTCTGGCTTGATGCCGGCGAAGACATCAACCGCCGAAAGCAATGTGGGATCCTGAACGATCACGACATCCGGTTCTAGGACGGGTTCACGCGATCGGATCCGAGAGTCGGAGATACGGCAAAAGGAGACGACGGGCGCGCCTGTGCGCTCCGAACCAAAGGAGGGGAACGCCTGTGCGTAGTGTCCCTCTTTGAAGGCAGCCATTGCCGTGAGGTCGGCTGCGGTGACGACCCCTTGACCACCACGACCGTGAATTCTAATTTCGACCATGTTATCGAAACTAGTAGGGGTTGCCCCCTGGCATGGGGACTTTGGGACTAAGTCAGTTTCCCCACGTATTACGCGGAAAACCCCGCGACGTGCGGCGTCCGTGAGCAAAAACGTTGCGAAGTGTGAGCACAAAACAGAAGAAATGCGTACCGAAAACCAACGACACCGTAGTCTGGAGTGAGCGGCGTCTCTTTTTCACTAGCAACAATCTTCGCCGCAGAGGAGGAGTGCCATGTCCAAGCAGAAGATCATCCTTGACTGCGATCCTGGACACGACGACGCAACCGCCATCATGATGGCTGCCAAGCACCCCAAACTAGACCTTCTGGGGATAACGACTGTACGCGGCAATCAAACCCTGGAAAAGATCACCAATAACGCGCTGGCTGTGTGCCAATACTTGGACTTAGACGTCGAGGTCTACAAGGGCATGTCAGTGCCCATGGTCATCCCTGGGCGTCCGGTAGAAGACCGGGTCCATGGCGACAGCGGACTTGATGGCCCCGTCTTTGCAGAGCTCACTCGCAAGGCATCTTCGACCCACGCCCTCGAATTCATCATCGATACCCTCATGACTTCTGATGGAGACATCATCTTGGTCCCCACGGGACCCTTGACAAACATCGCTATGGCAATGCGACTTCAACCCAAGATCGTCGACAAGATTCAAGCCATAGTGCTGATGGGAGGCTCCTACGGGTTAGGCAACGTGACCCCCGCAGCAGAGTTCAACATCTGGGCTGACGGAGAAGCCGCCCACGTCGTGTTCAATTCCGGGGTTCCCGTAACCATGATGGGCCTGGATGTCACCCGAAAAGTGCTCTGTCTTCCCAGCGTGATTGAGCGCATGCGCAAAATTGACAATCCCGCCAGCAAACTCTTTGTCGACATGATGGAGTTCTTCAACATCGGACAAAAGGCGACGTTCGGATGGGAGGGCGCTCCGCTCCACGACCCGACAACCATTGCCTATCTCATTGACCCGACGGTGGTAACTGTCGACACCATGAACACCAATATCGACATCCGCAGTGAGCAGAGCTACGGGCGAACCAACTGCGATATTTTCCACATGTCCGACCAGCCGAAAGACTCAACCGTTGCGCTGAACATCGACGTCGAGAAGTTCTGGGACATAGTCGAGCAATGCATCCGCCTGTACGGATAATCGTGCAGCCACAAGTGCCCCCTGACCCCAACAAACGCACGGCCGCTACCAGAATAATACGGGGCTGTGACGTGTATAATCGAGAGCGCCAACACAGAGTCGAGTAGGTGAAGAGCTCCATGGTCCCCAAAGCAGCTATGGGCGGTCTTGTCACATGTTTGTGTGACACTACGGCCGTATCTGTGGACTCTGACTCCAAACCTTGTCTGTGTAGAAGTTGCCAAGATGCCAGCACTCCGAGCAGCTCTTGGTCATCCTCGGGCGTGAACGTGCAAAGCTGCACGCTTGAGCCACTCCAGTCGACGATCTGCGTTGCGGAGGCGCGCCGTCGACACACTGTTCATAATCAGCGGCCCACG
>ERZ1031159.148-NODE-148-length-12995-cov-6.906260_pt1 | contig 12995 bp, 10 predicted proteins | sample MGYA00516706_ERZ1031159 | MGnify/ENA primary metagenome ERZ1031159 (study PRJEB33719, sample SAMN04262508) | wastewater metagenome | biome: rural village; feature: composting latrine chamber; material: composting feces with ash | place: El Salvador | collected... | reverse complement strand
GACGGGGCAAGGTCGACGGCCCCTCCGAATCGCCGGTTGCGTTCCCCGTAAGCGACTAACCTCTCCCACAACTGCTCTCTCCCGGAATCCGGCCAAACAGTGTCACCGTCAGAGGCTCAGGGATCAGACCCTTAGCGCGATATGCGCGAAGCGGGACGCACGGGAGGTCTAGGCATTATCCCGACGAGCCACCCCGCTATCGGACGTACGAGCCTGGGCTGTCGGTCGTGAACCAGTGTGCGCTGGCGCAGCAACGCCTTGGTTCACGCCTGCAGCGCGCTCCCCTGTTCCAGCCGCTGACTGGGCAACCGGCCAGAAGACGACCCCGGTCCCTGAGGTTCGTGAGCCCAGTTTTTAGACAGTTTTCTAGACACAAACGAAACAGGTCAGAACCAAAACGGTTCTGACCTGCTTGTTTGTACGCCATCAGGGACTCGAACCCTGGACCCACAGATTAAGAGTCTGTTGCTCTAGCCAACTGAGCTAATGGCGCTTGGTCTTGCCCTTAAACCTTAGGACACTGATCGCCGCCACGCCAACTTCCAAAGCGAGGGTGTAGCACTTTGCACATTTTCCCAGCCCCGGCACCCCGTAGCGGACACCCACGAACCCCGACTATCCCCGAAACGGACCGAACCTTTGGTTCCCCTCGTGACGAGCGCTACCTTAGTAATGACTGAAGCAATGACCGGTCAAAACGTGGACGTTCCGCAACACTTGCCGATGCCGAAGGGAATCTGATGGTGAATCAAGAGAACTCGTCGCCCTCCCCCGATCTCCCTGCAGTGCTCAGCGCGGATTCTGTCGGTGACCACGCGGACAGTCGCGAAGATCTTGTTGACACCACAGCTGACGACGCCAGCAGTGCCCTCGTCCCGATGATCCCCACCCGCTGGACCAGTCCCTGGACGGGTATCTTCCTGGCGGTATTCGCGATCATCGCGCTCTACTGCTCTCTTGGTCTTCTGGAAACCGAACTGGAAGTTCTGCGCAACCCCCACCTGGTCCCAGAATGCGACATCAATCCGCTGATCGGTTGCTCTGACTCTCTCCTGTCGCCGCAAGCGCACTTATTATTCGGTCTGCCTAACTCTGCGGTCGGACTGATCACCTTCGGTGCCGTTCTGGGCCTCGCCGCCGTCCTTATCTTCAAGGGGTCGCTGCCGCGCATTGTGTGGTGGGGCGCGTCTGCCGGGCTGCTTGTCGGCGTCTTCTACATCATCTACTTCTTGGTCCAGTCCACCGTGGTCTTCGACTCCCTTTGCCCGTACTGCATGGGTGTGTGGGCGTCCATCCTGGCCGCGGCTCCCCTAGTTTGGGGCGCCACCTTGGTGTCTGGGTCATTGGGGACGAGGGCCCAAATCGCCGGTCGCCCACTCTTCAAGTACTGGTGGGCGATCGCGATTCTGTTTTACCTGGCGGTGCTGCTGGTCATCATCTTGACCATGTCAGACAAGGTGGCGATGCTGTTCTAGGTTTGCCCTCGTCCCAATAGAAGAGACCTAGGCGGCGGGAACCTCATCACTGAAGCCGGCTGCAACCAACGCGGTTCGCAGCTTCTGCGCAGCGTCAGCCAGGTCCTCCGCGCTTGCTGGACGTGCTCCCCCAAGGGATGCCTGTGCCTCCGAGACCGCGGGGATGACGTGAACGTGGGTGTGAGGGACCTCGAAGCCGGCGATGACGACAGCGGTGCGCGGCACGTCAAACGCAACCTCCTGGGCCTGGCCGATCACCTGGGCGACGCGCATGACGTGCTCCAAGTCCGACGAGGGCAAGTCCGTCCACTTACTGATTGGCGCACTCGGAATCACCAAAACATGTCCGGGCGCAACGGGTTCAATCGTCATGATCGCCACGCAAGTTTCGTCTTTCCAAACGAAGGTTCCGGGGATCTGGCCGTCAATGATCATTTCGAAAATAGTGCTCATGAATCCATTGTCCCAGGTTCGGCGTGTGAGCCTACTTGTCGGAGGGCTGCGCTAACCTAGATCGGTACCAAAACAGGGGGTTTAGACAGTATGTCTCGACAGGGCACGGGCTCCGACGCCGAACCGAAGTTCCGCTACACCGCTGAACTTGCTGGCCAGATTGAACGCGACTGGCAGCAGCGGTGGGACAAAGATGGAACGTTCAACGCCGACAATCCTGTTGGCGACCTTGCTGGACCGCGTGCGGAGCAAGAGCCCTGGTACGTGATGGATATGTTCCCTTACCCCTCGGGCGCAGGGCTGCATGTGGGCCATCCTCTGGGTTACATCTCCACGGACGTTTTGGCGCGCTACCAGCGGATGAAGGGCAAGAATGTCCTGTACACCCTGGGTTACGACGCCTTTGGGCTGCCCGCAGAGCAATACGCCATTCAGACCGGTAAGCATCCGCGCGATACAACAGAGGCGGCGATTGCGAACATTAGCGAGCAGTTGGCGCGTCTGGGGCTTTCACATGATCCGCGCCGGTCTTTTGCCACCATTGATGATGACTACGTGAAGTGGACGCAGTGGATCTTCCTGCAGATTTTCAACTCTTGGTATGACCCGGAGGCGGAGAACGGCGAGGGCACTTTGGGTGCCGCACGCCCCATCGGCGAGCTAGTTGCCAAGTTTGCTTCTGGGGAAAAAACCACGCCTGATGGCCGTCCCTGGGCAGACTTGGCGCCTACCGAGCAACAAGACGTCTTGTCTGAATACCGTCTGGCTTACCTTTCCGAGTCCCCCGTCAACTGGTGTCCCGGATTGGGCACCGTCTTGGCTAACGAAGAAGTGACGTCCGAGGGCCGGTCGGAGCGCGGCGATTTCCCCGTTTTCACGCGCAACCTGCGCCAGTGGAACATGCGGATCACCGCGTATTCAGATCGTCTGGCCGGCGCGCTGGAGAACATCGACTGGCCGGAGAAGGTCAAGTCCATGCAACGCCACTGGATCGGGAAATCCATGGGTGCGACGGTTACTTTCTCCGTCCCACAGCGCGGAGATCTGGAAGTCTTCACCACCCGTCCCGACACTCTGTTTGGCGCGACCTTCATGGTCGTCTCCCCCGAACATCCCCTGCTGGATTCTGACCTGCCGACCGTTTGGCCCCAGGGCACGCGTGAAGCCTGGACTAACGGTCAAGATGGGCCGGCCCAAGCGGTGGCGGAATATTGTGCCGCCGCGGCCCGCAAGACGGACGTTGAGCGCCAGGCCGAAGCCGGAGGAAAGACCGGTGTTTTCACGGGTCTGTATGCCACAAACCCGGTGAACCAGAAACAAATCCCGGTCTTCACGGCGGACTACGTCCTCATGGGTTACGGGACCGGGGCCATCATGGCTGTTCCCGCCCACGACGAGCGTGACTTCCAGTTCGCCAAGACCTTCGATGTCGACATCGTCCCGACCATCTCCCCCACCGCAGACGATGGCGTCCCGGAGGGCTTCGACAACCAAGAAGAAGCCTGGACCGGCGACGGCGTGGTGGTGAACTCCAGCCGCGATGACTTCTCCATTGATGGTCTGCGTAAGGAAGAGGCCATCGCGAAGATCACCGACTGGTTGATGGCCGAGCAGATCGGCGAAGCCACCACCACCTTCCGCCTGCGGGACTGGCTGTTCTCCCGCCAGCGTTACTGGGGTGAACCCTTCCCCGTCGTCTACGGCGAAGACGGCCGCGTTCACGCCCTGCCCGAAGACCAACTGCCGGTACTGTTGCCTCATTTGGACGATTTCTCGCCGCGCACTTTCGATGCAGACGACGCCGACTCAATGCCCGAAACGCCGCTGGCCCGCGCCCCCGAATGGGTGAATGTGGAGTTGGATTTGGGCGAGGGCAAGCAGACCTATACCCGCGACACGAACACCATGCCGAACTGGGCTGGGTCCTGCTACTACGAGCTGCGCTACGTTGACCCAACCAACACCGAAGAACTCATTGAGCGAACCAACGACGACTACTGGATGGGCCCTCGGGACGGAAAACCGTCCGGCGGCGTTGACCTGTACGTCGGCGGTGTCGAGCACGCCGTTCTGCACCTGCTCTACGCACGGTTCTGGCAGAAGGCTCTGTTTGATCTGGGCTTCGTCACCGCTCCCGAGCCCTTCCATCGTCTGTTCAACCAGGGGTACATCCTGGCTTACGCCTACACCGATTCTCGCGGCGTCTACGTGCCGGCCGAAGAGGTCGAAGGCGACGTGGACACGGGCTTCACCTGGAAGGGTGAGCCCGTCAACCGCGAGTACGGGAAGATGGGCAAGTCGCTGAAGAACTCGGTGACCCCCGATGAAATGTGCGATCAGTACGGTGCCGACGCCTTCCGCGTCTTCGAGATGTCGATGGCGCCGCTGGATTTGTCGCGGCCCTGGGACACTCGCGCGGTAGCGGGTGCCATGCGTTTCTTGCAGCGTCTGTGGCGCAACGTGATAAACGAGGAGACCGGTGAAGTGTTGGTCTCCGATGAGCCTGCGGACCTGGAAACGAAGCGTCTGGTCGCAAAGACAATCACCGAGGTGACCGAGGAATACCAAAACATGCGGCTCAACACCGCAATCGCTCGCCTCATTGTGCTCAACAACCACCTGACTGGGCTCAAGAACCCCCCTCGGAAGGCCGTTGAACCGCTGATCCTGATGACATCCCCCATCGCTCCCCACATCTCCGAAGAACTGTGGCGCCGGTTGGGGCACGATGAGCCGCTGGCCCACCATGCCTTCCCGGTGGTGGAAGACGAATCACTGCTGGTGGAAGAAATGGTCACCTGCATTGTTCAGGTCAACGGGAAACTGCGGGCAAAGTTCGATGTGCCGGCAGATATCTCAGAGGAGGATCTGGAAACACAAGCGTTAGCACTTGCTCCGGTCGAGCGCGCCCTTGATGGAGCCGTCCCCGTGAAGACGATTGTGCGGGCGCCGAAACTGGTGAACTTCGTGGTGCCCAAACCCAAGAACTGATGACCTCGGCGTTAGTTGTTCAAGGCTGGCGCTGAAACGAAAGAAGGACAGGGGATACGGCCGATGCCTGAAGGACATTCGCTCCGGCGGTTGGCTCTCACGTTCGATGAGTGGTTCGTGGGGTCCACCTGCGAACTGACCTCCCCTCAGGGGCGGTTCACCGATGGCGCTGCGCTACTGTCCGGACGAGTCATGGGCCAGGCTCACTCGGTCGGTAAGCACCTCTTTCTTCGCTTCGATGCGCAAGGTTCCGACGATCCGCAGGGGTCCGACACATCACTCTGGCTCCACGTCCACTTGGGCCTGTACGGGGCATGGAAGTTCTACGGCGAAGATGACTCCGCGCTGGCAGCATCGATTGGTGCTCCCCGCCTCCCAGATGAGACGACAGAGTCAAGACTCCGTAACTTAGGAGAGATGAGTGCTCTGCGCGCCCCTGAAAGAGAGGACAGCGAACCGGGCGGCTCCGCCACGGACAGCTCCGACAGGCACGGTTCAGGTGGCTGGGAACCTCCGGAACCGCAAGGCGCCGTGCGTGTGCGGATCACGACCGACCGTGTTGCCGCAGACTTGAGTGGCCCTAACCAGTGCGAAGTCCTCAACCAAGAAGAGGTGGCCGAAGTTGTGGGCCGCTTAGGCCCTGACCCTCTGGGAGCTGATGCGCACGAAGACGAGACCGCAGAAGAGTTCGTTCGCCGAGTGCGCGCCAGCAAACGCACCATTGGCGAGCTTGTTATGGACCAAACTGTCATGGCAGGTGTCGGCAACATATATAGAGCCGAGGGCCTGTTTCGCCAAGGCATTTCACCCCACCGAAAAGGCGCAAACGTTTCGCGTCAGCGCCTCCTGGCTTTGTGGAAAGACTATGTGGACCTGTTGGAAGCCGGAGTCGAATCTGGTGACATCCGAACAGTCGACACACAAGATAAGCCAGATGAGGGCAGTGAAGCGGAAAAGATCGCCCTCGATCTAGATCCCGAATCTCTGAAGTGGTACGTCTATCACCGTGAAGGGCGCGAATGCCTGCGCTGCGGAGCGCCCATCCGCGAAAAAGAGATGCAGGGGCGGCGACTGTTCTGGTGTTCTTCCTGCCAGAGATAGGTCGTGGCCCTCGGCAAAACGGGGCCCTCGGCAAAATCAGGCATCAGCTAACTACGCCTCATCGGGAACCACTTCGCTCATGGGCGCAAACCCCATACGACGATAAAGGTTGAATGCCTCTGGCATCCGGCCCTCGTCCAAACGCAACGTGACTGAGTCATATCCCCAGTCCTTGATGCGGTTGCCCAGTTCACCAACCAAAGCGGTCGCAATGCCGCGCCGACGATATTCCGGGTCAACTATGAGGTCCAGCACGAAGGGGCCGTCCGGAACTTGCTCAAACGGCGAATCGATGACACTGAAAATGGCGCCCACCAAGGAGCCACCCTCCCAAACACCAATGAAGCCGTCGTCACGCACATCCCCGAAGGCACCGTCGAAATACAAACGTATCTCGTCAGTTGCCTCCCAGAAGCTGTCCTGGGTGTAGGGCTCTCCATAAGCGGACATGTACAAGGAAGCCAAAGACGGCACGTCGTACATGGTCAACGTCCCCAGTTCAAATCCCTCAGCCGAGGTATCGGCGGCGACGTCCCGAGCATCGGCTTTGAATGTTAGTTCGCTCATGCTCCCAGGCTAGTTCACCAGCGCTAAGTCAACTGGGATTTTCGACCTCCACCCGGGCACTGTCGCGGTCTCCGGCCGGCAGGCACGCCGCAGCTTCGCGAGATCCCTTGCCAACACGCTGGCGGAGAAGTCCGTGGGTGTGGGTTCCGCGCGCCCCGTCTTTTGTCGCGCGATGAGAGGGAACCCCAACAGCGACGCCTTCGGCAGGCACATCAGTGATGACAACTGCATTCGCTCCCACTTTTGCGTCATCACCGATCTCGACGGGCCCCAGAATTTTAGCGCCCGCACCAAGAATCACTCGGTCACCAATGGTCGGATGCCGTTTGCCAGGGTTCTGCGTAACGCCTCCCAGGGTGACTTGGTGGTAGATCAGGACATCATCGCCGATCTTAGCCGTCTCCCCAATCACGACACCTTGGGCGTGATCGATGAATAGCCTCTGTCCCAGCGATGCTGCGGGATGAATGTCTACCCCCGTCGTCATCAGTGCGGCCCCCTGAACCATGCGGGCGGGCAGGCGGAATCCTTTATTCCACAGGGCATGAGAAATGCGGTGGGCCCATACCGCGTGCAAGCCGGGGTACGTCAAGGCCACTTCCAGTGCGTTGGAAGCGGCGGGGTCGCGATCCTGTGCCGCACGCAAGTCGTCGCGCATTTGTTGCAATGGGGTTGGCTTCCGTGAATCGGAGTGCCCTCGTTTGAACCGCCCAAGAATCTTCAACTCAGTGCCCTCAGTCCATTAGCTCTTCAAAAAGTTTGGTGCTCAAGTAGCGCTCGCCAGTATCTGGCAATACAACCACAACGAGCTTGCCCGCACTGTCCGGTCTTGCCGCAACCTGAGCTGCCGCGTAAAGTGCCGCTCCCGAAGAGATCCCCACCAGCATTCCCTCTGCGGCAGCAGCCTTCCGCGCTGTTTCCAATGCCGCCTGCGAGGGAACCTGGATGATCTCATCGATAACCTCCTGGTCCAGCACATCCGGCACAAAATTGGCCCCCAGACCTTGAATCATGTGGGGTCCGGCTTTGCCCTCGGTAAGCAAAGGAGACTCAGCGGGCTCCGCCGCAACAATCTGTACCTCAGGTTTCAGCGCTTTCAGAACCTGTCCCACACCGGTAATCGTCCCGCCAGTCCCCACGCCCGCGACGACAATGTCAACTTCACCCGCAGTGTCCTCCCATATTTCCGGGCCGGTCGTGACGCGGTGAGCCTGCGCATTGGCAGGGTTTGCAAATTGGTCAGCGGCGACAGCACCTGGACGGCTGCGAACAGCTTCTTCTGCCGCCTCCACTGCTCCTGCCATCCCCTGCGCGGGATCAGTGAGGATTAACTCAGCTCCGTAAGCACGCATAAGTGCCCGGCGTTCTTTACTCATGGACGAGGGCATTGCAATGACCACCTTGTACCCCCGCGCCGCTCCGATCATTGCCAGAGCAATCCCGGTGTTTCCCGAGGTCGCCTCAACAATGGTTCCTCCCGCGGTGAGCTCCCCGGAGGCCTCTGCGGCGTCGATGATGGCTCGCGCAACTCTGTCTTTCACTGAACCACCGGGGTTGAATGATTCCAGTTTCGCTACGACAGAGGCCTGGCTAGGAGCTTCTTCTCCCGCCAAAGCCGAGATGTCTTTGACTACCACCAGCGGGGTGTGGCCAATGGTGTCAGTGATGTCCTGATGGATTTTCTTCATAGGTGAGTCCTGTTCCCGTAAGGGGTCAAAAGTTGGAGTGTCGAGTGATCTTTGCCAATGGATGGCTTCACATCTGGGAGTGGTGAGCGAGTGGTGCGCCGAGCAGTTTGCCAGCGATGGTGAGCTTGCACCCACGACTATCGGGCGATGAAGAACGGCTACGGCACTAACAGCTGGGCCAACAGAAAAAGTGCGGCGCGCCCATTTTGGCGCGACCGAGCGATCCGAGAACGGCAAGATGTTCAACTGGGATCGTAAGCACGTAGTGAGCCTACGGACCTGGAGCCTCCGCTGTCGAGGCCTGTCTCACCACGTGGCGCAGCTACTTGTGCCCGACAAGCGGAATCTCCTGACGCACAATCCCCAGTCGCTCAATCTGTGGTTTGTCGCGGGTCACCTCTGCCACCAGGTTAGAAAGCGCGGACAAGCCGTCTGAATCCAACGCCACTTCCATCTCTACGTCGTTTCCCCATGTCACGTCCAAGAGAGTCCAGGGGCTACGACGGATTTCTGCCTCCAAGCGTCCTGCGACGGAAACGGGGCAGGTGACAAATGCCAGCTCTAATTCTTTGATTTCGACGATGGCTTGGGTTCTGCGCGCTTGCGCGACAGCGCCCTCCGTCGCCTCCGAGTAGGCACGCACCAAGCCTCCCGTCCCTAACAGAGTGCCCCCGAAGTAGCGGGTGACGACGCAGGCAACATCCACCAAGTCTGCGCCCAGGAGTACGTTGAGTATTGGGGGGCCTGCTGTCCCGGATGGCTCACCGTCATCGGAAGAGTGCATACGCGCGGGCCCTTCCTCACTGGCGATCACGAACGCACTGCAGTTGTGTCGGGCATCGGGGAACTCTCTTCGCTGGGTGGCAACGAAAGCACGAGCTTCCTCCTCAGACGACGCCCTCGTTATTGTCGCAATGAAACGAGAACGCTTCACCTCTATCTCCGAAGCAACCAAAGTGCTGTCCTTGAGCGTGAACATGCCGACATTGTTGCACCCTAACTAGCCACCGTCACCAGCCGCGTGCCAGGATAGGTCGGTAGTTCTGTGTCACGATCTGACCTTGAGCTGCACATGTAAAACAGGCAACCCAGATGCTGAAGTAGCATTTGAGCAGTTGATTTGACTATTGGAAGGAGCGACACCGCGATGGCAGTACCCAAGCGCAAGATGTCGCGTTCAAACACTCGCACTCGTCGTTCAACTTGGAAGGCGAAGCTAGACCAGCTTCAAACCATCAAGGTTGGCGGCCGCGAAATCACGGTCCCCCGACGTCTCACAAAGGCATACCAAAAGGGCCTGATTCAGCCGGAAGACTGAGGTCTTCCTTCTTTAGCCACTCCCTGGTCTTTCGACTGCACCTGTTCCATTCAGAAAAAGCTGAAAGGCAACCATAACTATGAATACCGATATTGGCGCACGCGCCACCAGTGCTGTACGCACTTGGCTTGGCATCTTCGGCCTTTTGGCTGTGATTGCCGGCGTGATCATTCTTGTATGGCCCGGTAAGAGCGCAGTCGCAATTGCTGGTCTTGGCGCGGTCATCTTTGCGCTGTACGCAATTGTTGGCGGCATCGCCTACTTTGCCACGGGGATCTTCTCCACTGGACTGAGTGCAGGAATGCGCTTCTGGCGCATCATCTTGGGCGCCCTGGCAGTCGTCGCAGGCGTGATCGCCCTCTTCAACTTGTCCACCATGGAGGTCTTCTTCGCCCTCTTCATCACCATCGTGATTGGCTTGACATGGATCACCGAGGGCGTTGTGGCGTTCGCCTCACTCGGCAGCGTCAGCTCCAAGGGTTGGACTGTGTTCTTCGGAATCATCTCCATCCTGGCCGGCGGTCTCATCCTGTTCTCTCCCCTGTATGGCTTCTTGGCTCTGTGGTGGGTCTTCGGGATCTCCGCGGTGGTCTACGGCGTGATGCAGATGGTCGCGGCGTTCTCCATCAACTCCTAAATACATTGAGCGCTTCAGTCTTCAGCGCTAACTAGTTTGTCGGTAGTGCAACCGAGCAACTGAGCGGGGCTCTTTCCTCACGGAAGGGGCCCCGCTTTTGTATGCCCAGATTTGACCGCTATCACCGCGGCTTTCCACAGCGTCCCCCGGTTGGCATCATCCACAGAATCACAAAAGACGACTCCCCTCGCCACCATCGTTCTTCATACCGTTTTCACCGTTCGTCATTGAGGTCGGCACCCCGCCGAAATAGCGAACGACGGTATCGATCCTGTCGGAGGAGAAGAGCATGGCAAAATTGGTTCGGAGCGCGGCGCGACCGCAAATCCGAAAGGTCCTCAGTGGCCTGGCAGCGGCGACGACGGCGATAGGTATCTTCGCCACTCCCGCTCTTGCGGTAACAGGCTCCCCGCCCCCGCCCATAGTGGCACCGTCTAATCCAGCCGTTAACCAAGACGTTCCCCAAAGCGGAGCACACAACCTGCAGCGACCCTTGCCAAAGGCTTCCGCAAAGGCATCAACCCAATCAACGTCCAGTGCGACGTATGACGACCCCTCCCATGTCGATGTTGAGTCGTTCGTCGATGAGGACACCGGTGAGGTCGTTGAACTCCGCTCAGGCATTACGCATTGGGAAGAGGCTGACCCTGATAGTCCTGGCGTGATGACGATGGCTGTCACTGATAGTGAGCTGTTCAAGAACGTCACCATTTACGAACAGGGCACGAGTCAATATGACTATCAGAATCTGCGGATGACTGTAGATCTTGATGTGCCAAATGGCGCGCAAGCGGGCGATACCCACTACCTGAACATTGCTGCACCATTCGCATTTACGGGTGTGACTTCAGCCTTGGAAGTCAAGGATGCTTCCGGAACTGTTTTCGCAATTGTGCATGGGGTACGCCCTCCAACATCACTGGATGGTTTGACCAACAAGTACAACAAGCTGCGTGTCACTTTCACTCAGGCCGTTGACGAACATGTGGAAATCGAGGGGTTCTTTGATATTGCGTTGACCTGGTACAACGCTAATGTGGATGTCAAATCCAAGGCCATCATTACTTCTGGCGACGGCACTTTAGTTGGACAAAGCGCGAAGACGTACACGGTTTTGAAGGCGGTACCCATAACGTCTTGTATGTCACCGGGTTTTGGCGGTGGCGGGGGCTCGGTAATAAATCCTGAGACAGGTTCGAGTCAGCAGGGTATGTACACGCGTATCACTTTTGGCCAGGGGTGGAAGCCCAACGGTGCGATACTGACGATCACGCCTAAGGGCGAAGCCGCCACGGGTGCGCATCCAACCTGCAAAGTCTCTGTTACATACGAGGGGTTCAACTCAGAAGGGTATTGGCAACAGAATTGGAACAAGCAAACAGTTGCCGCGACAACGTGTGACAAGACCACAGGGAAAGTGACAATCGGGCAAGATGCCTTTTCGGAAATATCGGCGCCGTCCGGAGCAACGGGCGGTAGGTTCTCAGTTTCTACGCAGTACTACACCGATAAGGCGTCTTATAAGTATGAGAGCTTCGACGTCAAATTGACCGCTGGTTCGACACCAGCTTGTGGCGGTAATACTTTTGCATTTACGGCCAATAACCAGGCAGTTACTAGTAGCTCGGTGCCCACGGCGGGCGCGGATTCTTTGACACTCGACACGACCAAGACCAGTGCGGTGACTTCTGCGGGTTCGGTGGCAACCATCGGTGACAAGATCACCTACACGATCATTGTTAAGCCTGGGGCGAGCAACGACCGCGTTGTTAGTGGTGTGATCGTTGAAGACCGGTTCCCCTCTGACCTAGAATTTGTCTCCGCCACCGGCAATGGTCAGTATGACGCGAGCAGCGGTGTCATCATCTGGCCCACCACAGACCTGCCTTCTACAGGCCAGTTGAAGTACACAGTGGTCGGAAAGATCAAGTCGGTTCCTACCAACGGCAAGATCAAGAACTCTGTCGCTGTTGCCACAGCTGGTGAAGTTTGTAGCGACGACGACGATGTATCAACGTGTGACGCAACCGCGACCGATGAGGTAGGGAAACCGTCTTTCAAGTTCACTAAGTCCTCGACTGTCAAAGACACCAACGACAACGGCTATCTGGGGGACGAGGGCGATACCGTCGTCTACTCGTTCAAAGTGACAAATACAGGTGACATCCCGATCACCACGGCGAAGCTCACCGACAAAATGCTTGGCGTTTCGGGTGTTGAATGTTTGGCGACGGGAACGACTGTTTCTCCTGGCGCGTCAGCAAATTGTGTTGGCACCTATGAGCATGTGATTACCGACGCGGACGTGACCGCGGGCAAGGTGACGAACCACGCCACGTTGTGTGTTGACCCTGAATTCGGTCTGGACTGCGAACCAGACGATACAACGACCACCACCTTGAAGCCAGCATTCAATTTCGTCAAACACTCTGAGGCTAGAGCGGCTTCCGATGATCGCGGCTTTGACGGCATCATTGCCGGGGACACGATTGAGTACTGGTTCACCGTATCCAACACTGGCAACGTGGCACTCAAGGACGTGACGATTGATGACGATCTAGTGGCTCTCAAGGGGGCTACTTGTGTTTCTGATCTGCCGGTAGGTGCCAAGGATGTTAAGTGCTCCACTACCGCGACCTACAAGGTGACCAAAGCTGATCAGGAAAAGGGCATGGTCCTAAACCACGCCGTAGCGAAAACCCCTGGACTACCCGACCAGCCCAGCGAAGTCACCGACCCAGTCGACAACCCCGCCTTCGAGTTCA
>ERZ1031159.147-NODE-147-length-13002-cov-5.894570_pt1 | contig 13002 bp, 6 predicted proteins | sample MGYA00516706_ERZ1031159 | MGnify/ENA primary metagenome ERZ1031159 (study PRJEB33719, sample SAMN04262508) | wastewater metagenome | biome: rural village; feature: composting latrine chamber; material: composting feces with ash | place: El Salvador | collected... | reverse complement strand
GGTGCTGATGCCGAGTACTGGGATGAGTTCGCGTCGTGGGATCTCGCTACAGGTGCACTGATTGATTAGTCCTGAGCTTCGCCGAGGCATGGTGGTCTGGGCGGAACTCGACCCGGTCCGTGGGCGAGAACAGTCCGGCCGCAGGCCTGCACTGGTGGTCGCGAGCAACCTCTTTCTAGAGCAGGCGGACACCCTTGCCATCATCGTTCCCTGTACGACCCGCGACCGTGGGTGGCCGAACCACGTGAAGCTCGCGGGGGAGAACTTGAACCTCCCCGGCGATACGTATGCCATGACTGAACACCCTCGCACTGTCACGCGTGAACGCTTGTTTGATATCGCCGGAATGATCGATGCTGAGGTTATGCGGGAAGTCGACGTGTGGCTGCGCGACTTCCTCGCCTTGCCGTAGCTGCACTCTCGACGCCCCATCCATCCCGAAGGTGAAGCGAACCGTTGACCGAGTCTTAGCGGACGGGCAAGTCGGCAGTTCAACTATTTAACTCTCAGCTAATAGTCCGACTCGACGGTGGGCGCCGGTGAAGGTCTACAACCTGGGCATGATCTTGGTGGCCGCTACTGCAACGTTTACTGTAACGATGCTGTTACAGCAATTGTTACAGTAGACGTTACAGTCACTGCCACGAAGTGGGGATGACCGGCTGGCCAGTCACAAAGCCCGTCGCTCGCTGCAGATGGCCGGTTGCGGTTACCGCTCGGCGAAGCCAGACTGAGTGAACTTCAGTGTCGTGGCGTTTTCGTCCACGGTCCTCATTTCTGACTTCGTGAAGCCGCCCTGTTTCTCAGCTTGAATCTCGATCGTGATGGTCACTTCAGCGTCGGCGCCAACAAGGTGGCTGATCACCTCGTTTTGGATTTCGCTGATGCGGTTCGACCAGCGTTCTTCAGCTACTTCGACCGCCCCGAAATACCGGGTCAGCGGTTTCTCTTCAGGAAGCGGGGTGCCACCTCCACCAGGTGTCGCTCTCCGACCCTCGACTCCTTCGGAGGAGCCGGTGCCCGTACCTGACGGGAACGTCGTCCCAGTTTTACCCACCTCTTCGGTTCTGAATTCTGAGCGCTTGCGCTGGTCTTCCTCCTGTTGCGCCTCAGCCACGTCCCACTGAACAAGCAGCGTGTTGTCGGTGACCTGAATGACCGCGTTCGGATCTGGGGGCAGGATCAGGCCCTCGTAGCGTCCTGTTTCTTGGTCCTTCCCCTTGGCCAGGGCAAAGCGTTCTTCGCTTGTCCAGATCGCTGTCAGGGCAGCCTGCACCGCGTCGTCTAGGACTTCCCTGTTCGCAAGCCTTTCCATGTAGGGGTAGCGCGTGTAGTTTGCCCACAGTTCCCCAACGCTCAGTGCACCGCTTCTGCTCCATGAAGGCTCCAGAATCCCGTGCAGTTTCAGGCCGAGCGATGCGGGACCCAGCACAGTCACCAACTGCTCTTCTTGGGAGAGCTTCCTGCCAACGCGCCCGGCCATGTAGGTGTCGGCACCCACAGAGATCTTCGAGGACGCCAGATAGAACGGTTCGGCAGGGTCGAACTGTTCGGGGAAAACAGCCCAAAGGTAGGTGTCCTGCAATCGGTCGTTGACGGTCTGGTTTAGCTGGTCAACTTTGTTCTGCGCCGTGCGTTGCTGCTGCGCCGTCAGGTTTAGCTCTTCGGCTTGGTCCTGGATCATCTTCCAAGCGAGCAAGTAGCGAACTCCGGATTCCAGGTTTTCTACTTGGCTTTGGTCGGCAAGCAGGAACACTAGAGCGTTCCTGTTCAGGCGCTGGCTGGCGCCCTTCTGGTTCACCGCTTCTTGCACCCATTTGTACGAGGACGATTCCTCCGTTGTATTCCGCGCCCACTTAAACCTCGGGTGCATGATCACCAGACCGACCTCTTCCAGGTCTGGAATGTCCCCGTTTGAGGTGGGAGCCACGTAGACCCGAGAGAACGGGTTTGCGTTGTTTCGTTGCACGCGGAGACGGTCGACGATCTCCCCCCAGACCGTTTCGATGTCTTCACGCAGGCGTTCTGCATAGTCGTTAGCTGTCCGGGTGACGGACGGTTGGGTGTCGAACCAGTGGCGGCCGTGCTCCCCGTAGAAGTAGGTGCACTCTTGCTCCATCTGATCTACGGCTTGACCAAAGTTCCCTAGGGCATCCCCTGGGATCGCGGTTCCCAGGTTGATGAACTGCTTGTCCAAACCCTTATTGGACTTGTTGGACCTGGGAGCAGTTCCCATGAAAACTGTGCGTGCAACACGCTGCGTCACAAACCGTGCCCCCAGGTTCGAGCGAGTTCTGTCGATCCGCTCCGCTGTGCAGTCAGGGCCGTCGATGTCGGTGTCGATGATCGGCTTCCACTGATCTTCCAAGTACTGGGTCAGGTCAGTGTTCACGTTGGCGGCAGCGAGCGGCACCGTCCCCGGCATGATCAGGGGGCTGGTGTCGCCACTTCGCCAAAGCTCATGCACTACCGAGGACACCAGTTTCAAAACGCCGCGGGTTCGTTGGAACCTTTCTAGCGTCGACCAGTCCTCGTAAAGCCGGTCAAGAAGCTCGGGGTGAAGCGGGTAGTAGGCCGCGATGCGATCTTCGTACTCCCTGGTGGGTGCGGACGCTTCACTTGGGAAAGCAGACTTGTCCTTCTGGTACATGGTGGTAAACGACCTGGCCACCCCACCAATGATCCTCCTGGACTGAGCGTCCGGGGCCTTGAACAACCTGCGACGGACGATCTCGAAGGACTCATCCCGGTCCGCTGGCCTCCACTGTGTCGCAACACGTCGCACCACGTTCTGCAGGCGTTTCAACGCCGCCTGGCCGTGCGCCCCACCCACCTCGATGTCGGTCCCACTGTCTCCAGCGTCCGATGCAGGAATCGACACAACGACCATCACGCCTGGGATAGCCTGTGCTGCCTCAGTCAGGTTCTGAGCGAACGTGAACTGAGTGTCGAACGTGCCCGCTGGAAGGTCATCCTTGCCAACCAGCTGTCGGGCGTAAGCCACCCATTCGTCGATCAGGATCAGTGCAGGCCCATAGGTTTTCAGCAGGGTCCGCAGCGATTCGCCAGGGTTCGTGCCGGACTGGTCGGCCTCAGCCACGATGTCGTAGGCCTCGCGGCCGCCCAACTGCCAGGCGATCTCACCCCAGATGGTCCGCACTTCCGTCCCGTCGTCTTTCTTGACGGGCGACCCTGGCTGCAAGGAGCCGCCGACTATCGCAACCCGCTTCACACCCAGACTTTGCAAGTCGTCAATCCCAGCCTCCAGAACCAGGTCTTGAACTTCTTGGGGCAGGTCAGTAAGCGGCACATCCCCAAACAGGTGATAGAGAGCCAAGAGAGAGTGAGTCTTTCCCCCGCCGAAGTTGGTCTGCAGGTTGATGACGGGGCTGGCGTTAGGATCCCCCGACATCCGTCGAAGAGCTCGCTCCAGAAGATCACGCAACCCACCAGTCAAAAATGTGCGGGTGAAAAACTCTTTCGGGTCCGCGTATTCGATCCCACCGCCGGACTCAGTCGCGACAGTCTGCAGGTCAGCAGCGAACTCAGAGGCCTGGAAGTCACCCCTTGCCACGTCGTCGTGCGGTTGAACCACTTCACGCCAAGGCTTCATTCCCGTGCCAGCGACGTCGACCTGCGCAGCCTTCCGTGCCTCATAACGTTCCTGCTCTTCGAACATGGACCGCTGCAGGTTCTGCCGTATCGTCTTCACGTCGGCTGCCGAATCTGGAGCATCAACGGTCCGGAGCAAACGTTCCATGCTGTCAAGAGCACGCAGAGTGTCTTCTGAAGTCATGCGAGGTGAGTGGGCCCACTGGTTCCTGTATTCCCAAAGCTCGGACGCGTAGTTCCGCTGGGTGCGGGTCAAGGAGTTCCCGAAGTCGCGCCACCTCAAAGCCAAAGCCTTCAGCTGGATTGCCACATCTTCCTTGGAAACCGTGAAAGGTCTTCCGTTCCGCAGGGTTTCCGTCTCCCCCCACATGACGTCCCAGTTTTCACCGTCCGCTGCCGTCAGCGCATCATCTACAAAGGGTTCCAGACCTTCGCTCAGCAGCTCGAAACCCCGGGTCATCAATTCTCTGTTGGTAGGTGCCATGTCTTCCCTGCTCCCTGCTTGCTATGCGCCGGTGACGGCATCTTTGCCGCCATCGGACGTTTCAGATTAGATGTCGAGTGATCCTTGAGTTGATTTCATTCCGTCACGTCTTTCGGCCTGCTGCTTCAGGTCTCCCCATGAGGTCACCAGCCCGTTGAACAGGAGCGCGTCTTGCGTTCGACCCTTATCTTCAGCGTCGTGGTACAGAAGGAACCCCAGTTCCTTGACTGCGCCCAGGTCGACCCGCGTCCCAACATCAGCCAATAGGTCTGCAACGGCTTCAGCCCCCGACTTGTTCAAGACTGCAGCCAAGCGGATGGTTGCTTCCCACACGCTGATCTTCTTATCGGTCTCAGGGTCCCAGTCACCTTCAAGCTCACGGGGCGACAGCAACCGCGCCTTGCCGCCGCGAGCCTCGAAGGTTTCACCCCGCTCCAACTCGCCCAGAGAAGTGTCCGAACTTCTTGCCAACTGATCAGCTATTCCTGCGTTGTCCGCACCCCAGCCGTACTGGCGATACCACTTCACTGCGAAGCGCGTGTCCGGGTCAAAGTCTGATTCTTGCTCGTCCAACACCTCATCCAACGTGCTGTTGATCAGTAGCAAAGCGTCACGAACGCTCATGTCGTTACCATCCGCTTCCCGCACTCGGGAGTACCGAGAGAACACACTGATCCCCGGACCGATCGCTGCTTGAGCCAGGTCGACGGGCGCAATGCCACCTTCCATGAGCCGGCGAAGAGCCTCAGGTAGTTCCCGTTTCAGTTCGTGCACGAACTGGCGCCTGCTGATTGCGGGAGCTTCTTCTGGACGAGGTCGGCACGCCAACACGATGGAAGAGGCCAGAGCGTTTGTCCCGCGAGCCAACATCCTGTTCGTCAGCTCGCTACGCATCGGCCAGGTAGCAGTTACCTGCCAGCCAGCGTCGATCAGGCCGTCGAGCAGAGTGTGCCAACCCGTGGGAGATTTCCCGTCGTCCTTCGCGTCCTGCTGCTTGTATGCGTAGTACAGGGTAAGTGGGATGGAGTGGTCAGCCTGCTCACGCATCTTCGCGAAGACTTGGTTGAAACCGTCTATGAAGTACTGCTGTGCTTCTTCCCTGCCACCGTGGCGGTAAGGGTTTGCCACCAGCTCTTCAGCCTTAGGGGTCAGCATTGTTCGGACTAAATCCGGCTGGAAGTCGTGCAGGCTGCGACGCAACCACACATAGAAGAAATCGCTGAGGTCTGAATAACCAATGTTGTCGTAGTACGGCGGGTCCGTTTGGATCGCTTTCCCGCTGTAGTCACGCGACGTAGCGTCTGCCTGGACCGCGAGCCCAGGCGGTTCGGCAGGAAGGCGGTCTACCACTCTTGCGACCCAATGAACTTGCCCCAGGAAGTTACCCGAAGATTCTGAAAATGGATTCGGTTCCGCAAAGTCCCAAATCATCGGGATGGCTTGCCGCCCGAAGACGTTCCGGACGGAATCGCGCGAGTTGTCCCAGCTACACAGGCTCGACGACCTGTCTGCAAGTCGGCTGACGCCCAATGTTAGGTAGGTTGCAACCGCATTAGCGTAGGCGTTGGCGCCGTCCCCGTCGTCTTCCAGCGGCTGTCCTGCGGGCAGGCCAGACTCGAGAGCATCCGAGAGAACCCGTTCTCTGACTTCAGCCACCAAGTCACTAAACGTCGTCATGGCCACAAGCTGCCGATTGGTGAACAGGTCTGAGAACTCAGTGAGCCCGTAAGCGGGTGGCGAAAACCAGCGCGGGTTAGTCGCGACGCTCCCAGCCACTGATCCGTCGTGGTCCGCTTCTTCTGCCACCTCTTGGTGGGCGTCCGGTGAGCAGTAGAGGCGCCCGGAAGGCCCTTCAGCGACGACAGCAATAAGGTGAGAGCCCATCCTCCCCGCCAAACCCTCCTCGCGAACGTAGTCGTAAGTGAAGGGAGTCTTATCTCCGACGGTTTTGGCCCCTTTGCCGTGCTTTATTGTCCACTCATCTTCACCTCTGGGCCCGTTGGCGTTGTGCTGGACTTCGTAGGTGACTTGGCCGTCTTTGACCTCGGCTTTGATCCAGGCCTCGTTGCCTTTTCGCTTGCTCAGCCACCATGAGCTGACCAGCGGGGTCTCAATCCGGTTTGCAGGGTTAGGGCTCTGGACCGTTCTAGCCCACTTCCATGCGATGACTGTGTGCTCTTCTCCGTCTGGTCCTGTGACAGTGGGGTAAAGGTGGCCAATCTTGTCCCACGCTTGGTCGCGCATCCACTGTCCGTAGTAGCGGATGTCCTCGGCTAGCCCCTGAGCTCTTTGGTAGTGACGCTGCTCCTTAGCGCCCGGATGCACGGGCTGCCAGCCGTCGAACTTCGGTGGGTATTCGATCATGGCTTTGTTGAGCAAGACAGCCAGCGGGTTCAGGTCTGAGGCTTCGGAGGTGAGACCCAGGCGCTGCGCTTCCAACGGCACGGAACCACCACCAGCGAAAGGGTCGAGCGATACGGGGAGCTTTCCGTTGTTGCTCTGCTTGATTGCTTCTTTCGCGCTCTTCAGAAGAGCTTCGTTGTTGCTGTTCTCCCAGATGACTAGGTCTTCGATGAGCCGGTGGAGGCGTTCCCTCTCGCGCTCCTGGTCTTCCTCGGTTGGGAAGAGGTCAGGCCGAGAGGCTGGGTCGTCAACGAGCTGAGCAAACCAAACAGCTCGAGTAGCCGCTAAAGGTTTTCGGGACCAGTACAGATGCAAAGTGGAAGGATGACCGTGCCGGATCGACTTTTCCCGAGACGCTGCTGCGTTGATCGCTTCTAGTGGGAGTGAAGTCTCGATGAGTTTCTTGCGGCGTTCAGACACGTAGGTCCCCTTCGACATTGGTGGTGCTCGGTTGGCACTCAGGCACATCTAACATGATAGGTCCGACAAATAGCGTTGCGGTTTTGGAGCCGCAACGGCGTTAGGCATCGGTGTCAGAAGGGCTCTTGGCCTCGTTCCCAGTAGGGGGCCCAGCGTTCGTTCAGCGAGTCTGTGGTGTCAGCGGGGATGAAGTGGTCGAAGGCGTTGCCAACGTAGCGGAGTTGATCATGCTCAGGCCCGTCGCTTGACACAACGACCATGGCTAGTCGGTGGCGGTCTTCTTGGTTGTGGGCGAATAGGACCTGGGCGGCCGAGATGCTGAACAGGGTCGCGTCGTAGTCGATACGTCCCTTGACCTCGATGTAGTAGCGTCTCCCGTCTGGGGCGGTGGAGCGGACGTCGTAGCCCTTCTGGTTGTGTGCCATCTCCTCTGGCATCCGTCCCAACGCTCGCTCAGCGGCGAGCACGGCGTCAACGGCTCGGCGATCGACTTGCTCTGTTTCTTTAGCTTTGGCTTCACGCTCTTGGCTTGAGTTGTCCTCTTTGGACTCAAGGAGGTGAGCGGGGAAGACGGCGGCGATGCCGCGCAAGGTTGGGGGATCAGGAACCAGCTTCCTTGATTCCTCAAGTTCGGCCATGCGCTGTTTCAACCGCCTCACGAGCCGTTTCGACTTGTTCTCTGCTTCTCGGGACGTGATTTTGTTGGTCTTGCCTTCGGCTTCTTGGAATCGCAGGCGCGTGGCTTCGGCGTCCCAGTAGTTGATTTCTGCCATGAGGCGCTTGTGAACCAGGGCGCGGGTGTGCTCTGTCCCTGCCTCGACTCTGGCTTTCACCTCCATCAACTTGGGAACAAAGCTGTCGCTGGAAACCGTGGTGAGAACTTGGGGTCCGTGGTCGGAGTGGAACCACGGGTTCGTTAGGGCGCGCTCTATTTGTTCCCGCTCTTCAGGTTTCGGAGCGTCAAAGGCGAGGTAGGGGGAGGTGGTTGCTGAGGTGGCCTGGCCGCCCTCGTTCTTGTCCCGGTCTTCGTCCTCGTCTCCATCCTCGTCCTGTTCCAAGGACACGTAGTCGAAACTGTGGGAGACGACTTGCTTGGAAGCGGGACTTCGGATCTCTTGCTCAACGATGAACGAGAGTTCTGGGACCTTGCCCTGCTTGTCACTGCGGTCCACGAAGACTGTTCCCTGTTGCAGGGTGCTCTCAAGGTCTTCCAGGGTCAGGTCAACCACCGCTGAAAGTAGGGGGTTGCCGGGAGCAAGCAAAGAGGCAGGGACCTGTCCGTCCTGCTCTACAAGACGCGGGTCGAAGGTGACGCGCTCGTAAGCACTGGTGAGGGGGGTGGCGGGGCTGTCGAGTTTCGCGCGCTCGATGATCCTGTAAGGGACGCGGGTGATCTGGTAGCGGCCGTGCTCCCGGGCCGCGATCCGCCCACCGAGTCTTTGGAACGCGGGGATGAAGAAGGCACTGACAAAGCCAGGCTGTAGGCGGCGCTCGCGGGCTGCTTCCATGCTTTCTTTGACCGCTTGCAGCTCAGCGGAGGCTGACACCTCAGGGGCTAGGGCTCCTTCGCGCGTCAGAATGTCTAGGCCGCGAGCGATGCCTTTGTCGACGACTTTGAACTGCTGTTCCCGGACTTCGGGGCTGTCGCCGTAGCGAATGGCCTCGATCATTAACTGTCGGAGCGACTGCCCGTCGAAAACGTCGCCTTCACCGAGCACGTGGAAGAGCTTTCCGTCGTAGGCCTTGGACATCTGTTCAATCTTGGTGAGCAGGCGGGTGAAGACGTCGCCCTCGCGGGTATCGGCGGCGACAAGGTTCCAGAGGTGACAGACCTCGCGCTGACCGATCCTGTGGATGCGGCCGAAGCGTTGCTCGATGCGGTTGGGGTTCCACGGCAGGTCGTAGTTCACCATCAGGTGAGCGCGTTGGAGGTTAAGGCCTTCTCCTGCGGCGTCGGTGCCGATCAGCACTTGGGTTCTCGGGTCGTTGGTGAACTGTTCGCGCACTTCCCTCCGTTGCGGATGGGTGAGGCCTCCGTGAATGGTGACAACGGCCTGCGGGTCGCCCAGCATGTCCCCGATCTTCCTGTGTAGGTAGTCCAGGGTGTCTTTGTGTTCCGTGAAGATGATGATTTTGCGGGGGTCACCGGAGACGGTTGTGGAGAGGACTTCCCGGTCAAGGATTTGGCGGAGCTGGACCCACTTCGCGTCTTCGTCCTGTTTCCGGACGATGTCAGCTGCTTCGATTAGGGTTTCGAGGCTTGCGATTTCCGCTTCCAGCTCGGGGACGGTTTGGGCTGCGGTGGCCATGCTGGCGACTTCGTTGATCTCCCCTTCCAGCGCTGCTTGCTGAGCGATGTCGAGGTCGTCGTAGTCGTCGAGAGCCTGCTCTGAAAGGTCGAGGAGTTTCCACGGGTTGTCTGAGTAGGTCGCGGACAGGTTGGTGATTGCGTCGCTTGGGGCACAGTTTGTGGTTCTGTTGCCTGCCTGTGGGGCTCCCCAGTAACTGAGCGGTGTTCCGGACTGAAGTTCCCTGAGCCAGTCTGTGAGTCTTTCTTTTCTGCGGACTAGGGAGCGGTAGATGGCATCTGGGCTTGAGGCTAGCCGGCGTTGCAGAAGGGTAAGGGCGAAGCCGACGGCGTTGCCTCGTTTGCCATCGCCTGCTTCGATGAGCCGTTGGGCCCTCCCCATCTCATTCCTGACGTAAGAGGTGACCTGCTCGTAAAGCTTGCGCTCAGCGGGGCTGAGGTCGTAGGTGACCGTGTAAGCATGGCGCTCTGGGAACAGAGGGGCGCCGCCGAAGGTCAGCAGGTCTTCTTTGACCATGCGGCGCATCAGGCCGGAGGTGTCGGTGCGGTGAACGCCGCGGCGATACTTGCCCTCGAACCTATCTTCGTCCAGCAGCGACATGAAGAGTTGGAAGTCCTCTTCCTTGCCGGCGTGAGGGGTCGCGGTCATAAGCAGGAAGTTGTGGGACCTGTCGGCCAGGATGCGGCCCTGCTGGAACCGCCTTGTTTCCTTGACGCTGCCTCGCCAGGAAGAGAACTGGGCGGACATGCGGTGAGCCTCATCCACGATGGCGACGTCCCACCACACGCCCTCGAGCTGCGCCATCAGGTCGTCGTCGCGGGCGACCATGTCCATGCGGACAAGCAGGTGAGGGTGCAGTTCGAACACGTTCTGTTCTTTAGCGTCCGTGATCATCTGCCGGTCTAGAACTTCGAAATGAAGGTCGAACTTCTCGCTGAGTTCGCCTTGCCACTGGTCAACTAAGCCGCCGGGGACCACGACGATCGCGCGCTCGCAGTTTGAGCGAAGCATCATTTCTTTCAGGTAGAGCCCCGCCATGATTGTTTTGCCGGCACCGGGGTCGTCGGCGAGCAGGTAGCGTAGGCCGACCTTCGGCAACAGGTGTTCGTAGACTGCCCGGATTTGGTGGGGAAGCGGGTCAATGTTGGAGCTGTTGACTGCGATGAGTGGGTCGTAAAGGGCTGCGTGTTTGATGCGTAGGGCCTCGGAAGCCAGGCGAAACTGGTTCGGGTTGGCTTCGAAAGATGGTGCCTGCTTGAACAGTGGCTCTAGCTCAAGCCCATCGAGGTCTTCCTCTTGGAAAACGCGGCTGTCGGTTACGCCGCCTGTGTCTCGAAAGGTGATGTCGGCGCTCTGCTGGTCAAGTTGCTCGACGGCTACGATCGTGACGGGCTTCGAGCCCTCTAGTCCCGACACCCGTACGCCAGGAGCCAAGTCCTGGAACCTCACGCCACTCATCTCAGCCCCTTCGCTAGCGGCACGGGATCACTATGGGGTCAAGCGTAGTCGAGGCAAAGCGGCTGCCTGTCTGGTGCCGTTCTTCGATCGGAACTTGAGCGACGGACCTGCGCGTTTGAGAAGCTGTGGCTATGAGTGACGAAAGACTGTTCCAGGTTGACGGCAATGGTGCAACAGCGGTCCCTCCGGCGAAGCTCTCGGAGATGGGGTTCAAGGAGCAGCAGGACCTTGAAGCGTGGGTGATCGAGCACCCCCAGATACTCGGTGAGGACATCATGATCATCACCGACCAATTCGACCGCTGGCTGGCTCCGACCGGGGAGCGTCCGTTGGATCGCTTCGACGTTCTTGGGTTGGATTCAGATGGGCGGCTGGTTCTGGCCGAGCTCAAACGCGACCGGGCTCCAAGAGAAGTGCATCTCCAAGCGATAACCTATGCAGCGCTAGTGGCGCGGTTCAGCGCGGAACAAGTCGCTGGGGAGCTCAGAAACCATCTGCAGAAGCAAGCGAAACAACGCTTCGAGAAAGACCCCAATGTGCCGTTACAGGACGTGACGCTAGAGGACGCTCAGGCAAAGATCGAGGCCCACTGTGAAGGGCCCTTGGACGAGGATCTACTCCGAAGTCCGCGCATTGTTCTGGTCGCAGGGGGTTTCAACCCTGTCACGGTCACAGCCGTTCATTGGCTGACCGCGCAAGGTCTGAACATCACATTGCAGCAGGTTCAGGCCTACAGTCTGTCTTCTGGCGAGAAGGTTGTGACAGTCTCTCAACTTTATCCGGTCCCCTCCGTGGATGACTTCCTGGTTACGCCAAGCAGCGTCAAGGTAGAGAAGAAACGGGAGCAGCGCGAGAAGAACACGGTTTTCCGAATCGTGGAAGAGGGTCTACTAGAGGACGGGACAAAGCTGACGTTCAACATCGGTAGGGCCAGCGGGGACAGCAAAGAACTCATTGAAAGCTGGCTGGAAGAGAACCCCAGTGCAGCTGTCGCTACGTGGCAGAACTCGACGAGCCAGCCGCTCATTTGGGACTACGACAGCCAGGGGTACAAGCCGACGACAATCGCCAAGGAGATCTTTGCGCAAGCTGTCGGTGAAAGGCCCGTCGCCTTGGCTGGGCCTCAGTGGTGGCTGACACCTGCAGGGGAAACGCTTTCTCAGCTGGTCGGCTACGGCGGGGGATCAGGATTTGATTGGAGCCTTCTCCACTCACTTCTTGAGGGAATTCCAAGAGGACGCTGGACATCCTACGGCGAGCTGGCACGAAAAGTGGGGACGGCCGCCCAACCACTGGGTCAGCACATAGCCAACTGCGACGACTGCCAGAACGCCTGGCGGGTGCTGGACGCGCAAGGATTTTCCAGCCCAGAGTTCAGATGGACTGACGCGACCAGGCAGGACACCCAACAAGGCGTGCTGGAAGGCGAAGGAGTCGGCTTCAGCAGCGACGGCGCGGCCGCTGCAGACGCTCGGCTCACGGCAGGAGACCTAGATCGTTTGGCCAAAGGTCTCTCTGTAGATCCATCGGACCTTTGAACCCACCATTTGAGCTCGTTGCGCGGGCGAGACTGCTCGGGGCTCACCGACGAGGTTGGACGGACCAAGGAGACCCCGTGCCTGGTGGTGGCGAGTCCACGTGGCCAACCGGGGGTCGCCGCACTGAGGGCGCCCCTCCACCCATATCAGTTGATATGATCCCCTCGTGAGCAATAGAGTGCGTGAGCTAAGGGAGGCGGCGGGCCTCAGCCAGTCCGAACTCGCTGCCCGGTCGGGGGTCGCCCAACCGAACATTGCGGCCTATGAGTCGGGGAGACGTCGAGCTTCGGCCCAGATGCTTGAGCGTCTGCGGCGGGCTGCCCGCCCCCTCCCGCATCAAGCCCTTAGTGAGCGCCGTCAGGAGCTATACAAGCTGGCACGCGGCTTTGGTTTCAGTGATGTTCGGGTCTTTGGTTCTGCTGCGCGCGGCACCGATACGCCCGGAAGCGACCTTGACATCCTAGTGACGAGGCCGGACGGGGCCGGACTCCTAACGGTGGCTGCGTTCGCTGAGGCGGCGCGGGAACTCCTGGGTGTTGAAGTCGACGTGGTGACCGACGGCGCTCTTTCGGACAGCCACGAGATTGTGAAGACGGCGGTGCCGTTGTGAATGAACGGGACGTTGCTGCTCTACGCGAGATAGTTCGACTCTCGCTGGTCGGAGAAGAACTGGCGGCCCGCGGTCACGACTGGTTCGTGGGAGACCCGTCCAACGTTCCTGGCCTTGCTGCGGAGTCGCTGATCATCAAGATTGGTGAGAACGTCGCCAGGGTCAGCC
>ERZ1031159.145-NODE-145-length-13073-cov-4.345214_pt1 | contig 13073 bp, 11 predicted proteins | sample MGYA00516706_ERZ1031159 | MGnify/ENA primary metagenome ERZ1031159 (study PRJEB33719, sample SAMN04262508) | wastewater metagenome | biome: rural village; feature: composting latrine chamber; material: composting feces with ash | place: El Salvador | collected... | reverse complement strand
GAGCACGGTCTCGACTTGGCTGCGGGTCATGGCAGTCCGCCCGGTTTGGCCGAGACTCACTTTCCGAGCTTCGAAGATCATGTCCGTGATCTGGTACCCGTATGCGCGCGCCTGTTTCAGCATTTTTGTGAGTGTCCGTTGCGCACTGTGGGCGGTGGAGTCGGATCGGCCCGCGTCGAGGGCCGCGTCTCCTACCCGGTCCATGTGCGCAGCAGTCAGCATTTCTAGTCGCACCCGGCCGATCACTGGGTTTATCCAGTTGGTGAGGTTAGCGCGGTCCGCCTGGAAAGTCGTGTGGCGGACCCTCTGCTCATGTCGTTGTAGCCATTCGCGCGACCACCGTTCGACTGTCTGGTTGGGGGTGGTGCCGGGGGTGGGTGGCCCCTTCAGCATCGCGTCTTTTTTCTTGGCTTGGAAGCGGTTCCAGGCTTCGTCTTCGTCGCGTGAGGAGGCAGACACTATTATGCGTTTCCCGTCGACGGTGCGTTCTCCCGTGTCGTACCTGCCGATCCAGAGGTTCCGTTTGGGCACGTATTTGAAGGTGCCTTCCCCGTAGCGGGTGCGGTGTCTAGCTTTGGGTTCCACGGTTTTCCCTCCTGTCTGAACTAAATATGAGGCAGACAATGACTGGTGTACACATTGGTCTACACATTGGGATACTATCATGGTGGTAGTGTGGTGGTTTGGTTTCCGCGTGTTCTCGCGGTTTCCCGCATGCTGTCCGTACTAAACCTTTGCCTTCCAAGCAGATGGTGCGAGTTCGATTCTCGTCGCCCGCTCCACGTAATCACGCCGAAACCGGGAGGCACGTTTTCTCGGGTGTACGCATTCGTGTACACAACCCACTCGGACACGGCTCCCCCACGGCTAAAATAGGCAAGCCCAATGTGTACACCCCGAGGGCGTCTTACCACCGGCCTACCACCAGTGGTAAGAGGGTGGTAAGTGGGCAGCAGAAGAGGGCTCCCACCCCGAGCGTGGGTGAGCGCCCAGTGCGTCGAGGGTGTGCGAACGGGTTCGTCCGCAGCCGCACAGTGCTAGCAGTCTTCCGGTGTGGTTTGTACAGTGTGTAAACATGGTTGGGCTTGACACGTGTGCTAACCGTTTGAGTGCCGCTAACCGGGCTCGCGGGCCGCATATGCGCAGGTCAAAGGCTTACCCGACTATTAGCCAACAAACTACTTGCGTATTCTCTAGGATGCCGCACCCGGACCGCAAAACATTAGGTCACAGTTCGGTAACGATTGTTCGTGACGCTTGGTTTTCCGCGTGACCACCGGCCAAGCAAACCGCCGCGTGTGGGGAGGTTCGAGGGCATAAAAAAGACGGCCCCCACACACCCGAAAGGGGTGCATGAGGGCCAAAACGTGTTACGGTCGAAGACGGTCAGGCCGTGGGCTATCCTTTCCTTGCCGGCATGGTCGGACGTGGCGGGGGCGGCGGTGGTTTACCCTCCATAATGTGCTGATGCAAAATCGCGCTGTACGACCGCTCGGCACACAAGTCCTCTTCCAGTTTGTCCACGCGTGCCCACAACACCGAAATGCGCGCGTCGGTCCGGTTCGCACGGTGACTCGACCACGTGAACAAACCGACCAGCACAGCGCTCGACGCGCCTATGAAAGCGACAATCACTTCCACCCTACACACCCCTTATTGTTTGTCGTCTAGTTGGGTTCGGCGGCGAGCCACGGAACCCAGCGGGCCAGCCACTCGTTCACTTCTGGGATCGCCATGACACGGGTGATTCCACCCGTCACCGCGAGGCTCGCAGCCACCCACGGAAGCGTCTCGTCAAGGCCGAGAGCGCCAACAATGAGCGCCCACATGGACGCGAACCCCACCACGGCTTGGAAGATCGTTCTCACGACTGTCCGCCACGGGTATTTCTCCTGCGTCGTCGCCTCCAGGCGACTAGGGTACGGATTATTTTGCATGATATCTCCGGCTCTTTCTTTTCCTGATTTTCACTAAACGGATCACTAAAGCGGCGAGGTTACTGGCGGCCTGATTCACCCCGTAGGCGACGAGCAGCATTGTGGCGACGAGAGGCCAGATCCATGGGTGAGACGTGAACCCCCACCCCACGACCGTGAGCGCGACCACCACGCCAACGTTCGCCAGTTGAGCGGGCACCACGTCCCACCACAACTCATAAAACGCGAACGGCAGCACGCTGGTCATGAGACCGACCACGATCGCCGTCGCCAGCGGGTCAAACCCAAGATTCGCGATCATTTCGCGCCGAGTTTCCCGCTACCCCTATAGGAGTCGTTGAGGGCGGCCTGCTCCATGCGGACCGTTGCGGGCCCCCAACTGCCGTCCACCCACACGTTGAAGTTGCTGCTTGTCAACGTCCAGCCCTTGATGTTTTTCAAGTGGCCGGGGAAACGGTTAGCCGACCAGTACTGGAAAGCTTTCGTGGTGCTCGGACCCCTGTACCCGTCCACCACCAGTTTCGGTTTCGTGGTCAGGTTACGCATGTCCTTCTCACTGATCACGCTGTTCAAGAACCGCTGTAGTTGCTTGACCGCCGTGCTCGGCTTGCTCAGGTAGCCGTCGATCGGTGTGCCCATCACCTGCTGCAAACGGGAGATGGTTGCTGGCCCCTCGGACCCGTCCACGTCCAGCATGTCCTGCCCGTCAGTCTTGGTCTTAGCTTTCGCCGTGGCCGTCACCTGCGAACCAGTGATCGCCGTGGTTTTCCCGTTCCACTTGCCGTTGTCGATCATCCAAGCGAGCACCTTCCGCATGTCCACCCACCCGCGAAGAGTCGGTTTCGTGCGGTAACGTATCCAGCAGCCGCCACCCGCCGACTGTGAGCCTGCCGTGCCGGGGCTAGTGTTGCCCTCCACGTTCCTGTACGCGGAACTTGAAGGGTCCGGCCAAGAGTTCCCCACATGGTCGATTACGCCATCAAGGTTCCAGTCGTAGAGCGGCTGGTCACCATAGTTGCCGCCCCCCGTTTTCCACGCGCCGATCTTGACCGCGAAGTTGCGGATGTACGGCGTGTAAAACCACCAGGCACACTTCATTAGGTCCACGCCAGCCTTCTTGAAACCAGCAACCGGGAAGCCCCCGCACCAGTGATAGTTCGTGTTTTTCCAAGCGGGGTAGGCGATCGCCCAAACGCTGCGGGCGTTTGCTTTCCCGACTTGGCTGCGCATCCACGACATGGCCGTGTTGATCGCCGCCGTGATCCTCGGGTCGTTCGGACTTGTCGCCACTAGTTCTTTCCTTCCTCTGCGGCCTTGAGGTTGCGTTCGGTCATCTGCTCGATCAGCTGCTTCGCGTGTTCCTCGCTTAGGGGCCGGGTCATGATGTTGTCCGGCTTGACGTTGTCTGCCATGGGGTTCCCTTCTGTGTTTTGGGTATAGAAACGGCCCACCGTGTTGGTGGGCCTGCAAAAGTGTTTAGTGCGGTCAGTCGTCGGGGTCCTCCGCCCACGCGGTCTCAGACCCCATGGCGCCGGGCTCCCACACGTTGTTGTCCACCAAAGACGTCCAGGTTTTCCCGTGGTGCGCCACGCGGTCGCCCGCGTTGTAGAAGACTTCGTGAGCGCCGGAGGACTGCTGCCACGGCGGTATCTCGTCCTCAACCACGATCCGCCAGCCGCTCACCCCTGGTTCCCACACGTTGTGGTCCACCGTGGACTCCCAGCGGACCCCACCCCGCACGGTCCGCCACCCCTTCGGGTAAGTGTTCAGCGCGTGCGTGGGCTGCACCCACTCGTCCCCCTCCTCGATGCCTTGGGCTGCGATGAGCTTGCGGGCTAGGCTCCCGTCGTCACTTTCGCTGGTGAGCACGCGGGCTAACACCTCCACCTGCTCCTGCACTGCCTCCGCGACCGTGGGGTCACCTTCTACCACTGGCGGCTCATACGCGGCGACCGCCTCCAAGATCATGTCGTCGGTGACACCCTCAAAGTTGATGGTTAGGTCACCGTTTTGTGTCATGCGGTCGCTCAGCGCGTAGGTGACCTCGACGCCAAGTTCCCGCGTGTATTCGACGCCGCTCAGTTCGCACGCCACGTGCAAACGCATCACCCAGTCCTGGTTCAAGTCCAGGGCTCGCGCCGTCACTAGAAGGCTCTTTTCGGTCATGCTGCTAACTCACTTTCACTAGACGCCAAGCGACCGTGTAAACCACGCTCAACGCGGGGACAGCGGTCTGCCAGTAGGCTAACGCGATTGGCTGCCCGTTGTTCCAAGGGCGCACTGCTGACGCTGACCACCACACGTCCGCTGTGGCACCCACTGCGGCCACCGTGTACACCCACCCTGCGGGCGGTTCCGGGAGAGCCAGCGTCCCATCGCAAGCGCCGTAAGGGGTCCAACCATTCGGCTTCACATCTAGTGTGCCGGAAGCCTGGTAAGCGACCCCGCCGATCACGATCACGTTAGGGTCCGCTAAATGCAGGTCACCCTCAACGTAAACGTCGCCCCCAACGTCGAGGGCCCCCCGCTCCCACGTTTTCCCTGCGCCCACCCCGGACTCGGCCACACTGAAAGCGACCTGGGCGACCGGGAGGTCCGCGTAGGCGTAGACCGCGCCCGTGTAAGCGTCCTCCACCAAGTAGCGAACCTCATACGACTTAGTCGGGTCGAAACCGCCGCCCCCCACCGTGGACGCCAACGTGCGCGCCCCGAACTGGGACGTCGACTTCGTGACCAGGTTTGTTGTCGTGTAGGCGCCGGTGCTACCTCGAAGGCGCCACTGGACCTTGCGGGTCACCCAGTTCGTCTCGGTAGCCCCATCCTTCACCGACTGGACGTTGAAGGTAGCGGTCACCCGCGCGTAGGTTCCCATCTCTGTGCGCTCACCCGCAGCGTTCACCCTGTACACGTTGAGCTTGCTGATCACCGGTTTCTTATACGTGGCCGCCATAGCATTATCAGACCACGCGGACCAATCCGACCAAGCCGCTAGCGTGTCAGCCTCACCCTCGTCCCCCGCCCGAGTTCTCACCCTGTACTGGGTAAGCGGCTTCTGCGCGACAGGGTCAGTCCAAGACGTGACCGCGCCGAGGTTCACCGTGGTGGTTGTCGCCCCACTGTCGTTGGTCCGCTGCACCTGCACCGCGTTCGTGTACAGGCCCCGGTTAGACCACGACACAAGACGATTAGCGCCCACCGTTGGCTTGCTGGGAGCAGTGGGCGTCGTGTAGAACCGCAGGACACTGGTCCAAGCGGACTTGCCGACCGCGTTCACCGACCGCGCCCAATACTTGTAAACGTGGTTCGCGTACCCCCACGTCTCATAGGACGTGCCAGTGCTAGTGGTGAGCGCCGAGTCCGTTGTCGCTTCGTCGCGGCGGTAAACGATTTCCGTGCTGGTAGCGCCGCTGCCTTTGGACCACGTCAGTTTCAGTTCTGTGCCCGACACCCGCGACTGTTTCCAGTTGGTCGGCGCACCCGGCTTCGTGCCGCCAGCAGGCACGCTCATGGACCCCGACAGGCTCGTGGACGCCCACCCCACAGTACCCGGAATACTCCCAGTTACGCTCCCAGTCGCCGTGAAAGCCTGCGACGTATTGAAAGTGACATCCACCGACTTGTGGGTTGCGGACGCCCCGGACGGCACGTTTGACGAAATAGAAAAGTTTCCGCCGTTGGTGACCAGAGTCCCCACGAAAGTGCCGGTCGTGTAGTAGTTGGACGTGGGGTTGGACCGGAAAGTGTAGCGGACCACCGCTTTCGTCGCTGACCTTGACACCAGTGTGATGTCGAGGATCGGGATGCGCCCCGGCGTCGCACTACCAGTGAAAGTTGCCACCTGTTACCTCCCGCCCACGTGCTGCCAAGTTGTTATGCCGCTGCCCGGAATGGTTTTCACTTGGTGGGCGCCCACGATCAGTGTGTCCTCCACCAAAGCGTTCTCCGCATACAACTGGCTTTTGGGTCCGTCAATGTAAGCCTTCACTTTGTCCTCGACCACGAACGTCATCCTTGTGGCGGTCAGCCGCGTGTAAGTGACCCGCGCTTCACCGCCCCGCGTTTCGAGGGCGATCGTGATGGACCCGTCCGCCCCGTCGATCAGGATGCGGCTGCCCACAAGGTCAGCCGACTCTAGCGAGTCCTGGGAGGACTGGTCCAGGTTCGCGCGGGGTATGTCCGTGACCACCAGCGTTTTCACGCCAGCAACATCCGCATACAACAGCGGCGTGCGGATCGTCTCAGCCAACAAGTCAGTCGTGTCGACCCCGTCCTGCGAGATGATCGTTTGTGACCCGTCCTCGGCGGGCACGATCAGCATGCCCGTCAAGGTCGCGTGGGTCCCCCACGCTTCACCGTTGTACTGCCAGACGCCAGTAACTTGCCCTTCCTCGTTCCGAGGGAACCACACGGCCCCCTCAACCGGGTCAGCAGGCGGCTCCTCAGCCAAAGCGTCCGCAAGTTGGGCGACACTAATGTTCGCGATGCTGAGCGCGTTGGCCGCGTCCTGCTCCGCCTTCTTCGCTCTGGCCATGGCGGCGTCTGCGGCGGCTTGGGCGGTGGCCGCCTTCTGCTCGGCTGCCTGTTGGGCTGCATCAGCTTTGGTTTTCGCGTCGAGGGCGGCTGCGGCTTCGGCTGCGGCTTGCGCTGCAGCAGCTTTCTCTGTTGCGTCGTTGCTCGCTGCGGCCCTAGCGGCTGCCTCCGCCGCGGCAGCTTGGGCGGCTGCATACGTTTTGGCCGCTAGTTCCGCTGCGTCAGCTTTGGTTGCTGCGTCAGCTTGGGCTGCCTCAGCCGCCGTCTGCGCCGTGGCCGCGTCCTGCTCTGCCTTCGCCGCTTTAGTGCCTGCGCTGTCGGCGGTGGACTGGGCTGCGTCAGCACGCTCACCCGCGCTTATCGCCGCTTCGACCGCGCCTCGGATGTCTACCTCGAGGCGGGGCACGTCTACGGTTAGCCCGTCGACTATATAGTCGGTTACTGCGAGGCGGTCCTTTGTGTCCTCGACCTGCGCCTCGACTTCGCCTAGGACCTCTGTGTGGTTGTCTAGGACGTGGGACTCAACTATCAGCTGTTCGGCCCAGTCGCCGACCGGGATTAGGCTGTCGAGGTCGAGGTCCTCCCCTTCCTCGATTAGGTCGAGGGGCGGATAAACCATCGCCACACGCCCATCAGCGCCGAGCACGGCTGGGCAAACCGCCCCAGTTGAATAAACCCCTTCTGCGAGTGGGGCCACAACCTCATTCTGCGAGTCAGCGGGATAGTAGACGCGACCCGAACCGTCCCCGACACGCTCCACAAAAGTAACCTCAACATCCGAGCGGCCCACTGAGAGGAGCGAGCCAGGGCCTTGCGCTGAAGGTATCCGCCCATCCAACCAAGGACGCAACTGCGCACCCATTTAGACCGCCATCGAAATAGGGAACGCAACCACAACGAGTTGATTCCACGCAGCCTGCTTCGACAAAGTCACCGTCCCACCACCCCCGCCACCACGAATCCCCGCACGAATATCCGGGTCAGTGTTCGCCGCGATAACCGCAGAATTTGTGACCATCGCGGTGGACTCAGTGCCCGGAGTCCACCTGGAATACGCAATATCTTTGCCCTGCACGCGCAGGAAGAAGTCAACAGCGCCGGTGACGTTTCCCCAAGCGTTGGCGGTTGCCGTAATCACACGGTCATAGGGGGCGGCCCCCAGTTGGGATGTCATCATCACAGAAGTGGTACCTGAGGCGATACTGTTGGACCACGTGCCCGTATAGGTGCTTTCGTCGACCTCCGTTTCGTTGATCGGGGTTAGGTTCCACTTGCCGTTCGTTTTGCTCCCGTCGGCGACGTAAACCATTTTGTCGGGGGTTGTTCCGATCAAAAAGAGGATCGGGTTGCTTACCGTGGCGCCCATGCCTGCGGCCTCCGCTTGCGTTAGGGCTGCGGACGCTGCGGCGGTGGAGGCGACCGGCATGTATACGCCCAGTTGGGAAGCCATCGTCTGCCACGACTGTAGAAGGTCATCACCCGCGCCGGGCACCCACACGCCCCGCTTATTCACTGCACCCATTGTGTTCTCCTATCCGATGATTTCGACGTCCACACGCATAAGATCTGTGGTATCCACCGGCAAACTGAAGGCGTGGACCCTGCCCTTCACGTTCCTGTCCGGCGCTTTAAGCATGAGCACGTCACCAAGTTCAATCCGACTGTCAGGAACTATCTCAAACGACCGAAACCCAAGCACTGAGATGTTCTTTTTCAAAGCGTCATTAGCAGCAGCAGTGACCATCTTCTGGTTGGTGGCGGACTGAACCTCAATCCGCTCACGCACAACCCCATACGACGCACCAAACGGCTCAGTCGTCGTCTTCGCCTCAAAACTCCATTTAGTTTCCTTGTTCTGGCCCTCACTCTTGCTGCCGACGGCGAGGAACCGGTTAGGTTTCCTTTCCACGCTCTCACGTGGTGCGTCCACGATCAGGTCAGCAGCCGAATACGTTCCCACAATGTCGCTAGTGAACGGGTACACGTGCAAGTACCCGTCAGGGCGCATACGAAAACCCAAAGAATAGGCGGCGCACAAGTCCGCAAGGTTAGCCAACCTGTCAGTCTGAAACTGCAACTCCGAATCCACTTTCGGGTTGCTCTTACCCGAAAACACGACCGCCAGAGTCTTCCCCGCAAGCCTCTGCACCTCAGCGCTTAGTGTCTGATTCTTCGGCGGGGAGGACGGCCAAGCCGCCACATCCGTCTCCACCAACCTGAGCAGGTCAACGGCCTCAACCGTCATCGTCCCCTCGTCAGGCTGCTCTTCCCACGACTCCACCAGGAACCAGCCAAGATCAACCTCACTGCGTTTACCGGCCGGGGTTTCCACCACCTGCCACACGTGAACCCGGTGACCATAGTTGTTCAACGGGTCAAGAGGGTTGCTCGGCACATGCTCACTGCTGCAAGTGAACGACACTTGCCGCTGCACGTTGCGCTCCACCGTCGCATCCACAGTCACGTCCCACACGGGAAGATCCTGGATCGTCGTCGTCTTACCCCTGTGCACACTCACCCTCGCACCGACCGCAACCCCACCAGCGATCGTCGCAACACTAGGCCCCGGAAGCATTAGACGCTCGGCATTCCGGCGACCCTCTGAGCCACCTCGACGGCGCTCCAAGCCTGCCACCCCGAGGGACTGTTTTTCTTACCCCACTGGCTCCATTGCCCCCACGTCACCACCGGGCCACCCGAAGGCCTCACCGCAACCGACGTGCCCAAAGCGTCAGGAACCCTCACATAAGAAACCTGCCAAACCCGCGTGTACACGTCACGCCGCTCCGACAATTCCTCCGACATCATGAGTGGCACAATCAGGCGAGACCCCTCCACGTCACACCCAGCCGGCACACACACCGCAGTATTATGAATCACCCACAGTGGGGCGCGCGCACCAACCAGAGCACGCAAAGTCTCCGTACCCTCACCCCTAGTCACCAACTGTAAAGAACCCTCACCGGGAGGAACCCCAAGCGTGTACCTCGGGACATGCGCACCCAAAGCGGAAGTATGCACAGTCGCACCAGTCTCATAAGACCTCGGGTCACCCCACAACAACCCCACTTCAGCGACCGTCTCACCATCCACGCTAGTGACCACCTGATGGTAAACGGGGCCACCAGCCACACTCGCACCCGGCCGCGTAAGCTTCACCGACTGGCCACCAAAACGATAAGTGACCTCGACCCCCATCGGCGCGCCCGGGTCAGACACCAAAGTGCTACCAGCCACGTTCGCGATCAGCCGTGGCCGCGCCTCACCCAAAAGCGCGTGGTCAGCCGTCAACCTCCCACTGCCGACCGCGTACAGTGCTGGCACCCGCGTGTGCGTAGTAACCCAACCGACAAGGCTCATACGTACTGCACCACCGTCCGCGCCACCCGCGCCTCAACTTCCTTACCCGTCCACGGGTTCTGCACAAACACGGTCACATTCGGAGGCACAACCGTTCGCCGCGCCGGCGCTGACACAACCGGCATAGGCTGACCGGGCCTACCACCCCCCGCCAACCCAAGACCACCACCAAGCATCGCCTGCCTAAGCGCGTACACGGCAGCATGACCCCCCGCAGCAGCAACCTCACGCGCCGTCCACACATGCTCACCCCTGGACAGCCAGGTCGGCACACTATCCGACGTGCCATGACCCGGACCAAACACCGGACCACCCGACGCGGACCTACCAGCACCAGCAAACCGGTTAGCGGCCGTCGTCAAAGCACCCAAAGACGCACCCGAAGCCGACCCCATCTGCCGGTAAATTGCTGTCAAAGTGATGCTCTTCGACTGAAAACCCGCCAAAGCCGAATTCACACCACGAATCACGCTCGACGCGTTATCAGTAGCCGTCAAAACCGTGTTCTTCGACCCCGGGATCTTCTTGATACTGCCAGTCACCGTCACCGCCGCACGTGACACCAAATCACTAGCCGACAAAACCGTCAAACTCGACTTCGGCACCCCATCCACGCTACTCGTCGCCGAAGAAGCCGCAGGCCCCGTAAGATCATCAGCGAAAAACTGGCTTATGTGCTCGCGAGGAATACCATCAATACGCTCCGCCAAAGGCGCCAACACGCCACTAGCCTTATCCTGCGCAATGATCGTTGAAATGAGCTCTTCCGGCACACCATCTTCAAGCGCCGCCGTCACAGCCGCCACAACCTCAGTAGCATCATCCCGCGCCGCAATCGCCGTAATCGTCTCAAGCGGCAACCCATCCAACTCCGCCTGAATCTCAGCCAAAGTCATCTTCGCTTCTTGAGCAGTTGCAGCCACCGCAATGTCAACATTGTCAGGCAGACTATCTAGACCGTCAGCCAACCCGAACACGTCAGACACGAGTTCCTGCACTTCCGCGTCCGTATAGCCCGCCTGCAAAGCCGCGTCAGCCCAAGATTGGATCATCGGCCCAATAGCACCAGTGACCTCTTCCGCCGAGAACTTAGCTTCCCCGTTCGCGTCCTTAGCCGCAATCATTGCGTCCCGATACGCTTTAATGTCAGTCGCAGCATTCGACAATGTGGACCACTGCTCAACACCGGCCTCAGCGTTCTCTTGGATCGCCGCCGTCAAGCCCTCCATCGTCTCTTTAGCGCGCTGCTGCTGGTCGTAATAGTTTTGGGCCGACTGAGCATTCCGGTCATGCCAATCAACCAAGTCCTGCAAAGCAGTACGGTAACGGTCCACAGCGTCAGCAGCCGCGTCCATGGCCTCCGCCGCCCCATCCGTGGAACCGGCAAGTTCAGCCTCAGCGTCCGCTAAATCCTGAACCTCGCCCTTAGCGGCGTCCGCTTTACCCGTCATCTCCCAAAGCGCTTCATTCAAAATCAGGAAGTCTTGGGTACTGATGTGACCGCTGGCCTGCAACGCCTCCAAATGGGCCTGCATCTCTTGCGCCTTGTCACCGCCATGACCAATCGCTTCAGCGAAATCGACCACTGAAATCCCCGCGTCTGCCAACACGTCCTTGAAATCCCGGCCGGCAGTAGAGAACCTCTGAAACCAAGGAATAATGTCAGACGTGGTCAGATTTTCTAACGCCTGCTGAGTCGCGCCCTCTTCAAGAGTTTTCCCCGCATTAGCCAGCTCATTGATAGTCGCCTTGTACTCTTCAACGTCCGCGCGGAACTGCTTCTGGTGGTTCGCGAACATCACGAACGCTGCCACAGCAAGCCCGAGCGCGCCCGCCACGGGGAGAGCGGCACCCCTCAACGCGCCGAAAGCACTAGAGATCCCTGACGCCAGTCTGCTGCTCTCAGAAAGCCTGTCCAGCGCTTCCTTAGCAGCTAACAGGCGTGGGGCAAGCACCATGAAACCGCCAGCAGCAGTCAACGCCACCCCACCTAAACCAGTCAGAACAGCGACGCCTGTCTTCACCGGCCCCGGAAGTAAATCCATGTAGCGGATCATGTCGGCAAGACTATTAGTCCAATCAACTAGCCAGCCGCCACCCTTGGGGTCCACGAACGGGGTCATGGCCGAAGAAGAGAAGTCGCGGAACGCGGCCTTCACACGGTCGATCGCACCCTCAAACTGGTCCTTCACAGCGTCGGCAGCACCACCAAAACGGCCCTGCATACCCTGCGCTAATGCGTCCAAAGCTTGATCTGCGCCGAGAGCCCCCGACGTAATATCCTTACGGATCTGCTCACCAGTCTTACCCATCGCATCCCCAATGAGTGTGGCAGCATCAATCCCGTAAACCGCTAACTGCTGCAGTTCACGGGCCGTCATCTTCCCCTGAGACTTAATCTTCGCGAAGATCTCAGCGATAGCGGCGATCTCATTATTCGAGCCACCCATCGCCGCGACCGAGTTCTGGATCGCGTCAAGATATGGCAGTATTTTGGACGCCTCTACCCCAAACGAAGCAAGCCCACGCTGAGCCTCAATAAACACCTGTTTCGAGAAGGGCGACGTTCGAGCGAAGGCATCCAACTTGTCCATCTGCGCGTTAGCAGCGGCAGCGCTCCCCATGATGACACCCAAGGCTGCACGCGAGGACTGCTGGAGCACATTGTATTCGATGCCCGTCTTCGCGACCGCAAGCGCAGCCGCCGTCATTGTGGCGCCAATACCAGCCATTGCCACGCCGAGCGTCTGATAGTCGGCGGCGTTCGCTTTAATGTTGTTTGACGCCTTATCGAAGGCGCTAGTGTTCTTACCTAAAGACTCAGATTCCCCGGCAACACCTTTGAGAGCAATCCCCGCGCGCTTCGCATTGGACTCAAAGTTCGAGATGTCGAGGCCAAGACGGACCTCTATAGATCGTGATGACATTGGCGCCTCCTTCCTGGGCGCCAAAGCCCTATGTCAAGATTTTGTTTCCCTTAGCTGTATTGCAGTAAAAATGGGCGAGTTGCACGTTGTCACGGGTGTGTGAGCCGCCCCGACTTATCGGGATCACGTGGTCCAGTGTTGGCGTGCCGGGATCAGGGAATCTGAGTGTCGCGTCTACGGGCTTGCCGCAGATCCCGCAGAGCCACTTGTCGCGCTCAAAGATTTCCTTGTGCGTGAACATCTCAACGGGCCGCTTCAATATCCGCGCTCGACGGCGCGTACCCACACTGTTCCTTATGTTCCTGTCATTCACCCGTGC
>ERZ1031159.144-NODE-144-length-13354-cov-5.806903_pt1 | contig 13354 bp, 14 predicted proteins | sample MGYA00516706_ERZ1031159 | MGnify/ENA primary metagenome ERZ1031159 (study PRJEB33719, sample SAMN04262508) | wastewater metagenome | biome: rural village; feature: composting latrine chamber; material: composting feces with ash | place: El Salvador | collected... | reverse complement strand
GCAGACAGCGGCCCAAACCACAACGGCCGGTCCTTTGGGCCGGCTCCTTCATTGAGGTTCGCAGACATCGTTCTCTGCGTCTCTGAACGTGGGCACGGCCGGTCCTTTGGGTCGGCCCCTTCATTGAGGTGGCACCATTACACACAACAGGGCCCGCGGCACGCACCTACGGCTGGTCCTTTGGGCCGGCCCCTTCATTGAGGTACCACCAACGGACGCGGCAAACAGCTCCCCATCGTACGGCCGGTCCTTTGGGCCGGCCCCTTCATTGAGGTGGGCTGATCCGTCACCATGTCCAGTCTTTTGAGGGTACGGCCGGTCCTTTGGGCCGGCCCCTTCATTGAGGTAGACATGCGCGACGCCTACACCAGCTGGTGCAGAGACACGGCCGGTCCTTTGGGCCGGCCCCTTCATTGAGGTTTGTTTGCGGATGCTGCCGGCAGCGGTTTGCGGGTGCGGACGGCCGGTCCTTTGGGCCGGCCCCTTCATTGAGGTCTACGGAGTCATGCAGGCCGAGGTCAACCGGATCCTATGGCCGGTCCTTTGGGCCGGGGCCTTCGTTGAGCCCCGGCTGACAGAGCGGCAGTTGCTGGGGCGCCCTCGATGGTGGGTTCTTTGGGTGAACGCTTTCGTTGAGGACGAAGCTCCTGCCGTCTCCAAAATACTGAGGAAGCGCAGTGCTCCGGCCTAGCCTTGGAGAAGCGCGTGGCACGATAGGGGCATGACTGAACAGATCCGCCTCACCGTAGGCGAAAAGGCTCCAGACTTCACCGTTGAGACTCCCGGCGGCCCCGTGTCCCTGCAGGACCTGCTAGCGAAAGCCCAGAAGGGCGTTGTCGTCTACTTCTACCCGAAGGCAGGCACGCCCGGTTGCACGAAGGAGGCTTGCGACTTCCGTGATTCCCTGAACTCCTTGAAGAGCGCAGGCTACGAGGTCATCGGGATCAGCGCTGACTCCCTGGCCGCTCTAGAAAAGTTCAAGGACAAGCAGGACCTGAACTTCCCGCTCGGTTCCGACCCTGACCACAAAGTCATGCTCGCTTACGGCACGTGGGGAGAAAAGAAGAACTACGGGCGCATCTTTACCGGCATCATCCGCTCCACCTTCGTGGTTGGCAAAGACGGCCTGATCGAGTACGCCGGCTACAACGTTAGAGCAACAGGTCACGTGGCACGCCTGCGCAAAGAACTGGGGATCGACCAGATCGCCTAAGTCGTGCCGCGGCCTAACCCGCGGCCGAATCGGGAGGGGGTGGTGGGGCTTGCGTTCCACGATGCCGACCGCTACGTGCCCGCCGTGCAGGTCAAGCTAACGTTGCACCATGGGATTCAAGAGCTTCATGGGGAAAGCTTTGCTCAGGCTCACCGGATGGAAACTGGTGATCGTTGAACCGCCCCCAGAACACGGCTGCATTCTGATTGGCGCACCCCACACCTCGTACTGGGACGGGGTCATGATGATCTTCGTCGCCTGGGGCGCAAACCTCGAAATGAAATGGCTCGGCAAGGAAGCGATTTTCCGCTCGCCCGTCGGCCCCCTGGCACGCGCTGTCGGTGGTATTCCAATAGACCGCAGTAATGCTGGTGGGATCGTCGAGTCCCTGGTGGAGGAGCTGAACGAACGCCAAGCGGAAGAACTAGTGACAGGGAAGCCTGAGCGTCCCTGGGCCCTTGCCATTGCCCCGGAGGGAACCCGTTCCCCGGTCAGCCACTGGAAGTCAGGGTTTTACCGCATCGCTGCCGGCACGGGGCTACCTATCGTATTAGGTTTCATCGACAAGTCGACCCGCACTTGCGGTTTGGGCCCCACGCTCACTTTGCAGGGGGATCCGAAAGCAGACATGGACGTGCTTCGCGCCTTCTATGAAGGAAAAACGGGGGTGCGGCGGCACCAGGTCACCAACCCGCGCCTGCGCATGGAAGAAGACCAGTAGTCCGCGGCGTAGCTAAAGCCCGCTGGCTAGCTACCAGGTGGCTGGGACGACGCAGGTGGGACTGTCCGTTTCCAGCGTCTGCAGCAGCTCTAGCGTTCCGCTGACATCGTCAAAACTGAACACCGCCAGGTTGTCGCCGTCTAGGTTCGCGACGACCAGCAGGTCCTGGTCCGCGTTCAGATGGAAATCACGAGGGTGAGCGCCGCCCGCCGGGAACTGGTCCAGGTAGGTGAGTGTTTCGACCAGAGGATCCCACTTCAACACTCCGATGGAGTCCGGGCCCCGGTTCCCAACCAGTACGTGACCGCCCTTTGTGAGGGCGATGGCCGAGGGGTGGTTGACCAGGGGATCCAGCCCCTTCGCCCACGGAGCCGCGTCAGTTATCGGTGCCCCGTTCTCCACGTTCACGGCGCGCACCAGCCCGTCCAGTTCGCAGGCGACCAAGGCGATAGAGCCGCTCAACGCCAGGTGTCTTGGACCGGAGCCTGCGGCCATGGCAACGTCCCGGTGGTCGGGGCGCCCTGCTTCTAAGTCTTCTAGGTTGTGAACGTGGATGCAGTCCATCCCCAGGTCAGGGACCAGCGCAACCCCCAGATCCTCAGCAACGACGACTTGATGCGGATGAGGGGAAGCTTGCCGGTCAGGGTCCGGCCCCGAACCCTGGTACTGCACGACCAATGTCGGCTCCAGCACGCCCTCCGCAGATAGAGGGTTCACGGACAGGGCTCCACCAGCGTAGTTGGCGGCTAGCACTGCATCCTTGCCGGAGGGGAAACGAGTGATTGCAATGAAGGTTGGGCCGCTGCTCCCAGTCCCCGCGTGCGTCGACGCGCCCGGATTGCTAGAGGTTGCAATGGACTCCGGTGAATCAAAGGCGCTCAGACTTCCCGGATCCGCCTCATGGCTGACAACCAGGGGGAGGTCCTTCTCTTGTGCGATGAAGGCGGGGTTTTCTCCAACCCAGACGGGCTCGCTTAGCGACGCATTTCCCTCGTCATTAAAAACCAGGGTGCGGACTCCCTTCGCGGGATGCCCACCCCAGGTTGTGGCGCCGCCAATCCAGAAACTGTCTGATCGTGTGCTCATTGCTACCTCCTCGCATACGAGCCTACTGGGAAACGCTTGCTCGACAGGTGGTACGGGCTTCGCCCGGGTACTCTGAAGTTCAACAAACGTGCTTTCGAAGGTTGGGAGGGCTCGCGGTGGAAAACCAAGGTACGGCTCCGGAGACGAGTGAGCAGAAACCCTCCGACTCGGAGCTAAAACTCCTGCAGCCTGAAGGGCACTCAAAGTCAGAAAATAAGGACGCAGAAGCGCGGGCTGAAGAAGCTTTGAAAGGCGAGGCGCCGACGCTTACTGAAGAAACCGAAAAGGTTAGCGACGGGGCCAAAGGTGCTGGGGTCACCGCCATCGTTGTTGCGATGGCCTTATTCATCCGGATCATGGCGGTTTCCGGCTGGGACTGGGATACGGCAGCCGCACTAGCTGAGGCCTTTGACTTCGATGACGCCGTGCCCATCTTTTTCGGGACACTTTTTGAGTTGCCTCACCTGACAGGTCTGGCTGCAGCGATCCTTCTACCTCTGTCTGCGTACCGGCTCTACACGATCCAGCACTCGAAGGATAAGTTCGCAAAGATCACCGACTGGCTCATCATCGTAATCCTGGCAATCATCCTGTTCGTGCTCGTCAACTCCTACAACATGTGGTGGCCGATCATCCTGTTGGTGGTGTTCAGCGCCGCCATCAGCATCTTCGTTTCATTCGTGCACCGAGGGCACGTGCTAAGCCTTCTGGACAAAGTCAGCCGGCGGACCGGCACGATCCTGGTTATCTTCTTGCTCATCCTGTCCGTTGTTGTCACGACGCCGTGGAACACCCGGGAAGAGATTGGAACGACCAAGGGACCCATCCACGGTCACGTCATCGAAGTCACGCCCGGTTTCGTGAAGGTCCTGACCGACGACCGCGAAGTGAAGGTACTCCTGACAAACGACATCACTTACAGAAAACCGGTCGAAATCGAAGGGTAGCCCGCAGGTTTCCCCCATCGAAAACGGGAGGGGGCCGTAGATGTCGGTGAGGGGCGTTAGCCTGGCCGGGGTCTGGTTCTTTGGGGGAGTAAATGGGTTGGGAGACGGTGCTGGCAGCGGCTGCGCTCGTTGCAGCTTTGGTTGCCGCAATCGGTGTTTTTGCTTTGCTTCGCAGGCAGAGTGCGACAAACGAAGCGGATCTAGCGGACCAGGTGGCGGCGATTGATCAGGCTGTCCAACGCATCTCCACCCAGGTATCGCTAGGGACGCAGACGCAGGGTCAACGCACGGTGGAGTTGCAGCAGGTCTTGGACGGCAGGCTGTCCAGGCTTGCTTTGCAAAGTAGTGAAGAGGCGACGGTCCGGCTGCAGGCCGACGGCGCCGCTAGGCAAGAACTGCAGACTCTGCTGGCCGGTCAGCTGATGCAGATGGATGAAAAGCTTGCCGACCAGCAGAAGACCATTGCAACCGCGCTTGATCAGCAGCGGGTCGCCAACGCCGTGGAGTTAGAGAAGATCCGGTTAGAGGTTGCCCAGAAGTTGCAGGACTCGTTGCAGGCGTCTTTGAAGGACAACGCTGCGAAGATCACGGAGTTGCAGGCCTCCGTCGCGAGCGAGCTTGAGAAGGTTCGGACGGGCAATGAGCAGCAGCTGGAAAAGATGCGGGCGACGGTGGATGAAAAGCTGCAGGGAACCCTGGAAAAGCGTCTGGGGGAATCTTTCAAGCTGGTGTCCGACCGATTGGAGCAGGTGCAACGGGGCCTTGGTGAAATGCAGACGCTTGCTAGTGACGTGGGCGGCTTGAAGCGGGTTCTCACAAACGTGAAGACCAGGGGGACGTGGGGTGAGGTCCAGCTGGGGCGTCAGCTTGAGGACATCTTGACGGCTGAGCAGTACCAGGAGAACGTTGAGATTCGGCCGGGGTCCGGTGAGCGCGTGGAGTTTGCTGTAGTGCTGCCGGGCAGGGATGAGGACTCACAGGTCTACTTGCCGATCGACTCCAAGTTCCCGCAGGAACCCTACGAACGTCTGCTTACTGCGCAAGAAACCGGCGAAACAACTGATGCAAACGTGGCAACAAAGGACTTGGAGACGGCTCTGCGTGCGCAGTCGAAACTCATCAGTTCTAAGTACATTGACCCGCCCTACTCAACAGACTTTGCAATCATGTACCTTCCCACGGAAGGGTTGTTTGCCGAAGCGATCCGCATCCCGGGGCTTGCTGCAAGCCTGCAACGCAGTGACCGTGTCATGCTTACCGGTCCGACCACGCTAATGTCCCTGCTCAACTCACTGCAGATGGGCTTCAGGACGCTGGCGATTGAGAAACGCTCAGCTGAGGTTTGGCAAGTGCTCGCTGCAGCCAAAGAAGAGTTCGGTAAGTACGCCGGGGTGCTTGGAAAAATAAAGAAGAACCTGGTGACGATCCAGAACACGGTCGACCAAGCTGAGGTCCGCACAAGAGCCATCAATCGCAAGCTTAGGAAAGTCGAATCCCTTGAAGACTCACCAGCTCAGGACGTCCTGGAGGGCGGGACTCTAGAACCGGGCGCCTTGGAGATCGACTTCCAGTAGGGACGCATTCCGTGCTCTTCCGGTTCGGCTGCGGGTTGCAGTCGAAATGCTGTGATTCCCTGGTGGCGGAGTGTAGCCCGCAGCCGAACCGTCCCGGTGGTCAACGTTTGGGCGCGTATTCTGAAGAGCGGAAACAACACCTGGAGGTGCCGTGCCCCAAGTCTTAGTGGACGCTCCGCTCCTAACCATCTTCTTGGTTGTTGCAGTCGGTGCTGCCCTGGGTGCGATCCGCTTCGGACCGGTTCGGCTAGGCGCCGCAGGAGCACTTTTCGTTGGTCTGGCGCTGTCTGCTTGGCGCCCCGAGCTGTCCGAGGGCTTTTCGCTGGTCCAGCAGATCGGGCTTGCGCTCTTCGTCTATTCGGTCGGGCTTGCATCTGGCGCCACTTTTGTTGCCGCGTTCAAAAAGAACCTGCCACTTATGCTGGCCAGCGTTCTGGGAGCGGGTCTCGGTGCAGTCGTCGCAGGCCTTGGCGGAAAACTATTGGGCCTGACCCCAGGGCTCGCCACGGGCCTTTTCACGGGCGCTCTAACGGCGGCCCCGGCGCTTGAAACTGCTTCCCAACTGGCCCCCGGCCAAGACCCCGCAGTCGGCTACTCCAGCGGATACCCCATCGGAGTGATTGTTGGGATCGCGGTGGTGTCACTGGTTGCGGTCCGCCCTTGGTCGGGTAAGAACGACTCCCCAGCCCTCGCGGGCCGCGGCCTTGCAGCCCTGACGGTGAGTGTTCAGGACTCGGTGCTGCCGCAGGAGCTTCCTGAATGGCGCGACCAGCACGTTCACTTCTCCTACGTCAGCCGCTCCGGGAAGACGCGGGTGTTGGCGCCCGGTGAAGAACTCTTGCCCGGCGACCAGGTCGTGATTGTTGGGGAGCCTGGAAAACCTGAAGCGGTTGCCGCTCAAATCGGCGAAATCCTGCCACAGCACCTAGCGGATGACCGGTCCGCCGTTGAGTTTGAGCGCATAGTCCTGTCTAATCCCGACTTCACGGGGCGCCCCGTTTCAGCGTTGCGCCTTCCAGCCCTCTACGGAGCCCTTGTCACGCGCGTCAGGCGCGGTGACCTGGACCTGCTGGCTAGAGACGACTTGAACTTGCAGGCGGGTGACAACCTTGCTGTTGTTGTTCCAGCGAACCAGCTGAATGAAGTAAAGGCTTACCTTGGGGACTCCCACAAGAAGGTTTCGGAGATTGATGCGCTCTCGTTGGGCCTGGGGCTAGTACTAGGTGTTCTGCTTGGACTCCTTACCCTGCCCTTGCCTGGAGGGATGACTTTCCGCCTTGGGGTCGCAGCCGGCCCCCTGGTTGTCGGGATGATTCTGGGGGCGTTGCGCCGCACGGGCCCCATTGTCTGGAGCATGCCAGAATCCGCGAACCTCACGATCAGGCACTTAGGGCTGCTGTTGTTCCTTGCGGCCCTGGGTCTGTCTGCCGGACCGGACGTCGCCGCCCTTCTTTCCAGCCCGCTTGGATGGAAAGCTCTGCTTCTTGCCACCGTCATCGCTGTTGTTGGCGTCTTCACCGTTGTGATTGTTGGCGGGCTACAAAAGCTTTCTGCTCCCCGCACCGCTGGCGGTGTCGCCGGTTTCCTGGGCCAACCCGCCGTTCTCCAAGCCGCCGATGCCCGCGTGCACGACGAGCGCGTTGAGAACGCCTACGGCTCCCTCTTTGCCTTCGCAATTCTGGTCAAGATCTTTCTGGTACCGCTAGTCCTGCTCTTCTAGTCAAGCTCTTCCAGAGTCACATTCTTCTTAGCCGCTTCCAGGCTCCGGAACTGTAGGGTTGCTGCAAGTGGTGACGGCGCTGTTCACCCAAGACTCTTGAGCGGAGTAATGAGATGTGCACAGTTTGTGTGTGGGCGAACAACGACCTTCCTTGTGTTTCTTCTAGGAACATGGATTGGTACGAGGACATGCCGACGAACCTTTGGGTTCTCCCCGCTGGTCGGGAAGTGCGTGGGGCTCACCCGGACGACCCGAACGCTGTTGAGTGGACAGCAAAGTACGGCTCCATTGCCGCTGTTGCTTACGGCATCGGGAGCGCCGACGGGCTGAACGAAAAGGGCCTAGCAGCCTCAATGCTCTGGCTCGCTGAGTCAGACTACGGAAACCGGGTCGACAGCATCCCCGCTTTGGGGGTTGCGCTCTGGGTCCAGTACTACCTGGACAACTTCGCAACGGTGCAAGAGGCTGTTGAAGCGTTCGAACACCACCCCTACCAAGTTGTTCCAGCGATAGTCGCGGGACGGGTTGCAACTGTTCACCTCCAGCTGAGCGATGCCACCGGCGACTGCGCAGTCCTGGAGATCATTGACGGGCAGGTGGTGATCACCCATGGGCGCCAGTTTGCGGTCCTCACCAACTCCCCGACGTTTGCGGAGCAGCTGACGAACCTCCGCAGCTACGTCGGCTTCGGTGGGGATGACCCCCTGCCAGGCTCCACGGAGGCTGCCGCCAGGTTTGTTCGTGCCGCCTATTACACGAGGTCGCTGCCTCCTGCTGAAAACGCGGACGTGGCAGTCGCACAGATCCTGTCTGTCCTGCGTAATGTCGCTCAGCCGTTCGGTGTCATTGATCCCACGCGCCCCAACATCTCTCCTACCAGGTGGCGGACGGTGCGGAACCACGAGAACATCGTGTACTTCATTGAGTCCTCAACCAGCCCCTACATGGTCTGGCTGAACGCGAAGAACCTCGACTTCTCAGAGGGCGCCCCCGCGAAGGTCTTGAAGCTTGATGAGCTTGGGCAAAGCGTGGGTGAGCAGTCCGCGAAACTCCAGGTGGAGCCTCTCTTCTCCCCAGCGTTTGAATAGGCAAGCGCTCGCGTAGGCCAGCGTCCGTGTGAGTCGGGGCTGGAAGACCCGCGAAAGCCGCTGCCCTGGTCGGAGCGCAGCTAGCCGAAAAGGAGCGCCACCTTGTCACTGAGGCCCAATAGAACCGTGAGGACAACGATCAGGATTTCCGCTAACGCAATCGCCCAGGAGTATTTAAGGACGGTTTTCCCTGCCTCTTCTTTTCCGGGCCCGTAGGCTCCAGCGCGCATCCCGCCGCCCCAGGCGAGTGGCACCAGGATCATGATCGCTAGCCAAACGACCATGCAGTAAGGGCACAGGGTCCTGAACACGGTGATTGACACGATCAGGAAGTAGGCGACATACCCGAGCCCAACCAGCGACCCTGCCCCGAGTCCCCACCAAACTAGGCGCGGCAGTCCCGCCCCACCTATCAGCACTGCTGCCAGTGCCAGTAGCATGCCGAAGAGGAAGAGCCCGACCCCCGCATTGGGGATGATCAGTAGGTGTCCTTGAGGGGCGAGGAGGCCCGAGGAGCAGCCGATCAGTGGGTTCAAGTCACACGCCAACGCAGCTGTTGGGTCGCGTAGCAGCGTGATTTCACCCTTGAGCAGCTGGAAGGAGGCCAACAGCCCCATTGCAGATAAGACAGCGAGAACCCACCCTAGGGCCTGGCTTGTCCACGCAGAGGCAGCGTTCTGATTCTTCGTCATGGCTCTCCGATCACTAGGCCTGCCCCCAAGATACCCGTGCAAGCAGGAAGAGCCGATCGTTGCCTGTCTGTGTGAATCGCAACAACCGTCCCAACTGGCCCCACAGGGGTTGGAATAGGGGTGCGGTTTGCTCTAGAGTTCTTACGAAACACCAAGCGCCATTAGCTCAGTTGGCTAGAGCAACAGACTCTTAATCTGTGGGTCCAGGGTTCGAGTCCCTGATGGCGTACCAAGCGCATAGCGTGCGAGCCAAGCCCTCACTTCGGTGGGGGCTTCGCGGTTCCCATCCCTAGCTACTTCCGATTCGGCTGCGAGTCACAGCCCAACAACAGCGTTATTCCGGGCTTTCTGGGCTGTGACTCGCAGCCGAATCGGCAGGTGACTCTTCGTCTCCTGCCGCGGGCTAGTGGTTGTCTGTTATGACCTCGCCGTCCTCTTCCGTCACAACCTGATCGCTCACCGGCGACTCATTGCCCGCTAGGTCGAAGCCGACGGAGCAGACCCGCAGCGGCAGCTCATCCGCGCTGACCATTAGGGACTGACGGAAGTACGGGGTGTACAGGTCTCGGTCAGCACAGTTGGTTGAGTCGGCAGGGCCGGTCAACCACTGGATGTCCACGATCTCCGGCATGTCGAACAGGGGGTCGATAAGGACCCCTCCATCGTCAAATCTTGTTATCGCCAGCTGTGGACCTTCGGCCGGCGGAGTCGTGTCAACGTTGAAAATCACGATGGCTGGGAGAGCTCCCTGGGACCCGACGCACGCGAACTCAAAGCCCTCTTCCTGGGGCAGTGCGACCTCAACCATCTCACTGTCACCCGCTGCAACAGTGAACTCTTCTGCGTCATCAAAGAACCCCGCCTCAGAGCAGGAAAGCGGCGATTTCAACCCTGTTTTCACCAGGTACGTGACCGCCGCGTCTTCCGGGGGTGTCAGCGAAATGCTGGCAGGCTGGTCACCGGTGTCCGTCCCGTCGGCGCTGAAGGTTCCGCCCCCGAAAACTCCTGGGGTGACGTCCGTGGGCAGCGAACACTCCCCGCCCAGGGTGAACGTGCCGTTCTTGAAGCAGGCTTCGACCCCGTGCAGGTCAACACCGTATGCGGTGTCCTGCACAAACTTAACGTTGTCACCTTGAAGCTGGCACGGCTGGCCCAAGTAGCACGCTTTGCCCCGGTCAGCTGAAACACCACCACTGGTCGTGTTGATGACCGAGACGACTTTGCCATCCGCGATCAGGGGTGACCCGGACGACCCGCCTAGGACACCGGGGCAGTCATTCGCGATCTCGCCTTCCCACAGCCAGCGGAACTCTATGACATCAGTCTGCTTGCTAAGTTTGCAGTTGCCTTCGCGTAGCGCCCAGTCCTGAGCCTCAATGTCGGTCACCGGGAACGCAATGTTTGTGACCTTGGTGCCAGATTTAGCGCCGTCAGGGTTCAGTGGGAGTGCCTTGATGCCCTGATCCTTCAGGTCACCAAGGGTCGCGTCCAGGCGGAGGATCCCGATGTCAACCGAGTACATTGTCGCGTACTCGAAGCGCGCCACCGGAACGATCACCCGCTCAGACTCCGGGGTGTCGTGGAACGCGAAGAACGTTGCTTCCCCGTAGCCTTCTTCGTCAATCATGACTTCGTTCGGCGCCTGCCCGTCCATCCCCAGGCAGTGACCGTTGGTGAGGATGTACGCCGGCGCGTCGTCAACGCCCGTGTCGACAACGGTCCCCGTGCAGTCGCTTGACACAGAAAGGGCGGCGACCCCCGTGTATTCCTCACCGTCGGTGCGGTCGAGGAGGGGAGCGGGGACAACCGCCTGTGGTTCAGACGACCCGCTGCACCCCGAAAGTAGAAGTACGAGGGCCGCCGCGGCGGCTACAAGAGTCTTCTTCATGCTGTGCTCCTCACGTCGCTGGAAGGAAAGGGACGGACGCCACTTTTGATTCTACCGAGACGCGCGTTTTCTGAGAAACGCCAAGACGCGAGCTGTTCTGTCTCATGGACGTACCCAGAGAACCGTAAGTGTGGCACCGGTCACAGGCCCCCGGTGTTAGTTTGACACTAATGCCGGTCTTGTGCTCTAGGCAACAAGGCTGTCGGTGGCGGCGCTCTTGGAGGGTTACCGTGAGAGCAAGAAACGCAAAGGGACTATTGAAGACGACCCTGTTGGCTTTGGGAGCCTTTGTGCTCGCTTTGACGCCAACCCTGAGCCTTGCGGCGCCCGCCGCAGCCGAGTCCGAGCCCGCGGCCAGTCTGAAGTTGACGAAGACCGCGAGTGTGGGCCAGGTACCAGATGTTCGTGGCACGATTACTTACTCGTTCCGGGCTGAGAACCCCGGGGGACGTGGAGCTCATCGACCTAAGGATCAACGACTTCGAGTCTGATGGGCAAGGTCCGCTCGACGTGCATTGTCCATCCTCGACCATCCCGGTAGGTGGCGCGGTGGTATGCACTGCCACCTACACGGTGGTGGAAGCTGACCATGATTTCCTCCAGTTCATGAACGTCGCAGAAGCGGTTGCTAAGAATGACATGGCTAACGTCATCTCTAACGATTCCGGGGTTGACCTTCAAGGGTTCCCCCAAGGATCCGGTGGCGCGGGTAACGAAGGCAATGAGGGCAATGGGGAGCTCGGAGGTGGTGAGGGTGGTCTAGAGCTAGAGAAGACCGCGAGTGTGCAGAATCTGCTCGAGGGAGATGAGGGGATCACCTATTTCTTAGAGGTTCGCAACATGACCGGAGAGACGGTCACCGATCTGGAAATCGTAGAAGAGGACTTTGACGGGGTCGGAACGCTAGGTCTTATCACTTGCGGCCAAACCCAACTTCAAGATGAAGACCAGACCCTCTGCACGGCCGAGTACCAGGTTGCCCGGAAGACTTCGACCTGCGAGTCCTAGCTAACACTGCAAGAGCTGAAGCGATGGGCGTGGACTCGCACGCGCTCCACGCTTCAGAACCGTCGACCGTCGATATTTGGGTAGGGGATGACCCCGGCCCTGGGCCTAACGAGCCTGAGGGCGTGACGGTCGGTGGCACTCCTGTCCTCGTCGACGGTCTGCCGGTGGGGTGGGACGAACCGCCGCCGACTGGGACGTAGACAACTACCCAACAGGTGTTGAAGGCGTCACGTTGAACTACAGGGTGATCGGCCATGACGTCACCTTCTGGAGCATCCAGTTCGGCCCCACAGCTGAACCCTTGGGGCCCATCGTGGTTACAAGCGGCAGGCCATTCTTGAGCTTCAATGAGGCGACGATCGCAGCAGCCATGAACGGATACGCCATCGCGCACGCTCCAGAGCAGTCTGGTGAGCCGATTGAGCTCACGCCTCTGGCTCCGACCGTGGTTCCTGCTGAGACATGTGGGGTTGAGGGGACCGTGAGCATTCCGGTGGTTGAGGGGGTCCTGTATTCCCAAACCCAGGTGGGAACCCTGGTGACGGTGACCGCTACAGCCAAGGCCGGTTATGTGATCACCCCGGGTGCCACCACGTAGTGGGAACTGGATGTAGCGGGCAAACCCTACCCGGAGTCTGGTGACTGGGATGAGGCGCCCTGGGAGTTGGACGAGGGTGGTGTTCTCAACGTCTCGGGTGGCACGAGCAAGAACCCGGTTAGCGTGGGGACGCTAGACCAGGCGCCTTGGTATGGGAATCCCCCCCGCAGTTGATCCGGACTCCGTCACGAGCATCGTGTTCGACAACCCCTCAGGGATTGTGTTGCCGAAGAACAGCTCATCGCTGTTCGCTGGTCTCTCGAACCTCACTGAGATCAAGGGGATCGGTGACGTTCAGACCGGGGGCGTCACGGACATGTCCGACATGTTCAACGGCGCGTCCTCGCTGACCTCGCTGGATCTGTCAGGTTGGGGCACCTCGAACGTGATCGGCATGAAGGGCATGTTCGCGGGTGCCACGTCCCTTTCATGGCACGGCCGCAGTATTTTGGATGAAGACCCAGGATCTGCTTCACGTCTGCTCAAGGAACAGGCTTTGGACATAGTCCCTAAAGAAGGGTCGGTCAGTGAAGAGCGGCTGCTCAGTATTCTGGGTCTGCGGTTTCACCCACGGCGACTTCATGAAGCTCGTGTGTGTCAGGCCCTAAACTCTCCGCGGCTAGGTGATCACAAATGCTATCATCGGGCATGGACTTCGAAGAGCTTGAGCGGTCTGCACGGCGTGCTAACCAGCAAATGGCGGACGGAAGGCGCGCTCTGGTGTCAGCTGTTCGCTCGGCTAAACGCGCTGGGATGTCTGAGCGCACCATTGCCCGCGCCGTCGGGCGTTCCCAAGCAGAGGTGAACCGCTTGTCACGT
>ERZ1031159.143-NODE-143-length-13621-cov-6.167404_pt1 | contig 13621 bp, 11 predicted proteins | sample MGYA00516706_ERZ1031159 | MGnify/ENA primary metagenome ERZ1031159 (study PRJEB33719, sample SAMN04262508) | wastewater metagenome | biome: rural village; feature: composting latrine chamber; material: composting feces with ash | place: El Salvador | collected... | reverse complement strand
GCGGCATTCGCTTTGCAGTGCCCCAGGGGGTGCTCGACTACGGGGTGGGCCGGATTCGGACCGAATCGATGGATGCGCCCGAGGGCATGTCCAAAGCAGCACGCACAGACAACGCCACGGTGTCGGGATCTAGCTCAGAGGTGCGCGTGTAGCGGCTCCCGCCTGCGGTCTCAATTTCACGCTGCATCCTGGTGGATACGCGCCCAGGATGAACGCCAGTGACGCGGATTTTGTCTCCGTGTTCAATGCGCAGAGCATCGGTGAATGCACGAACCGCGAACTTAGATGCGCCGTAAACGCCAAAGCCCTCGCTCACGTTCAGACCCGCACCCGAGTTCACGTTGACTACGGTTCCTTCCACGGCTTCCACATAGGGTAAGACTTTGGTGGTCAGGTCAACCATGCCGAACAGATTTATCTCGAATACACGGCGCCATTCTTCCCGCGTTGAGTCACGCAGGTGTCCCCACGCCGCAATGCCAGCGTTGTTAATGAGGGCATCAAGCCGTCCCAATGGAGCGACGACTTCCTCGATGGCGATGTCTATCTCATCTTCTTTTGCCAGGTCCGCAACGAAAGGAATCGCGCCGGGAATCGTTTCAGCGATCAGTGCGGTGCGCTCGGGATCCCGGCCCCCGATCAGCACGCGGTAGTCACGACACAGTTCTTCTGCAATAGCCAGCCCGATGCCGCGCGTGGCGCCGGTAACAAGTGCAACCTTCGATGGCATCATGTCGCCTCCATTTTGGGTGTGAGGACCACTGTTACTTGTCGGTGGTCCGACTGTCGCCCTCGTCCAAATTTGAGGAGGATTCGTCGGCTGACTCGTTGTCAGGTTCCTCCGCAGGGCTTTGGGCCTGCGGAGGTTTGCTTCCACCTGGGCTCGTGATGGATCCTCCCACCGCCGCCAGTTCGGCCTCACTCAACGAATAGAGCTCATCAATCAGGTCAGCCAGGTCAGTCAAGACCCGATGGCGCTTGAGCTTTAGCGAAGGCGTCAAGTATCCGTTAGCGACGGTGAACTCTGTGTTGACAATCCGGTATCGCCGCACTGATTCCGCGCGTGACACCTGACGATTTGCGCGTCTGATGGCAGCTTCTAACGAAGCACGTACCTGTGGCAAGGAAGAAGCCACTGCAGGAGTGGTCGGTTTGAGCCCCTTGTTCTTCAGCCAGATGGGCAGCATCTCGTTGTCCAGCGTCAGAAGGGCGGTGATGTAGGGACGACCATCTCCAACAACGATCACATGGCTGATCAGGGGATGGGTAGACAGGGTATCCTGTAGCACTTCCGGCGACACGTTCTTGCCGCCGGCTGTAACAATCAGTTCCTTCTTGCGCCCGGTTATCCTGACTCGACCCTCCGGGTCAATCTCGGCGAGATCTCCCGTGTGAAACCATCCGTCGGCGAATGCTTCAGCAGTTGCTTCTGGAAGGTTGTGGTAGCCGGGGCTGATAGATGCACCGCGGAGGAGCAGCTCGCCGTCATCGGCCAGTTTCATCTCGTTGCCTGGCCACAGGTAACCAACCGAATCAGGCGGGTTATCATCGGCGAGTTCGACGGTGATTGGCCCTGTCGTTTCCGACAGCCCGTACCCCTGAAGCAAAGTGATGCCGATTCCACGGTAGAAGTTTGCTAGGTCCCGGGAAAGGGGAGCGCCGCCGCAGATTATGGTGTGCAAGTTGTTGCCCAAGATCTGGCGGATGCGACGAAGGACCAGCATGTCGGCAGCCCTGTGCTGAAGACGGAGAGAGATGTCCGCACCGCGGGAGGACCGAGGGATCACAGTCTCGCCCTGGGCCCCGCGTGGAAGAACCGGGGTTTCGGCGGCTGCGCCCGCCTTTGGATATGCCGTTGCCTCCGACATCCGACGAGCCTGCTTGGCGGACCAGGAGAACAGCGTCTTCTTCATGCCGCGTCCGGCGGTTTGCGAAGCGGTGTTGTAAACCTTCTCTAAAACGCGGGGGACCGCGAGCATCATTGTGGGCTGGAAGGTCTCAATGTCTTGAACCAGGTGACGGACGTCGGGGGAGAATCCCAGCCGACCCTCGCCAACCAAAATGCAATACATAACGAAGCGGGCCAAAACATGAGCCACCGGAAGGAATAGCAGGGTGCGCGAATCAGGGTCGTTGATCAGCTGCGGCAAAATGTCGTAGGACTGCATAAGCGATTCAACGAAGTTGCCCTGGGTCAGAACGACGCCCTTGGGAAGGCCCGTGGTTCCCGATGTGTAGATGATGGTGGCCTGGTCAGCCAACGTAATCGCGCTGCGGCATTCGTCGATGATGGACGTAGGAACGTCGACGCCAAGTTCGACGATATGCCGTTCCGCCCCCCTGTCCAGGGACAAGATCTCCCTGACATTCTCAGTCTTCACGGAATTGACCAGATCGGCTTGCTGTGCTGTTTGAGTGACGACCACGGAAACGTCGGCGTCCGACAGGATGTGCTCAATCTGGAGAGCTGAGTCTGACTCATAGATCGGAACAGTGATTGCTCCCAAAGAGAGGAGTGCGCAGTCGAAAACCGCCCATTCGTAGGACGTTGCGGCCAGGATCGCAGCGTGGTCGCCGGGGCGAACCCCAAGGGCATAGAACCCCTTGGCTAGTTCAGTCATCTCTGCGACGAACTGGCCGGCGCTGATCTCGTGCCAGTGAGCACCAGCGCGCCGCTCCGCAATGATCTGGTTCGGGTCCCGCTGCGCACGGTCGTACACAAGTTGGGGAATGCTGAGGTCGGGGCTCACGCGGATAACCGCTGGACTCTCCCAAGAACCATCCCTGCGCTGGTGCATAATTGCTAGCCTTTCTGCCTGCTCCTGCACGCAATGGTACTAGTAGGCGACGTTTGGAGCGCGGCAGGGAGTAGTAAGTCAGCCAGATACGACCAGGCCGGAGGTGTTCTCATCACGCGCAGCGGCTAGACCCCGTAGTAAAGCTGAAACTCCATGGGATGGGGCATGGTGCGCACAGGATCGATTTCACGCTCGTACTTCAACTTCACCAAAGCTTCCAGCAGATCTTCTGTGAAGACACCGCCCTTGGTCAGGAAGTCGTGATCAGCTTCTAGCCGACGGAAAGCGCTTTCCAGTGAGTGTGGCAACCGGGAGATCTGGTTGAGCTCTTCGCGCGGCATCTCGTAAAGGTCCTCATCGACGGGATCGCCGGGGTCAATTTGATTTTCGATTCCATCAAGACCGGCCATGAGGATTGATGCAAACGCCAGATACGGGTTCGCGCTTCCATCGGGGATCCGGTACTCAATCCGCTTTGCCTTAGCGGAAAATCCAGTCAGTGGGATTCGCACGCAAGCAGACCGGTTGCCCTCTGAATAGACAAGGGCCACCGGCGCCTCGAAGCCGGGGATCAGGCGCCGGAACGAATTGATGGTTGGATTTGTGAAAGCGAGCAGGGCTGGCGCGTGGTGAAGGAGGCCGCCGATAAACCACATCGCATCCTGCGAGAGACCTCCGTAGCCTGCGGGGTCTGCAAAGAGCGGCTCCCCTTGGCGCCAAAGGGACACATGTGTGTGCATCCCCGAGCCGTTATCGCCGAGCACTGGCTTCGGCATGAACGTCGCTGAGAGGCCGTGGCGTAGCACCTCGTTCTTCACGACGTACTTGAACTTCTGCATGTCATCGGCGGCTTTTACCAGTGGGGCAAATTTGTAGTTAATCTCTTGCTGAGCAGCAGCGCCAACTTCGTGGTGAGCACGCTCCACCTCCAGGCCAACATCTTCAAGCTGAAGCGAGATGGCATCACGAACATCAGCGAAGTGGTCCAGGGGTGAGATCGGGGTGTATCCGGATTTGAAAAGCATCTTGTGACCAAGATTGCCCTCGGACGCCTTCAAATCTGCGTTCCATGGGGCGGAGCGAGAATCTATTTCGTAGAAGGTGCGCTCAGGAGAGATGCGGTAGCGGATTGAGTCAAACAGGTAGAACTCGGCTTCCGCTCCGACATAGCAGGTGTCCGCGATGCCCGTTGAGCGCAGGTGTTCTTCCGACTTCACCGCCACATAGCGAGGGTCGCGTTCATAAGGAGTGTTGTCCACGGGATTCACCACGGACGCGGTCATGGCGATTGTTGCGGTGTCGCGGAAGTAATCTTTGTACGCGGTAGCGACGTCGGGTGCCAGTTTCATGTCCGACTCGTGAATTGCCTTGAAGCCGGGGAGGGATGAAGCATCAAACATGATGCCGGCATCCAAAGAGGCCTCGGTGACTCGGTGCGCCGGCATAGTGAAGTGATGTTGAGTTCCGATCAAGTCGGAGAAGCGCACGTCAACAAACTTGACGTTTTCGCGACGAATGAACTCCAGGAGTTCCACGGTTGAGTTGAACAAGAAATATCCCTTCACTGGTCCCCGCGATAGAACTTGTCGCAGCGAGTACCGCTGGACGAATTTGCGGACGGGTGAGGATATATTACCGGCAACGACCCGGGCAAGTGCTGTCGATCTTTTGGCCACAATGTTAGATTCACTTGCGAGCAATCGGCCGACCAATGGCTCCCGGAGGACTGAAAATGGGGGATATGAGCAAGGCGCAGAAACCTCCCTGGCGGCCCGCGACCGGTGAAATTCCGCGTTCGCCAGGTGTTTACCGTTTCCGCGATGACCAAGGCCGTGTCATTTACGTCGGTAAAGCCAAGAACCTCCGTGCTCGCCTTACCAACTACTTCCAAGACGCGGATGTCTTGCACCCTCGGACCGCGCAAATGGTGGATCAAGCACGGTCGGTGCAGTGGACCGTGGTGGCAAATGAGGTTGAAGCACTGACCCTGGAATACCAGTGGATCAAGCAGTTCGACCCGCGCTTTAACGTCATGTACAAGGACGACAAGTCCTATCCGTATCTTTCGGTGTCTATGGGCGAGAAGTTTCCGCGGGTCGCCATTTCCAGAGACGCAAGACGTGCGGGTTCTCGATACTTCGGCCCCTACACCAAAGTGTGGGCAATCCGCGAAACCATTGACCTGCTGCTTCCCACGTTCCCCATGCGTTCTTGTTCCCCAGGGGTCTTTCGGCGCGCGGTGGCACAGGGACGTCCGTGCCTTCTGGGATACATAGATCGTTGCTCGGCTCCTTGCGTCGGGCGCGTGACTGTCGAGGAGCATCGTCGGATTGCCCAAGACCTATGTGACTTCATGGATGGAGAAACCGCGGCTGTCACGGCGACAATCAAGGAAGAGATGTCCAGGGCTGCCAAGGACTTGGACTTTGAGCTGGCCGCCAAAAAGAGGGATGAGTTAGGTGCCCTCGAGAAGGTGCAGGAGAAGAACACCGTGGCCCTTGGCCCGGATGTGGATGCCGACCTGTACGCACTGGTGGCAGATGACCTTGACGCGTCCGTTCACGCTTTCTACGTCCGAGGGGGACGCATTCGCGGCACTCAGGGCTGGATTGTGGAACGAGTGGAGGACAAATCGGAACCGGAGCTGATCCGGGACCTCCTGGAGCAGGTCTATGCGACACGCACGCGAATCGGTGGTCGACGCACGGCTCCCACATCCGTGGATGATGTGGCGCATCTGCCGGTAGAGGCCATCCCCAGGCAGGTTCTGGTGTCCGTTGATCCCAAAGATAAGGACGCTCTGCAGATAGTCCTGTCTGAGCTTGCACAGCGCCAGGTCCGAATAAGTGTGCCGCGGCGAGGCAAAAAGGCAGCCCTGATGGAAACGGTTCGTGAGAACGCTGCGGGGGCGCTCAAGTTGCACAAGACAAGACGTTCTGCGGACCTCACGCAGCGCGCCCTCGCTTTAGAGGGCTTGATGGAGGCCCTGGATTTGGAGAGGGCACCACTGCGAATAGAGTGCTTTGATATTTCGCACACAGGCGGCGAACACAAGGTGGCGTCCATGGTGGTCTTTGAAGATGGTGCGCCGCGCAAAGACGCGTATCGGATGTTCAATATTGAGGACCAGGAGGGTCACAATAGCGATGACACCGCGGCGATGGGAGAGGTCCTGCGCCGGAGGTTCAAACGGATGGGAGCGCGTGCCGAGAACAACGACGATGATTGGGAGACAATCGGTTCTGGCGAGGTGGCAATAGAAGACACCAAGCCTCGGCGTTTTGCCTACGACCCGGATCTAGTGGTGGTCGACGGAGGTCTTGCACAGGTCAATGCTGCCCGTCAGGCTCTGTTAGATGTCGGGGTCAGTCTGCCCGTGATCGGGTTGGCGAAACGCTTGGAAGAAGTTTGGACTCCTGCTGACCCCTATCCTGTGATCTTGGCGCGGTCTTCGCCTTCGCTCTACCTTCTGCAGCACCTGCGTGATGAGTCGCACCGTTTCGCAATCACGAAGCACCGCAAGAAGCGGCAGAAAGCGCAGACACGGTCAGCCCTGGATGCCATTCCGGGGCTTGGGCCAACACGTCAGTCTGCACTTCTCAAGCACTTCGGCTCCGTGAAACGGATCAGAGATGCCAGTGTGGAACAAATCGCACAGGTGCCCGGTTTTGGCCCAAGACTGGCGGAGTTTGTGGCGCAGAGTCTTTCTGATCCGGGTGAGAAATCAGAATGATTCCCGCGGCTGCCGGTGAAGTGGCAAGCTGGGAGCATGGAGATTCACCCGTTGACCGCACCCTTTGGGATCCCCGCCATTGAGAGGGAAGATTCCGCCACTGCAACAGAAGGGCACGCGGAAACAGAATCCAACGAAATCTTGATCGTTACAGGCCGCTCAGGTGCAGGACGCACCCATGCTGCAAACGCATTGGAAGATCTGGAATGGTACGTCGTCGATAATTTGCCGCCTTCTATGCTGGCGCCCCTTGCGGGAATGATGACTCCTTCGGGCGAGGGCGTGCACCGATTGGCCGCCGTTGTTGACGTCCGTAGCCGGGAGTTCTTCCAATCACTAGAAGGCGTGCTGGACGATTTACGCGCAACTGACGTCCCCTATCGGATTGTCTTCTTGGACGCGACTGACGAGGAATTGATCAAGCGCTATGAATCCAGTCGCCGCCCTCATCCACTACAGGGCGAAGGCACTCTTCTGGACGGGCTGACTGCGGAGTCGAAGCTCTTGGAGCCACTGCGTCGCCAAGCCGATGTGGTGATTGACACCACCGGCATGTCTATTCACGACCTGGCTCGAAAGATGCGTGGTGTGGTTGCGGAAGAGGGCCAGTATCCCGTTCAGGTGACAATGACATCATTTGGCTTCAAGCATGGTTTGCCCTTGGATGCCGACCATGTCGCTGATGTTCGTTTCATCAAGAATCCGTATTGGGTTGACGAACTGCGCAGACTCACTGGACGGGATGAACCGGTTTCCGAATATGTCTTCGCTCAGCCTGGAGTAGAGGAGTTCGTTGAAACCTACACGGATCTGATCGAAAGCACGCTGGGGGGCTACCAGCGGGAACTCAAGCCCTTTGTGACTGTGGCGATTGGGTGCACGGGGGGCCGGCACCGCTCAGTCGCTATCTCAGAACGAATTGCCAAGAATTTGGCTGAACGAGGCGTACCCGTGAAAGTTTCGCACCGTGATATGGGGCGCAGATGAACCGTCCCGTCGTAACTAATGGCCCCTCACTAGCTTCCATGGGTCAAAAGGTCGTCGCCTTTGGTGGTGGCCATGGCCTGTCTGCCACTCTTCGGGCTCTGCGCCACATCACCCAAAGACTCACGGCGGTGGTCACGGTCGCCGACGACGGGGGATCGTCTGGCCGGATCCGACAAGAGACGCCCGTTCTGCCTCCCGGAGATCTGCGCATGGCACTGGTCGCACTGTGTGATGAGTCAGAGTGGGGGCTGGCGTGGCGCGACTTGATGCAACTGCGTTTCGAGACATCTGGATCTCTCAATGACCATGCGCTTGGAAACCTGTTGATCCTTGGCCTCTGGCAGATGTTCGAGGACCCGGTTTCGGGACTGGACGCCCTGGGGCGCCTCTTGAATTCCCACGGGCGTGTCTTGCCTATGAGTCTTGAGCCGTTACGGATTGAAGCCGACGTAGAACTTGACGGCAAGACGGTGTCTGTTACGGGGCAGACGGCTGTGGCAACCGCGGGCGGCGAAATCAAAGATTTGCGTGTTGAGCCCCACGACGGCCCCGTTCCGGTCGCGACACTGCAGGCGATCGAAGAGGCTGACTGGGTCGTGTTGGGACCGGGTTCCTGGTTTACCTCTGTCATCCCGCACTTGATGGTGGATGAGATCAGGCGTGCGTTGGTGACCACCAGCGCCCATCGAACCCTGCTGCTGAACTTGAGCGTCCATGACTCGGAAACGGCTCAGATGTCATCTGGAGATCTGGTACGGGCTATTCAGAATGCGGCTCCGGACCTGAAGATTGACGTGGTTATTGCGGACCCGACGTCTGTGGATGACATCGATGATCTGGCGGAAGCAAGCGCGGAACTTGGGGCTCGAGTCCTTTTGAGGCAGGTCAGGGCCGGATCCGATTCTGCCGTTCATGACCCGCTCAGGCTTGCCGGTGCGCTGCGCGACGCCTTTGAGCGCTACCTTGGCGAAGTCGGCTCAAGCGAGGAGTGGCTGGCATAGTGGAAGTCCCGCCAGGATTCCTGGGGGGTGGCCGCAAATCCGCGATGCTGCGTCGCGGGAGCCGAGGCCGGTACGGTGGGATATGGAGGTGTCTGTGTCATTAACTTCGGAACTCAAAGCCGAGATCGCACGCCAAAACCCGCGATCTGTCGCAGAAGCAAGGGCGGAATGCGCAGTGTTGCTGCGCTTTGCCGGTGGGCTTCATGTGGTCGGTGGGCGCATTCTGATTGAGGCCGAAGTTGATTCAGAAATCGTGGCGAAACGACTCCAGGTGTTTCTTGAGCATCTTTATCGCGCCGAGTGCCAGGCCATCATTGTTTCTGGGGGCGCGCTTCGAAAAGGGAATCGGTTCATTGTTCGAGTCGTAAAAGACGCGGATCAAATCGCCAGGCTCACAGGACTGCTTGATACGGCTGGCCGCCCTGTGCGAGGGCTTCCCGCGGCGATTGTCGGTGGGGGCCCCTCCGAGGCCGCCGCTGCTTGGCGTGGCGCGTTCTTGGCGCGCGGGTCCTTGGTGGAACCCGGACGGTCCTCCTCACTCGAGGTCACGTGTCCCGGCCCGGAGACCGCAGTTGCCTTAGTCGGCTGTGCACGCCGGTTGGGTGCTGTTGGCAAGAGTAGAGATGTACGAGGGGCAAGCAGGGTCACGGTGCGTGACTCAGAGGCTATCGCCACTCTGTTACAAGCACTGGGGGCCCCGGAGACTTTTGCCAAGTGGCAGCTTCAACGTGAGAAGAGGGAAGCACGCGGGAGCGCGAATCGGCTGGCGAACTTCGACGATGCCAATCTTCGTCGATCTGCGCGGGCCGCTGTCGCTGCGTCGGCCAGGGTGCGGCGTGCGTTCGAGATTTTAGGCGATGACGTTCCTCAGCACTTGCGCGAGGCGGGAGAGCTTCGCATCGAGCACAAGCAGGCATCTCTTGAAGAACTAGGGCAAAAGGCCGATCCGCCAATGACTAAGGATGCGGTAGCGGGAAGGATCCGACGACTGCTGGCGCTTGCCGATAAAGTTGCGGCCGAGACTGGCGTTCCACCCACTGAAGCGGCACTCACCGACGAGCCATTTGTTGACTGAGCTAATAGCGTTTTTGTGGGCGTGCCGACCCGGATTCTCGCAAAGATCACCTATGGGCAGAATCCCTCACAAACGGCAGTGCGACGCGCGGGATTCCGGTGTAAATTAGGCTTGCTAGCCGCCTATGAGGCGGAAAGACACGACTTTGTCGTGTGACCATAACCTAGGTGCTTCGGCTGCACATCAGGAGGACATAGTGACCACTCGCGTAGGTATCAACGGTTTCGGACGCATCGGACGAAACTACTTCCGCGCAATTAAGGAGCAAGGCGCCGACCTTGAGGTTGTTGCAGTCAACGACCTGACTGACCCCAAGACTCTTGCTCACCTGCTCAAGCATGATTCCGTGCTCGGCACGTTTGATGCTGAGGTCTCTTACACCGATGACTCGATCATCGTTGACGGCAAGGAAATCCGGGTTTACGCAGAGCGTAACCCCGAGAACATTCCGTGGAATGAGGAAGACGCGGTCATCATCATTGAGTCGACCGGTTTCTTCACCGATGCCGAGAAGGCTAAGGCTCACATGAAGGACGGGGTGAAGAAGGTTCTGATCTCTGCTCCCGGTAAGAACGTCGATGGAACGTTCGTCATGGGTGTCAACGAGCAGGATTACAACCCGGAGACCGACAACATCATCTCCAACGCTTCTTGCACCACCAACTGCTTGGCACCGATGGCCAAGGTCCTCAACGATGCGTTCGGCATTGAGCGCGGCTTGATGACCACCATCCACGCCTACACCGGCGACCAGCGTCTCCTCGACGCTCCTCACAGTGACCTGCGCCGTGCACGCGCTGCCGCACTGAACATTGTTCCGACATCAACGGGCGCCGCGAAGGCCGTTGCCCTGGTGCTCCCGGAACTGGCCGGCAAGATGGACGGCTACGCCCTGCGCGTTCCGGTCCCCACAGGCTCCGTCACGGACCTGACCTTCATTGCTTCCAAGCCCGTCACGGTTGAGGAAGTCAATGCTGCGGTCAAGGCTGCTGCAGAAACCGAAGAGCTCAAGGGCATTCTGGTGTACTCCGAGGAGCCCCTGGTCTCCAAGGACATCGAAGGCGACCCTGCTTCCTCCATCTTTGACTCTGGCCTGACCAAGGTCATCGACAACGAGGTCAAGGTTGTGAGCTGGTACGACAACGAGTGGGGCTACTCCAACCGTCTTGTCGATCTGACCGAGTACGTGGCCGAGCGCCTCTAGTCCGTCAGAAACCCGACGTGATTTCGCGCCCGCGCATGCATCTTTGCGTGCGCGGGCGCTTCTCATCTGATTAAGGAGAATTACCTGTGCTGAGAACCATTGATTCTCTCGGCGATCTTTCGGGGAAGAAAGTTCTGGTCCGTTCGGACTTCAACGTTCCTTTGAAAGACGGAGTGATCACTGATGATGGCCGCATCCGTGCGGCTTTGCCCACGATCAAGCGTCTCACCGATGCTGGCGCGGAAGTCATCATTGTCGCTCACCTGGGGCGCCCGGGCGGTCAAGTTAACCCCGACTATTCGCTGGCTCCGGTCGCGCAGCGACTCAGTGAGCTGCTGGACACCGACGTTGTCCTCGCGGACGACGTGACCGGAGACTCTGCTGCCGCAGTGGTGGCTTCGCTGAAGCCTGGCGAGGTGGCACTGCTGGAGAACATTCGCTTTGACGCTCGTGAAACATCGAAGGATGACGCCGAGCGTCAGGCTCTGGCTCGCGAGCTCGCAGAGTTGGCGGACGCCTACGTTTCTGATGGCTTCGGCGTTGTCCACCGTAAGCAGGCTTCGGTTTACGATGTGGCCCAGCTTCTGCCCTCGGCGGCGGGAGAACTGGTCGTCAAAGAGATCCAGTCTCTGTCCAAGGTGACAGACAACCCAGAGCGCCCATACGTGGTGATCTTGGGCGGTGCGAAGGTCTCCGACAAGCTGGGGGTCATCGCAAACCTGCTGGATAAGGCCGACACCCTTTTGATAGGCGGTGGAATGGCATACACCTTCCTGAAGGCGCAGGGCTACGAAGTTGGTAAGTCCCTTCTGGAAGAGGACCAGATCGAGGCGGTTCGCGGCTACCTGGAGACAGCCAAGGCTAACGGTGTAAACCTGGTCTTGCCCGTTGATGTCGTTGTGGCACCGGAGTTTGCTCCGGACGCGCCTGCGACAATTGTTCCTGTTGCAGATATCCCCGCGGATGATATGGCACTGGACATCGGTCCGGACACGCAGGCATTGTTCGCCCAGTACATCCTGGATGCGAAGACAGTGGCATGGAATGGCCCCATGGGTGTCTTTGAGTTCGAAGCATTTGCCGACGGTACCAAGGCAGTCGCTGGCGCCCTGAGCGAATCAGAGGCATTCACGGTGGTCGGCGGGGGCGACTCTGCAGCCGCAGTGCGTATCCTCGGGTTTGACGAGGACACTTTCTCTCACATTTCAACTGGCGGTGGCGCCTCCCTCGAGCTGCTCGAGGGCAAGGTTCTGCCTGGTATCGCAGTCTTGGAGGACTGATCTTTATGGCAAGAATTCCCCTTATTGCGGGCAACTGGAAGATGAACATGGATCACCTGCAGGCGATCCGTTTGGTCCAGGCCCTGGCAACCGAGCTTGACGACCGTCGCTTTGACTATGCAGCGACCGAGGTCTGCGTGATTCCCCCGTACACCGATCTGCGTTCAATCCAGACTGTGATCGAGGGCGATGACCTGAAGATCAAGCTGGGTGCTCAGGATGTCGCTGTCTACGAGTCGGGTGCCTACACCGGCGAGATCTCCGCGACCATGCTCCAGAAGCTGGGCGTGACTTTCGTGGTTGTTGGACACTCGGAGCGTCGCCAGTACCACCAGGAGACGGATGATCTGGTGGGGCAGAAGGGCAAGGCTGCGCTGGCCAAGGGCATGACGCCCATCGTGTGTGTGGGCGAGGTCCTTGAGGTGCGCAAGCGCGGTGAGCACGTGGACCACGTGGTGGACCAGATCAAGGGCGCGCTTAACGGCTACACCAAGGATGACGCAAAGAAGGTCGTCATCGCCTATGAGCCCGTCTGGGCCATTGGCACCGGTGAAGTCGCGACCCCTGGCGACGCAGAAGAAGTTGCCGCGGCGATTCGCGAGTTGCTTGTGACGATGTTTGATCAGGAAACTGCAGACGCGATCCGGATCCTTTACGGCGGTTCCGTCAAGTCCTCGAACGCCAAGGAAATCATGGCTCAGCCCAACGTCGACGGCGCGCTGGTCGGCGGCGCTTCGCTGGATGCCGATGAGTTCGCAAAGATCTGCGACTTCGATAACTGATCGAGTTCAACCACGTCGCGCACTTGCACTTGATTAGCAAGTGCTCAACATGGATGAGGGCGCTACTCCGATTCAGGGGTGGCGCCCTCGTGTTTTCCAAAAGATCCGTTTTACGAGGGCCCAACGTGCCGATCAGGGCAAAGATGTGGCGAATGCTGTAGTGCCATTTGCTTTCGGATGCGTTTAGCGGTTCGGATTACGGGGCCAAGAGCGGTAGAGTGAGAACGCAAAATCGGCAACAGAGGGGACAGATCCAAGTGCTCGCAGTCAAAATCTCGATGGTCGTCATCATCGTTGTTGCCAGTTTGCTCCTGATCCTTACGGTCCTTATGCACAAAGGTAAGGGCGGGGGCTTGTCTGACATGTTTGGAGGGGGGATCTCTACGACCGCTGGTTCCTCCGTAGTCGCGGAGAAGAACCTAAACAGGATTACCGTTGGCGTTCTCATCTTTTGGGCCTTGGCGATCATCGCCTATGGGCTGATGGTGCGCTTCGGTTTTTAGTTTTCACGCCTTCTCAACGGCCCCGCCTCCGGGGCCGTTTCTGTTGTCACCCATCTGGTATCCGTCAGCGTCTATGCCTTTACTGTTGCCGCTATGGGGTCCCCGGACATCCGCGCCCTGCAACATCTCTGTTTCGTCGGCATTTCGCAAGAGGTCTTGGCACAGACTGTGGCGTCGACTGCGTGCCGTTGACTCCGGTGCTCTGTGCGCTCTGTACGAAGGATTCTCGTCCGAACGTACGCGTGCATGGTTTCGCCC
>ERZ1031159.142-NODE-142-length-13688-cov-5.872809_pt1 | contig 13688 bp, 12 predicted proteins | sample MGYA00516706_ERZ1031159 | MGnify/ENA primary metagenome ERZ1031159 (study PRJEB33719, sample SAMN04262508) | wastewater metagenome | biome: rural village; feature: composting latrine chamber; material: composting feces with ash | place: El Salvador | collected... | reverse complement strand
CCGCCGAGCTTTGCCAGGAATGGGGTAGTGATGACCGCTAGTGCGCTGAGATCAATGCCTTCGCATTCTCCCCGCCAGGCGCGTGGGGACCGCAGGCCCGCTTCGTCGCCGACCGCTCGTCCCGCCATCGGGGTCGTCAGTCGCTCTTCCGCCGAGGTGGGGCGTGCCTGGCCCATAATCCTGATGGCAGTCCTGGTTCTGGTTGCAGCGATCGCTATCCCCTTGGTTGTGAACACCAGGATGGCGCAGACCGCCTATGAGATCCGCGACCTTCAAGTTGAGCTCGCCGAACTGGAAGCACAGCAAGTGGTGTTGGAGGCGCAGGTGCTCGAAGCATCGTCGCCTGAAGCCCTTGATGTGGCTGCTCGCGAACTTGGCTTGGTCCCCATCAAAAAGGTTGGGACGCTCTCCCTGATTGACCACACCCTGACTGGAGGGGAGCCGGCGGGTGAGTGATTCTGCGCAGGTTTCCCGGAAGCGGGGCAGGGTCGCGTGGGTGCTGGTCAGTGCCGCCCTGATCGGATGCGCAGCCCAGTTGTTCAACATCCAAATCGTGAAGGGTGCCGAACTCGCCGAGCAGGGCAAGGCAGTCCGCACGTCAGTGTCGAACCCCGATGCGCCCCGAGGCAGCATCGTTGACGCTTCCGGCCAAGTGATGGTTGGGACGGTGAAGACCTACCACATAGCCGTGAACCAAAAGAACGTGACGGAACACCGTCGCTACGAAGACGGCAAGTTGGTGGGTGAGGGTCCCTCCGACGCCGCCCAACTGCTAGCACCCATTCTGGGTAAAGACCCCACCGAACTCGGTGGTGAAATGCTAGGAGACTCCACCTACCAGTACCTTGCCAAGGACGTTGACGCAACGACCTATAGGCAGATCCGAAAGCTGGGGATTTACGGGATCGAATGGGAACCGAGCTTTGAGCGACTGTATCCCGCCGGCTCAACGGCAGGGGCTGTGCTGGGGTCCGTGGACTCCGAAGGCGCTGGGAACGCCGGTCTGGAACTGGTGTACAACGAACTCCTCACGGGCGTCCCCGGTGAAGAAAGCTATGAGATCGGTCCAACTGGGGCAGTCATGCCCGGAGCAAAAGTCACCACGAGGGAGCCGGAGCCGGGCGCAACCCTGCACAGCACTATCCATCTGGACCTTCAACACTCAGTCGAAACCCTCCTAGACCAGGCTGTAGCGGACTACGGGGCTGAGTGGGGAGCCGTCGTCATCATGGAAATAGGTACGGGAAGACTCCTGGTGCTAGCCGACTCAGACGTGGAAGACCCAGCGGGCGGGCCACAGCTTTCCCGAGCCGTGCAAATGGTCTACGAACCGGGCTCAGTCGGAAAGCTCCTCACGTTTGCCACCGCTCTTGAAGAAGGAGCGATCGACCCGTACACGGCGTTCACGGTCCCTGACCAGTACGAGGTCGGCGGGCAGGTGTTCAACGACATTCACGACCACGAGGTCTACACTCGCACAGCAACAGGCGTTCTCGCAGAGTCCCTGAACACGGGGACCGTCATGGTTGGAGAGCGCGTGTCTGATGAGGCCCGGTACCAGACATTCCTGAAAATGGGGCTTGGATCAACCACCGGTGTCGAGCTGCCGGGCGAGTCCGCCGGGATCGTTCACAAACCCGAAGATTGGGATGGCCGCACAAAGTACACGACTATGTTCGGACAGGGTCTTGCGGTCACCGCCTTGCAGTCCACGGCACTGGTCGCAGCGGTAGGGAATCACGGAGTCTGGAACGCCCCAACACTAGTTGACGGGTGGACCGACGCCGACGGAACGTACCATGAGCAGGAGAAAAAGGTCCCACACGAAGCCTTGCGTGCAGAGGTGGCGGACACGCTCCTGCTGATGATGGAGTCGGTGACGGACGAGGGCGGAACTGCCGGGCTCGCCAACGTGGAAGGGTATCGGCTAGCGGCCAAAACAGGGACAGCCGAGATCTTGGGGACGGGGGGCATCGTGCCCTCTATGGCGGGTGTCATCCCAGCTGACGACCCGCAGCTAGCGATGACCGTGGTGCTCTATAACCCTTCGGTGAAACTCACCGCGGGGGAGTCTATCGCGCCCCTCTTCTCTAGCGTTGCGACGGACGCGGTTCGTAGCCTAGGGATCCTGCCCTCGGCGGAAAACGCCCGGCTGTTCCCGACCGAGCCCTAGGGACCTGACCAGGGTATCCTTCGGGGCGAAGCAAACAAGGAGACTTTCATGGAGCGCGACCTGGACTGGGCCGCACGCGCGGTACGCGGCAAGCTCTTGCCGCCGGGAGCCGGCAAAGTCCAGATCGACCTGGCCCTCGTCGTCACCGACTCAAGAGAAGCTGTGCCTGGCTCAACGTATGTGGCGCGGGTCGGTGAAGAATCTGATGGACACGACTATGCAGCCCAGGCCATTGAAAACGGCGCTGTTTGCGTGATCGTGGAGCGACCACTTCCGCTTGGCGGCACGCCCCAACTGGTTGTAGCAGAGGGCACCCGCGCTCTGGGTGACCTGGCCCGTGCACACCTGGAGGCTCTACGGAACGAGGGTGAGATTACCGTCATCGGGATCACGGGCTCGGCGGGCAAGACCACCACGAAAGACCTTCTTGGGCACGGACTTTCACGCTTTGCGCCGACGGTTTGGCCGAAGCTTTCCTACAACAACGAAGTCGGTTGCCCCATCACCATCCTCAAAGCGGGGGAGAAGACAAGGTACCTGGTTTTGGAGATGGGGGCCTCAGCGCGCGGCGAGCTCGCCTATCTTACGAAGATAGCTCCCCTTGACATAGCTCTGGTTCTGATGGTCGGCCGCGCTCACCTTGGAGGCTTCGGTGGCGAGAAGGCTTTGGCCCGCGCGAAATCGGAACTCGTGGAGGGCGTGGTTCCGGGTGGGGTGAGTGTCCTCAACATGGACGACCCGGCCACGCGTGCGATGGCGTCGCTGGCTCCCGGCCCAGTCCTGGAGTTCTCGGCTCAAGGAAACACCTCCGCCAACCTCTGGGCTGAAGACATCCGGTTTGACTCATCCCAGCGCGCTCGTTTCCAGGTGGTGCAGCTCGGGGCGAGCGAGCCGGTCCAGCTCAGCCTTGTGGGTCAGCACCAGGTGTCCAACGCACTCGCAGCAGCCTTAGTCATGATCGCGGCAGGCTTCAGTTTGAAAGACGCTGCTCAGAGCGTTGGCGGGGCCGGACCTGCCTCTCCCCATCGCATGGACGTTCGGGAACTGGAGCTGAAGTCTGGGTTGCCTCGCAGGTTCCGCCTCGTCGATGACTCATACAACGCAAACCCGGACTCTATGGGTGCCGCGTTCAAGGCAGCAAGGGCGCTAGCAGGTTCAGGGCGACTGCTAATGGTGCTGGGGCAGATGCTTGAGCTAGGGGAAGAATCGGAGACGATTCACGCTGAGGTTGGCGCCGATGCACTGAACGCTGCTCCAGAAGCAGTCCTCATTCTTCGTGGGGGAGAGAGCTACATCCCTTCATTCCCCCAGGCGGCAGCGGGGCAGACCACAGTGGAAGTCGCAGCAGATCCCGCCGAAGCGCTTAGGCTATTGGAAGAGCTCTTGAGCGCGGGAGACACTGTCTTAGTCAAGGGTTCAAATGGATCCGGAGCCTGGCAAGTCGCAGACGGCTTGGTTGAGCGATCGGAAGATGCCAAGGAGGCAGCTGAGACGTGATCGGTGTCATCGTTGCATTTTCCGTTTCCCTCCTGGTCAGCATTTCGTGCACGCCCCTTTTGATCAAGTACCTGGTGAAAAACCAGTACGGGCAGTTCATCCGCCACGACGGCCCGACCAGCCACCACGTGAAGCGTGGCACACCCACAATGGGCGGCTTGGTCATAATCCTGGCGGTGATCATCGGGATCTTCGCAGGCTCGGGTGTAAACGGTTCGTGGCCCCGCTACTCGGCTTGGCTCTTGATGTTCTTGCTGGTGGGTCTCGGTTTCATTGGCTTCCTCGACGACTTCATTAAGATCAGTCGTCACCGGAGCCTGGGTCTTCACGCCTGGGCAAAGGTCGTGGGGCAACTGGCAGTCGGTACAGGGTTCGCACTACTGGCACTGATCGGCCCGAACCAAGCGGGTCTGACGCCCGGGTCAATGAAGGTCTCCATAGTGAACGGGATCGCCATCAACTGGGCCTTCCTGGGCTACGGCGTTGGAGTCGTTCTTTTCGTGCTCTGGGTCAACTTCTTGGTTGCAGCCTGGTCAAACGCAGTGAACCTCACGGACGGGCTTGACGGCCTTGCAACGGGCGCCTCGATCGCCTCGTTTGCCGGCTACACACTCATCACCTTCTGGCAGTTCAGCCAGTCCTGCGTCCGCACGTTGGACCCGGCTGTAGGCTGCTACGCGACTCGCGACCCCTTGGCACTATCCATCGTCTCTGCTTCGGTAGTGGGAGCACTGGTCGGATTCCTCTGGTGGAACGCCTCACCCGCGCAGATCTTCATGGGAGACACGGGTGCACTCGCCCTGGGCGGCGTGTTCGCGGGACTCTCCGTGCTGTCCCACACCGAAGTGATAGCAATCCTGATCGGCGGCCTCTACTTCATCATCACCATGTCTGACGTGATCCAGATCGGATCGTTCAAGCTGAGGGGCGGCAAACGGGTCTTCAAGATGGCGCCGCTGCACCACCACTTCGAGTTGAAGGGGTGGAAAGAAGTCACCATCGTCACTCGGTTCTGGATCATTGCGGCACTATTTGTGTTTGCAGGTGTGGGCGCGTTCTACCTTGAGTGGGTGTCCTCCAGCTGATGGGAGCACAGTCCCTTCCTCCAGTCGCTGTCCTTGGAGCTGGAGTTTCCGGGCTCGCAGCCCTAAACCTCTTAGCCGATCGTGGACGCATCGCCGCGCTTTTTTCGCAAGGCGCACCTTCAAAGGCTCCCGAAGCCCCTGTGGTGGTTGACGCGGATCCAGTTGCGCTGGCCGAGGCTATCCGCGACTTCGCACCCGGCACAGTCGTCTTGTCCCCTGGGATTCCGCCGCATTCGGACCTAGTCAGAGCTTTGGAAGGGGTGGAGGCGGAGCTAACGGGAGAAGTCCAGCTCGCGTGGGACTTGACGCACCGCCTGGACGGCTCGGAAGAGCATCCCGCTTGGCTCTGCGTGACCGGGACCAACGGCAAAACGACTACCACGGGCATGCTCTCTTCCATTCTTCAGGCCGCAGGCAAGGTGGCTCCTGCCGTGGGTAACATTGGGTTCCCGATAACGGAAGCGGTTCGCGCGCCGGCCGATGTCTTCGCGGTCGAACTCTCCTCTTTCCAGCTCGCGACCCTTCGGTCCCTGGGCCCGCTCGCCGCGATCTGCCTGAACATTGACGCAGACCACCTAGATTGGCACGGATCCTGGGAGGACTACTACCGCTCCAAAGCTCGCGTTTACGACGGCGTCACCCGGGCGCGCGTGTTTTTCGAGGACGAGCCCCTCACCCGCAAAATGGCGGAAGAAGCCGCAGACGCAGAAAACTCTGCCCTGGTCCCCCTGGTTTTTGGTGACGTCCCAGAGGGCAGCATTGGCACCGCAGGAACCAGCGTTTTTGACCGAGCTTTCGACAAGGATGGGGCCGGCGAGACTCTGGTGGACCTTTCGAAGATTCCTTTGATAGCCCGCAGCGGACTTGAAGACCCCGGCGCAAACCCGTTGGTCCGTGACGCGCTTGCTGCCATTGCGTTGGCGCGCGCTGCGGGGGTGCCAGCGGAGGCGATAGAGCAGGGGCTCCTCAGTTTCACCCCGCAGGGGCATCGCCGCGCCGTCGTCGACGTGCCCGGTGCGGTGACGTGGGTGAACGATTCGAAGGCGACCAACGTTCATGCGGCGGCCGCCGCAGCCGCCACCGTCGCCCCCGGCAGACTGATATGGCTTGTCGGTGGTGACGCGAAGGGCCAAGACCTCAGTCCTCTTTTCGAACTAGCGGCAAGTCGGGCGAAAGCCATCGTCTTGCTTGGCGCTGGCACCTCGAACATCAGCAAACTGGCGCAGGGACTGCCGAAGCACGTCTTGGTCCTTGACGCAAGCGGGCCAGATGGGGAGCTTGCGCTTCGAAATGCTGTGCGAGCCTCTGCCGATTTAGCAGCACCTGGCGATACGGTGCTATTAGCTCCTGGCTGCGCATCTTGGGACCAGTTCGCCAGCTACGAGCAACGCGGAAAAGTGTTCGAAGACTCCGTCCAGGAACTGCAGGTGCAAAAGGGGGACTGATGGGACCCCGCAAGACCGCCAAGAGCAAGACCGCCAAGAGACAGTGGCTCCCGCGAATCCGTTTCGCGCGGGAAGAGCGGCCCGCCGCGCGAAGAGCCGTCCAGACCTACTATTTCATCCTGGTCCCCGCGGTTCTGCTTGGAACCTTCGGGCTACTCATGGGTTTCTCCGCCACCTCCGTTACCTACATCGCGGAGGGAGTAAACCCCTACAGACCTTTCCTGAGAACCCTGCTGATTGCTGCAGCAGCGCTGGGCGTCGCCACCGTGAGCGCAATGGTCCCGACTTCCTGGTGGAAACGTTGGGCTTTCACTATTTTCGCGGTCTCTTTATTTTTGCAGTTGATGGTGATTCCTTTCGGGATAACGGAGGGCGGTAACACCAACTGGTTGGCCCTGCCTGGGACGGGCCAAACGTTCCAGCCCTCTGAGTTCCTGAAGCTTGGGACTGCGCTGATGCTTGGAAAGGTGCTGTCCGGCCAGACGATCAACGTGAAGTCCCCCCGCGACGTAGCGCTCTGGGTCGGGATCCCCTCCCTCCTAGCCATGGGGTCTGTGATGGCAGGGGGCGACATGGGAACCATGCTCGTCTTTGTCGCGATCGTTCTGGGTGCGCTCTGGATGGGTGGAGTCCCTGGGCGGTGGTTCGGATACCTTGCGCTGGGCGGCACAGGGATCCTGGTTTTCTTGGTTACGCTGAGCCCGTCGCGCATCCGCCGCGTGCTTGAGTTCCTGCCCGGTGGGGGATCAGAGCCTTCCACTTCGGCCCCCACTCAGACAGACCATGGGCTCTGGGCGCTGGGCTCCGGGGGCCTAACCGGTCTTGGTCCGGGCGCTTCAAAAGAGAAGTGGAACTACCTGCAGGAAGCACACACCGACTTCATCCTGGCGATAATCGGGGAAGAGTTTGGACTGGTCGGGACCGTCACGCTGCTGGTTGTCGCGGGTGCGCTCATCTACGGGATCTTCCAGTTGGCAGCACACTCGCCAGACGGCTTCGTGCGCGCAACCTCCGGGGCTATCGGGGCGTGGATCGCAGTTCAGACCTTCATCAATGTTGGAACTGTGATCGGCTTGGTCCCGGTCATCGGAGTCCCGTTCCCACTGGTTTCCTACGGCGGCTCCTCGTTCCTTTTCACAGCGCTTGCAATAGGCGTCTTGCTCTCTTTCGCTAGAGCTGACGTCACTGCACTTTCGACAAACAAACAGGAGGTTTCGTGAAGCTTGGACGCGTGGTTTTGGCTGGCGGCGGCACCGCCGGCCACGTGAACCCGTTACTTGCGACCGCAGACGAACTACGGAGCGGCGGCTCCGACATAAGGGTTATCGGAACAGAGGAGGGGCTAGAGAAGGACTTGGTTCCGGCCGCGGGCTACCGCCTGATCAGCATTCCAAAGGCGCCTATCCCCAGGCGACCTTCCGTGGAGCTTTTCCGTTTTCCAGGCAAGCTCTCGGCGGCGGTTAAAAGAGCCAAGGCTGTCATTGCGGGTAGCGACGTTGTGGTCGGGTTTGGCGGCTACGTTGCGGCGCCCGCGTACGTCGCAGCCAAGTCTTTGGGGGTCCCGTTCGTTGTCCACGAACAGAACGCTAAGCCTGGCTGGGCGAACAAGCTGGGGGCGAAGAACGCTGCAGCGGTCGGCCTGACGTTCCGGGACACAGAACTGTACGCAAAGCAGGGTTTCACCGAGGTAACCGGCATGCCCCTGCGCAGGTCCATTGTCCAGCTAGGGAAGGAACGCGAAACAGGGGAGGGTGCCAGGGAAGCGCGAGTTCGCGCCGCGCAGGCCTTTGGGTTGGACCCGGACCTTCCGACACTGTTGATCACCGGTGGGTCTCAGGGAGCTGCGAAACTCAACTCCACCTTCGCTTCTGCTGCAGCGGACTTCCCGGCAGGCGTCCAGGTCCTCCACGTCGCGGGAGCAGGGAAGGCTAAGGAGGTGCTTGCGGAAATTGGTGAGGATCCTGTCGTTCCTTGGGTTGTGAAGGAATACCTGGAGGAGATGGACCGGGCGTTTGCGTTAGCTGACCTTGTGGTCTCCCGCGCGGGTGCGGGCGCGGTGTCCGAACTCATGTTCCTGGGAATCCCTTCGGTCTACGTCCCCTTCCCAATTGGTAACGGTGAGCAGGCACTGAACGCGCGTGACCAAGTGGAGGCTGGGGGAGCCCTGCTTGTCGATGATGAGGACTTGGATGCAGGGGTAGTATCGGACGTTGTAATTCCCCTTCTGCTTGACCCTGAAGCACTAAGCGAAATGGCGAAACGTTCGCGCGCTGTGTCGCCCGGCGATGGGGCTAAGAACCTGGTTCGACTGATTGAGGTCGCTACATGAGCAAAGAACGTTCCGAAGAGCCCCGTGATTCTCAGCTGGATCCCAGCTACCACATGATTGGGATCGGGGGGCACGGGATGAGCGTGGTGTCTGAACTTCTCATGGAAGGCGGAGCCCGCGTTAGTGGCTCTGACCGCGATGACACGCCCACTCTCGCGATTCTGCAGGATCTTGGGATCGACGCTTACTCTCCTCACGGGGCGAAAGACTTCGACCCGCAGGCGACGGTCGTCTTGTCGAGCGCAATCCGCCCGAACAACGTCGAACTGGTTCTTGCCAGGGAGCGCGGTCAGAAGGTCATCCACCGCAGCGAAGCGTTGAGACTTGCTGCAGGCTCCCAGAAGTTCGTCGCTGTTGCCGGCACGCACGGCAAAACGACCTCCTCAGCAATGATTGCAGTGGGGCTCCTGGAGGCTGGCAAGAACCCCTCCTTCGCGATCGGCTCTTCGATTACGGGAGTTGGGACAGGGGCTAGGAGCGGCGCAGAGATTTTCGTGGCGGAAGCTGACGAATCTGACCGCTCCTTCCTCAACTATTCGCCAACCATCGAGCTGATCACGAACATAGAGCCCGACCACCTGGACAGCTTCGGTTCGGATGAGGCCTTCTTTGACGTGTTTCGCGAGTTTGCGGAGAGGATCCAGAGCGGGGGAACCCTGATCTGTTTCGCGGAGGACGCTGGAAGCGCGGACCTTGCGCGCAAAATGGAATCCCGAAGCGATATCGCGATCCTTACTTACGGGCGGCCCGGCCGTAGCCTGATCGGTCCGGACGTAGCGATCACTGAGCAAAAGCTGACCCCATTGGGCATAGAGGGCACTCTGGAACACCGCGGGGTTTCTTATCCTCTAAAGCTTAAGGTAAGCGGAGAACACAACCTGCTGAACGCCGCGGGCGCGTGGTGCACGCTGGTCCAGCTGGGCATTCCACCGGAGCAGGCGGCGAGCGGGCTCGGCGCCTTTGCGGGCACCGAACGCCGCTTTGACCTCATCGGCACTGTGGATGGGCGCACACTTATAGATGACTTTGCGCACCACCCGACCGAGGTGGAAAGTGCCTTGCAGCAAGCTCGCTTGGTAGCGGATGGCAATCGTGTGGTCGTTGTTTTCCAGCCGCACTTGTTTTCGCGCACCGACTTCTTCAAGCAAGAGTTCGCGGACGCGCTCGCGCTCGCTGACATCGCGGTTGTTGCCGACATTGATGGAGCACGCGAAGACCCCATAGAAGGCATCACTTCAGACCTGATTCTGGACTTGGTCCCCGAGGGGGCGACCTTCATTCCAGGGGGACCAGCGGAGCAAGCCGCACGCATCGGCGCGGATCTTACGGAGGCCGGCGACCTGTGTGTCCTGATGGGCTGCGGCAACATCTACCTCCAAGAACCAACTGTGCTGGAGCGGTGGAGGTCGACTCCGCTGAGTGGTTCGGGAAAGGAATAGCTTGGCTCAGCCTGGCACTTCCGCGGTGTCCAGCTTGGAGGCTAGGCGCGCTGAGAAAAAGAAGGCTCGCCTCCGACTGCGCGTGCTGCGCCTGCTGGCACTGACGGGTGGAATCGCTGTCCTAGCCTTCGCTTTCTGGCTGTTTTTCACCTCCTCGGTCTTCTCGTTTTCCCGAGAAGATCTCACGATTGAGGGCGCCCAGTCAGGAGCCGTGGACGAACGCATCGTTGCAGACGTCAACGAAGAGGTAGCGCCTTTGGAAGGGACTCCGCTGCTCCGTATCTCGCCGCGGGAGATCGAACAGAGCTTGGCTCAGAGCGTGCTCATTTCGGAAGCGAGCGTTTCGCGTAGCTGGCCCTCTGGTCTTCGGGTAACCGTCTGGCCCAGGGAGGCAGCTCTGGCGCAGATTAGAGAGCAAGGATACGACCTAGTAGGTGCTGACGGAGTTGTTGTTGGAAGCGCCGAAGACCTCCCGGACGGAATCCCAGCTGTCTCCTTGTCCGCACTTGGTGAGCAAGGGGCAGAGACTCAGGCAGGCGCTGCCCTTCGGGTCTGGCAGGCCCTTTCGCCCGAAGCAAAAGATGTGGTGAGCAGGATTGACGTCTCCGGCTCCCAGATATTCCTGGACCTGACCTCGGGAGCTCGGGTCGTTTGGGGAGACTCCAGTGACAGCCAGGTTAAGGCTCAGGTGCTGGATGTTCTTTTGGCGAACGTGGACGTGGGTTCCTACGATGTTTCGGATCCGAGCCGACCTTCAACCAGGTAGCGCGCAGTCTCGCGACTCGCCGAGCCAGCTGGCGGCCACGCGGGAGAAACCCAATACCCTCTAGTCGCTAACCAAGGCAGCAAATAGAACCCTCTACCTGAGGTTAAGGGTTGACAATCCTGGGGGGACCAGTGGCAGCACCGCAGAACCATTTGGCCGTCATCAAAGTCGTCGGCGTCGGAGGCGGAGGCGTGAACGCCGTCAACCGCATGATCGAATCCGGCCTGAAGGGCGTCGAGTTCATCGCGGTGAACACTGACGCGCAGGCGCTCTTGATGTCTGACGCTGAGACAAAGCTAGATATCGGCCGTGAAATCACCCAGGGCCTGGGAGCGGGTGCCGATCCCGCCGTGGGACGGAAGGCAGCCGAGGACCACGAGCAGGAGATTGCTGAGGCTATCGAGGGTGCGGACATGGTGTTCGTCACCGCTGGCGAAGGTGGTGGCACCGGGACCGGGGGTGCGCCGGTTGTTGCCAGAGTTGCCCGGAGTGCGGGTGCGCTGACCGTTGGTGTCGTGACCCGCCCGTTCGCGTTCGAAGGCCAGCGCAGAGCATCCCAGGCTGAATCCGGGATCGAAGCCTTGCGGGAAGAAGTTGACACGCTAATCGTGATCCCGAATGAGCGTCTGCTGGAGATCACCGACCAAAACCTCTCCATTTTGGACGCCTTCTTGGCGGCGGATGAGGTCTTGCTGTCGGGCGTCCAAGGAATCACGGAACTCATCACCATCCCGGGCCTAATCAACGTCGACTTCAACGACGTCCGCTCCGTGATGAAGGATGCGGGCTCAGCCCTGATGGGTATCGGGTCTGCTACTGGCGAGGACCGCGCGCTTCGCGCCGTCGAAACTGCAGTGTCGTCGCCGCTGCTGGAAACCTCGATCGAGGGCGCCCACGGCGTCCTGATCTTCTTCCAGGGTGGCCCGGACATGGGGATCCGCGAGTTCTCCGAAGCTGCCAACCTGGTCCGCCACGCTGCGCACCCTGAGGCCAACGTGATCGTCGGTGCAGTGATTGACGACGCGCTTGGAGACGAGATGCGCGTCACCGTCATCGGCGCTGGCTTTGACCCCCAGGTTCAGCCGCGTCCGGTGCCTTCCGAGCCCGCGCCCGCGGCTGAACCTGGGCCGATCGTTGCCCCTAGCGCAACTCCGCCACCCAAGACCGAGTTTGTCGAGGAATGGGTGCCCGCGCAGCGACCCACGCCCCTGCATCGAGCCGCTCCAGAGGTCCCCACGCGAACGGGTGCGTTTAGGGCGATAGAGCTAGAAGAAACACAAAAGGAGTCGGCGCGGGCAGAAGAGCCGCCCAGCTTCGAACCTCCGCGAATCTTCGAAGACGACCAGGACAGCCTGGACATTCCGGATTTCCTGCGCTGAGAGTCCAACATGCCGGCCCGGCTCAGCGGTTTCGGTCCGGCTCCGGACTACCTTTGGATTGGCGAAGCACGAAAAGCATAGGAGCTGAGAGATGGCGCAACGGTTCAACCGGGCACTTGAAATGATGGGCTGGCGCGTCCCCGCTGATGAGCAAGACTATGACGAACCTGAGGTTGTAGAGCACGAAGAGATTCGTGAGGTGACTTTGGAGTCCTTGCCAGGGGGCCAGGATTTCAAGGCGGTTGCTCCTCCTCGGGAGAAGCCCTCCTTCAGTTCCTCTCTGCACCGGATAGTGACACTGCATCCGGAAAGCTACTCGAACGCACGCGAGATCGGAGAGGCTTTCCGCTCGGGAGTTCCGGTGATCGTCAACCTGTCGGACTTACCCGATGCTGAAGCTAGGAGAGTTGTCGACTTTGCCGCGGGTTTGGTGTTTGGGCTCAGGGGCACAATCGAGCGCGTGACTTCACGGGTGTTCCTACTCTCGCCTGCCTCGGTCCAAGTGCAGACAAGCAGTCGACCAACTACGGGTTCCTTCTAGTTCGCTGCCTCCTTTAGGCTGAAGCAGATAGGTGCGGAGGCCCGTTTGTTCTTGTATGTCTTTGGTTCGATCCTGCAGTGGGTAGCCACTGCGTACACGGTTATCCTTCTTGTCCGGGTAGCCTTCGACTGGATTCGGGTTCTGGCACCTCGCTGGGTTCCGCCCGGTCCCGTTCTTTGGCTAGCGGACTGGGTGTATAAGCTCACCGACCCACCAATCATCTTCCTTAGAAAGTACATCCCACCGCTCCGGCTTGGGAATGTCGCACTTGATGTCGGCTTCGTTGTTCTTTTTGTTGGCGTGGCGATGATCGCGCGATTGGGCCAAGTGCTGGTTTGGCACGCGGGTTAGGGATCCAAGGGACGGCCTTTTCGGACGAACTTTGTGACACTTGTGGCTAAAGTTGTCCTAGTCCAGTACGGACTGCGATATGATCGATGCGGCTGGACCCACAAGAGTTACGGGAAACAACTGTCCTAGCGTTAGGCGCGGCCGGCTGCCGCACCTTCGAACCGAGAGATTAAAGTAGAGGTGACCACCATGGCGCTGCTTACCGCAGACGACGTGCTGAACAAGAAGTTTCAGGCCGTTAAGTTCCGCGAGGGTTACGACCAAATTGAGGTCGACGAGTTCTTGGATGAGGTCGTAGCCACGATCTACAACCTGACGGTAGAAAACGGTGAACTCAGAGAACAGCTTGCAGCGGCGCAGGCTCAGGTTGAGGCCCTTTCTGCTGGTGAAGCACCGGCTGCGGTCGTCCAGGTCGACACAGTCGTTGAAGAGGCACCGATTCCGGAGCCAATCGAGCCGGTTGTCCAGGTTGAAGAACCCGCGCCAGAACCGACTCTCCCGGCTGACGATGGGCCGGCTGCAGCCAGCTCCATGTTGGTTCTCGCGCAGCGACTGCACGACGAATACGTTGCTGACGGAAAGGCCGAAGCCGAGCGCATTGTCAGCGAGGCCCAGGCTGAAAGTGAAAGCCACGCGAAATACGCGTAAATCAACACCAAAGCAATGACCACCAGCACCGCGGC
>ERZ1031159.141-NODE-141-length-13745-cov-6.422498_pt1 | contig 13745 bp, 9 predicted proteins | sample MGYA00516706_ERZ1031159 | MGnify/ENA primary metagenome ERZ1031159 (study PRJEB33719, sample SAMN04262508) | wastewater metagenome | biome: rural village; feature: composting latrine chamber; material: composting feces with ash | place: El Salvador | collected... | reverse complement strand
ACTAGTGATCCTGTTAGGATAAAGTTGGAAGTAGAGACCAAAAATCTTTGACCGGAGTGATTCCAGTTCTGGCTATCGCGGCGGCTTCGCTACAGATTCCCTCTCTGGGGGAGTGGTGGAAAGTTCTGATCGGTGTCGCGATGGTAGCTCTCGGATTCGTTGTATGGGCGTTTAGGAAGAACCGAGATCCAAAGGACGTTGCCGACATTACGCGCCATGTTCATGCCATGGACACACCATTGCTTCGGGCATTGTCAAGGCCGGACAACTCCGCGCTTCCGGCGTCCACAAAAGAGGGCACCGCCAGCCAGAGCACGAGTCCGACAGTCGGCTAGGCAGCCAGCACCCACGGCAACTGAGAAGATCGTTCCTGGTTTCGGATCGCACAATCTTTGATCTGAAACCAGGAACGCTTTGTGTCTTAGGAGGATTTTCTTTGACGGAGGTCCGCGGGGGTTTGGGTCGTCGGCATGGAGTAATAGGACCAGAATGCGGTGACCAGCACTAGCACTCCAATACACCAGCTCAGCCAGGCCCACCCGGCCTGCGCTCCGCCGAACCACGGCATAAGGAAGATGATGAGGCCCACGCCGCCCTCGAAAATAGACGCGATGGGCCTAGCCTGCGCCAAGGCCCACAATGATGTGGCACCAAGTGCGATTGCCAAAGCGATGCCCCAACCGGTTTGTAGGTAGGAGTTGCCCTCGCTGGGAGAGATCAGAGCAACGATGAATAGCAGGACAGCAAACGCGAGCACCACCCAGTCAGGAACCGAACGCCAAGTGGTCGAAACTGTCGAAGCGGGCCTGGAAGACGACATTGAACTCTCCGATCTAAGGGTCAATAACGCTACTCCCTTAGGTTACGGTGCCAATGCAGTTTCTCCCAGAAGTCGACGACTTAAAACCGCGCAGGACCTTTTCTGCACATTGTCCGTACGCCTCTTCGGATGCTTGAGAGGCGCTCGCTGTTCCGCAAGTGTGGAGAGCTATGTCTCATCCCGGATGGAGCTCTCCTGAGATCGTTGTTACGGTTGTGGACGTTGTTGCTGAAGTGACAGATTAAGAGACATCGGCGGAGAGGTTCAGGGATGTACTCCCAGCAGAACAACGGCGCTCGCTTCCGGAGGCGTAGTACTAGGGCCTTCAGGACTTTGGGGGCCCTCGGCATCATGGCGTTAGGTTTGGGAACTCTTCCGCTGACCGCTATTGGCGCGGAGCTGACGGGCAGCGCTGCAATTATCCCCTCCACGGCGCCGAGCAACCCCACAGAGAACAGCAATCAGGTCACCGAGTCAACGGTTGAATTCGTTTCTGTCGCACTGAGCCCCGACTACACAGAATCGGATGCTGTGCCGGAAGCAGTTGGCTACGCCCAGCAATCGCAAAGGACCGACGCGGCAGTTTCGATAGAAACCGCGCAAAGCTCAGGGCCAGAGGACAGGGCCCTCCTGGCTCAGGTCGATATGCCTTCGGACGTTGTTTTAGTGGCAGCGACATGGGACCTCGATGCGAAAGAACCGGAGTCAGTTACGCTCCGCTATTTGGCAGAGGGCACTTGGTCTTCGTGGCATGAACTTGAAGCCGAGGTTGGGGAGGGAAAGGGAATACGCGATGGAACCGAGCCCTACCTACTGGCTAATGCGGATGCCGTTGAAGTGGTCGCACGGACTTCTGACGGAGAGGATGTTCCAGGTCTCTCGCTGACTGTGATAGACGCGAATGAAGCCGAACCAGTAGCAAATGTAGTGGAGGAATCTGCGGGGGCGGCTGAAATCCTTGGTTCAGACAGCAGCCTTCTTGGTGGAGAAGGGGCCGGAGACAAGGGGGAAGCCGAGGCTGAAAATGCGGGGGTGCAGACCGCCTCGGTCACAGCCGACGGAATGACGTTTGTTACGGGTACTAATGGGTTGGTCATCAACACGCGCAAGGCTTGGGGCGCAGATGAGCAGCTGATGACTTGGAAGCCATCGGTCAAAGCCGTGGACGGGGCCGTCGTTCATCACACCATGAGCAGCAACAACTACACCCAGGCTCAGGCGCCACAGCAGATCCGCAACATTTACCACTACCACGCAGTGACCCTGGGCTGGGGCGACATCGGTTATAACCTGATTGTCGACAAGTACGGGGGAGTCTGGGAGGGCAGAGCCGGCGGAATAACGGAGGCCATTCAGGGAGCGCATGCTGTGGGCTCCAATTCGTGGACGTTCGGAATCACAGTCATGGGTGACTACACCACGTCCGCCCCGCCTGCTGTGGCGGTTACTGCCTTGAGCAAGACGATCGCGTGGAAGCTAGACAACCACGGAATTCGGACCGCTGACGGGACTATCTGGGTCGAACATGAAGACAAGCAGGGGCGGATCGTCGCGCGGATTTCAGGCCACCGAGATGTGGGATACACGACCTGCCCTGGCGACGCGTTTTATGCGCTCTTGCCCAAGATAAGGACCGATGTGAATCGGTACCTGGACACAATCACTCACTATGACGTGCCCGTGGAGCGACTGGGCGGAGCGAACCGGTATGCCACGAATCTAGCCGTCAACGCGGCGACCTCTCCCAAGGACGCCCCCGTGTTTGTTGCCTCTGGTGAAGACTTCGCTGATGTTCTGTCAGTGGCACCCGCGGTACGAGCTCATGGGGGAGCCCTGTACCTGACGCGATCTGGAGTCCTACCGACCTCGACTCTGAGCGCGATTACGGCGGCTAAGCCCTCGCACGTTTACGTAGTCGGTGGACCGGGTGCAGTGTCAGATAAGGTGATCGACCAGTTGAAGACCGAAGTCCCGTCAGCGAGATCTGTTGCTCGGATTGGGGGCGCGGACAGGTACGACACCTCCGCGCTGATTCTTGAAGAATTCTTCGGAGACGGGGACAACGAGCGCATATTCGTCGCCACAGGAACCAACTTCCCCGATGCGCTCAGCGCGGCGGCAGCGGCAGGCACGTTGGGTTCCCCGGTCCTTCTTGTCAACGGATCCACGGGCACAGTGTCATCTGCTGCCGCAAACGCACTGGTCTCTGGGACGGCGAAGAAGACGCTTGTAGTTGTCGGGGGCGAAGGCGTGGTCTCGCCGGCCGCGGCAAGCGGAGTGGCAGATATTGCTAACGGTGCGACCGTCATCAGGTTGTCCGGGAATAATCGATACAAGACAAACCTTGCGGTGAATGATTATCTGTCGCAGCAAGGTGCATCTGCAACCACCGGAATGTGGGTGGCGACCGGAAGAGATTTCCCGGATGCTCTCTCCGCTGCTGTTCCTGCCGCAGGGGACGGCCAACGCCTGGTTTTGTCTCCTGGGACCTGTCTTCCAAGCCCAGTGGTCTCGTCATGGATTACTTCGGCTGATTCCCAGATAACCAAAGTGACATTGGTTGGCGGTCAGGCTGCTCTGAGTGCCGGAGTGCAACGTCTAGCGGAGTGTCAAGGATAGCTATGTTGAAAAAGTCCGCAGGAGTATTGGCGGCGTTGGTGACGGCCGGCTCGTCCGTGGTAGGACTCGGCTTCGCGCTTACGCCCTCTGCCGCTTGGGGCGCCCCGGATCAGGCGTCCGCGGAAGCGGGGGGAACGGTTGAAACCACGCGAAGCGAGGCGCAAAAGGTCGATTTCGTGGACGCTTCGATCTCCGACGCCTACTTGGAATCGGGCGTCGTCGATGACGCAGAGGCGAGCCGCGCCCAATCGGCGGCCATCAACTTATCCCCCGACGCTACCGAGGCCACGCCCGTGGCAATGGCGCGTGTAGACGGTCCCGTTGTTTCCTTCGTTGTAACTGGGGTGGCTGGCTCCGATACCGAACCGGTCTTAGAACATGTCTTTTACCGCGCTCAGGTAAATGGTTTCTGGTCTCAGTGGGAACAGGCTGAAGATGCGGGAACTGCCGCAGTCTCCGTGTCACTCGATACGTTTGACCAGGACTCGATTTTCTCTGTGGAGATACTGATTTCCCCAAGACCAGAGGTTCCCGTGGACCTCAGCGTGTCCTTTGCCACCGCAGTGGGGGAGATCCCTCCCGTGGCGACTAACGCTTTAGGGGGCGAGGGCACGACTGAGAATTCGGAAGAGCAGTCCGGGGAGAACGCAGCAGAAGCCCCTGCGCAAAGTCCAGACCAGAACGCAACTGAGGAGCTGGACGAGGGCCAATTCGGAGAAGAATCTGACGACCAACATGAGCAGGAATCGGATGCAGGTTCCCGGGATACTACAGAGAGTCTTGACATTGAGGTAGCTCAGATGGCTGCGGCATCGTCTCAAGCATTTGACGCCGCAGCGGCCATTGCCAACTGGAATCCAGGTTTTATTCTGTCGGACGCGACTCTCTATACGTCTTCACGTATGACGCAGGCGGAGATTGCTTCTTTCATTGCAGAAAAGAACGCCTCTTGCAAACCCGGCGCCAATACGACCTGTCTTCGCGACATGCGCGCTCCCAAGACGTCCATCAAGTCGAAGTTTGACGGCCTGGGTTATGGGTGCAAGCCACTGAACCTGACTGCATCTTCAAACACCCCTGCAAAGGCGATCAAAGAAGTCGCGGATGCCTGCGACATCAACCCCCAGGTTCTGCTTGTGTTCATTCAGAAGGAATCTTCGGGGATTTTCCAACCCTTGACCAAGGCACGTTGGGACAAGATGATGGGAATGGGGTGCCCGGACAACAAGCCATGTGACACGCAGTATGCGGGATTCATCAACCAGCTCTATTACAGTGCGGACGCGTTGACCTCGTATCGCTACCGTAACTTCGTTTTCAACAACTCCGTGAAGAATGGTGTTGCGGCAACGGTTAACAATTCCTCAACTTATGGGGCCTCCTGCGGAACACAGACCTTCCGGATCCACAATCAGGCCACAGCTTCGCTTTATACATATAACCCTGCCGTCCCCACGAAAGCAGCATTGCAGTCGTATCCGGGTACAACAGGTGCCAAGTGTGACAGCTACGGTCAGCGCAACATCTACACGTACATGCTGCAGTGGTTCCCTGATTCGATGCTCGATCACCCAGGACCTGACGCCGCGGGGAGGTATTCGGTGGTGAGGCATGGAGCCTCTGATCGATATGGGACCAACCTGGCGGTGAATAGGGCGACCGCAGTGAGCGGGAAACCAGTCTTCGTTGTTTCAGGCACTGATTTTCCCGACGCGCTGTCCGCCGGGCCCGCCGCTGCGGTGACTGAGGGGTCTTTGTATCTGACGTCTTCTGAGAGTATGCGGGAGGAGACCCTGGATCTAATCAAGGCTAAGTCGCCAAGTGCCATCTACGTCATTGGGGGTAGGGGGGCAGTCTCCGAAAACGTGGTCGACCAACTGCATTCAACTACTGGGATCACACCTGAACGGGTGGGGGGAGACAACCGTTATCAGACTTCGGCCCTCGTCCTAGAAAAGTTCTTTGCAACCCAGGCCGTCGATACCGTCTTTGTTGCGACTGGGCGCAGCTACGCGGATGCTCTGACGGCGTCTGCGGCGGGAGGAGCCCTGGGGGTCCCCGTGGTGCTGATTGATGGAGAGTCAGAAGGTGTGCCGTCTTCGGCAGGAACGTTGGCATCCAACGGCGCAAACAAGGTTGTTGCTGTTGGGGGAGAGTCCGCGGTATCAGCACAAGCCCTGGCTGCAGTCGGAGCTCAACTTCCGTCCGCGACCATTCAACGGCTGGGCGGCAGCGACCGGTATGACACGAACCTCAGGGTCAACAGCTACCTGAACGCCGTGTCTACTTCGGACGTCACCTCCATATGGGTGGCAACTGGTCGAGGCTACGCTGATGCCCTGTCAGCTGCTGTCCCCGGTGCCACTACTGAAGCACGATTGGTGCTTTCCGATGGGTCTTGCCTCCGTAGCCCCATCGTCTCAGAGTGGATTAATGGTGCGTCTTCAAAAGTGAACTCCGTCAACTTGGTGGGTGGGGAGTCAGTCCTTTCCTCGGAGGTAGCCGCGCTAACCCAGTGCGGATGAGGGGCCCCGGGAACGCAAATTCCTCTTTGCCACAGATTGCGGACGCGTATGAAGGTCGTCTCACTCGCTTGATGGTCGGGCGTGTCGGTCGTAACCTGCTTCATGCGGGTGCTGTATTGACGCGAGGGACGAAAATCGGGCCCACGAGTTTTCAACAGAGCGCCGGTGGTCCTGTCGTCGATCAGATTTGCAGTTATGTCTTCCAATCGCTTCCGTAACCGAGTTAGTCTGTCCGCCGCGTTGGCTATCCTCCCTCTGATGCTTGGTGCCACCATCGCCAGTGCTGTCACCGTGAAGGACGACGTGTCTTTACCGTTGGAGAGCGGAGACGCTGCCGTCGCCCCGGAAGCGGACACGGAAGGGACGGGCGAATCAGGCTCCAGCGCAAATGATGCGGTGCCTCAGAGTGGTTCCGCTGGCACTGGAGATGAGCTCAGCCAGGACAATGACCTTAGCCAGGATATGGACGAGGGCATTGACGACCAGTACGCCGGGACAAAAGCAGTCGCGGATCCGAACCCATGTGGGATCCCAAAGGCGAACTACAACGGTAAGTTTAAGGGCGAAGTTCGGCTTGGTGGTACTGACCGATACAAGACAAATGCCGCCATCGCAAAGGCCGTGAAGTCGGTGGCTCGCGGCAATGAGCGTGCAGTGTTCATTGCCAGTGGAACCGTACACGCCGATGGTCTTGCCGTTGGAGCCCTCGCCGCGAACACGGGTTGGCCACTCATGCTTGTGGGTAAGAACCAAATCACGTCCGACGTTGCGGCAGAGATCAAAAAGGTTAACCCCACCCACATCTACGTGGCGGGTGGCACCGGCGCGGTGAGCGAAGCCATTGTTGGGCAGGTCCAGGCATTGGGCGCCGAAGGCGCCAAGGTCACACGTTGGGCGGGAACAGACCGCTACGAAACGGCCATGGAAATCAGCGGATGTTTCGCCAAGGGCTCACCTGCCGTTTTAGCAACCGGTTCTGATTTCGCCGACGCTGTCGTAGCAGGACCCGCTGCCGCAAAACTTGGCGGTCCTATTGTCTTGACACCTACAGGGGAGCTCAACGCCCGATCAAGTTCTGCGTTGCACTCACTTCAGCCTGCCAGTGTGAGCATCATCGGGGGCAGGTGGTCTTCGACGGTGCAGCAGAAAATCAAGTCGGCTTCGGGAACAAACAGCTTGAAGGTGTACTCGGGCTCTGATCGCTATGAGACTAGCGCCAAGGTAGCCGATAGCCTCTTCGCGAACAGCGTCGACGCTGCCTATGCCAACGGCACATCGTTTCCTGATTCATTGTCGGGAGTATCTGCCGCCGCAGCCATCAAAGCGCCCATTATTCTGACGAAGAGTGACTGTCGCCCCAAGGCTATATCGGCCACCGTAAAGAAGAGGACGGGAGCCAAGATCCTCCTGGGCGGGTCACAGGTCGTGTCAACTAAGTCGTATTCCACGGAGTGCGTCGCGGCACCTAAACCGGCGACGCAAACTGTGGCCGCAGTTGCGATGTCCCTGGTGGGATCTAAGGCCAACTCCGGTTCGGCGGCGACCAACCCAACCAATGGGTTCGATTGCTCTGGGTTTACGCAGTACGTCCATCGGCAGGTGGGCAAGTCCATTCCTCGGACCACTTGGGCACAGTGGTCCGCGGGCACGCCTGTGTCGACCCCAACCGCGGGGGACGTCATTGTGATGACCAGTGGATCGCACGTGGGAATCTACATGGGTGGCGGCATGATCGTGGACAGCCCAGGTTACGCTGGCGCGAAGGTTCAATACCGCCCGGTTTGGGGCCCAATAAGCGGATACGTACGCTTCTGAGTTTTCTTCGTAGTTTTGGCGACTGCCCTCTTGCTCACTGAAAGGTGGGCGAGGGGGCAGTTCAGTCATCTGTGACGTCAAGAGGTCCACTAGGCTGGTGGGGTCCAACGGAAGGAGCGTAGCGTTGCGCGCATCAAGTAGAAGTGATCAGCGTCCGCTACGCGTTGAGGTAGTCACACGCATCCATATGCCAGAGCCCTCAGCAGCTTCATTCCGCATCCGCGCTGTCGAAAACGCACTGGTTCAGCGTGGATGCGAGGTCACAGTGCTCACTACGACATATCCGCCGGGCGAACCGGATGACGGGGCAGTGACCGTGAAGCGCTGGCCAGCCCTGCGTGATTCGACAGGATACCTTCGCGGTTACGTGCCGTACATGTCCTTTGACATCCCCCTCTCGCTCCGATTGCTCTTTGGTGCGCGTTTCGACGTTGTGCTGGTTGAACCACCGCCTACCACGGGGGCGGTGACTCGTCTTGTCTCTTATATTCGGCGGTTTCCCTATGTCTGGTACGCCGCTGACGTTTGGTCTGACGCCAGCGAGATAGCGGGCGCTCCCACGCCTGTGGTTACGGTACTAAGAGCGTTGGAACGCTTCGCAATCCGGGGGGCGGCAGGTGTCATTGCCGTTTCTGAGGGCGTCGCTGACAGGGTGGCGGAACTGGGGGGAACGAATATCGAGGTGGTCGCCAACGGGATTGAAACCACCGTTTACCACCCGGATGTTGCTCCTCTGTCTGCGGCGGAACTGTCCGAATTGGGAATATCCGGTCCGTATGTGGCTTACGCGGGGACAGCTTCTGAATGGCAGGGGGCATCCATATTTGTCGATGCCTTCGAACGGATTTTGGCGGATAACCCTCAGGCTCAGATTGTCTATGTTGGTCAGGGGAGTCAGTGGGCAGACCTTGAGGAAGCCGCAAAGCGTCTTCAGAAAGTCCATGGGCGAGACGTCGTTATCTTGCTGGAACACTCGTCTCCGGAGTTTGTTGCACGCCTCTTGGCAGGAGCAGAGCTTGCCCTCGTCTCCATAGTTCCGGATAAGGGATATGACTTCGCGTATCCGACTAAAGTTCTCGCAGGATTGGCTGTAGGAACCCCGGTTCTCTACGCGGGCAAGGGCCCCGTTGTCGATGACTTGGTTGCCAATGAGCTTGGTTACGCGGTGGAATATGACCCCGGTGCGATAGCCCAGGTCATGGACTCTGTGCTCACAGCGAGCACGCTCCCCTTCGAGCCGCAGCGACTGCATGACTGGGTCCAGATGAATCGATCAATGCGCGCTACGGGTGCGGCGGCAGCGGACTTTGTCATCAAAGTGGCCGATGGCGATGTCACCAGAGCGGGCCGTAAACGTTCTATCGCAGTGGTGACACCCTGGTATCCAACGACCGAAAACCGCACGTCTGGCCTTTTCGTGGAACGCGAAGTTGACGCCATGAAAGCCGCGGGGATGGACGTCCGCGTCGTCTACCTGGACCGAACCTTGCCCTCGGGTAAACAAGAGCGGGAACTTCGTGACGGAATCCGGGTTCTTCGGATCGGGATGAACCCTGCCAACCCCGCGTCGGTTGCGCGAGCAGTCGGCCCACTCCGCAGGGCTCTTCGCTCTGTAGATGTCGTCAACTCGCACGCGATATCGTCTCTGCCCGTCGTGGCGGCTGCGCGCGGCAAATCATCTGAGGCGCGTTTTCCCTGGGTTCATACTGAGCACTGGTCAGCACTGGGCGCCCCGGAATCAGCTGGGCCTCTCCTCCGCGCGGTTCGGCCTGCGTTCGGTGCGCTTCTTAGGCTCCCGGATGTAGTTGTTGCGGAGAGTGAACGCTTGGCCGCACCTATTCGTGCCTTTCGGGGTGGGGACGACTCAGATTCTTCCGTGGTACTTATTCCCTGCATCGTCCCGACGCCCGCGAGGTTAGCGGCTACGGATGGTCAGGAAGAGGTGCTGCGACTTGCTTCTACTGGCGGCGTTATCGACCGAAAGAACCCCATTTTGGCGGTGAGGACCCTGGCGAGTTTGCGTGAGCGTGGAGTTGACGCGTCCCTGCGTTGGACGGGTGAGGGCGATTTGCGTGAAGAAGCGCAGAACTTGGCCAATGAACTCGGGGTAAATGCAGTGTTTTTGGGAGCCGGCTCACCAGCGGATGTGGAAAGAGAAATAGCTGACGCGCACATTTTCTTTGCTCCAACAAAGGGCGACAACTTCTTTGTTGCGGCGGCGGAAGCTCTGGTGAACGGGCGTCCCCTGTGCGCCAGTGATCAGGGTGGTCACATCGAATATGCGGACCCACGCTACTCGGAGATAGTGCAGGCCCAGGGGCTCACAGATGCACAGGCCCCAGACGTTTACGCAGATGCGCTGATCCGGTTGCGAGCCAAAACACGTGACGTGACGGCCCGGGAGATTTCAGAAAGTGTCGCCGCCAAGTTCTCTCCGGACGCAGTGGCGAAAATGTATGACACTCTCTATTGTCGTCTGGTCAACGAGGACTAAGTCAGGCATCCATCCCGCGTAGTCGCCCGGTTACGTCCGGCGTGCGCACGTTCGAAGCACGTTAGCGCCCCTTACACGCCACAGAGGCGCTCCTGCCAAACGTCGAGTTTCCTGACCGCGGTATGTAGCCGTTGAGCCTCATTCCGCGTTCCACAAGTCGCGGTAGAACTTGATTCGTTCCTCGTCCGGTTCCACGCCGTAGGTGTCCCAGAACAGGGCGCAGTGTTCTGCGTTGGAACCGTAGTTCCATTCCAGCGCCATGCTGGCGACCGCCAAGTCTGCCCAACGATCGGCGAGTCCCAGACGTCCAAGGTCTACATGTGCCAGAAACTGTCCTGATGGGTGGATCAAGGTGTTGGGCGCGCAGGGGTCGCCATGGCAGATGACCGTACGATCCACGTCAGGGATTGCCGAAGCCAGTTGAGCCAGTTGAGTCGGTTTGGTCCCTGGGTGTGCATTCACCGCTGAGATCTCTGCGATCCGTTCCTGAGCTGTCCATTGGAACGGGCAGTCGTCAGTGGGGAGCGAATGGAGACGTCGTAGCCCCACAGCGATAGCTTTGATCGCCGATTCGGGGTGTTTTTTCCAGTGCTCGGCGACTGCGCTTTCCCCCTGGAGTGCGGAGGTGACCAGAACTTCTGCACCGCCCTCGTCCACGTAATCCAGGACTTTTGGAACGGGATGGTCAGAGTGGTGCTCCAGCCAGCGCAGCCTTTCTGCTTCGTCCCAGAGGGATTCTTTTGAGCGGCGGGGAGACCACTTGAGGTACCGGACAAAACCGTCCCCGTCCGGTCTGGCTTCAGCCACCGTCAGTCCGCCGGTTCCGTTCAACCAGCGTGGGACGAGGCGACCGCTGGCTAAATCGCGAACCAGACGCGGGATGGGATGATCCGCCGGTGGGTGCTGAGCGGCGAGGGCCTGCGCAGTCGGGCCTATCACCTGAAGAGCTGCCCGTCTTTATTGATCAGCCAGGGTCAGTGCTGCAACAACGTTGTCGGCAGCGTGGCCGTCTCCGTATGGCGCCGCGTCCGTTGGCTCTGGCTGTTCGCGTTGAGCTGCAGCAGTGAGTTCTGGTCCGGGTTCCACCAGGACGTTCCACCCAAGCTCCACGGTCTCTACCCACTCGGTCTCCGTGCGCACCGTTGTACACGGGACACGGAGAAGGAAAGCTTCCTTCTGGAGACCCCCTGAGTCTGTGATGACGCCGCGGGAGTTCATCACTGCTGAAACCAGCTCGGGATAGGGCAGCGGAGGATGAGCGATCAGATTGCCTCCGCCCACCTCAAGCCCATGTTCTCCCGCCTTTGCCAGCAGTCGAGGATGCGCCAGAATCACCACTGGATGGTCAACTTCCGACAGGGAGTCCAAAATAGCGGCAAGACGTTCTGGGTCGTCGGTGTTTTCTGCCCGGTGAATAGTTGCGACAGAGTAAGTCCCCGGTAGCAGGTCCAGCGACTGCGCGAACGGGGGCGGATTGTCCTTCACCTTATCGCGCGTTTCATACAGCACATCCGTCATGACGTCACCGGTGACGACCACCCCACCGGTTATGCCCTCGGCCGCCAGGTGTGCCGCCCCGACTTCAGTGGGGGTTAGTAAGAGGTCCGCGGCGTGGTCGGTGAGAACCCGATTGTGCTCTTCAGGCATCCGCCGGTTGAAAGACCGAAGCCCAGCTTCCAGATGGGCGAGGGGAATGTGGAGTTTCACGGCGCAAACCGCAGCAGCCAGGGTGGAGTTGGTGTCTCCGTACACCAGGATCCAATCCGGTTGGTATTGGGCGAAAACATCATCCAGGGCGATCATCATCGCTCCGGTTTGCTTGCCGTGGGAGCCCGATCCGACGCCCAGGTCAACTGCGGGGGCGTCGATGCCAAGGTCTTCGAAAAACACGTCCGAAAGCATGGGATCGTAGTGTTGCCCGGTGTGGACAATGATGTGTTCTACCCCGGCATTCTTTAGGGCGTGGTCAATGGGAGCTAGTTTGACGAATTGCGGTCGAGCGCCGACCACCGAAAGTACGCGCATGTGCTAAGTCTAACCGCGGAGCAGACAGTCTAATGAGCTAGGCTTTTTGCGTCAGCGCACTGCGCTTGACGTCGCTCAACTTAGGGGGCCTTGTGCGTATTGCGGTAGTCGCTTTGGGAAAGATCGGTCTGCCTCTTGCAGTTCAATTTGCGGATGCTGGACATGATGTCATCGGGGTGGACGTCAACCAAGAAACTGTTGATTTGATCAACCTGGGGATTGAGCCTTTCCCGGGGGAAGAGCACCTGCAGGAAAAACTTGCAGAACTGGTTCCCGCCGGCAAGCTTCATGCGACCACTAGCTACGCCGAGGCCATTCCGGACGCCGACGCAGTTGTCCTGGTTGTGCCCCTTTTCGTGAACGACGAAACATGGGAACCAGACTTCGGCTGGATGGATCAGGCAACGAAGTCGCTAGCTGAGTACTTGACCCCCGGCACTCTGGTTTCCTACGAAACGACTTTGCCCGTTGGCACCACCCGCAACCGGTGGAAGCCCATGATTGAAGAAATCTCTGGTCTGGAAGAGGGCAAAGATTTCGATTTGATCTTCTCCCCTGAACGCGTGCTTACAGGCCGTGTCTTTGAGGACTTGCGTAAATACCCCAAGCTTGTGGGCGGCCTGAGCCAGCAGGGAACAGCAAAGGGCATTGAGTTCTACCGGGATGTCTTGGAATTCGATGATCGCCCCGATTTGCCTCAGCCAAATGGTGTTTGGGACATGGGCACCGCGGAGGCCGCCGAAATGGCTAAGTTGGCGGAGACCACTTACCGCGATGTGAACATCGGACTTGCCAACCAATTCGCCGTGTACGCAGACAAAGAGGGCATTGACGTCAACAAGGTGATTGATGCTTGCAACTCGCAGCCTTTCAGTCATATTCACCGCCCGGGCATTGCCGTCGGTGGCCACTGCATTCCGGTGTACCCGCGTCTGTACCTTTCCACAGATCCAGATGCGTCGGTGGTGCGCACTGCTCGCCAGTTCAATGCGCAGATGCCCGAATATGTTGTGGATCGCGTGGAAGAAGTTATCGGTGACCTTGACGGCCAGGAAGTCGTTGTGTTGGGCGCCTCTTACCGCGGAAAGGTGAAGGAGACTGCCTTCTCCGGTGTCTTTGAAACGGTGAATCAGTTGCGGAAGCGCGGGGCCAAAGTCAAAGTGCAGGATCCCATGTATACGGACGACGAGATCAAGGCGTTCGGCTGGGAGCCCTACACCATTGGTGACGACGCAGAAGTCGTGATCATCCAGGCTGACCATCCCGAATACAAAGAACTGACCCCCAAAGACCTGCCGGGCATTCGTCTCCTGTTTGATGGCCGCAGGGTCACTGATCCAGAGCTGTGGGTCGGCACCCCGCGCCTGGTCATCGGGGCCTGAGTTTAGGGGAGCCATACCGTGCTCCACTGGGTGACGGCTGCGCCTGCGGTTCTTGCCGTGCTGGC
>ERZ1031159.140-NODE-140-length-13746-cov-7.502739_pt1 | contig 13746 bp, 11 predicted proteins | sample MGYA00516706_ERZ1031159 | MGnify/ENA primary metagenome ERZ1031159 (study PRJEB33719, sample SAMN04262508) | wastewater metagenome | biome: rural village; feature: composting latrine chamber; material: composting feces with ash | place: El Salvador | collected... | reverse complement strand
ATGTCCATTGGATCCTCCAGGAAACCTTCGGATTTAGCTAAAGAATAGAGGGGACAGGGCCAAAGCCCTGCGGTGAATATTGGGTGACCTCCTTGAATGGTCAGTATCTAGTAGACGACTCAGAAGCAAGAATGCCTCGTCAATCCCGCTCCTTGGGAGTCCTTCAATCCTACTTGACCCAGAGTCCGTTGACCCCGTGTCTGTCCCAATCCGGTCAAGGTGCCACAGCAACCACCGCACACAGTATTACCGCAGGATCCAGCAGTCGCACCATCTCCCGCAGCGTTGCTCCCGTAGTGGACACATCGTCCAGAATTATCACGGCCGTACCCTTCGGAGGTGGCCTCACTAGACGCATGGAACCGGCCCGGCCAACGCCCCGCTTTCTTGCAGATTTGCCCGCCATTCCTCCGGCTTGGCGAGATAATTCAACGGCGGCTACCACCCTGATTGGCAAAGGCGAGGGCGGTGTTGGTCTTCTCCCGCCGACACCTCCATTCGCAAGCGCCTCCGAAAGCGAGGAAGCCGCCGCCTGCGCCACCGCGGGCACGATCTCCGCGCGTCGTCTGCGCCTTTCGTGGGAAGAGGGTGCAGGGACAATCCAGACACGCAGGAGAGCCCCTCTGGGCAAAGAAGTGACCGTCGGAAAGCACAGTTCGCCCAGCCGTCGGCCAACCAGGAGCAGGGACTGCGACATGTCTCGACCAGAGTCATGTTTGGCTGTAAGGAGAATGTCACGAAGCCGCCCCTCATATTCGCCCAGTGCTACCAGTGGCCAGGAGGGGATTCCCTGCGCGTCCTCGAGCAGCTCGTCAACACTTCCAGTCAACACCTCGCGAACGCACTCGTCGCATAAATCCACATCCCAGCGTCCACACCCCGCGCACTGTCGTGGCCAAACCAGATCCTCAAGCGCGCGTATCCCCGCACCCAGCTTCGAGGTGATGACGAAGCGATTTCTTGACATGTAACAAAGCGTGCATGCAACAGGCGCCACGAAAGTCCCAAGACTGAGTCACCTGTGGATAGAGCCAAGACGACCTGGACCTTACCCCGGCGCACTCAGATATGCGCGTGCATTCCCCAGGTCCAACCATGCAGCTCCTGAACGCTGGAACGCCGTCTGATCAGGACGTTGAACAATCAGGCCCCGAGTATTTGCTCCTGCCGTCACGCTGGTCACTCCAGCGGGTGCAAGGTAGCGTGAAGCCCATCCGCCAACGGGCGCGCTTCGAATAACGGTCTCTTCTCCCTCACCGGAAGCGACCAGGGCAGACAGACCTGTGGCTCCCGTCCAGGTTGCGTCCAGCACATCCCCGGACACTCGGTCTATCGCTTCGATGGACTCAATCGAGACGTCTCCGCCTTCACCAGGCACAAGAGTGCCCATCCAGAGCGCACCGCCCTCGTCCCCCTCAGCCAACAGCACCACCCGAGCACCGTCAGGGGCCACAAACACCCGCGATAAAGTCGTCGATCCCAGTGGATTCTCCACTGTCGACACTTCGTTGTCGGTACCTATCCTCACCAGTTTCGAAGAGTCTTGATCGACGGTCCAGACGTTACCGAATCGATCGATGGAGGGCTTGGAAGGGCGACTGACGGAGACAGGCGTAATGTCCCGCCCCCTGAGGATAAAGACTCGGTTCTCTTCTTCATCCAGCCATGCCAGAGGACTGTCCTCCAAGGGCCCGATGCTCGGTGACGTCGGGGAATGATCCAGCGTTTGCGCCTTGACCAACTCAACCGTTCCGTCGGTGCTGATCACAGAGATAGCGTCATCGATCACGGCAACGACCCGATCCAGGGCATACTGCGGACCTACCGGGAGTTGCGAAGGATCGACCTGCACAGAGTTGATCCAGACTTCCACTGACTGGATATCAGGCAGTTGGCTGAGAGCCGCTTCGATTTGCCACATGATGAGCTCTCGGTCTTCCTGAGAAACAGTCACGGTCCCTTCCAATTCCACATGAGCCGTGCGTTCGCGCACTTCCACGCCTGTTGCAAGAAGAGATAGACCTCCCCCCAGATCGTCCATTAGCGCACCCGCAATCTCCCCACTGGGCCCCGCCAGCATCCCAGCCACCAGGTGGGAGGCAGTCCGAAGTCGCGGATACCAGCGAGGGTCTGCGACTAGAGCATCCGCTGAACGCGCGGAGAAATACAGATCATATTGTCCAAACCCGGTGGTGAAGGCGTTCTGTGAAAGAACCAAGCCGTCATCAAGCGCAGAGATGCGCCACTCCCCCTCCTGATCTTTTGCCAGTTCGAAAGTCAGCGCGGTACTTCCCGCCTCTGGAAGTTCGTGGAGAACCCCTCGCTCATCGACACTGGCGATTGTGGAGATCTGCAAAGCAATCGAAGAAGAGTCATCGTCTGTAACTTCCTTTTTCACCTCGGGTCCAGTGTCAGTCGGGAACACAATGACTTGGGAAGTGGGAATCCAGGAATCAGCGACCTGTGGCATCAGGTATTTGCGTGCCACGGCATAGTCGTCAAATGCGCCTGCCGCACACGCACGCAGAAAATCTTCAACCAGGACAGAAGGCGTAGACCCCGCCTGGGGACCGGAACCGTATTGTCCGATGGGCTCCCGCGTCGGCACATCGATAGCGAACTCGTGTGGTTCCCCAGATGTCGGCAGATTCGCACAGCCCGAGAGGATTAGGATCATCGCCAAGACAAAAGCACAAGCACTGGCCAGGGCGGAACCCTTTTTTTGGGGGACGAGGACTTTGCTCATTCGTCCTCCCATACCACCAGTGGGAACTCCGTGACGGCACTGGCCGCCTCTCGAGGCAGAGTGACCACGAATGATGCACCTTTGCCGGGTTCACCCCAAACGTTAAATACGCCGTTGTGCAAAGAAACATCTTCCTTCGAGATGGCTAGTCCCAACCCCGTTCCTCCGGTTGTTCGGGTTCGAGAAGGATTGGCGCGGTAGAAACGATCGAAAACTCGTTTGACAGTCTCCCGCGACATTCCAGTTCCGTGGTCACGCACCCTGAAAGCAACCGAGGAATCGGATGATTCGACCGTCACTTCCACGGGTTTGCCCTCGGAATACTCATAGGCGTTCAGCAGCAGGTTGCGTACAACCCTCTCAATGCGCTTCGGGTCGACCGCCGCGGATGCCCTTTCGGGACGAGGGCCAAGCTTAACTTCCACACCCATGTGGTCAGCGAGCTCCTTGTTGGCATCGATTACCTTGCTAACCAGGGCGTACAAGTCTGTTGACTCGCCCTCAAGTTTGGCTGAACGAGCATCGTAACGGGAGATTTCGAGCAGGTCGGCCAACATTTCCTCAAATCGTGCCGCCTCTGAGTGCAGTAGTTCTGCGGATCGACGTGACGCTGCAGGCAACGCATCACGGTCCTCGTAGATGATGTCCTCAGCCATTCGAATGGTCGTCATCGGTGTGCGGAGCTCGTGGGAGACATCAGAAACGAAGCTCTGCTGAAGTTTCGAGAGCGTGTCATAGTCGTTGATTTGACGTTGCAGCGACTGCGCCATGTCATTGAAGGCTCTTCCAAGCGTCGCCATCTCATCATTGCCCTCGGCTTTGACCCTGCTCTCTAAATCTCCCTGCGCCAAACGGGTGGCTGCAAGCGACGCAGCGCGGACTGGTCGCAACATTCGATAGACCAAGAAGAAGGTCACGCCCGCCATAATCGCCAAAATGGGAATGACGCCGACGGTCAGGATCCGGGTGACCGTGTACACCGCTGACTGTTCAGTCTGCAAAGAGTAAAGAATGAACAGTTCGTAGGGACCGGCCAAGGGTAAATCCACCAGAGCACCGGCCAGGAGCCCTGGTTGTGAAGCTCCCCCGTCGATATACGACACTGACTGCCAGTAACCCGAATCGAAACTCAACCGGCTTCGAAGGTCTTCGGAGATTACGGGAAGCACGTCTGCGGAGACATACTCGTTAATTCGAAACGTCGAAGATGACTCCGGTGAGCGCAACAGCATAACCGTTACAGCTCCCGCGCCGGCCGCCGACTCACGAATGGAGTTCAGAACCTGGGAGGCAACCTCTTGAAGCTGGTCTGACGTGACAGCTGTCGACTGGCTGAACGCGGATTGAGCCTGAGAAAACCGAACCGCCGCGTCTTCCACAACTGCGTCTTTGCGTGTCTCAAACAAGTTGGTACGCAACGTCGTTGAAGCCCAAAAAATCAACAGGGCAAACATAATTATCAGGACAGCCGCCACCGTGGCTGAGATCCTGGTCGATAAAGAACGCACAAAGGGGCGCCCCCCAGCATCTCGACGCTCAGAGTCATCCGCAGACACCATGGGGACTGATCCCTTTTCAGCGGACATCACAGCGAGGGTAGCTCTGTGGCCTAAGCGCCAGTGCCCGCACGGTAGCCGACCCCACGTACGGTGATAATCAACGACGGACTTTCAGGGTCTCGCTCAATCTTGGAGCGCAAACGCTGGACGTGAACGTTGACCAGACGCGTGTCGGCGGCGTGGCGATAACCCCAAACCTGTTCAAGCAACTCTTCGCGACTAAACACGCGCCACGGCGCACGTGCCAGGGTGACCAGTAAGTCAAACTCCAGCGGAGTCAGAGCAATCTCTTCTTCCCCGCGCAACACCCTGTGCCCGGAGACATCGATTGTCAGTTCGCCCAAGGTTATGTGCTCTTCTTCAAGTTGAGCGTTATTGCGCAGGCGCGCACGCACTCTGGCAACAAGTTCCTTGGGCTTGTGCGGCTTGGGGATGTAATCATCAGCCCCCGCTTCCAACCCGGCAACCACGTCTTCGGTTTCTGAACGCGCGGTCAACATAATGATGGGAACGTCAGATGCGGCCCGGATTTCGCGGCAAATCTCAATGCCGTTCTTGCCTGGAAGCATGACATCCAGAAGAACCAGATTTGGCTCATACATCTTGAACGCCTGAAATGCTGCAGCACCGTCGTGGCACGCGACAACTTCATAGCCTTCTTCGCGCAACACAATGCCAATCATTTCCGCCAACCGCACATCATCTTCGACGACCAGGATTTTCGAGGGCATGTCCCGATGTTGCCACGAACTGCCGCCTGTGTCACGCGATGGCAATCCAAGTGTTGGGGAGACAATAGACTCATGACTTCAGATAGTGGCTGGGGGCCCTCTCCAAGCGTGCCGGAGCAATCACTCGCAACAGACCAGTTCGGGCAGCAACCGCCGGTGATTGGCTTCCACCCGCTAACGCTGGGAGAGCTCTTCGAAGGAACATTTGCCGCCATACGTTCCAACCCCAGGACGATGTTCACCATTTCGGTGGCCTGCTTTGGGTTAGTCGGGCTGGTGGCAGCCCTAACCAACGCTCTCCTTTTCCATTTGTGGGGCATCAATGACGCCCTGTCGAATGAGCCTATGACCGGTGTTCTCTCACCACTGGCAAATGAAGAGATGCCCGGCGAGCTCATGGGACTTCTTGAACTTTCGGCTGTCCAAACCGCTTTTTCCATCCTTCAAAGCTTCGCCGTGTTGCTTGTGGCCGGAATGCTGGTGCTCGTCGTCACCAATGCTGTGGTCGGCCTCAACTTGAACCTCGCCGCAACTTGGCAACAACTACGCCCTCGTCTATGGCGCCTGATCCTGACCACGTTGCTGGTGTGGGCGACTTTGGGTGCGCTCACCCTTGTTCTGGTGGGAGTTGTCGCACTTCCCGTCGCCTTTGCCATCTACTACGAAAGTGCCCGCGGGGCCCTGATCGTGTTTGCCATCGTTGCGTTCTTCGCCGCAATAGCAGTCGTAATCTGGGTGGGGATCCGCCTCTCTTTTGCCACTCTCATTGTGGTTGTCGAAAATGTAGCCGTTGGGGCAGCCATCGGACGCTCATGGAATCTGACGGCGAGGGCAGCATGGCGGCTGCTCGGCAGATACATCCTTCTGGGAATTCTCATGGGCATTGTGATGTCGCTGCTTGGGGGCGCTCTGCTCATGTCCGTGATGGTTGCGACGAGCTTCGCACCGGCATGGGTCAGCGGCTTTGTTGGCACACTGATTCTGGCGATCTTGGCTGGCTTCGCTCAACCGGTGTCGTCGTCTTACACCGCGCTCATGTATGTCGATGAACGCATCCGCAAAGAGAACCTGGCACCTGTCCTAGCGGCCGCGCTTGAGGAAAACCGCGCTTGAAGCAAGCCGGGCGCAAGGAAACGAGGCTGCGACTATTCAGCGGGGCCAAAAACTCCCTCGGCAGGACCCGTGGAACGCCCCCTGCGAGTTGGGGGACCCTGCCCATCGATGACCGTCAGGTGCCCTCTTCGAAGAGGAGCCCACTTATCTGTCGGATCGGACTGACCGTGGTGTCCCGCGTCCCAGCGATCAGATTCGACAGACTCTCCCGCCGCGGGGCGACCTGCGACCTCCCGGATCACGTCCACGAGCGCAGAAAGATCATCTGCTGATGGCGGAGCCGGCTCGAATTCGGTTTGGAGCCTGATCACCTCCCAGCCTCGGGGGACTGTCAATGCACTCGCATGGAGTTCACATAGATCGAAGGCGTGGGGCTCCGCAGCCGTAGACAGCGGTCCCAAGACAGCGGTGGAGTCTTTGTAGTTATAGGTCAGGGTGGCAACGGACAAACGTGAACATCCGGGCTTGGAACACTGTCTCAATTAGCTCACCTTCCACAACGGTCGCCCCTATGCTACCCGCGTACACAGAAACTGACGCGAGCGACGCTACCCTTGATCCATGACCTCAAAGCGAACGGCGAAAACATCGAGTTCGGGCGAGTTCCGCGCCGCGGACCGAGTTCGTGAGGCGGCCTCTCACAAAAAGAGCGACCCCGTTGCGTCCCTACCCCCGACAATCAGGCACCGGAACCGTCATGGCAGGGGAATTAGGGGCCCCCTCCTGTTCCCAGCACTGCCCGCGTGGAAGACTCGGCGAGAACAGTTTTACGAGCTGGTCCAGGAAGCACTGGAGCATTTCACCTTCCGCTGCCCCGAAGTCAGCACCATAGAGTTCGGCATCGAGGAGGTTGCACCCTCCAACCCCGCCGAATGGGAGTCCCATGATCAAGTGTTCGCCCGCGTGTTTCCTCGGGATCGGCGCCGAGGGCTGGCCGACCGGATCGTTATCTACCGGCTTCCGGTAGTTCAACGGGTTGGGGATTCACATGCGGCCAGCGCAGTTTATGGAATCTTGGCGCAGCGGATCTCCGAAGTCCTGGAGATCAGCCCCGAAGAACTTCTACGCTAAACCCCGCGTCTCACTACCGGTAGGGGCGCAGCAGGATTTGCTGTTGTGCGCGTGATGCTCCGTCTTGCGGTAGCGCAACTACAGATCTGGTCAAGCCCGCGTTGGTCTGTCCTTCAAAGACCATAACGGCGAACAAAGAGGCGGAGTTTTCGGTCCACAGTTCCAGACTTTCACCCTCGTTCTGCGATCCGGAACTAAGGTCAGCCAGGAGCACGGATCCTGCTTCCACCCAGACAGAACGCTCGCCGATATGGACTGTGTCCGATTGCTCGCCCGCATTAGCCAGCACCAACTGGACTCCCTCAAGTTCCGTTCCCAGGGCAGCGGATGCCTCTTCCATTTCCTTTAGTGACGGAAGCACCACGCGTTCTAGGGGGGTCGCGCTACCTATCAGGGTTCTCAAGCCAACGTTGATAGAAGGATCCTCGGCGAAGGGTTCCCCCGCAGAACTTTCCGTGATGGCTGCGGCCACCGGAGTCTCTGACTGGACCACTAGGGCCGCCGCATCGTCAGAAAGCGAACCCAATTCCACGTCGAAAACACTTCTGCCCTCGACCCCAACCGTGTCTGCTCCCGACAGCGGAACTGTTGTGCCTTGAGATAAAACGGAAACTGTCACATCTGTTGATGAAGTAGAGGGGTTAGCGATGCGCAAAACTCCGTCGGGCTGGGCATCCATTCCCAAGAAAAGGACTTCAGTTGACGGAACCTGAGCCTGCAGGCGACCGAGTCCCTGTGGCACTTCTCCGTCCAAGCCAGATGATTGAAGCCATGCCGCAATGCCCAGGCCGTCTGCCTGGAGCAACAGGCTCAGGCGGGCCTCCCCGGATGCCCAGATGGCAGGCAGCACGGAGACAGTGGATTCCGCTGGCACCAGAACATCCTGTCCAGCATCCAGACCGTCAAGGGAGCCCAGTGGCGACAGAACATAGACCCGAACGGATACTGGTGTCGCCGAGGGATTGGAAAGTATCAGAACCGTGTCCTCGCCCGTCACAGTAGAGCCCGCGGGAAGAACAAGTTCGGTGGCTGGAAGCATGCATGACGACGGCAGAAAGGAGGTCCGGTCCCCCGACTCGCTACCGGCAAACGCCAGAGGCACCGTGGAGGCAGATTCTCCTACGGCAGAAGTATCGACTCGGACTCCGAAGCCACCATCGGTCAGCTCATAAACTTCTGATTCTGCGGCGGCGAGTAAGTCCACGTCGTCCATTTGTAACGAGGGCGATGCGGGATCCACTACGCCCGGTGGACAGGCGTAGGCCAATTGACCCTGATCAAGTTGCACAGTGATTGTCCCCGGCTGTGTCTCGTCGCTTTCAGCTGAGGTGACTCGGAAATCTGAAGCCAGTGCGTGGGCCCACCACCCCAGAGCCGCCAAGACAGCCAGTATGACGACTGCCCCACCTACTGTGAGAAATAGAGACCTGCGTTTCCTTGGCTCTTCCGTCAGTGTTTCTTCGGTCATTGTTTCGTCAGTCATCGTCGGCCACCTGCACGGCGGATTGGGTGGCTCGTTTCCGTCGCCACGGGACCGCCACCACTGCCACAACGAGGGCACTCAATCCCAAGGCCACCTGCCACCAGATTAGGTAGTCGGGCGCATAGCGAACAACCAACTCCCCTTGGCCAGCGGGAATCTCCCACGCTTGGCGCCATGAGCCGTCTGACACCGTGGTGGGAGTAAGTACATCTCCGTCAAAAGTGGCCACCCAAGCGGAATCGCGGGACTCTGAAAGAACCAGCGTCGAATCCGAATCGACGCTGAGGTCCTGCTTTGCGTCAACGACTCCCGCGCCCACTACCTCCAGGACACCGACTTCCTGCTGGAGAGCTAGCCGAGACGGCGCGTACCCCTCCCACCGCAAGCGCCACATGGTTCCCCGGTCAACGGTTCCGATACGTTCCAGGCCTGGAGTCGCGTCCAGCAGATTGGCGTAATCGGTGAAATTGCTGCCGGACCCATCTAACAAGATGATGTCTACGTCGTGGGGCACTAACAGGCTGGCTGCGTCTGGTTGGGTTCCAGAAACGAGGACAGCAGCCGCGTAGGCCAGTTCCTTTTGCGCTTGTGCGACCGCCGCAGCTGCGTCCGCATTCGTTGAGGGGGCACCAGGCAAGACATCGGCAAGATCAAGACCGACGCCACGCAAAAGTTCGGTGCGCAAGACGTCGCCTTCTTGCGTCAATGCCAGTATGCGAGCAGCGCGTGAACTCGATTGCGCTTCACGGGCAATCAACGGGAAATAACCTGTAATTGGCGAAATGACGGCGGACTCCGTTGCCGCTGTTGTTCTTCCTGCGGAGGATTCTCCGGCATTCCCCTCGCCCACCCTGATCGTGGACAAGGGACCGAGTACCGTCATGGAGGCCAGCGTCGCTAAGGCCCCGATGAGTGCCACCGCCGCGCCCGTCTTATGCCAAGGTCGCGATCGCGTTTCGCCAATACTGAAGTTGTTGCTTGCCATCCCTGCGACGGACAAGAAAGCCAGCGAACCCGCAGCAACCAAGACAGCCGGAAGTCCCCCGTGGGCGGTTGCTGGCGCACCCAACTGACCACCCAAAAGAGCCAATCCCCACAGCACCACGCCAGTTGCTGCAAAAACAAAGATCGGCACGCGCACCTTGTCATGATCGGAGCCAGCAGACTTGCGCGAGACCTCAAGAATGCGTCCCCAGGTCACAGCCAACGTCCAAGCCAGAAGCAGCAACCCAGAGAGAACTGTTAAGGCTGTCCAGATATAAGGCCAAGCCTGGTCGGGCACGCCGCGACCCCAAATCAGGGCGGACGCATCAGCGGAATAACCCGCAAAGAGCTGCCACCATTGCGGCGAGTAAACGTTGCCAGAAACAGCCGCAGGCATCCCGAAGAGCCACTCCCAAAAACCTGCCCCGGCAACACGTGCTGAATCGGTAGAAGCAAGGTGACGTATCCAGGCGACGAACGTCGGCACAAGCAGCACGATTGATGGAAGCACCAGCATGGCAATGTTCCAGGCGCGACGCAAAGGAGACAGGGAGCTGCCCCGATCAGAATCCCACGTAAACCGCGTAGCCATCAGCACAGCAACGACAAGCGTCACAACTAAGAGAACCGGACTCACCGAGGCCACGGCAACAAGGGAAAAGGCGGTCAAAGCCAACCAGGAGGAACGGTCAGGGTTGGACGTAACAAAGGCATCGTCGATTCCCTCTACCCGTATCCGAAGGGGCGGAGCGAAACCGCGCCAGAGGCCGGCCAGCACCAGGGGCAAAGCAAGATACGCGAGTACCACCGGCACGTTTCCAGAGGCGGCACTCAGCCAGAGGACGCCACCCGCAACCCAGATCATACTCAGAGCCGCGCGAGCGATGTTGGCACGGGTGAACAAGCCTGTCACCAACCAGCCACCCAGGAATGCGAGTGGGAGCGCACAAAAGAGCAAAGCCATCTGGAAGTCGGCAGGCGAAAGCCCCAGCAAAGCAAAGGGAGCAGACAGGGCGGCCAGTGGCACCAGCGCAGGTGAAGCAGGCCCGGGCGCGCCATCCCCACTCACCTGCCAGCCGCTCCACGCCTGTGCAGCCAACGTCCGCCAGGATTCTGGCAGGTTTCCCCAGGAGCCCCCCTCAATGCCGGACCGGAAAGGAGACCACAAGAAAACCGACAGAACCACCGTCAGCGCCAAAAGGCTCAGGGCGGTGCCCCACGTTGCGTAGCGGTGACGGCGAAGCGCATTCAGGCTGATCCCATCCAAAGGAGAAGCCTGGGATGCGCGTTGATTCCGGATGCGCTTCTTTAGACGATTGGCTTTGGCGATGCCCCTGGCGTCGGCCTCCAAAGGTGCCAGCACCGAAGATGGAACCGTTGCCACTTCCTGAATCTGTTTCCTCCGGGCAAAGAGCGCGGGGGTTTTGCGGACCAACCCCCAGTAGCCGGTTACCTCCGACCACGCGAGCTTCGGATCCCGGGTGATCAGGCGTGCCGTCGCTCGCGAGACCGTCAGGATGGGAAGCCACAGCATCAGCGGTAGCAGGCCTCCACGCGGCGCGGCGACGGCCCAATTGTAGAGCTGGCCGGTTCGTCTCCCTGCAAAACTCACGCGTTCGTTGTCTTCGCGACCTAGGGAACGCTGGCGGTGTTGGACCACTGCAGTCGGCACCACGACAACCCGGTAGCCGGCACGTCGCAGCCTGCGCCCGTATTCCAAACCGTCACCGAAGGGCCCCAGGGCCGGGTCCAATGGCCCCGCCTGATCCCAAGCGGGAACGCGTATCAGCATTCCCGCAGTACCTACGGCGAGTACATCTGAAAGGTCGTCGTATTGCCCTTGGTCGACTTCGTCTGGTTCTATCGCGTCAACGCGCCGAGCGGTGCGAGTTGCGTCAATGCCGATCTCCAGAAGCTGTGTCGGATCCTTGTATCCGACCTGCTTTGGGCCAAGCGCGCCAATGTTGCGAGAAGTTTGTCCCTGGCTCAAGAGTTGTTCCAGGGCGTCAGGTCGTGCAATCAAGTCATCGTGAAGCAGCCACAGCCACTGCATTTGCTCCAGGTCAATCTGCTCCAACGCGGAACTCACTGCCTGAGCTAAGTTCTTCGCATCGGGCGTCTGGATCTGGCGAACCTGAGTGGCTCCAACCACGCAGTCCTCCCAGTCCGGAATTACCTGGGGCGTGGGGTTAACCACCAACAGGAGTGTGGGAGCGACCGTTTGGTTCAGCGCAGAGCTGATTGCCGCCTGGGCGTCCGCCGAGAGCAGCGCGAGGACATCTTCTTGTTGCCCATTTTCTTTTCCGTCATCGCTGCCATTACTCCCATTGCCGCCGACGCTCGACGGTGAGAGGATGACCAGCGCGACGGTGGCGCTGCCGGCAGCCTTCGGCTGGCTGGAAACATCCGGAGTCAGTGCTATGTCTTCCACTGGATGTCGACTAGGAGGCGGACTGCCGCAGCCTCCGCCGCTCCCTTTCAGAAAGGCCACCCCAGATTCCGAAGCGCTCATCATTTGCGAGAGCATATTCCAGGCACTCAGCCTGAACCTCGCAGGAGGCACATATCCCCTTGGCCTCTCGCGTTGATCCGCCTTTTTCGGGGAAGAAAGCTTCGGGGTCAGTCTGGGCACACAGAGCCCTGTGCTGCCAGGCAAGAGGACCATCCAGGAGTTCGTCGGCGTGACCAATTTCGGAGGCCGGTGTGAAGACGATTTCACCTTCTCCGAAAATGTTCCACATATTTCTGACTCCCTCGCCTCGAGCGCTCCGAGCGCCCCACTCGCTCGCCTAATTACAGCGGTGTAGTTACGACCCTGTCAAGTGTAGCCGGGATTTTGTGTGAGGTTCTTAGCCTTCAGTAGGTGCGGCACGTTGTTTTTCCCAAGTCCGGGGTATAAACTGCCCGACCGATCCCCAGTTGGGGTCCTTTGGCCTCCAGCCGTCTAGACGCAAGAGCGCAGTTATGCTTGAGATGTGAGCCAACTGAACGCTACGCAACTCTGCGACTTGATTGATCCACGCCCCGACCCAGTGCTGGTCTGGTTGGATACGCCCGATCCCTCTGATGAAGAGCTGGGAACATCTGAGTCCCCCTCTTCTGGACCCTCCCGAGTGGAACTCAGCGGGCCGGTTGCCCGGCGCTGGGTAGCCAAGACGGACAACTTTCTGGCATCCGAACTCCCCTACGGAGGATCGCGTTTTGTCACGCTTCTGCCCCCACACTGGAGGTCACCTTTCTGGCTCATTGGTGCCTGGCTGCGCGGCATGACTCTGGTGCCAACATGGGCAGGAGCGAACGCAGACCTGGTGGTAGCCAACGACGTTGATGTGCTGGAAGCGATTCGTGACGAGGGCGGTCCTGATGCCCTCGTCGCCCAAACCCAGGATTCTCTTGCGCTGGCCTGGCCAGGAACTCTTCCCCCTGAAATCCTGGATGGCACCGCCGACGTGATGTCATTTGGCGACTGGGTTGACAGCCCGATGACGGCACCGGCAGACACCAACTTGGTTTCCAAAGACATTGATTGGTTACCCCCGGAGGTATGGAAGCACCCCGAAGAGCTCTCGATGCCTCTGCGGTCGTTGTACGGACTGGACTATGTAGGGAAAGTCGTCGACGAAGATGGGGCGCCGCTTAGGGACCCCAGGCTGCTCGATGGGGCGCGTGTTCTGGTTTGCACCGACGACTTGGTTTTATTTTCCGCCCAACTGATCCAACTCTGGATGGCTGGGGCTCGCGTGATTTGGGCGCCTGGTCTGAACACCTCAAGCACGCAAATCGAAGCAGAACGAGTGGATTTCAAAGCCCTCGGATCCTGACCTGTCACACAAAGAAACTACGGGGATCTGCACCCGAACTATCAGGGTCCCTCGCTCGCGCGAAAATGCTCCACTAGAGAACGCCCTTTTCGGGCAACCCTCTTGGCGGAGACCCCCAACGAGTCGATCGCCCTTGCCGCTCGCGAGCGCATAAGGCGAACCATACGTGCAGCCTCGTGAGGCATGTACGGATCAGTGTTCGGTTCTCCCCAACGGTCCAGGAGTGACTCAACTTCCC
>ERZ1031159.139-NODE-139-length-14041-cov-7.566710_pt1 | contig 14041 bp, 7 predicted proteins | sample MGYA00516706_ERZ1031159 | MGnify/ENA primary metagenome ERZ1031159 (study PRJEB33719, sample SAMN04262508) | wastewater metagenome | biome: rural village; feature: composting latrine chamber; material: composting feces with ash | place: El Salvador | collected... | reverse complement strand
CGACGGAGTCCTCGCGGTTATTCCACTCGATTTCTTCGGAGGGGAGCGTTCCGGGGTTTGTTACACCAGAGCCACCGTAGGCGAGTTCATCGGAGTTGAGCACTTCTTCCCATTCGCCGCCGAAGGGGAGGCCAACGCGGAAGCCCTCGTGAGGATTGCCGGCGAAGTTGAGCACGCAAACCATGTACTCCATTTCTCCGTCTTCGTTTTGTCCCTGACGGAGGTAGGAGATGACATTGTGGTCAGCGTCCCCAGCATCGATCCACTCGAAGCCGGTGTAGTCGTCATCCCACAGCGAAGGAGAGGTCTTGTAGACCTCGTTCAACGCGGCGACCAGTTTGTGCACGCCGTCGTGGTCGGGGAAATCGAGGAGCCACCAATCAAGGCTGTAGGCCTCCGACCATTCGCCTTCCTGTGCCATGTCCTGTCCCATGAACAACAGTTGCTTGCCTGGGTGTGACCACTGGTAGGCGTAGAGCGCACGAAGGTTTGCCATCTTCTGCCACTTGTCGCCCGGCATCTTTGCGACCAGGGACCCCTTGCCATGGACCACCTCGTCGTGAGACAGAGGCAGGACGAAGTTCTCCGAGAACGCGTAGACCAGGGAGAACGTGAGTTCACCGTGGTGCCAACGACGGTTGACCGGGTCTTCTTCCATGTAACGCAGGGTGTCGTTCATCCACCCCATGTTCCACTTCAACCCGTAGCCAAGGCCTCCTCCGGACGTCGGCGCCGTAACACCTGGCCACGCGGTTGATTCCTCGGCAATCATCACGATGCCGGGATTGCGCTTATACGCCGTGGCGTTGGCCTCCTGAATGAACTGAATCGCTTCCAGGTTCTCCCTGCCCCCAAACTGGTTGGGGCGCCACTGTCCATCTTGGCGTGAGTAATCCAGGTAGAGCATGGAGGCAACCGCGTCGACACGCAAGCCATCGACGTGGAAGTCTTCCAGCCAATAGAGGGCGTTGGCGACAAGGAAGTTGCGTACCTCGTTGCGGCCGAAGTTGAAGATCAAAGTTCCCCAGTCGGGGTGCTCGCCACGGAGCGGATCTGGATCCTCATACAGCGGGGTTCCATCAAAGCGGGCGAGGGCCCAAGCATCCTTCGGGAAGTGTGCCGGCACCCAGTCCAGGATGACTCCAATGCCCTCTTCGTGCATCTTGTCGACGAAGTAGCGGAAGTCATCGGGGTAACCGTAGCGAGAAGTGGGCGCGTAGTAAGACGTCACCTGGTATCCCCATGAACCACCAAAGGGGTGTTCCATGACCGGCATCAGTTCGACGTGGGTGTAACCCATTTCTTTGAGGTAGGGAGCGACCTGGTCCGCAAGCTCGCGGTAGGACAGTCCCTGCTTCCATGAGCCCATATGCATCTCGTAAATGGACATGGGGCCCTTATGCGGGTTCGTTTCTGCCCTCTTCTCCAGCCACTTGTCATCGGTCCACTCATAGGTTGCGTCGGTGATGACGGAGGCGGTGGCAGGGGGAACTTCGGTGGCCCGCGCCATGGGGTCAGCTTTCTGGAACCAGTTGCCATCTGGCCCCTGGATTTCAAACTTGTAGCGGGCACCTACCTGAACATCCGGGATGAACAATTCCCAGACTCCGGCAGCTCCCAGCGAACGCATAGCGCTGCCGTTGCCATCCCAGTAGTTGAAGTCGCCAACTACACGCACCGCGCGCGCATTTGGTGCCCAAACTGCGAAGGCAACGCCGTCGACGTCTCCCATTTCGCCCGAATAGTTCTTCCGGTGCGCACCAAGAACCTTCCACAGCTCTTCGTGGCGACCTTCCTGGAACAGGTGAAGGTCCATTTCGCCCAGAGTGGGAAGGAAACGGTAGGGATCATCCACCGTGGTCACCGTGTCGCCATAGCGAACCTTGATTCGGTAATCGGGCACGGTCGTTCCGGGAATGACGGCGGTCCAGATACCGCTCTGTTCATGCTCCGCTGGGAACTCCCCGTCAGGGGTCACAACGGTCACCTCATCGGCGAGATGACGAACAGTTCGGATGGTTACCGAATCCTCGCCGGGGTGCCCACCCAAAACGGAGTGGGGGGAGTGGTGATGGCCGTACGCAACGGCCTCTAGAACGTCACCGGGAACTGGGACTGGGGCTGCAGATGTGGCTTTTTCCATACCTCATGTCTACCACGCAAAGCCCCTCTTCGAAGTGAGTTCCCAAGACTGCGAACTCCATTTGCCAACGGCGATTGGAGGGGTTTCGCTCGCCCGGGTCTAGACGGGGGTACTGACGATGCGGTCGACGCCTTTTGTGGGGATGTGCGCCCATGATGGGCGGTAGGTGGCCTCGTAGGCGACCTCATAAAGCGCCTTCTCAAGTTCCAGGGCATTGAGCGTTGCGCGATCTTCTTCGGTGAGGCCTCGGACCTGGTCGTAGCCTTCCAAAAATGCCCGCCGTGCCCTCGTCACCCAATGGGGATCTTCCACATCCCCCTTCGCTCCCGCGTAATCGAAAGAACGAAGCACTCCCGCCACATCACGCATCGCCAGGTCCGGGTGGCGACGCTCTTCAAGGGCGCGTAGCGGCTCCCCTTCAAAGTCAACTACTACCCAGTCCTGGTTTCCATTGGTTGCCAGCATCTGTCCTAAGTGCAGATCGCCGTGGATGCGGATTGTCGGGGCTGATAAGGACGAGGGCAGAAAAGTTGGAGAGGCGATGACCTCCCGCACGCGCTTGACCGTGGTTGCATCAAGGGCATCGCCCGTTTGGTCAAGCAGAGAGTCAAGAGCGCGTTCGGTTCGGGCACGGACCGCGCCAGATGCCAGTGGCACTTCTGTGCCGAAAAGCGACTCCAGGTGATCGTGGAGGGAAGCAATGACGGTGCCGATTTGGGCCGCCTCCTGGGCAGGATCTGCGCCACGGGCCGCCAGGTCGACGAAGTAGTCGAAACCGTCTTTTGCCCTCGTCATAAAGTCTGCTATCACCGCAGAGCAGCTCCTGTGATCGCCCGAATCCAGCGGTGGGAGATACCAGGAGGCGCGGGCGGTTGGAACACCGTTCCACCCCGCACCGGTCAGGGCAGCGGGGAGTTCGACTTCTGGGTGCACTCCGGGGTGGAGGACGCGGAATATCTTCGCAACCAGGGGCTTTTCTCCGCCGGCAAGGATGACCGACGTATTGGACTGTTCAACGGGAAAAGCCTCAACACGAGACGCGCTGACCCGCAGTTCTTGTCGAGTTCCACTGATGACGTCACAGTGATCGACCCAGGCCCTCCAGAACTGCGGGCTTGCCGAGCCATCCGCCGGTACCTCTTTGCCCGTGTGGTCGGTAGCGACCGTGATAGGCAACTGCACCTGGGTTCCGTCGGATGCCCGCGCCACCAGGACATAGGTGTCCTGGCCCAGCTCCCACAGCGCTTCGGGCACCAACCCCGACGCGGTGTGAGGAAACCACCTCTGAGCAGTAATCCAAGGTTCCAAAGCGGACAGAAACTGCTGGGCCAGCGGGCCTTCGCAGCGGTGCAGGCTCATCGCCGGCCTAGCCCTCCATCTGGAAACTCTTCACCCAGAACACATGTCCCATGCGCTCCCAGGGAGAGAGCTTCACGAAGCCCACGGGTCCCCAGGTGTATTCCGCACCGTCTAGCTCGTCAACCAGGTCAAGCGTGAAGGAGTGGTCCACTCGCGCTGAAGCAGGCGACTTGGGGTCCTTGGTGTCTGGGGCCCAAAGGTTCTCGGCGCTGATGTAGATCTCAGAGTGCACCTCCGCCAGTGGATCCAAGCCGATGACAACGATCATGGTGTCATCCTCACCAGAGGGAGAGAACCTCGCCGGAACGTGCTTGGAGAAGGCGACGACCTTGTCAGAGGAAGTCCCCAGGATGCTGATTTGATGCAGTTGCTGCAGCGCAGGGTGAGCGGCACGTGCGCGGTTCAGCGCTGAGAGGAGGCTCGAAATGCCGAACATCTCCGCGCGTTCCCAGTCGCGGGGCTTGAACTCGTATTTCTCATTGTCGATCTGCTCTTCGTACCCGGGACGCTGGACGTTCTCCACCAGTTCATACCCGGAGTAAATGCCCCACGTCGGGGACGCAGTGGCAGCGAGCATAGCGCGCAATGCAAAGACAGCGGTTCCACCAGACGTCATCTGCGGCGTCAAGATGTCATGCGTGGTGGGCCAGAAGGCGGGGCGCAGAACGTGAGCAGTCTCGTTAGCCAGTTCGTAGAGGTATTCCTCAATCTCCTCCTTCTCCACCCGCCAGGCGAAGTAGGTGTAGGACTGCTGGAAACCAATCATCCCCAGGGTGCGCATCATGGCGGGTTTTGTGAAGGCTTCAGCCAGGAACAGTACCTCCGGGTGCGTGCGTTGCATGTAACGCAAGAAGCGCTCCCAGAAGGTCAGCGGCTTGGTGTGGGGATTGTCGACACGGAAAATGCGAACCCCATGGCTGATCCACTTTTCAACGACATCCACGATTGCCTGGTAGATGCCCTCGGGATCATTATCGAAGTTCAGGGGATAGATGTCCTGGTACTTCTTGGGTGGGTTCTCCGCGTAGGCGATAGAGCCATCAGCGCGAGCCGTGAACCATTCAGGGTGCTCTTTCACCCACGGGTGGTCAGGGGAGGCCTGGAGCGCCAGGTCCATCGCAACTTCCATTCCCAGGTCGTTGGCGGCTGTCACCAGGGCGTCAAAGTCGTCAAAGTCGCCTAACTCAGAGTGAATGGCGTCATGGCCGCCCTCAGGCGATCCGATTCCATAGGGCGACCCCGGATCACCTTCGCGGGCTTCGGGAGCGTTGTTACGTCCCTTGCGGAACTGCGTCCCAATGGGGTGGATGGGCGTCAGGTACAAAACGGTGAACCCCATGTCCGCGATGCGCGGCAAGTCCTCAATGGTTGTTCGCAATGTTCCTGACTTCCACGATCCGTCTTCGCGGCGAACCGCGCCAATGGAACGAGGGAAAATTTCATACCAGGAGCCATACAGCGCAGCGCGACGCTCTACCTGCAAGGGGAAGCGCGTGGTGGCTTCAATCAGGTCACGCAGGGGATAACGGGTCATTGCCTGGTCAACGCGTGAAGATGTCGCAGCGGCAAATCGGCTGTTTGGTGATGTGTCGACAGAACGCAAAACGCTAATCGCATTCTGCATCGCGGCCGCGGCCTCTGCATCCGGCTTGATCCGGGAGTACTTGGGCATCCGTGGTGGGCGAGGGGCGGTGATGATCTTGCCCTGAAGCGCACGTTCCAGGAGTCGTGCTCCCTCTTCGCACATCAGCTCTGCGTCAACGCCCGCGGCAATCTTGAGCCCAGCGTCATGCTTCCACGTCGCCCATGGGTCTGACCACGTGTCTATCCGGAAGGTCCAGTTTCCCGGGCGATCCGGCATTACCCACGCTTCGTAGCGGGAGAGACCCACAGCCACGTCATACATGAGCGTGCGGGAGTGCTCCTTGCCTTCTGGAGTGACCAGCACAACCTCGGCTGCGAATTGGTCATGGCCCTCGCGAAAGACGGTGGCTCGAACGGGGAACGCTTCAAACTCGGTGGCCTTGGCCGGAAGAGTTCCGTACTCAACCACGGGGAAGAGTTCGACAGCAGGAATTCGGGTAATCAGACGGTTATCTTTTGCACTCACGTCGCCAGCATATCTACCTTCTGTCCGTACGGGTGAGGATGCTGAAAAGTGGGCGTAATTCCCCTCTGACTGCCCTAAACTCGATCTATGGAAGCCATTCGGAGATTCACAGTTCGAGCGGTCTTGCCCCCGGAGCTCCAGGTGCTTGACACCTTGGCCCGGAACCTTCGATGGTGTTGGCACCACCCCACCTATGAGTTCTTTGAGTCCCTTGATCCCGAAGCGTGGGAAAGGGCGGATGGTGATCCTGTTGCTCTGCTGGGTGAGATCTCACCGAAACGCATTGGAGAGCTTGCTGAAGATCCCCAGATTATGGGGGAAGCCGAACGGCTGTCCGCTGAGCTCCAGGACTACCTCACATCCGCGCAGTGGTACCAAGATTTCCTTCCCGAGGGCCAGGCATCATCACCCGTGGCCTACTTCTCCGCGGAGTTTGGCATCACGGAGGCCCTTCCGCAGTACTCGGGGGGCTTGGGTGTCCTTGCCGGCGACCATCTGAAATCGGCATCTGACCTTGGAGTACCGATGATCGCCGTCGGGCTTCTTTATCGTGCGGGCTATTTCCGTCAGTCACTGACACTTGATGGGCGCCAGAAAGAGAGCTACCCGCTTCTTGATCCCAATGATCTGCCGCTGTCTCCGCTTCGCGATGCGGAGGGTAAGAGAGTCCTCATTTCTCTTGATTTACCCGAGGGGCGTGTCCTCTACGCGCAGATTTGGGAGGCTCCCATTGGGAGAGTTCCCCTTCTGCTCTTGGACTCCAACATTCCTGAAAACGACGAGCGAGGTCGGGCGGTCACGGATCGCCTGGATGGGCCCTCGGCTCAGCACCGCTTGCAACAACAATTGTTGCTTGGTGCCGGTGGGATCCGTGCTTTGCGTGAATACACGCGTCTTACGGGGTTTCCCACTCCTGCGGTCTACCACTGCAATGAGGCACACGCTGGGTTTCTTGCCTTGGAACGTCTTCATGAGACGGTGGACGAGGGCGCTACTGATTTTGAAACGGCACTGGAGGCAGTACGGGCAGGGACCTTGTTTACTAGCCACACCCCGACCTTTGGTGGCTTTGACCGTTTCGATAAGTCCGTCGTGAGGTCTCATCTGTCCGCTCTTGACTTCCAGGGGATAGACGTTGAGGACATGCTCTCTTTGGGTGCAGAGAGAAGTTTTGACGGCGAGCCCTATCCGGGCGCTAACTCCCACGTCTTCAACATGGCTCTGCTGGGTCTGCGCACCGCACGCATGGTCAATGGTGTCGGTCAACTCCACGGTCGTGTTTCTCGTCGCATATTCTCTCGCCTCTGGCCGGGTTTTGATGTCGGTGACGTGCCAATCACGTCTGTGACCAATGGCGTCCACGGGCCAACGTGGCGCAACCCCAAGTTTGCGAGGCTGTTGGAGTTCCAAGAGTCTGTTCCTCCATCGGTTACCAACAGTGCCATCTGGGAGGAAAGGGAGCGCCTGCGTGAGCGTCTGGTAAAAGAAGCACGCAGGCGAATGCGCGAGTCCTGGCTGGAGCGCGGCGCGTCACCGGCCGAGGTCACCTGGACCGACTCTGTTCTGGATCCGAAGGTTCTCACCATCGGTTTTGCGCGCCGCGTGCCCGCCTATAAGCGTTTGACGTTGATCCTGTCTGATGAGGATCGGTTGCGCCGACTCCTGACGCATCCGACACACCCTGTGCAGTTCGTCATTGCGGGCAAATCCAACCCCGATGATGATCAAGCCCTGGATCTGATCCAACGCCTGGTGAAATTCTCAGATGACCCGCGCGTGAGAGACCGCCTTCTTTTCCTCCCCGACTATGACATGGGGTTGGCGCGCATTCTTGTCCCCGGTTGCGACGTGTGGTTGAACAATCCGCTACGTCCCCTTGAGGCTTCTGGAACCTCAGGGATGAAATGTGCGCTCAATGGGGCATTGAACCTGTCGATCTTAGACGGGTGGTGGGATGAGATGTATGACGGCAAGAACGGCTGGGCGATTCCCACGGCTGACGGTGTCACGGACCCGGCTCGGCGTGACCAGATTGAAGCCGCCGCACTCTATGACCTGATTGAAAATGAGGTCGCCCCGCTGTTCTACGACCGTGACATCCGCGGCCTGCCTTCCCACTGGATGACGATGGTCCGCCATTCCCTGAACACGCTGGGCCCCAAAGTGCAGGCGACTCGAATGGTTCGTAGCTACGTGGAGGAGCTTTACGTTCCTCTAGCGCAGGCGGCGCAGGTGCTGGCGGAGCCACCTTTTGCAGAGGCCCAGAAACTGGCGCAGTGGAAAAAGAAGGTTCAGGATTCCTGGCCAGAGGTAAGCATTGAACTGACAGAGGCGGCTCTGTCGGACGTCATTGAACTTGGCGACACGGTACATGTCGTTGCCGAGGTCAAGCTGGGGGCATTGAGCCCAGAGGACGTGGAGGTCCAGATGGTGTCTGGCCGGGTCGATGCCAACGACAAGATAACCGAGGGCATCGTGACCCCGCTCAGCCCTACCTCGTACGTCTCGCAGGCGGGTTCCGAGCGAACATGGATCTACCAGGGCAGTAGGGTTCTTGAGGTTTCCGGCGCCGTTGGCTTCGGTTTGCGTGTGCTGCCGACGAACCCGCTCATGGCCTGCGACGCAGAACTGGGCCTGATCGCTAACGCAACGGTGAAGGCCTAGTTATAGACCATATCCATGGCCTCGCGGACCTCAAGCAGGGTCTGGTCGGCGACAGCATTGGCTTTCGCATTACCCTCGGCCAGAACTGATTCCAGGTAGCCCCGGTCTTGCTCCAGTTCCGCCCGACGTGCACGGATGGGAGCAAGGTAGTCGTTGAGAGATTCCGTAACAACCTGCTTTAGTCGGCCGCCTCCACCATCGCCGATGCTCGCGGCGATGGCTTCTGGGCTTTCGTCCATTGCCAGGGAAGCAAGGAGAAGCAGATTGGAAACCTCTGGACGATTCGCGGGGTCATAGGTGATGACGCGGTCGGAATCCGTCTTGGCTTTCTTCAGAATCTTGGCCGTTTCGTCAGCGGTCATCCCAAGTTCAATGGTGTTGCCGCGTGATTTCGACATCTTAGTCCCGTCAGTCCCCAGGATATTCGGGGCCTTGGAAAGGAGCGCTTCAGGGCGACGAAACACAGGACGCTGGGCGTCAGCGCGACCAAACCGACGGTCAAAACGAGAAGCGATTTGGCGGCATAGTTCCAGGTGCGGCAGTTGGTCCTGGCCGACGGGGACGACATTGGCCTTGCAGAACATGATGTCAGCGGCCTGGTGCACGGGGTAGGTGAGGAGAAGTCCGGACATGGCTCGCCCGCCCGAGGCCTCCAACTCTGCTTTCACAGTGGGGTTACGGTGCAACTCAGATTCGGTTACCAGAGCCAGGAACGGAACCATCAACTGGTTCAATGCAGGCACCGCTGAATGGTTGAAGATGGTCGACTTTTTCGGATCGATTCCGCAAGCCAGGTAATCGGTGACCAGCCCTAGTACACGTTCCTTGAGGGGGCCCACCGCGTCGCGGTCTGTGATCACCTGGTAGTCGGCGATCAAGATCCACGTATCTACACCCCGGTTTTGGAGTTCAACGCGGCCTTTGAGCGTGCCGAAGTAGTGGCCCAGATGGAGCTTGCCGGTCGGGCGGTCGCCGGTAAGCATCCGGAACTGCGAGGGGTCCCGATCGATCTGTTGGTCGATCTCTTTGGAACGCGCTATCGCTTGACGCACGGAGGCCGTGCTGACGGAGTCTGCCACCTTGCTGGCATCAGTTGCGTCCTTGATTTGGGCGTCGAACTGGACGTTGACTTGGGCGTCGGAAGAATCACTATGGGCTTCAGGCATGCCCAGCATTCTACATTCTTCCGCCGACCTCCCCGTGCACGACTACAAAGGGCGTATCACTTCCGATCAGTGGAGAAATAGATCAGCATCGACTGGGGTTCCATGCGGAAGGTGGTCTCCTCTGGGAAAACGCGACCTTCCAAGTGCGCCGTTTCTGCGCTTGTGATGCCACCGATCTTGATGTCGAGCCAAGAGGTGTCGTAAACCAGCACCCAGTGTTCGCCGCGGTTGGGGGGCAAAGTTACTTCGGCGACGTTCATGGTGCCGTTGAAAACGACAAGTGCATCTACGTCGTCGAACTCAAAGCCGGAGCGGCGCATCTGGAAGACCCTGTTGTAGGGATCAGACCAAGCATCAGGCGCGATCGGTTTGCCGTCGCGGGCAAACCAGGAGACATCGGGGATAACATCACCTTCGGCGATGATTCCGGAGGCGAACTTGTTGGGGCGCAAAACTGGGTGAGCGGCCCGCAGACCAATGGCATAGCGCGTCATTGATAGCAGTTTCTTCTGGGGTTTACGCAGATCCCAGTCCACCCAGGAGATCGGCGAGTCCTGGCAGTACGCGTTGTTGTTGCCGTATTGGGTACGTCCAAACTCGTCACCCGCGGTGATCATCGGGGTGCCGCAAGACAGCAGGAGGGTTGCCATAATGTTGTGCTGTGATCGTTCGCGAACAAACGCGATGTCTTCAACTAGACCTTCTGGGTCACCTACGTCAGTGGCTATGCCTGCGGCTCCCGTGGTGCCCTCAATCCCATGGTTCCAAGAGTGGTTGTTGTTGGTGCCGTCCTGGTTGTCTTCCAGGTTCGCCAAGTTGTGCTTGTGGTCATACATGGTCAAATCGGCCATGGTGAAACCGTCGTGAGCAGTGACGAAGTTGATTGATGCGGTGGGCAGGCGCTCGGCGCCATTGCGACGCCAGAACATGTCAGTGGATCCTGAAAGCCGCGTTGCTAAATCGTTGGGACCGGGTGCGTGACGTCCAGCGGCCATCTGCTGAAAGTCCGTCAACCAAAATGTGCGTACTGAGTCACGGTAGCGGTCATTCCACTCGCTGAAGGGAATTGGGAAGTTACCAGTCTGCCAGCCGCCAAGCCCCACGTCCCAAGGCTCTGCGATCATCTTGCGCTCGCGGAGTACCGGGTCGGTGGAGAGGGCGACGAAGAAGGGGTGGTACGGAGTAAAGCCTGTATCCAGGCGTCCGAGCGTGGTGGCCAAGTCAAAGCGGAAACCATCGACTCCCATCTCTTCGACCCAGTAACGCAACGAGTCCAAGGTCATTTGGACCACTCGCTGTTCGGAGAAGTTCAGGGTGTTTCCGCACCCGGTGTCATCAAGCATTGTCCGAGGGCGTTCCGGCATTCGTCGGTAATACATGAGCGAATCAAGCCCGCGCCACGACACCGTGGGGCCGCCGTCTCCGCCCTCGCACGTGTGGTTGTAGACCACGTCCAGGACCACTTCCAGTCCGGCACTGTGCAAAAGAGAGACCATTCCCCGGAACTCATCAACCACTGCCTGCGGGCCAGCTTCGCGGGCTGCCTTGGTCGCGAACGAGGGTTCGGGCGCAAAAAAGGACAGGGTGTTGTATCCCCAGTAGTTCGTTAGCCCTCGTTCTGTCAGGAAGGGTTCGTCCATCTTGGCGTGAACGGGGAGGAGCTCCACCGTGGTGACCCCCAGGGATTTCAAATAATCGATCACCGAGGGGTGCGCCAGTCCCGCGTACGTTCCGCGAAGCTCTTCGGGGATGTCCGGGAAGTTCTTGGTGAAGCCCTTTACGTGGAGTTCGTAGACCACCGTCTCATCTGCAGGCACGTTGGGATGGTCGACAATTTCGAAGCCGCCACTGGTAACGACTGAATGAGGTGCGTGCAAAGCCGAGTTCAGATTGGACTGAGCTAACGGGTAAGTCGACGGATACATTTCGTGGTCGACGTGGTGTGCATGTAGGGCAGGGGAAAGATCTGGGCTGCCCTCGATAGCCCTGCCATAGGGGTCCAAGAGCAGCTTCGAGGGGTTGTAGTAGAGGCCGCCGTCTGGATCCCAGGGGCCGAAAGCGCGGAAGCCGTACACAGTGCCGGCGCCCAAGCCCTCGACGTGACCGTGCCAAACGCCATGGTAGGGGCCCATCAGAGTCCAGCGCTCCTCAGTGCGCTCATTTCCGAAGTCGGAGCGAACACAAAAATCCACTGCGGTGGCGTGAGGAGCGACGACCGCAATATCCAACCCTCCGGCAACGGGGTAAACACCAAGTCGTTCAGGGTTGGGGTTGGGTACAGTCACTTTTCGTTCGCAGGGACGAAGTACCGTCTCAGTCGGTCGACTCAGCTGATTTTTGTCCATTTTCTGCCCCGGTGATCTATCCATTGTGGTTTGTTCATCGTGATTCGTGCTTCCGGCGCTGGCTCGCTGCCTGGGCAGCGCAAACACATCGCAAAAGCAGTTTACCCGGCGCCGCAAGTCCCCCGGAGGCATCTGGCGGAAGAGGGCCGTTCGCGCCCAATCTCACGCTCTGAGCGTCGATGCGATCTGGCAAGCTTGGAAGCATGAAAATTGTCGTCTGCGTGAAGCATGTTCCAGACCCGGACTCCGATCGGCGAATCGAATCAGGGCGCATTGTCCGTGGCGAAGATGACGTGCTCAACGAACTGGATGAGTATGCGATTGAAGAGGCCGTCACACTGGTGGAAGACCGGGGCGGTGAGGTCATCGCGGTGACCATGGGGCCTGAAGATTCCGAAGACGCAGTATTGCGCGCTCTCCAGATGGGGGCCGACCGCGGTCTGGTCGTATCCGACCCAGCCCTGGAAGGTGCCGACGCGCCCGCGACCGCAGATGTGTTGGCGGCAACGGTGCGGATGCTCGCGGCCGAGGGGCCCGTGGATCTAGTTCTTACGGGCATGGCATCACTGGACGGCATGACGTCGATGTTTGCTCCGGCCTTGGCGGCCACCCTTGATTGGCCGCTGCTGGACCTGGCTCAAACAGTTCAGGTGGAGGACGCAAGTGCTCCCGGCACCTGGAAGGTCACCGTCACCCGCAACGCCGACGGATTCGAGGACACACTGTCTGCGACCACTCCCGCCGTAGTCAGTGTCACTGACCAAATCAATGAGCCGCGCTACCCCAGCTTTAAGACCATGAGGGCAGCGAAGCAGAAGCCACTGGATTTTGTGGAGTTAGCGGACCTGAATGTCACTAGAGACTTTGACGGAGATTCTGGGTTGACCATGGTTATCAACGCCGAACCCGTGGTTCGCGAAGGCGGCGTGATCATCACGGATTCGGGTGATGGAGGCGTTAAGTTGGCTGAATATCTACTCGCAAACGTTCCCGGCGGAGAAAACGCACTGCCCGGAGGTAAGGCATGAGCAACATGGTGGAAGGCTCAATCTTGGTCCTGGTCGACCACGAGGTCGATTCCCAGGAGCCCACACTCACCAACGCTTCCAGCAAGGTATTGCGTTTGGCGCGGACCCTCACTGACAAGGCTGTCTACGCGCTTTCTCTCGCCGCGAACCCAGACCGCGACGCACTGGCACAGGCCGGGGCGGATGTGGTTCTGGTGGCTCGCACCGCTGACGAAACGCCATTTTGCTCACAGGTTCCCGCTGTTGTCACCGACGCGGCGCTTGCGGCGGTCCGCCACATTGATGCTGATCTTTCGGCGATTCTTTGCGTCTCCACCTATAACGGCCGAGCAATTGCTGCCATGTTGGGGGCGCGACTCCAGTCGGGCGCTTCGGTAGAGGTTTCCGACCTGAGTGTGGAAACAGGTGAAGGCGGGGAAGCGACCCTGGTGGCCCGCAAGTCCGTTCTGGGAGGCGCCTGGTCCACCACCTTCCGCATCGGAGGCTCTATTCCTATCATTGCGATCGCCGTGGGATCGGGCGTCGATGATGCAGTTCGCCCAGGTGACGCCGTGGTGGAACCCCTGGTTTTCACGCTGTCACGCGGGGCGGCCGCCGTCCACGTGGAAGAAAGCAAACCGGTCGACGCCGGTGCACGCATCAACTTGAGTGAGGCTGCGGTGGCGGTTATCGCGGGCCGCGGTGTTGATGGGGACATGGAGCTGGTCGAGGGCCTTGCTGATGCCCTGGGTGCCGGGATCGGCGCGACGCGCGTCGCTTGTGACGAGGGCTGGATTGGTCGCGCTGCCCAAGTTGGCCAAACCGGAGTGAGTATTTCTCCGAAGCTCTACGTCGGTCTAGGTGTGTCGGGGGCAGTGCACCACACCTGCGGGATGCTCGCCTCTGAGAAGATTGTGGCCGTCACCGACGACCCGGATGCTCCGATTGTTGAGTTGGCAGATTTCACCGTGATTGGTGACGTCGCTGACGTGATTCCACAGGCACTTGACGTCCTTTCTCAGGCTGCTAAAGAGGCCGATGCCTAGCCCCGCTTCCGACGGCGCTGCGCCCGCTTGCGTTTACTTGGACCACGCGGCAACCACGCCCATGCGTGAATCCGCCCGCCAAGCCTGGCTTGGCGCGGTAGAGCAACTGCAGAAGACGCCGGGAAATCCAGGGGCTCTCCACAGCGGTGGGCGAAGCGCCAAGCGAATGTTGGAGGACGCTCGGGAACGTTTGGCTGAAGC
>ERZ1031159.138-NODE-138-length-14066-cov-6.547641_pt1 | contig 14066 bp, 8 predicted proteins | sample MGYA00516706_ERZ1031159 | MGnify/ENA primary metagenome ERZ1031159 (study PRJEB33719, sample SAMN04262508) | wastewater metagenome | biome: rural village; feature: composting latrine chamber; material: composting feces with ash | place: El Salvador | collected... | reverse complement strand
GCTTCATCCTGGTCGAACTTCTTTTCAGCCTGTTCGATGAGAGTGAGGATGTCTCCCATGTCCAGGATGCGCCCGGCCATACGGTCAGCGTGGAAACGCTCAAAGTCGTCGAGCCCCTCACCCGTTGAGGCGAAAAGGATCGGCGCACCCGTTACGCCACGAACAGAGAGTGCTGCACCACCACGCGCGTCACCGTCCAGTTTGGACATAGCGACGCCCGTGAAGCCGACCCCGTCACGGAACGCGGTCGAGGTCTGCACCGCGTCCTGCCCAACCATTGCATCCAGAACGAAGATGGTTTCGTGAGGATTCACAGCATCGCGGATGGCGCGGGCCTGAGCCATCATTTCTTCGTCTACGCCAAGCCGCCCGGCCGTGTCAACAATGACCACGTCGATACCGTTTTGGATCGCGTGGGCAAGACCGCTCTCCGCGACCTCCACCGGATCTCCAACGCCGTTGCCGGGTTCGGGAGCCCAAACCTCCACACCGGCTCGGTCCCCAACAACTTCCAACTGGGTGACAGCGTTAGGCCTTTGAAGGTCAGAAGCAACAAGCAGGACCGACTTATCGTTCTCCTTCAGCCACTTACCAAGCTTCCCCGCCAGAGTGGTTTTGCCAGCACCCTGCAAACCAGCAAGCATGAACACGGTAGGGCCGCGCTGAGCAAACGTCAGTTCGCGGCTTTCCCCGCCCAGGATTTCGACGAGTTCGTCGTGAACGACCTGGACCACCTGCTGCCCGGGGTTCAGTGCCTTGGAACGCGCCGCGCCATACGCTTTTTCACGCACCCGAGTGGTGAACTCGCGGACGACAGGCAGTGCCACGTCCGCGTCCAGGAGAGCACGCCGGATCTCAGCTAGAGTCTCATCGACGTCCGCCTCTGAGAGCAGCCCTTTGCCGCGAAGGCGCTTGAACGACGCGCTTAGGCGATCTGAAAGAGTGTTGAACACGTTGCTCCTTGGGAGTTACTTGCGGGTCCTAGGCCACAAACAGGGTACAGCAGCCTTACTCGCCGACTATGGCGTCAACGAAAGCTTCGGGGTCAAAAGGCGCCAGGTCATCCGGGCCTTCACCGAGCCCAACGAGCTTGACCGGAACGCCAAGCTCCTTCTGAACCGCGAAAACAATCCCGCCCTTCGCGGACCCGTCAAGTTTGGTGAGGATGATGCCGGTGATGCCAACTGCTTCCGCGAACACTTCAGCCTGGCGCATCCCGTTTTGTCCTGTGGTGGCGTCAAGGACTAGGAGGATCTCATTGAGCGGGCTCTGCTTCTCCATGACACGGCGGATCTTGCCTAACTCATCCATCAGGGTCGCTTTGGTTTGGAGTCGCCCCGCCGTGTCGACGATGACGACATCGGAGCCCTGTTCTTTCCCGGTTTTCACGGCCTCAAACGCCACAGACGCGGGGTCCGCACCCTCACGGTCGGAGGAGACAACGGGGACACCAACGCGGTCCGCCCACGTTGTCAACTGTTCGGTCGCGGCAGCCCGGAAGGTGTCCGCAGCTCCCAGCAAAACCTGCTGGTCTTCCGCAGTGAGCAGGCGCGCCAGTTTCCCGACAGTGGTCGTCTTGCCGGTCCCGTTCACCCCAACCACTAAGACAGAGGCAGGGCCAACCTGGTCCCCCTCCAGTTCGGGTTTGCTCAAGTCCAGTTCGCGACTGGCGTCCGAGGAAACTAGTTCCAAGAGCTTCTCGCGTAAGACCTGCCGCGCGGCGTCCGCGTCCAGACCGCCACGGATTTTCGCTTCCTTTTGAAGCTGCCCCATTATCTCTTCTGTGGGTCCCAGCCCTACGTCGGCAAGCAGCAGGGTTTCTTCGATTTCTTCCCAGTCCGCAGCCGAAAGGTCTCCCCTGGCGAAGATCGACAGTAGAGCGTTCCCGATTGCGCCCGAGGACGCCATGCGCGCCCGCAGCCGCCCCATACGCGTCGCGGCACGTTCCGGGACGTCAACAACAACTTCCTCAGTGACCTGCGGCTCTTCTTCAACCTCAACTTCGGCTACCGGCGCCGGCAGCGTCTCAGCGGGTGCCGCCGCTTCCGGTGCCTTTGGAGGGGGCGACGCCTGCTCTGGGAGCGCGCTTTCTTTCGGCGTCTCATCGCTTTTCTTGGAGCGCAGCGTTTTGACAGCGAACCAAACCGCAACAACAACGACAACGGCAACTAGGACCGCGACGATGATGCCTACGGGCGTGCTCAAAAAATCAGCCAAACTTGTCATGGTGGGTCCTTCCGACAAGAGGTTTTGTTCCAGGTCACCAGGGTACTTGGAAACCCGCCCGCTAACTCAGAGCGTTCGGGTCTTCCTTGTCCGAGGTCGCGTCGCTCAGCTTCGGGAGCCGAGCTCTCCACGCGTCCAGCTTCGGTTCTTCTTGGAGATACTTCAGTCCCCCAACCCAGCTGGAAAGGGATGAGGAGTCTTCGAGTTCCTCCGAGTTTTCCGTGGGAGTCCAGTTCACGTAGCTGTGCCGAAGTTCGGGCGGGGCAGGGGGCGGCGGAACACTAACCTGAGGCTCCGCTGCAGGCACCGATCCACCCGCGTCTGCTGGCAGGTCCGAAGCTTTGTGAGCACCTGCCTCAGCGTCCTTGTCGGGTTTGGTGAGGCTCGTCTTCGCGAGATTCGACGCCTGCTCCCACAGCCCCTTGGCAAAAGCCCCAACCGTGGTCCAGAACTGCCCTGGCGGTATCTCCGGAACTGCGCTGACGTCCGAGGCGCCGGGGTTCGTGGTTCCTATCAGATCCGCGGCCCGCAGCTCATCAAAGGTGGGTGGTGGGGGCCCTTCAGGCGGCGGAGACCAAGGCGGGTACTTCGGCAGTTTAGGAAGTGCTGCCACCGCCACCGGGGAAGACGCGAAGGTCCCTGCCACCGCTGTTCTGCCAGCCACGTTGGATGCCCCACGCTGGTAACCCTGGCCGGATTGCGCCATTTCTGCCGCTATCCACAGCTCGTCAAACGAAACGCGCCGTGGCTGGACAGGTTCGCCCCGCAGGGTCTTCACTCCGGACGATTTAAGGTCCGCAGTGTTTTCTGCCCACTGCAGACGCCACTGCCTGGTTGGTTTCTGCACCAGTGCCGCAATGATGATGACAGCGGTCGCGAGGATGATGAACGCCAGCACAACCAAAAGCAGTAACGCGGGAGTCTTCACACCTTTTCCGATCCGTATTTCAAAGTGGCACCGAGTCAGGCCAGAACCTATCGGCCCCCTGATTGTAGGTCACCTACTGCTCCATCTTGTGTGACACAACAGCCGTGACGCCATCCTTCATCGACAAGCCGTAGAGCGCGTCGGCAATCTCCATGGTTCGTTTCTGGTGGGTGATGACCAGCAACTGGCTTTCTTTGCTTAGGTCTTCAAACAGGCTGAGAACCCTTGACAGGTTGGTGTCGTCGAGTGCAGCCTCCACCTCGTCCATCACGTAAAAGGGCGAGGGCCTGGCAAGAAAGATTGCGATTAGATACGCGAGTGCTGCGAGGGAACGCTCCCCGCCGCTCAGGAGGGAGAGTCTGGTCACCTTCTTCCCAACGGGACGGGCGAAGATCTCAACGCCTGTTTCCAGTGGGTCTTCCGGGTCTGTTAGCTCCAGGCGCCCTTTACCACCTGGGAAGAGACGCTGGAATACTTCCCGGAACTTGTCAGCTGTGTCCGCGAACGCGGCGATGAAAGACTCGCGGACCTGGTTGTCAACTTCGCGCACCAGTTCCAGTAAGTCTGCTTTTGACCGCCCTAAATCTTCAACCTGGCCTTCCAGGAACTCCAGTCGAGAGGCCAGTGCCGCATGTTCCTCAACAGCCAGAGGGTTCACCACCCCTAGCCGAGCCAACTGACGCTCAGCCCGAGCCAGCGCGTCCCCCGCGAGCACGCGGTCAAACGCAACCGATTCGTCTTCGCCCTGGGGAGACCACGGGTTGTGAGGACCGAACCGCCTTAGGAACTCGTCAACCTGCGATTGCAGTTCGCTTGGCCACTCCAGGGTCGGCTCACTAGGAGCCTCTAACCCCAGGAAACTGAGGACCTGCAGCTGCGCGTTTTCGTGAGTGCCCTGCCGCCCAGCAAACGCGACTTCCGCCTGCAACAACTGCTCACGGGCGCCGGCCTGCGCGGCTTCACTCCCGGCCAGTCGAGTTTGCAACCTGTCGGCTGCGAGCTGTTTTTCGCGGCGCTGCAGGTTCAACTCACGACGCTCAGCCTCACAGGCACTGGCCGCCTCACTGGCCCGTTCGGCTCCTGCAGCAGCGCGCTCCGCGATCGCTTTGGCGGCCCTTCCAACCTGACGCGCGGAGGACTCTCTTTGAAGTTGCTGGCTGCGCTCTTCGCGAAGCCGACCAGCTTGCGCAGTAAACGCTGCTGACTGGGCGCTCATTGACCGGGACCGTTCACGGGCGACGTGGGCCGCCATTCGTGCAGTGGTTTCTTCTTCCCTTTTTGCTTCGAGTGTTTTCTCTGCCTGGTCCAACTCCTCTTGAGCTTGGGCAAGAAGCTCTTCAGAGGGTTCTGGACGCTCCGTCGCCAGTTCCTGGATTTTGGCAAGCACCTGTCTTGCTTGCTCAAGACTGGACTCTGCGCCCCCCACTGCTTCTTTTGCACGCTCCAGCTCAGCCTCACCGGCGTGGATCAGTGCTGCAACCCGGGCACGTTCCCCCGCAACCTCAGCGCGCTTCGCGTCAGAGGCTCTAAGGTCTTCCAAGGCTGCTTCGCGCCGTGCGGTCGCTGCCATGAAGGCTGAGCGCGCCTCACTGGTTTGCAGGGAGACCTCCCTGAGCTTCTCCTCCGCTGCGTCAGCCTGCTCCTGCGCTTTCGAATGCTCGGCCCTCAAGGTGATGGTTGAAGTTCCAACCTCGCTAGGAAGGTGAACGGAGTGCCTTGTGAAGACAACTCCGCCCCTAGTCGCAACCAGGCGAAGCTGTGGGAAAGCCTCTAGAAGAGTGAGCGCTGAGCTGGCGGACTCACTTACCCAACAGTCTCCAAGCAGCTCATGTAGAGCGGCAGAGAGCGTTTCGGGCACGCTTGTCACCGCGAGCGCCGGTGCACCGTAATCGTTGCCTTCCAGCGACGATGGTTTCATCTTCCCTTGGCTTATGAGCCCTGTAACGCCGTCGTATCCGTTCGTCCCAGCCTGGGAAAGAAGCTGCTCAGTCGAGGTGCCTTGGCTCAGAACGCGGGCGGAGTCCATGGTTCCAAGCAGTGCTTCCACCGCCTGTTCCCATCCGCGCTGCACCGTAAGCAGTTCGCTCAAGGTCCCATCCGGCGAAACGCCCGCAACCTCCCGCGCCCAGGTCCCTGCGGGCCCCTTCAGGGCGCGACCAAGCGACCGGGCTAGCGTTTCGACCTGGGAAGACAGTCGCGCAACACTCTGAGTCGCCGCGCTTTGCGCCCGCTCTTGCGCTTCAAGGCGCGCGCGAGCCGCCGTTTCTTCCTTTGCAGCGGACTCATACGCGTCTTGCGAAGGTGACCGACTTTGCCCGGCGGGCTCGGGTGGCAACTGAGGAAGCGCCTGCAATCGCGCTTCCGACTCTGCGGCTGCCTCCCGGCTAGCTTGGACTCTCTGCTCAGCTGCTGCAACGTTCGCAAGAGCACGCTCTCTGCCAGTTTCAAACTTGCGGTAGGCCTCCAGGCGTTCCTGAAATGCGCCTTGCTGGCGGAGTAGCTCAGAGCGAACCGACGTGGCGCGCTTTTGAGCTTCTTCGCGCCCCTGTTGCGCCTCTCCAAGTTTCGCTTCCGCTTGCTCAGCAGCCGAAGCGGCCTGCTTCGCCTCAAGTTCGGCTTCCTGCGCGCGCTCGAACGCAATGTTCACTGCATCATCGGTGATGGCCGAGGGGACGCGGTCTGCGGCAGCGCCGCGTTCAATCGCCAGCTCAGCTGTTGCCTGCAGTCGCCCCGCCAACTCGCGAAAGTCACGGTATCTCTCTTGTGCCGCTTCCCCGAGGTTCGTCAGCCTAGCCAGTTCGCCCCGCACTTGGCTGAGCTCTTGCGAGAGCCGTCGAGCCCCGCCTTCCGCTTCGGCGTTCGCCGAGCGCATGGCAGCAAGCGCGGCCTTCTCCTTTTCTAACCGCGCAGCCGATTCCGCAAGGTCTGCCGCTAGAAGCCTGGACCTCGCGTAGTCGGCTCTGGCACGGACTCCGGCCGCCTCCCGCGCAGCCTTCGCCTGCCGTGCGAGGGGGCGCAATTGCCGTCGGATCTCCTCAGTGAGGTCCAAGACGCGCACCAGGTTCTGATCCATCGTCTCCAGCTTGCGTAGCGCACGTTCTTTTCGTTTCCTGTGCTTGGCGACCCCGGCAGCCTCGTCGATGAACGCCCGCCGGTCCAGGGGGCTAGCACGCAGCACCGCGTCCAGCTGACCCTGACCGACAATGACGTGCATTTGCCTGCCCAGACCGGAGTCGGAAAGCAGTTCTTGAACGTCCAGAAGCCGCACCGGCTGCTTGTTGATTGCGTACTCGCTACCACCGGAGCGGAACATGGTCCGTGAGATCGTCACCTCGGAGTAGGCGATGGGGAGCCTGCCATCGGAGTTGTCGATGGTGAGTTCGACTTGAGCGCGCCCCAGTGCTGGCCGGGTCTGAGAGCCCGCGAAAATGACGTCGGCCATGTTGCCGCCGCGCAGGGATTTTGCTCCCTGCTCACCCATGACCCAGGCCAGGGCGTCAACAACGTTAGATTTCCCGGAGCCGTTCGGCCCGACTATCGCGGTGATTCCGGGCTCAAAATGAAAACGGGTCGTGGACGCAAAAGACTTGAAACCGCGCAGGGTTAGGTCTTTTAGGTACACGGTAGGTGACTTTAGGCCAGGGCGTAGTGTTCGTAGTCAAGCTCAGGGAACCACAGCGCGATCTCTCTGATCGCTGAGGTTTCTGAGTCCGACGCGTGCACAATGTTCTGCACCGCTTCGGTCCCCCACGCGCGCCCCAAGTCGCCCCGAATGGTGCCGGCGGCGGCTAGCGTTGGGTTCGTTGCTCCAACCATGTTTCGAACGCCCTCAATCACGCGGTCACCTTCGACCACGACGGCCACGACAGGGCCCTCCATCATGTAGTCGAGCATGTCCGGGTAAAACGGGCGTCCCTGGTGCTCTTCATAGTGTTCCGCGAGCAGGACTTCGGAGGCCTTCTTGATCTTGAGGCCCTTCAGGACGTATCCCTTTGCTTCGATGCGCCGCAGGACCTCTCCGGTGAGGCCCCGAGCGAACCCGTCGGGTTTCACTAGCAGAAGCGTGTGCTCTTTATTTGGGTCAAGAAGGTCTGGGGTTGGCATGGTGCTCCTTAGTTATCTTGTTCGTTCACTACGCCTGCTACGTCAAAGCCGGCAGTAATCGCGTCTGCGAGCGCATCAGCCGCGGCCTTTGCGTCGGGCCCACTGGCGGTGACCTCTACTTCCCGCCCTGCTGGGAGTGCCAGAGCCATCACCGCAAGCGCAGACTTAGCGTTTGCGCCGCTCACTTGGAGGTCACTGTCGAAAGTGGCTGCAAGCGCAGCCAGTTTGGCTGCAGGCCTGGCGTGAAGACCCGCAGCGTCAGCAATAACGGCTGTGCGGGTCACGGCACCTTCCTGCAGCGCATCCGGTTCTTCTTCGGGAAGGCCGCTGCACATGAGTCGCGCAGCTTCCGTGACAGCTCCGACAACTTCGCCCAGACTGCCGCCGTTTTGGGCACTCACCGCTGCAGCTATAGCGCCTTCAACAAACGGCCCAGGCGCATGGCGCAGCAAGTCTGGATCGTCAGAGAACTCGATGACCGTGTCGATGGTCATGGCTGCTGAACCCAGGTCGGAGACAAGGACTACGCCGGCGCCTTTGGAGGAACGTAGGGCCTCACCTGTCACCATCTGGACGGCGTCGAACGAGGTTCCAAGCCCCCCGTTCGGGTTCCCTCCAGAAGCGCCAATGTGGACATCGGGTGCCATCTGGGCTGCCAGCTCTTTAGTTCCCTCAGCAATCAGGCGGGAGTGGGAAACAAGGACAAGTGCAACACGCTTCGTCAACGAGGCTCCTACGATTCTTCGCCATAGACGTCACGGGCTGCGTCCGCCGCGCTGCGCAGGATTAGTGCCGAGGAAACAGCTCCCGGATCCAAGTGACCAATGGAACGCGCACCCAGGTAAGAGGCGCGCCCCTTAGTGGCCTTCATTGGTTTCGTCGCTTCAGCTCCCGCCTCTGCGGCGCGTGCAGCAGCCTCAAACGCTGCTAGGACTCCGGCGTCCGCGGCTGCACTAGCAGCTTCTGCTGCTGGAAGCCACGCATCCACCATCGTCTTCTCCCCTGCCACAGCCTTCCCGCGAGCCTGGACTCCCTGGGTAGCGGCAAGCAACATTTCACCGACGTCTTCCGGGGCTAGCTCACCGTCCGAAAGGGCTGTGGCTGCCCGCAGGTAGGCGGTGCCGTAGAGGGGTCCCGCCGCACCGCCAACGGTAGAAAGAAGCGTTTTCGCGACGTACTTCAGCAGGTCCTGCGCGCTTTCGGCTGAGTCCAACCCATCTCCGCGCACCACAGCGGTGAATCCGCGATCAAGGTTTTCGCCGTGGTCCCCATCGCCAATCTGCCGGTCAAGATCAATGAGATATTCACGGTTCTCACCGATGACTACTCCGGAGTCCTGGGCCCACTTACGCGCCCATTCCAAGCTTTTTGACACTTTCAGTCCTTACCCTTGAGTGGTCTTGCTGCTAGCTAGACCATGCGACGGTGCGAACCGGCGCGTCGAACAGTTCTAGGAGTTCATCATCTACCCGAAGTAGTGAGATAGAGACGCCAGGCATTTCCAAGCTGGTGACGTAGTCGCCGACCATCGGACGTTCCAAGATGATGCCGTCTTCTTTCAGGAGGGAGGCAAGCCTGCGGAAAACTATGTAGAGCTCCGATTCGGGGGTCCCCCCCATGCCGTTCACTAAAGCAATGACGCGGTCACCGGCTCGAAGTCCCAGGTCATCGCGGACCTGAGCGTAAAGCTCCACTGTGAGGGCGTCAGCGTCTTCCATGGGCCCGCGCCTATATCCCGGCTCCCCGTGAATTCCGATCCCGAGCTCGATTTCTTCTTCACCCAAGTCAAAAGAGGGCTTGCCAGCATGCGGGACAGTGCAGGGACCAAGAGCAAGCCCCATGGAACGCATGTTCCTGTTCACTTTTTCGGCTACAGCAGCAACTTCGTCAAGCGAGCGCCCCTGCTCCGCAGCGGCCCCAGCAATCTTTTCAACAAAAACGGTGCCCGCAACGCCACGGCGCCCCGCAGTGTAAAGAGAGTCTTCGACAGCGCAGTCATCGTCAACAATCACTGACCTGACGGTGATCCCTTCCATTTCTGCAAGGTCTGCCGCGGTTTCGAAGTTCAGTATGTCGCCCGTGTAGTTTTTGATGATGTAGAGGACGCCTGCGCCGCGATCCACGCTCTGCGTAGCTTCCAAAACCGGGTCAGGGGTCGGGGCAGTGAAAACCGGTCCGGGGACTGCGGCGTCCAGCATCCCAGTTCCGACGTAGCCGGCGTGGAGGGGTTCGTGGCCGGAACCCCCACCGGAAACCAGCGCAACTTTGCCGTCTTCCTTCGCTTGCCTGCGCCCCACCCAGTTCGGGTCAAGGTGGACGTCTACCAGGTCGGGATGGGCCAGAGCGAAGCCTTCAAGTGTTTCGACCACCACGTCTTGCGGGTCATTGATGAGTTTCTTCACCGGCGCCTCCCCTTTTTCTGTCCGCAGCGAACCCACCTGCCATCTTGCCACTGCTACAGGCGCATTGTCAGCGAGCGGGGTCCAGCGCTGCTCATCAGGTAGCGCTACTTGTCGAATAGGGTCTTGGTCTCTCCGGCAAGCACTATCGACCCAAAGACAACCACGGCTCTTTGCAAACTGGGGTCCGTTGGCTCGTCCATGAGCTTGGTCGCCTCATCCAACGCATCCACCAGGTTCTCTGCGCGGCTCACGCGATCTTCACCGAAAACGTCCTGGGCGATCTCCACTATCTCATCAAGGTCCATCGCCCGCGGCGTAGGCATTGAGGTGACAACGATGCGTTCCATTGCCGGCTCGATCTCTACCAGCATCGCTTCGATCGCTTTGTCTTCCATCGCTGAGAAGACACCGACCAGATAGTCGGTTTGGAACGCCTCTTGGAGACCCTCCCTCATGACCGCGACACCCGCTGGGTTGTGGGCGGCATCGACGATGACTGTAGGTGAGCGCCGAACAATCTCGAGGCGTCCCGGCGAGCGGGCTTGCATGAAACCCTGCTCAACAATCTCAGCCTGCAGGGCACGCCCACCCATCATGGCCTCAACAGCAACCAGCGCGGCTGCGGCGTTCTGGGCCTGGTGAGCACCGTGGAGAGGAACAAACAGGTCTTCGTAAAGCGCAGCGGGGGTCCGTACAGAAATCAGCTGTCCGCCAACTCCGCTTTGGCGTGACTCAACGCTCCAGTCAACGCCTTCAAGGCGCATGAGCGCGTCAACTTCCGCAGCACGCTTTTGGATCACTTCTAAGGCCTCGGGTTCTTGCGCGCTGACAACCGCAATCCCCCCTGCCTTGATGATCTCTGCTTTCTCGGCCGCTATCTCTCCCAGCGTCTCCCCCAGGTAGTCCTGGTGGTCAATAGAAATGGGGGTGATGACCTGCACGCCAGCAGGTGCAACGTTGGTCGCGTCCCAGCGTCCCCCCATCCCCACCTCGACCACCGCAACGTCAACGGGGATGTCAGCGAAAGCCGCGAGCGCCGTGATAGTGAGTGCCTCAAAGTAGGAAACCTGAGGGCCGCCCGCCTCTTTCGCCTTTTCGTCAACCATCTGGATGTAGGGTTCAACGTCCCTCCAGGCAGCCAAAAACTCTTTTGCAGACAGCGGCTGACCGTTCACCTGAATGCGTTCACGAACGCTTTGCAGGTGGGGCGAGGTGAAGGTGCCGCTCCGCAAGCCAAACCCACTCAGCAGAGCGCTTGCGAGCCGTGTTGTCGAGGTTTTCCCGTTAGTGCCTGCCACGTGAATGATCGGGTAGAGGTCCTGGGGGTCTCCCAGGATGTAGAGGACCTCCTGGACCCGCTCCAGGCTGGGGTCGAACTGGTGCTCGGTTGTCCTAGCTGCCAGTTCTTTGTAGACGACGTTAAGCTCGGCTTCCGCTTCAGCCTCATCAAGCAGCGCCTTGTGTTCAGCCTCCGGGTCTTCGTCTTCTTCTTGCGGCTCCGGCCCGTCGCCAAGGATGGAAGCGATCAGTTCGGGGTCAGCTCCGGCCAGGAGGGTGTCGCGAACAACCGCGCGGAGAGCTTCCAGTTCGTCGTCTTCGCCTTCTTCCGTGTCCTCTTCGGCTAGCTCCTCCTCGTCATCTTCCTCTGCCGCCAACAGGTAGGGAATCAGTTCGGGGTCAATGGACCCGGCCGCTTCGAAGCCTTCTTCTTCGCTGTTACTGGTCATCGCTAACCCTTTCCACGCTGATTGAGACTGCGTCGCCCTCGGTCACTTCAAGGGCCTTCGCAAGGGTCTCGTGGGCAATCATTTCCTTGTAGGTCTCCACAGTCTGACCGCGACCTTCCGGCACCACAAGGGAGACGCGGATCCGGTCCGCGACGTGCAGCCCGGCATCCTTGCGTGCGTCCTGAATGGATCGCACAAGGTCACGGGCGTAACCTTCGGCTTCAAGTTCGTCCGTGATCGCGGTGTCCAGGACTACGAAGGTCCCGCCGTCAAGGACGCTCGCAACCTCTTCACCGCTACCGCTCACAGCAGTGGTAAGGGAGAACTGTCCACCCTCAAGCCGCACGGGTTCGTCGCCGGCCAAGACTCCAGGGAAGACCACGGTTCCGCTCTCTGGATCGAACTCCCACTCCCCCGACTTAGCAGCAGTGAAGAGTTTCGAGGTGAGGGGCCGGACGTCTGGGTGGAAGTCCCGGGGGGAAAGTGACAGTGCGTGCGTCACTTGGAAGCCGGAGTCTTCTGGCGCGACGGCTCGCACGTCCTTCACGTTGACCTCGGACGCAATCACCGGTGCGAAGCTCCCCAGGCGCTCGTGGTTTTCAGCAACGACGGTCAGGGTTCCCAACGGCTGGCGAACGCGAACCGAGTTCGTTTTCCGAAGCGCGTGGGCCGCGGAGACGATGTCGCGGATCTCGTCCATGTCCTCAACCAGTTCAGGGTCGCTCCATTGCTCTGGCAGCACCGGGTAGTCGGTCAAGTGGACGGATTCGTCGCCCGTGAGCCCCCGCCAGATTTCCTCGGTCACCAGAGGGAGGAGCGGCGCCGCAATCTCAGCGAAAACTAATAGTGCGGTGTAGAGGACGTTGAACGCGTCTTTGTCCTCGTCCCAAAAACGCTGACGTTGGGTGCGGACGTACCAGTTCGTAATGACGTCAAGGTGACCGCGCAGGGCGGCGGACGCGCGGGGGATGTCGTAGTCGTCCATGGCGGCGCGAACCTCTTCGGTGACCTCCAGGGTACGGGCCAGGAGATAGCGGTCCATTTCAGGTAGTGCTTCGACGTCCGCATCTTCTGCATCAAGGCGCTCAAGGGCGATTCCTTCGCCTCCGTTGCAGGCGTTGCCATAGAGAGTCAGGAAGTAGTAGGTGTTCCAGAGTGGCAGTAGCACCTGACGCACGGCGCCGCGGATGCCCTCTTCAGTGACAATCAGGTTGCCGCCTCGAACAACAGGAGAATCCAGCAGAAACCAGCGCATGGCGTCCGACCCGTAGGTGTCAAACACTCCGGTGACGTCCGGGTAGTTGCGCAGGGACTTACTCATCTTGCGTCCGTCGTTCCCCAGAATGATCCCGTGAACCAGGGAGGTGCTGAAGGCGGGCTTGTCGAATAGTGCCGTGGCAAGAACGTGCAGGGTGTAGAACCATCCGCGGGTCTGTCCGATGTACTCAACGATGAAGTCGCCGGGGTAGTGATCCTCGAACCATTCCTGGTTTTCAAAGGGGTAGTGCGCGGAAGCGAACGGCATGGCGCCCGATTCAAACCAGCAGTCAAGAACTTCGGGGACGCGGCGCATCATCGTTTTCCCGCTAGGGTCGTCCGGGTTCGGGCGTACCAGAGTGTCGACAGCGGGGCGGTGCAGGTCGATGTCCTCAACCGGGACGCCGAAGTCCTCTGAAATCTGCTGGTAGGACCCGTAAACGTCGATCCTGGGGAAGCGCGGGTTGTCCGACTTCCAAACGGGGATGGGGGCGCCCCAGAAGCGGGTGCGGCTGATGGACCAGTCGCGAGCTCCTTCAAGCCACTTGCCGAACTGCCCGTCTTTTAGGTGCGAGGGAACCCAGTTGATTTCTTCGTTCAGTTCCAGCATCCGGTCGCGGAACTTCGTGACCTCGACGAACCATGAGGATACGGCGCGGTAGATCAGCGGTTGGCGGCAGCGCCAGCAGTGGGGGTAAGAGTGCAGGTAGGAGTCCTGTTTGACTAGGACTGGGCGGCGGGATTCCTCAAGGCGCTCCACCGGGCCGGTTCCTTCGCGCAGGTCGGAAAGGATCAGCCGGTTTGCGTCGAAGACCTGGACGCCTTCGTAGTCGGGGACGGCTGGGGTGAACTTGCCTGAGTCGTCGACGGGCACGACGGTGCCGATGCCGTTCTCCTTACAGACTTTCATGTCGTCTTCACCGAAAGCGGGAGCCATGTGGACAAGCCCGGTGCCGTCCTCCGTTGTGACAAAGTCTGCGGTGACGATTTGGAAGGCTTCTGACCCTGGCGCAACTTCTGGGTCCAGCCCCTCAAAGTAGGGGAACATGGGCGCGTAGCGCCTACCGGCAAGCTCGCTGCCCTGCACCGTGCTGGTGGGGAGTTCTAGTGCTTGTTCCGCGGTTTCAACGCCGAGTTCGGGAAGGAACTGGTCTACCAGGTCGGCGGCGATGATGACGCGGCGCCCTGCCAGCTTCCCCTCTTCCGGGGTGATAACTGCGTAGTCAACGTCCGGGTGGACTGCGACTGCAAGGTTGGATGGCAGGGTCCAGGGGGTCGTCGTCCAGACCAGGGCAAGTTCGTCGGTTGCGTTTCCATCCTCGTCAAGCAGCGGGATGCCGACCGTCGCTGTCTGGTCTTGGCGATCCTGGTAGACGTCGTCGTCCATCTTCAGTTCGTGGTTCGACAGGGGGGTTTCGTCGT
>ERZ1031159.135-NODE-135-length-14212-cov-15.420781_pt1 | contig 14212 bp, 14 predicted proteins | sample MGYA00516706_ERZ1031159 | MGnify/ENA primary metagenome ERZ1031159 (study PRJEB33719, sample SAMN04262508) | wastewater metagenome | biome: rural village; feature: composting latrine chamber; material: composting feces with ash | place: El Salvador | collected... | reverse complement strand
CTTTCATAAACAGACCTCGTATCCAATCAGGACCTTGGTCCTTTGTCGGTGCGCTTAGACAAGAAGATGGCGGTGTTCTCACCCATCGCTTCCAAGATGTTGATGACATGCCCACTGAGATCACCTGTGATCACTGCCAGTCCAACAGAGATAGGAAGATGGCCTACGTGATTCAACACGAAGAGGGAGACTTGATGACCCTCGGTTCAACGTGTGTTCAGCCATTCCTAGGTCTATCTGCCCCGACCCCAGCGACCTTGAAGCTCCTAGAAGAGGACCTAGAAGAGGACTTCTACTCCGATGAGAACCGTCATCGCTCTCAAGCAGCACCGATTGATGATGTCCTCAAGACTGCCTTAGCACTCACTGGTGGCGGGAAGAACTACCTGTCCTTCGACAAGGCTTCCTACCTTGGTCAAAGCCCAACCGGCCATGAGGTGAGAGATTATCTCTTTGGAGACGATGTGCTGATCGCAGGCAAAGTGGCTGGCGGCATGGCTTCACTAGCCGGGGAGCAAGACCTTGATGAGTTAGTAGATGAGGTCAAAGCAGCAGTCCGCAATGACAAGAGCAACAGCGACTACATAAGAAACCTTCAGACCATCCTCGATGGAAACTGGGTTTCCAAGGACAGTGTTAGTATCCTCGCCTCGGCAGTGACCGTACTTAACCGTCCAAAAGCGCAGGAATGGACCCCAGGATTTGTTGGGAACATTGGAGATAAGCTCCCATCTCAATCAGTAGAGATCGTTGGTAACCGTATCCTAAAGGGTTATGGTTTCAGAGGTGGAGACAAGAGCGTTGTTACCATGAGGACCGAAGACGGGAAGATGATGACCTTCTTTGCTAGCCGTGTGATTGACTTGAAGGAAGGTCAGCGAACAACCCTAAAGGGTGGAACTGTGAAGTCTACTGGTCAGTACCAAGGCAATGACCAAACAGTTATCGCTAGGGCACGTCTGGAAGAGGGTTAACGCCAGGTGTTTCTTGTTTCTCGATGTTCAGATAATCCCGTTTTGAGAAACAAGAAACACCCCTAGGTGCCATCGAAAGACACTCCTCCCCCCGAACAGCGCTGTTTAGAGGAGCCGTTTTTGAAGCACTCAGATTTTCCAGGATGTCGGATGAGTGTCGTATCATAGGAACTAAGAGAAGATTCAAGCGAACAACACTGGGAGATAAAATGGCTTTTGTAGCCCAATACGATGGAAAAATCATAGACGCTACCAAGATGACTGAAGAGGAGATTGACGATCTTCAGGCATCCCACGCCCCTATCACCTTGCTTGAGTGTGGACATGATGCTTACATTCGCAAAGGTCCGGGGAACCCCCACTTCTACCACGCCTATGGGGTTCAGTGTGACATCCCTGAGCGGCGAGGCATCCATCAAGAGATGGTTCAAGAGGTGATCGTCAAGGAAGCACGAAAACTGGGCTGGAGGGCCGAAACCAATGTGCTAGTGAGCAACAAAGAAGGACTCTTTGCTGATGTTCTGTGCTCTAGGGGAGACATTAGGGTTGCTTTCAACATCCTTTGGAACGACATGCACCCTACCCGACTCGCTTCTATCTCTGATGGGTTTTACGAAAGAGGCATCGAGCTAATCTGGGTAACCCAGGGTGAAAAAGGTGAAGAATCCCCCGTAGACATGTTTCAAGACCTGGAGATCGACCTAGAACGTGAAGAGGTTTGGGTGGAAGGGTACCCGCTAGACATCATGGTTGAGGACCAACTACGACTAGCAGTAAACGAACCACTCGAAGAGACACCAATGGAGGAACCAGAGATACCTCCTGTGGATGTTGACTACGACGAAGATGGAACCCTTCTTGGCAACCCGCTCTTTACTGTAGAGGACTACAAGGAGTGGAAGGACCGAGAAAAGGCTCTGCTAGAAAGAGCTGAGCGTCCAATCATCGTGAATGAGGAGAAGATAGTTAAATACGGGAAGATTCCCCCGAGTGACTACTTCCTGCTCTACAAGAAGTCCTGCTCTCGCTGTAACCGACCCATGTTGATCTGGGGTCTAGAGCCAGAGTTTGAGCGTCTTCATTGGAAAGACAACCTTAGAAGTGTCAAGCTTCGTAACTTTGTTGCCGATGCTGTTGCTGAATTTGTTGAAGATGAACACGGCGCTCCAGAAGTTGCCGGTGTTGGCTGGAAAACCATAGGGCCAAGGGATGAATACCAGTGGAGCTTCGTCTGCCCTAACTGGAGCTGTAACCAAGGTCAAGTTAGTAGTACCTTGGTCAATCAGTCAAAAAGATATGCAGTGATCCCAACCCCGCCTATGCTAGACATGGACAAGCGTCAATACTGAGATACGACCAATACAGACAGAAAAGGAAAGTACGGTCAAGATGAAAAACGGTTTATTCAAGAAGCTAGGTCTTTTAGCCAGTGCCCTAGTCCTAACGACTTCACTGGCTGCGTGCGGGTCTAGTAATAAGACTGAGATCGTTGAAGAGGTTGAGATTCCCCAATCTGAGGAGGTTATGGAGCCTCAGTCAGGCAGTGCCGTTGACTTCCCTCTAGAGGGTTCCTTCTTGGCTAATACTGCTGATCCTGAAAACACTGAACTCGATAACGCCTGTCTTCAGCTGCAGAACAACCTAAACGCTCTTGAGGAACCACTAGGTGACATCGACGTAGAGATGTTTACGGTTCCAGATAGCTCTGAAGAGAGGAAGGCCCTGGACGCGGACTATCTCAAGCTGTTTGGTATGGCTACTACCTCTATCTCTAACCAAGAGGTTGTGGACCTATGGACAGAGCATACTGCCAACCTGGGTGCGATGTTTGCTGGGATTGAAGCAGGAGACACCGATGCTATTGATGCCGCTTTAGATAAGTTCGAAGCAACTTCAGATCAAGTGACCAAACTATGCTTCACGGAGACACCCAACGAGTAAACAGGAAGGTGGCTAAGGAGACACCTCTTCTTAGCTACTACTTACTTAGTTCCAAACCCTGTACTAGGGTAGTTAGTAAACGAAAGGTATAAAATGTCGAAAGGTCTTTTGGGCAGAATCGGGGCTGGAGCTGCTGGCCTAGTCCTTGCTCTCTCTGTCTCTGCTTGTGGCAGTGGTGGTACCGAAGAAGTTGTTGAGGACTCCGAGTTAGAGCAGTCCGAAGAAGTAGGCTCTCAGTCAGGCGCTATGAGCGGCGAAGAGGTTATCCCGCTGGAAGGTCCTTTTGAGGTTATTGACCCAGAAGACCCTGAGAACTTACAGATAAAAAACGCCTGTATCCAACTCCAGAACAACACGGAGGAGGCAGAGGCGTACCTAAATAGCCTTGATCAACAGATGGCCTACATAGATCCAGACACCCCAGAGGGTATTGAGCTTCAGGATGAATACGTTGCGATGTTCAGCAAAATCTCTGTCAACATAGGGAACGAAGAGCTTGCTGAGGCCTGGAAGGCTCACTCTGAAAACCTCAAGCAACTTCTGGCTGACGTTGATGCTGGTAACGAAGAGGCTGCTGAAGAGTCTTACGCAGTGTTCAATGGGTCTGCCGAAGACGTTATGAACCTGTGCTCACCATTCTTCAACGAAAACGGAGAGATTGATATCGAAGAAGTGGAAGAGTAGACCACTGATCTCTGTCTAAACAAAACCCTCCAGCTTTCAGGCTGGAGGGTTTTGTTGTTTTGTGCTTAGTCTGAAACCACTATGCCGGAAACTACGGCTATACCGTTCTTGTCTAGTTCTTTGATGTTGTGGATGTCAGAAAAGTGTGAGCCGACACCGAAGATGGGCTCTAGGAATTCTCTGGTCTTCTCTACAAGGTCCTCATCGCTATCACCGTAGGACTTCCCTACCTCGATATGAGCAATGGACCGCTTCTTTTCACTGTGAGTATTGGGGGTATTCACTCAGTTCCTCTTCTTTCGATTACTAATTGCTAAGCCCCAACGATACATCGAAAATACGGGTCAGGGGGTGTGTTTCTAGTGACCATTTGGGGTAATAAAACCCACCCTACCTATCGAGAGAGGGTGGTTTAGGAGGATGTCAAAAAACTGGCTCCGTCTTTTTGGAAAGTAAGAGATGGTCTCCTGAGAACGGGAAGTAAATCTCCCCGTCAACCGAGTCTTTTTTTGCCTGGTAGATGTCGTACAGCCTGTCCACCATCTCGACCTTTACCCCAGAGAAAACCTCGGACACGTAGGCTGGGCATCGGGGGTTCTCATTGCATGTGCAATCCAGTCCGCCTGAAACAGTCTCTAGACAAGCGCCACAACACCTTTGCATACGTACTCCTAGTCTATGTAGTGGATAGGTAGGCTCGTATCCCCCACTAAGCCTTTTGTTGGGCTCTCTATCCTGATCCTGCTATACGGGGGTCGGTCTGGTAACCGCATGAGATCAGTTAGGAGGTTCCCTACTGCCTCTGGCTCTTTTACCTCGATCATAAAGGACTCGAAAAGGACTCTTTCTTGTTCGTCTTCACTAACGAAGATGGCAGAGTGGCTTGGGACAGAAGATACAACTAGGCCCTCTAATGCCTTTTGTATCTCTTCGGTTAGTCCGTCAATCTCTTCAGGATCATCGAAGTAGAAGTCCACACTAAACTCGTTAGGATTTGGCCTCCGCAAACTGGCTGTAAGGGACTTTAGTCCCATTCTCTCTCGGAGAGAGTTCGCACCTCTCCTCATACCCTTCAGGCTCATTTTGTATCTTCTCCATGGGTTGCTCTCAAAGACTCAGTATGGCACAGAACTAGTAAAACCGGTCCTTTTTAGGGATCTAGCACGAGGAAAACACAGGACCTACGTACTAAAGACGATGTTGTTTTCCCAAGCGGCTAATCTGTATGAAAGGAAGGTTCCCAATGACTAAGTTTCCATGTACTAATCCAAAGTGTCCTAATACCTGGCATTACACCCAAGAGTGTCCCAACGCTCCGAGTGGCGCTGGAGTAGGAAACAGAGTTAGCCCAAAGCAAGATGGGCTACTAACCCCTCCCTCTGGAGTCTCATCTATTCACCCCAACCTAGACGTTGAACGAGATGTCAACGACTACCTAGTGGCTGCTATCTGGACTAGTGAGGAAGAGATTGACCCAGAGGGTGAAAAAGACCTAACCATTTACGATCTCGATCCTGAGTCCCGTAAGCGAGCCGAAGATGACTACAGGAAGTTTGTTTCTCAAAACGCTGATGACATCGCAGAGATCATTGAAGATTATGGAGCAGCTGGCTCTCAAATTGGTCACGACTTCTGGCTTACCAGGAACCACCATGGGGCAGGCTTTTGGGATAGAGGGTACGGAGAGGCAGGAGAGCGTCTTTCAAGGGCCGCTGAGGGTTTTGGGGAGATATACCTAGTAGAAGGTGATGACGGGTCTCTGTACCTCGAATAAACCTTCTGAAGACAACTTGAGGCAATAACGTAGCCAAGAGGAACCTTAGCCAACCCGAACGAAGGAGAACCAGTGGCGCTATACCCATGCACTAACCCAAAGTGCCCAGACAAAAGAAAGAACCCGAATAACAGTCACAGGGTTCCGATGTGCCCTTACGAAAAGAGCACTACCGGAACTCAAGGTGAAGTGAGAACTCCCCTTCTGCCCACCAGTACGTCGGCAGAGGCGACCATAGAGGCCCTTAGAGCACAGTTAGGTGACTCAGGGTTCAAAGGGTACGTTATCGACCGTCTCAAAAGAGAGCTAGACGAAGGAGCGCTGACCCCAACAGAGGCAGATGCACTCAAGGTTACCCTGTCGATCTCTGATCAGCTTGATGAAGAGGACATCGACTCTGCTGCTGAGATTTTCCATAGCCAGTTTCCAAAGACTGAAGATGGGTCCTCCAGGCTAGGCACCCTTCAGTACCTGACTGAAGATATGGTCATCGAAAAGATTCTCGCTGATGTCGGGGAGCCAGCCGTTAAGAAAACTGGACGTAATGGCCGCATTGCCGGTCTTTCTCAGGCCACTAAGGGCGTAGTTGATGACTACAACTACAGTGAGATGTTTGAGACCAACTATGAATTCAAGAAAGACCCAGAAGAGTTCTTGGACTACAGCATCGACCGGGCTAGGGCCGGAGTTAACCGAGAGAAGGAGTTAGCAGCACTTGTGGGCTCCTACGGCTTTGACGATGGAGTTGGTAGACATCTCGATGAGTACCCAGACCATGAGAAGCTGACTTCTCTACTCAGCCTTAATGGAGCCAACTTCAACCAACAGCTATATCTCAGCACTGTCTTTCCCCACAACGAGCTGAAGGACGAGATGGACCGGCTCGATATCACTGGAGTCTCGGCTACACCTGTTCTAAATGGAAGAGAGAATGGGATTGCCTACACTGCTCTAACTCCTGAGGGGAACACTCGTACCTTCTTTGTCTACGAGCACAGGAACACTGACTCAATTATCGTGAACGGTAAGGAGAACTGGGATGGGGACGGGCTTCCCTACGCCGGAGATGACTCCCATACCTACTTTGCTGAGTTCTCACCTAATGAGTTTGGGGTAGTAGCAGACACTCTTTCCTTCTACCTAAAAAGTGCTCAAGAAGGGACGCTTCCAAGTGACCAGAGCTTGACTCAATCTGTAAACCGTAGAGACTGGCTTTCTGTGTACCGAAGGAGGGTACCTGCTCTGTATGAGATGATCAGGAGAAACAATCCTGAGATTGATCGTCAAGAGCAAGAAAGAGAGGCTAGGGCTAGACGCGGAGAACCGGATAACTTCTGGGACATCGTGAATCCGCTCTAATGGGACTTTTTGCCCAACCAGAACCACCGATTGCTCGGTGGTTCTGGGTTTTAAGCACTAAGGGTTGGTCAGAGAAGAAGAATGACCTTGATTTGTTTGCATCAAAAAGTACCTATAAGGTACTCTTGAAAAGAGAGACAAAACCATCTTGAAAACAAAAGCAAAAATGTATCTGATCGAGATACTTCAAGTGAGAGAGAAAGTAACATGCGAAAAAGAAACTCCAACCGCATCCTACGAAACACACTAATCACCCTAGGGGTCATCGCTGTCTTGGCTTTGATCTACTGGGTTGTCGTTGGCCTCGTATTTGATTCTGACTTCACTGTCTGGTCATTCTTCATCAACAACATCTGGCTGTCTTGGTTATTCCCAAGTGGATGGAACCTCTTTGGGGCAACCCCCTTCTTTTGGTTCCTAGTTCTAACAGTCATCCTGTCTACAGCCGGGTACGTCTACTACAAGAAGAATAAAGACCCTCATCGGCGGTCCTACTACAGAAGCAGTGATGCTGAACGTGTCGCTGCTATAGTCACCTCTGCTTTACTGATCATCGGGGTCCCAGTCTTTGCGTTCACTACCTTCCAGTGGGGACTGTGGAATGCTGAGTACTACAACAGGGATTCGGTCTACGTCGTACCTGATACCGAAGACCTACCTAACACCTTGAGCCGAGTTGCTTCCCACAAGAGCCCTCAAGTTGAGATCGCTGAGGGACAGATGCCCGACTCTTGGGTTCCTCGTGTTGCTTCTGCTACGGGGGCTACCTACGTGATGGAAAAAACTGGTGACATGATCCAAAACACCGAGCTTCTCTCCGAGACAATCTCTTACATCTACGGGGACACTGAAGCGGAAGGTCACTGGACTGCGATTCGTAACGGAACCAACCGTCAGCCCATCTATGGGGTCGCTTCTTGGTCCGGTGCCGGTGAGAAGGTAGAAACTTGTAAATTCAGTGGAGATAACACCCTAAACAAGACCTTTGGCGGCATCTTGGGTATGAACCTAAACAACGAGATTGCTAAGTTCAAGCCGACCTTCGTCTACAGTATGCACGATGTCTACGGCTACTGTGATGGCGATACTCCGGTGATTGTCATTCCGGGCCGTGAGGTTGTTGGTAACGGCATCCAAGCCGCTAATAACACTGCCGGGGTTATGACCATTATGGGGTCGCCTGAAGGTGATCCAGTCTTTGAGTACTTTGATGAAGTCTCTTCTGGTCAGTTCCCTGGTCCTGTTTACTCTAAGACCTTGGCTAGCGAGGCCCGAGATGGTCTTACCTGGAGCATTGGACGTGTTTGGCCGTGGCAACCAAAGGTCGGCTTCGTGGCCTCTGACAGTGTTACTCAAGAGGGCAACTCAACCGACTTCCTGCTAAAGGACACGAAGGATGGACGTTTGTATTGGGTAACCCCTCTACGTCCAACGGCAGCAACAATGGGTGAGACAATCTCTGCTTACTCTCTCACCCCTGCCGACGAGGTGACCAAGGGAGAGCTAAACGAAACCAAGGTCTACGTCTTCAACGATGACAATCCGAACATCGTGAACTTCAATGACCTATTCGTGAAGGTTCAGCAGGCCGTCTCCAAGGCCGATCCGGGTTTCTTTACAGGTGATGAAGATGCCGGAAAGATCGTTGAGTTCATTCCAACGAGTGAGTCTGAGTGGCGAGTATTCGCTGAAAAAGGCGGTCGCGCCGTCTATCAGATCAATGTCTCTGGTGGCTCACTGCTAAGGACTCAGATTGTGGACCTAGAGGGCGATAACGACCTCTTTGACGAGTCTTCAGGTGATCCTGTAGGTCTCGATGGGGTAATAGATGAAGGTCGCTCACAGGGACGTACAGAGGGTCTGTGTGGCACATCTGTTGAAGACCTTTCCGATAAGGAACTCATTGATTGCCTAGCTGAGTTCTCAACCGAGTTGTCTAAGCGTAACTAACAAACAACAAAACACCCCTGGGTTCGTCTCAGGGGTGTTTTGTTTTCGGGATTACTAGAAGCGATTAGTCTCTCCAGGACTCAAACAGCTCTACCTTCCTGGTTGTACGATCCTGGTCTACACCTTCACGGATGTTGCTATAGACAGTCTCTTTGAGGTACTCAGGCTGCTCTGCTAGAGGAGCCTTCTTTGCCTCGATGCGAGAATCAAGGTCACTAATAGCAGAGCGTAGCTTGTGGCCTAGATCGTCTCCCTGAAGGCGCTCTAGGTAAGAGTGAAGTCTCGGGTCTTCTCGTTTTACACCCTCTTCTCCGTCCTTCTCAAAGACATCTAGTGCCTTTCGATAGTCAACCACTATCTCCTTGGCGCGGTTGATCTGACGCTCGTGGTAATCAGAGATACCTCGCTCATAGTCAGCAGGAATAGTGATTCCCTTTTCATCTGCTCGCATGAGTTGGTTTTGCTGGGCTATCTCCCATGCTGAAGGGGATGGATACCCCTCCCCAACATCCTTAGCCCATTGCTCCGCTGCCTCTTTGTCCTCATTGGTAGGGAACGATAAGGCATCCCACTCAGAGAGGTCACGGTACTCTCCCCCGCTATTGATGAGAGCGAGTTCTGCTATTGCCGACCCGATGTAGCGGCTTCCAAATGTCCCAGGATCAGTCTCATTGACATATTGAACGAGTCCGGTGTTCTTCCAGAGGTTGTCAGAGACTTCTGCGATGCTGTCGGTATCTTCTACTTCGATAGAGAAGGAGATCTCGGGGAAGTCGCCCCCGGCATCTTGAACAAACACTTCAGGGTAACGGTAACTAAAGAGCTGGTTCAGGTCTTCAACAGGGATACGCTCAAAAAGCTCTAGGGCCTCTTCTTCTGAGTACTGAGATAGATCGTGACGGGCAAAGAAGTCGTAAGAGAGTTCTCCTTCGGCAGAGACAACTACCTTCTCGTCATTGTCATAAGACGGGCTGATGTTGATGAGGTTCAGCCCCATGTCCTCTAACCCTATCTCTTCAGGGGTTAGGGCATCTTCTAGGTAATCCCCGATTGGGCGATCACCTAGTTGGCTGGCTGAAGTTGGAGGAGGGCTTGGAATTTTGACGCTAGTATCTACGGCATCCGCTGGCTTGACCCAAACGGTAGTTTCCACCCCGTCTATTCGGGTGATTCTTTTCGGTACTAGGTGTGATCTTGACATTGGTCTTCCTAACAAAAGTGAATGTGTAGTTAAGAGATTAGAGTAGAGAGGTTTTTTGTGCCTATTCCCTCCTTAGGGCCGTGGGGTAGGGCTTTCATCCTGGTTTGTACGGGAGAGAAACTAAACCCTTCCCAAATGCCAATCGTGTGCTAGTCTGGAAAACGCACCAAAGGGTGTTGCTGGATTCTTTCTTTACCTTTCGGGCTAGAGCTACTGGGCATACCGTCACAGTGGCTCTAGTTTTTAATCAACCCCTTGTGTTAGTGAATACGCTCCCATTGGGGCTTTGAGCTTCCCTCATACTTAGGTTGACCAGTACTATTACCTAGTCGTTGATAACTCAACGACTTTTGTTTTAGGAGGGCTGGGATAAGAGTGAGCTTTTGGGCATCTGTCAAGAATGCTTGGTCAGAATCGGGCGTATCCCTACTCAAAATCACCTCGACTGCCCTAGCGGCTATTACGGTTACCCTGCTCAGCCCAAAGATATCGGCCTGGACCAACTCGATCCTTACAGTTGGTCTGATCTCTATGATCTCGGCTATCTTGGGTGCCTCTTACTCCACAATGATTGCTCTGACTACAAAGGGAGCAAAGAAGGTCACTAAGACGGTAGTCGAAGATGATGTCTTTGATGAGATCGTCGCATCAACCGAGGTTGAAGAGGTTGAAGAACGGCCAACCATTGAGTCAATAGTTGAAGAGGCTCCAAGAAAGGCGATAAGCGCTCAACAAAAGAGAATCAAGGCGCTCGCGGTATATGCTGTCTCCTTCGTTATTGTCTCGGTCCTGACAGTTGGAGGCTCTTGGCTTGCAGCCCAAGCCGCTACTGGTGGGAATTCTCAGGTTCCACTAATGAAGGTCCTGGAGGGTGAGCACAAACTCAACGAGGGCACCATTGAAGAGATATCTGACCTCGCGGCCAGTAAGGTTGATACTTCTGGGAAAGTCATCGAGAAAAACACCATTAAGGAGAAAGAGAACAGAGACAAAGAGGACGAGGGTCAAGATGATCTTGATAGCGAATCTTCTAGTAATAGCAAGGACAAAGAGAAAGGCAGCGACAAAGACGAGTCGGGGACTCTCTCAGACATCGACTTGGACTTCCTTGAAAAGGAAACTTCTCGAATACAAGAGCTCTTAAAAGACCTAGAGTCACAAGACTACTCGTCCTTGGTTTCTAAAGAAGAGTTTGATCTACTTCTCGACGAACTCGCGTCGCTGAAAGCTCAGATTGAAGAACTAGACCAAAGGCTTTCTCAGTTAGAGATCATTGAGGGCCAACAGACAGAAGAGCAACCCCCGAATGGGTCTTCGATTCCACCTTCTGCCGGATTACCATAAGTGCCTGCGACTGGGATCGAACCAGTGACCTCCGAGGCTTCAACTCGGCGCTCTACCAACTGAGCTACCCAGGCGTGAACACACCCTATCACGACTCTAGTTTAGGCTCGCTTTTGGAATCTGCTGATAACCTTTAGCCATGGCCGAACCACTAAAAGAGAACAGTGAGATTCTTCCCCTCCCAACCACCCCTGGAGGTTTTGTGACGGTTTTGGCCGACCCTCCTTGGCGATTCAAGAACCGAACCGGAAAAGTTGCTCCCGAATACAGAAGATTCAATCGCTACTCAACCTTGAGTCTAGATGAGATCAAAGAGCTTCCTGTGGAGAGTGTAGTAGCAGACAACTCTCATCTATACCTGTGGACCCCTAATGCTCTCTTACCCGAAGCCTTAGAGGTAATGAATGCCTGGGGTTTTCGCTATGTCGCCAACATCGTTTGGGCTAAGCGTAGGAAAGATGGAGGACCTGACGGCAGAGGGATGGGTTTTTACTTCCGTAACGTAACCGAGTTGCTCCTCTTCGGGATCAGAGGGAGCTTAAAAACTCTCCAGCCAGCCCGCACTCAGGTAAACATGATCGAGACTATCAAGCGAGACCATTCCCGAAAACCTGATGAGCAATACGGTCTAATCGAGGCGTGTTCCCCTGGTCCCTACTTAGAGCTGTTCGCTAGACAGCGCCATGAAGGATGGGTAGTTTGGGGAAACGAGAGCGATAGGGACGTGTTAGAGCCAGTCCACGAGCGCTTTGACGGCGGCGAAGTTCTGTTTCCCTTGTAGGGGCAATCATCTAAAAGGGCTAAGCCCTAAGACTTGGTGGAGTCAAGGGGACTTGAACCCCTAACCCTCTGCTTGCAAAGCAGATGCGCTACCAATTGCGCCATGACCCCTTGGTTGCGGAGGGTGGATTCGAACCACCGACCTCCAGATTATGAGTCTGGCGGGCTACCGAGCTGCCCTACTCCGCTGTAACACCCTACACGAAGGTAGGGTGTTTTTCTACTGATAGGCCCTCTTTCTCAAAATGTCTAGTCCGGTACCTATCAGTAAGGTAGTCCCAGAGATAGCGAGTAGGGTTCCCAGCCCCCTCAACTCCCGTCTTGGCTAAAGTGCCTGAACCATCTGTGTCAGTTTGAGAAGACGGTGTAGATATAGAACCTTCACCAGACTCTGTTCTGATTCCAGTTCCGGGGGTTTTCTCCGCCTTCTCAGCCACCAGGACCAGTGCCAGTTTCAGGGTCGATACTGAACTCAGCTTTTCTTTCAGGAGCTACAGCGTTCCCACACGTCTCATACGTTACTGTTACAACGACTGTATGGCTTCCCAAAATCAAGCGACTTTGCAAACAAAAACGACCTCTCCGATGATCGAGAGAGGTCGTTCAAAATGAAGAAGTTTTCAGTACCCCCAACGGGATTTGAACCCGTGTCGCCGCCGTGAAAGGGCGGTGTCCTAGGCCTCTAGACGATGGGGGCTTGGACCGCTTGGTAACTATAGCAGACCCTTTCTTGCTACATATCAGATTCTTGAAACTCAATTATGTCAACCCACACGTTCTTAATGCCTTGAATAACAAAGGCAGTGGTTACGACCGATAAGGTACCAAGCCAATCTGAGCGACTTTCTTGAGCACGTTTCTCCTTACTGTTTGGCTCCTGCCACCACCATACAATCAGTAGTGACAGGAGCGAGGCGATTACTTACGGAAGTAGCCCAGTTCGACCTTCTTGAGCAGCTCAATCCCTCCAGTGTGCTCGGCAACTCGCATAGCTAAACCCTCTTCTGGGAAGGCGGTTTCAAGCCGGTAGAAGTTAGATACATCGGCATGTCCAAACGCCTCTAGCAGAGACGTTGTGAAGGAGCCGGGAGTGTGCCCACCTTCGTTGAAGTGGGCCAGTACGTGCTGGACTGCCTTGATATGGAGCATCTTCCCAACGTACTCTTCGTCCGGGTTTGCAATCATTGTTTTAACCAAACCATCCCTGAAGAACGTTGGTAGTTCTGTGTAGCTTTCGAGTGGGTTTTCTAAGTCGTTCATCTCTTTTCTCTCTCTTCTAGGTCTTGTTTTCTGTTCCCTTTGTAAGGACGTTTTGAGAATAACACAGCACTTAGATAGTAGAAAAAGTATCCACTATTTGAGACACATGGACGCGCGGTTGAGACACTGTGTTAGACTGAGACCACTAAGAAAGAGAAAGAGAGAGCTAGCAAAATGACCACTATTGGAACTGAAAACGAGACCCAGGTAAACGATCTACTAGATACCTTCGCTGCATTTGGACCACTGGACCAGTCCAGGCTTCTATCCATGATGGAGCAAGTTCGCCTGGCAAAGGATCTATCTGAAGATGACGGCGACCCACTTGTTTGGCCTGAAGAGCTTCCGGCCCCTACGGTTCACACAGAATCTCGCTTTGGAAACGGTGTGTATGTCTCCCTCAAGTGGACTGACCTAGAGGGCAAGTCCCACGAGTGGACGGCAGAAGGAGATAGCTACGAAAGCCGCTTCTTGTCTACCGATCACTCAGTAGAGTTCAGCGATGAGATTTACGACTACCTAGAAGAGGTTTCCGCTCGGGCGATGGTGGCAACTGAGGTTATCGCTAATGCGGCACTAGACCGTAACAACAAGGTGATCTCGCGGGTTGCTGCGGGAGAGTTCTAGATTTAGACAAAAAGATCGGGCCGGAACGAATGCTCTGGCCCGATCTTTCCTTTTCCCGCAAAACACACCCTGTAGAAGGTTGAACAACATGGAGATATGTTGTTCAGACAGTATATCAGAAGTTTGAACAACCTCTTGACATCCTCCCCCACCTGAAGGAGGGGGATTCCTACTGCGTCTAGGGTTGGTGCCGTTAGGCCACTAACTCCAGATCACTTCGGCGGGTTCTTGCTTCACAGCAGACTACAAGAGCTAGGAACTCCAGCTCTTGTCTTACATCCGCTCCACAAGCGTTTATGGTCTCCGGCTGTCCACCGG